>Ga0308170_10000875_pt1 | contig 33010 bp, 44 predicted proteins | sample PhyBR2_2_FD_202136 | JGI IMG/M metagenome (GOLD analysis project Ga0308170, IMG submission 202136) | Phyllosphere microbial communities from UC Gill Tract Community Farm, Albany, California, United States - DLSLSB.R2 | ecosystem: Host-associated > Plants > Phyllosphere > Unclassified | place...
GTGCTTGCCATTGCGAGTCGAGAGAAGAGGAACTCAGAATCGCTTGCGAAACGTTGACTTCTCACAATTCAGCGACTTTCTCTCAACCCCTCTCGATTCATTCTAGAGCTCGCTCAATATGTCTGACGATGAATTCGTAAGCTCTGATACCACTCCCGTGTTGCCTAGGGGAGTGCTGACTCGCTGAGATCTTGATCAATTGAATGACAGATGATGGATGATGTGAGTCCCCTCTCTCCTCCTGAATGCTCACTGAGTTGCTCACTGGCTTAGTGACATTGATCCACACTCTCCGACCTGCGTGCTGACTTCCCTTGTTGCCTCTTCTTTCCCCGCTTCGCCTCTCTCATTTCACCTCCACTCTGCTCCCTCTCACAACAGGACGAAGATTACGGATTCGAGTATGAAGGATCGGAGAACGAAGAAGATGAAGTGGATGTCGAGAATGAATACTACAAGGCGAAATGTAAAGTCGCCAGTCCTTCGCCTACTCGATATCACCTCCCATCGCATCCCTTCTCGTACTGACACCATACTCGACCTTCCAGCAAAGCGAGACGAACCCGACGTAGCACTTGCCGCTTTCCAAAAGATAGTTTCCGATGAATCAGCTAAAAACGAACAATCCGATTTCGGTTTCAAAGCCTTGAAGCAAATGACCAAACTCACCTTCAAACACTCTCGATTCGACGAAGCTTTGACGCATTACAAGACGTTGTTGACGTATACCAAGAAGGGAGTGACGAGGAACGTGGCGGAGAAAGCGATTAATAGGATTTTGGATTATGTTAGTGCTGAACCTAAATTGGGGACAGAGAAGATGCAGGAGTTCTACGAGGTCACGATGAACGCTTTGGAGGAACAGAAGAACGATGTAAGCGTCAAGATTCCGGTGGATTGGCCGTGCACGCTCGCTGATCGTATTCTCTGACCTCTTCACAGCGTCTGAGCACGAAAACCAATCTCAAATTGGCAAAGTTGTGGTTAGATCGTCATGAGTACAATCGACTAAACAAGGTGAGGAGGGCAGGCATTCTCAGCGTTTGTTTCCCGCTGAGCCAGTTCGCTATTCCTCAGATTCTACGAGAGCTTCACGCTTCTTGTGCTCCTACCGATGACGGCGCCGACGTCGACTCTTCGAAAGGAACCACGCAACTTGAAGTCTACGCCCTTGAGATCCAAATGTACGGAGAAATGAAGAACAACAAGAAGCTAAGGGTGCGTTTGCGACTCTTCCGACTAAGTCGTCCGCGCTTGCTGATCAGGAGATGAAGTGATTCCACAGGAGATCTACGAAAAGAGTTTGCGAGTTCGTTCAGCTATTCCTCACCCTCGTATTCAAGGTGTCATTCGAGAATGTGGTGGAAAGATGTACATGTCAGAGAGTAGGTCTCCCCTCGTCTCCCTTCTCTGCGAGCTCTACTGACGCTACTCGGTGATCTGTAGAGGATTGGACGAAAGCTCAAGTCGATTTCTTCGAAGCTTTCAAAGCATACGACGAAGCTGGATCTGCGCAACGTACTCAAGTATTGAAGTACCTTGTACTCGCTCATATGCTCACTGAGAGTGAGATCGATCCTTTCGATAGTCAAGAAACCAAACCGTGCGTCCTCATTCTCTACTTACGCATTGCGGAATGCCCTAGATTGACTTGACCTTTCTATCCTCTCGTAAATAGGTACAAGAACGATCGCGAGATTGCCGCAATGCAAGCTCTCGTACAAGCTTACCAACGACGAGATGTTCACGAAGCAGAGAAGATCTTACGAAGTAAGCCCAAATTCATTCTCTCCCTTCTCCTCCCAGTCAACTCACCTTCCCTTGTGCCCGTGTTCAGCGAACCGTGAGACGATTATGGGAGATCCTTTCATTCGTGAATACATCGATGATGTCTTGCGTTCATTACGAACTCAATGGATTCTCGATATCATCAAACCTTACAATCGGATCGAAATCTCTTATCTCGCTAGGGTACGTCCTTCTTCGCGAGCATCGCCTTACTCATATTTGTGCTGATGCTGTCGACGTGATCGTTCAGCAATTGAGCATTCCCGATGAACAAGTCGAGGAAATTGTTGTCGCTTTGATTCTGGACGAGAAGATTCAAGGTAGAATAGATCAAGTTACCGGTCGACTCGAGTTGGATCGCCAGTACGTTCTTCTCTCCCTTTCCAGCTCGCGTTATCTCTGAGCTGAGCGAGGTCCGACGATGTACAGCACTGCACTCGAAACTCGACGATATCAAACTCTCGACTTATGGACCTCCCAACTCGTCTCTATTCAATCCAACATGCTTGCGAAAGCAGCGACTGCAGGAGGAGGAGATCGTTTGCAATCGGGAGGAGCGAGTGCGGGTCCAATGGGCGATATGTTTGGAGGTGGTCAGAGAGGATTCGCTACTGAGGCGTTCTAAGGAGAAGGATGGAAAGTGTGTATAGACCTCGTTGTGTGTCGTTCGTTTCAGTCTCTTTCTCTCTCCCGCTTGCAGTGCAAATATACCCAATTTCGTTCAATTTTGTGTTTCGATCACTTGCGAACAAAAAAACTTGGAACACGAACGTTCAAGTTTCTTCCTTCTTCCTTCTCTCGTTTCTCCCGCACAATCAGCTTATCAAACAGATCTCGATAGATCGCCCGGATTAGACCTTCACCCTCTCGCCTTCTCCCCTGCCTTCTAGACACCGCCTCATCATCATTATATTTTGATCTCTCGACCTCACCTCCTCGCTCACTCGATGTCAGATCAAGTAGAGGAGCGACTCATAGCTACCACTGAACCCTTTCCTACCACTGAACCCAAAACTGCTGCCCCTGCTCCCGCTGCTCCTCCTCCCTCAATCATTTCCGACTCTGGTCAATTCCCACAACTAGCTCCCGCCGCATCCCCTCCTTCGACCCTAATCACAGTCCTCTCTATCTTTGTCGGTCTCGTCGGAATCCTCTATCTCTTCTCAATGGACTACTCTCCCCTCTCCCACACCCGCTCCGACTATTACCTCCAAACTCTCTCATCTTCTCCTCAACCACTCAAACTGAGACTCGGATCTTTCAACGTGAGGTATGCGCCGAGTGGACCATTGAAACCGTTGAAAGTATTGAAAGATACGTTTAAAGGGAAAGAGAAGGGACAGGAGAAATGGGGTGAATCAGGGTGGGAAGAGAGAAGGGACAAGTTGGTAGATCAAGTCTTGTTCAGTGAGTTGGATGTAGTCACTTTTCAGGAAGTTTTGGATCATCAGTATAAGGATTTGCAAGTTTTGATGGGGGATGAGTTTGGATTTGTCGGAGTCGGTAAGTCTCTACACACACTCTCTCTCTCTTCACGCGCGACACCGCTCTCGTAGCGGATGTTGCAGACGACATTGAGTTCGCTTCACTGACGAATCGTCGTGACCTCAGGTCGAAACGATGGAAAAAAAGCAGGAGAAGCCGTTCCAATCTTTTATCGAAAATCCCGCTTCTCCCTCTCGTCTTACAAGCATTCGTGGCTCTCGACAACTCCGGATGTCCCCGGATCAAAGTCGTGGGATGCAGGTCAACCTCGAATGGTCACCATCGCGAGATTAAGTGATCTACAGTCGCTCTCTTCTGACGAGATCATCGTTGCAAACACTCATTGGGATGATCGAGGACTCGAAGCTCGAACGAATAGTGCGAAACTCATTCTTGAGTTGGTCAGGGAGGAAATGAAGGAGAGTCAAGTGAATGAAAAAGAACCTCTGGTCGTGTTGCTGGGTGATTTGAACTCGCCGGCTGAGGAGAAAGGGTATCAAGTTTTGACGGGTGATCGATACAAGAAGGAAGAGAAGAAGGGTGACATTGGAGAGGAGAAGGCGTTCTGGGATTCGAGGCATGAAATCGCGACGAGAAAAACTAGTCTCGCTGGTCCGGGTGCTCTCAGCGGGTACGTGAAACTTCCATTCTTCATCTCCACTTCGTGCAGTAGACTAATGAGGAGGAAGTTCCCGGCACAGCGCTTATGGCCCTCACAACACTTTCACTGGTTTCCTCCCATCTGACACTCCAAAGATAATCGATTTCATTCTCCTTTTCGACAATGCCGCTTTCATCTCACCTCACCTACCCCTACCTCCTTCTTCCGACTCCTCATTCCTCGACGCCGACGATCCAGATGAACTCTCAGCTACTCTTTCCGATACTGAATCCCTCGAGCCTCTCCTCGACGAGGGAAAGAAGGATGGACAAACAAGGTGGAAAGTGAGTAGATATGGAGTGTTACCCAACTTCTATGAGGACGTCGGAGGGAGGAGATATGGGAAAGATGCGTTGATCGTTAGTGATCATCGATTGGTCGTTGTTGGATTGGAACAAGTTGTAGCTTGAGGAAATAGGGACATTGAGGTGTTGTGTCAATAGTGAAGACGACGATAGCTCAATTTAGAGATCAAGCTTCGAGCGACCGTCGAGATTAGTGAGGTTTCGCAGAGATTGTGCGAATTCGTTCTCTAGGTACCGTTCCTGCTGATTCTAGTCTCGGTCAAAGTCTGCGATTCTCACAAGCTGTCGTATTGACGAGCGCAAGTCGAAGGAGCGGTTTCACGCGGTTTGCGCCGAAGATGCGAGTTAGCCGGGAAGAGCGATCTCTTCCAAAAAATTGCTTGAAGTTTTCCTCGCTTGACTTTCTACAATTCACCCTGACAACTCTCCAAGAATGTATCGCCTAGCTCGCACCGCACTCAACACTACTGCACTCGCATCGCGTTCAGCAGTACTCCCTGCTTCTCGTCGGTTAGTTTCTCTCCCTCCCTTCCTCTCCCCCCACTTTCACGCCCCTCTCAAAGATCGAAACTAACTAAACACTTCTAATGGATCAGATGCTTCACGGGTGCAGTTCAGGGAGAGAACCCTGTATCGCTATACACTCTAACAGATGAGGAAATGATGTTACGTGATGCTGGTCAGTCCTCTACCTCTCCGGCAATCCGATCAGTCGCCCTCTTCGAGAGAGGGCTTCGAACGCGACTTAATGCATAGTATGCTGATGATGCGTGATTGTGCCGAGTTGAATAGTTCGCAAATTCGCTGAAGAAGTCGTCGAACCCAAGAGTCGAGAAATGGATGAGAATGAAAAGATGGATCCTTCAATCATCAAAGCCTTATTCGATCAAGGTGTGAGTACTCGTCTATCGTTCGATCCTCGTCGTCAAACCCCAGCTGATCGAAAATGAGGTCGTATTCGCAGTTGATGGCGATCGAAACGGATCCTGATCACGGAGGAGCTGGAGCTTCCTTCACTTCCGCTATTCTCGTCATCGAGGAATTAGCAAAGATCGACCCTTCCGTCAGTGTCTGCTGTGACGTGCACAACACTCTCGTCAACACCGTTCTACGAAAGTACGCTTCCGACGCTGTCAAGGACAAATACCTTCCTCAACTCTCTTCTAGCAAGGTGCGCTTTCACTCTTCTTTCTACGCTCGAGCACGGCTGATCGTGAGGAGGACAATGTCCGATCTAGCTCGGTTCATTCGCACTCTCTGAACCCGCTTCTGGATCCGACGCGTTCGCTTTGAAGACTACTGCGAAAAAGAGTGAAGATGGTTCTTACTACACCCTCAACGGTTCAAAGATGTGGATAACCAACTCTGCTGAAGCCGAAATCTTCCTCGTAAGTCGTTCTCAAGTTGCGACTATCGTCAAAAGACTGATCAAAGCTCTTTGCGCATGATTTAGGTCTTTGCCACGATCGACCCGAGTAAGGGTTACAAAGGTATCTCTTGTTTCCTCGTCGAGAAGGAAATGGGTGTCGAAATCGCAAAGAAGGAGAAAAAGGTAACTTGCCTCTCTTTATCCATTTCTCGCTTCTTCGTCGAAAGCTGATCCCTCCTGTTCCTCACGATCAGCTCGGCATTCGTGCTTCATCAACATGTACCCTCAACTTTGACGATATCAAGATTCCCGCCGAGAATTTGATCGGTGAAGAAGGAAAGGGATACAAGTGAGCTTTCTTGCCCTCTCCTCTCTTCCTCACATCCCCTCTTACTGATTGCATTGAATGAAAGGTACGCTATTGAGATCCTGAACGAAGGACGAGTAGGTATCGCCGCTCAAATGGTCGGTATCGCTCAAGGAGCATTCAACAAAGCTGTTCCCTACACTTTCGATCGCAAACAATTCGGTCAACCAGTTGGAATGGTGCGTCTTTCCTTCTTCTCCCAGTTCCTTGCCTGAACAGTACTGAGGAGGTTCGAATGAGATACACAGTTCCAAGGAATGCAAATGCAATTCGCTGAATCCGCTACCGAGATTGAAGCTGCTCGATTACTCTGTTACAACGCTGCGAGAATGAAGGAGCAAGATTTACCTTTCACCAAGCAAGCTGCGATGGCCAAGCTCTATGGATCGCAAGTTGCCGAGAGGGTCGCGAGTCGTGCGATCGAATGGGCTGGAGGAGTCGGATTCACGAGGGAGACTGGAATTGAAAGGTACTTGAGGGATTCCAAGAGTGAGTACATCTACTCTTCTATCATTGTTGAATCAGAGCGCTGATCGTCGAGTCGTTGTGTGCGAACAGTCGGAGCTATCTATGAAGGGACTTCAAACGTTCAAATGATCACGATCGGTACGTACGAAACGATGGATGAGTACAGCAGAGCTGAGATTGACTCCTCCTCCATTTCGTCGAACAGGCAAATTCCTCACCAAGGAGTACGGAGGACAGTAGACTTTCGTCGATTTCTAGATTTCTCTCTCGCTCTTCCTCTCTTTTTCTTCATCCTATTGTCCTATTTGTTCAAATCGCAAAGCAGTATCGTTTCAATCATTCTCGTCTCGTGCGAGAATAGCTAGAGAAGCGGGCAATGTGAGAACGGGAAGAGGGAGCAAAATTTGGAAAAGCGAGAGAGTTTCAAGCAAATCGATTCATACACAGCACAAGGATGGGGAACAAGACATATCGATAGTAGTGTGTGAGAGAGAGTAACAAAGCTAGTACGGATAACCCTAGAAACATGGACAGAAGAAAAGGAACGCAAAACGCCCGAAAAGCAAAACTTCCTGAATCCCATCGAAATCAAGCATAGGTATCTTGCCTTTGATCCAACTGTTCAACCAACGCATCGATGACTCCTTCGACCTGATCCAACGGTACACCGCAACCCAAACTGACCAATTGACGATACTGAGCCAATTTCTTCCCCGTTCCCGCCGTACTCTGCCTCTCGACGAACCTCGCAAACTCTTCCTTCCTCTCTTCCTTGAACCCTTCTATCCTCGATCTCAACGCTTGAGCCCTCTCACTCGCATCCGAAGGAGTATGATCGATTAAATCTCGGTAAGCGTCCAAATCTGCTTGAGGTCCTTGAGGTGAAACGGTAGGTCCTCCTTCTTGATCGTACTGTTGTTCTCGTTGATCTTCATCCCTCACCCATTTCTCCCATCCCAGCCTGAACCTTTTCCCCATTTTCGCTGCGAGTTCTCCTTTCAATTGATTTTCTCTCGCTTCCAATTCTTCCAGAGATCCCATTGAAGCCGTTGACGATTCGACGAGTTGAACGGTTCGTTGTTGTTCTGTGATCTCGGATTGGAGGGAGAGGAGGAGGGAATCGGCTTGGGATAGTTCTCGGTCTTTATCGGCTAGTTCTGCATCGTAAGTCGAAGCGAGAGTTTCAAAGAGGTTCGCCATTGCTGGTACGAGTTGTTTCGAGATTCGTTGACCGGTGGCTGAAGAATGAGGTCGGGGTAAGATACCTTGAGAAACGACGAGGGGACGAGATTGTTGTTGTTGTTGTAGCTGAGATTGAGATTGTGACGGTGGGATGATCGGTCCTCCTCCTCCACTTCCAGAAGCGACGAACGAAGCGCCACCTTCAGATTGACTCGTCGTCATCGGTACACTCCCTACACCTCCACCGCTTGTCACTCCATTCGACATCTCACTCGCACTCATTCCCATCGGTTGACTAATCGCCGCTCCTCCTCCATTCCCTCCGTTCACTCCACTTCCAGTCTGTACATCCTGTTCCCTGAACCTCTCGTCCTCTAGAATATAATCCTCTGCCGTCTTCCCATCTCGATTCGCGACTTTCGGATCCGCTCCATTGTCCAACAAGATCTTGACCAATTTTTTACTCCTCGCTCTCGCTGCCAACGTCAACGCCGTCTCCCCTTCCTCATCTTGGAAATTCAAGATATCTGCTACCTCCTCCGGGAATTGTACGAGTCGTTCGAGTACCGTTTCGATGTAGTAACGAGCTGCATGAGTTTTCCCTTTTTGAAGAGCGATGTCGATGATGTAGTGAAAGACGGTACGGTCGTTTCGATCGATGTTGATAGTCGAACGATGAAGGAGTTCGAACAATTCGGGAAACTTTCGAAGATCGTAATTGTTCGTAAACATGACTGATCTCATGAGTGCCGTTTGACCCATCGAGTTTGCTCTAAAGATGTCTGCTCCTGCCGCGAGTAATAGTTTGACGATTCGAATCCTTCCCATCGCGCACGCCCAGTGTAGGGCAGTGTGTCCATCGTCGTCGATTACTACGTTCGGGTCGAAATCGGCAGGAGGTTGCAAGAGGAAAGAAGGAACTGTTGTCGATTCTGAAACGAAGTAATCTAGGATCATTCGTGCGTATCGTAGAGGTCCGAGTCCGAATTGTTGTTGAGCGGGAAGAGGGGTAGGGTCGTAAGAAGGATGTTGTGGAATCGGAGGGTAACCTTGAGCGAAGTGCTGTTGTTGTTGTTGTTGGAGATCGATCGATTGATGTTGACCCGTCTTCCTCTTCTTTGAAGGTCCAATTCCATACTCGTCCTGAACATCTCCATAAGGTGAAGGAGTTTCACTCTGTTCACTCGCACTCCTGTTTCCTCTCGCTGGAGTTTCTCCTCTTCCTCCCTTGACCGCCTTTCCTTCCCCTTGATAATCCTCATCACTATCAGGATGACCATGCTCCATAGCAGCGTTCCTAGCAGCAGCGGCAGCTTTCCTAGCATTCGCTTTCTTGACTGCAGCTCGTTGAGGTTTCGGTGGTGCGGGAGGAGGTTGCATATCGAAATCGTTTGCGATGTCTTGTTTCTTTCGGGGACGAGAGGGAGCGGCGGTGATGTGTTTAGGTGCGAGAGGTGGAGAATCGGGTCCGGCAGTGTAATCGAAAATCGGTTGGAGTAATCGATCGACTCCGTATTGTCGTGCGAGTCCTACTCCTCTTTCCATAGGTACCCAGGTACCTGTAGGGGAAAGAAAATGTCAGTGACATTGGTCAGGAGATAGAAAGGACCGTTGCTGAGCGAAGTTGGAAATGCGCGACTTGACGCGTAAAATGACCTTTCCTCCACTTCGACCTCATCGGTGCAGTTTTGGAGAGGGTTGATGTAGTTAGCGAAGGCGTCTCTACAATCTAGACCTTGTCCGATCCCTCTCTTCCCTAATTTGAGCGACACTCTCCCTTCCTCCTTTTCCCCTCTCTCTTCCATTGACCTCGAGAGCACTACGAGAAGAATCCGATTGAACTCACCTTGATATTTCCCGTACCCTCCTTGTACTTTCTCATGTGTCCCCTTCTGTACTTCCCTCTCCAACACCCTCGTCCTCTGAGGTTTATCAAACCCAGCAACTTTCAAGATTTGAGTAGCATTCAACCATGCGTCTGATTTACGCCTCATGACTGCTACTCCTTGACATGGCATCTAATAAATTCATTCGACTCTATGAAGTCAGTTGAGGGAAGAGAGAAGAGAGAGAGAGAGAGGAAGACGGACCTCGTAGACTGGTACACCGGAGTAACATGCTTTGTAGATTGCTGGTGGTTGAGCAGCCATGCTGGACTGTGTTGAAGGAGGGAGGAGTTTATCGAAGGAGAAGAGAGGGGAAAAGAAGAAGGAGAGGGAGAAAGAGGGCGTAAAGAGGTGAGAGGGACGTGTCAGATGGTTCCCGGAGTATTCCTCGTCGTGTTCTAGAGTGATCTACGCGGTCTACAATCAGTCGGAGGGTGGTGGTGAAGCGAAGAGGAAATTGGCTACTTCTCGACTTTGCATTACTAGACAAACGTATTCATTTGAACTTGGAATCGCTCCCCTCCGCTCTCCAACTCCCATTCAAAACCCAAAAGCGACATGTCACCCTCAAACACACCATTCACTCCTCAACCTGCCGATCAAGCTACAGCGAAAGGTGCTCGTGTACCAATCGGGTAAGGAAACCTTTTGCTAACTTATCTCATCATTTATATCTCTCTCTATCCTCTCACTGACATCTTTTGTGTGGTCAATAGATGGAGAGATCAATGTGGAAAGTAAGCTGACTTCTCATGTTTCAGGGGTGCGGGAGATGGACAGCTGATAGAGATTGAGTGACCTTTAGATTGTTGGTTCCCCTCAACGTTTGTCGACATGAGAACCTTTACGCAAACTGGAGTACGCACACATTCCTCCCATCTCTCCTCACTCCCCACTGATTCGCTCGAGCTCACAGAATGCGATGATGAACGGTTAGACTTCCTCTAGACGAAACCCTCTCTTCTCTGTCCGTACTGACTCTCTCTGCTCTCTGTGATGGTGATGACAGACACGCATACGAAAAGTGAGTCATTCGTATCTCCCATCTCTCGCTGTTCTGGGCAGAAAGACTGATGTTTGATTGCTTGGCTTTCACAGATGTCAATACGACGAGTCCGTATCCCTCCCTTCATCCTCTACCTCTACCTGAAACTCTCAACTGACTCCTCCACTGCCCTATTTCCCCATCTTCCCCTATCCCCTCCTGTGCTCTCACTTAATCCCGACATTTCCCTCTCAAAATAGCTACATTTCCCGAATGAAGGCTTTAGAAAAGAAGAAAAGATTAGAAGCCGCCGAATAGATTCTCAAGGGAAGGAGAGTAGCGTTACGGGATGAAGGGGTTTTTTACTCGTTTTGTATGAAAAAGCAGATTTGTTTTTAGGTTTTCCAAAAAAAGGGCTCAAAATCAGGATACTTCTCAAGGGTTCAGTTTTCTCACCCATGGCTTACTCACCAGTGTTGGACAACAAGCTTTGGACGATGCTTGGGCAGCTTGGGTTCGGGAAGAATGGATTGGCGTTCTTCGTTTCTTATTTCCGTTTGTCTCGCTCTCCCTAACGGCAGGTATAGTGCGATGATCTCGACTTTGCCGGACTCACTTATTGAGAAGAGCGTGTCGGGAATGAAAGATTCTTTCGTGAGTTCGATTACTTTCTCGAATCTCTTTCTCTCTTGGGAAAGAAGACTGATTCGTGATCTTCGACTTCTACAGCTCGGAACTCATCCATCTCCTGTGTCTACTTCGAAGGACTCGACACGATGCTTGATGGGGTCGAAGGGGAGCGTGAAGACATGGGGAATTGCACCACTCGAAACGAGAAAAGGCGAGAGGGAGCAAACGATCTCGGGAGAGAGCGGAGTATGCTGACTTGCGTGACGCAGATCTACGTCTCAGGAAGAAGGTAGCGGGCAAGCAAAGGCGGAATCAGTCGTCGAAAGGAGGCAGCTTCGTCGGCTCATTCTTTCAACCTCCTCTCTTTTCTCGCTTCGGTTCTCGGGCCACAGTCTCTTTAGTAACACTACGTCAAATTAACGATAGGTATACCCATCAGGCATAGGAGGAGCATAGAAGAGAGGAGGAGGAAGACCAGGAGGGGGAACGGGATCGGGAGCTTGTCGAGCTTGACGTTCTTGACGGCGGAAGAGCAATTCGGGATCTTGCGACGACGTAGCGAACACTGGGATTCGGCTCATCTCTTCGAACCGAGTGTCGGTGAAATGGAGGTTGTCCTGTTTGAGCAGTCGCGTGAGTGTTCGGAAATGAGAATTTTCGAACGAAGAGAAGAAGCTTACAATTTGATCTCGCGCAGATGAGGATAATTGTGATGAGACGATGGATTAGCTCGAGGCCACAGTGGACTAGCTGGATGCTGAACTATGCTTCACTATTCGAAGGGCAGAGCCCTGCAGCGATCGATTGAATCGCGAAAGTCTCTCTCACTTTTTCTCGAAGGCTCGTATCGCAAGACACCTGGACTGACTTTACACTGACTTTAATAATTACAGATGAGACCAACGAGGTGGTAAAGGATGAGGTACAATTTCTTTCGCTCGGCGCTGTCGTCTCACTTCGACTCGATCCGGTTCGAAATAAGCTGCGATCAAAGATTGGTTCTTTCCGCATGGAATGTGATCAAGGATCTCGTATGTCTGGTGCATCAACGACTGTTGTAACGTAAACGGTGAATACGGCCTTGTTCAGATACGAAGATTGGCGAGGAAAACGGAAACTGACATGATTCTCTTGTCCAGCTTTCAAGATATCGTGGACTTCTCGCTGTTCTCGATCAATGGGCGGTCAATACGTGCTCAAGGAGAGGATCGATGAGGCTCGCTCACAGAGTATTTCCTTGATTCAAATGGATTGAGCTGAGGAGAAAGCGACAGGACCTGTTCGATGAGAACGTGAGTTTATCCCCTCTCGCATCTCTGTCGTCAAAATACTTACCTTCTCGTCAAGGATTCCGTGAGAACGGAGTGCATCGATCCCGAGAGCACAGAGAGAGTGTCGCAAGCCGGAAAAGAATGGATCGAATGGATGTCGATCGTCTCGAGCGGGCGGGCATGGTCGCTCATCTTTATGGTACGCAAACACCGCTCGCTTTGCTCCGTTGTCCGACGAAGTAGGTAGAAACTTGGTGTGCACGGAGACGTAACGTGAAGAGTCGGTTAATAGAAGTCGAGAAGTTTTGTATCGATCCGCATACCTGCACGAATCAAGCAGATCCACCCACCTTCAGCTGAAGCACAATGGAAGTAGATTCAGTCTGGAAGGACTTGACTGACATGAGTAATTGTGGAACGTGATCTCGCATGCTATTCGATTCTGTCCGAGTCAAAGCTTCGTCATACCATTCCGTCGGATTCACGTAGGGAATCCTCTGCAAGTCATGCGTCGAACATTAGATGTGAGAGATAGTCGTCCGGACAGCAGCGAGACTCACCTTTTCCTCGACTATGACCATGTGAATTCTTGCGTCTGTCGTCCAATTTTGCTCGAAAGCTTGACGATTGATCAAGACAAGTGAATGATCCAGACTGATGCTCTCTATGCCCGCGATCTAATAGCAGTGAGTTGTTGTGAATTTAGATACGACTTCGAAAGCAAAACGTACTTCTCTTCGGCTTCGATGGGTCGTCTGGGTCCTTGATGTGGAACGTGAGGCCACACTGATGGGCAGGCACAATGATCAGATCGTCCTTGAGCTCTCTGTGAATGAGCGAGTTGAGTACGTCGATAACAGGGAGGACGACGTTCGTGAGAGTAATATCGCTACAATCGGAACATCGCTCAGCGAGCTTGAAAGCGGGCAATGGTAGTAACACGACTCACCCGACGTCTCCCTCGGAGTCAATCACACGCCTCTCTTGAGACCGTCTAGGTATTGAAACGCCACCGTGACTGAGAGATCGATAAAGACGATCAAAAGCAGGGGGAAAAACCTCGTTCCAGTCTTTGTGAATGATCTCGACATCACAGTAACCGGCTTCATCCGCGGTGATGTTGGGACTCCTTCCAGACGGATCATGATGGACCACAGGACATTTGGCGAGACGTTCTTCTAGTATCTCCCACGCGCTCTGATGGTCAGGCGAATGATGCGATTCAGACTGCGAGAGGTTACGGGAGAGTCTAAGTCAGCGCCGCATATAGAGTGATCAGGACGACTGACGGCGAGTAGGAGGGATCGGGAGCTAGAGATGAAAGAGTGACCCAAGCGTCGTCTTTTCCCCTCAGACAACATCACCATCGGTCGGGGTAGAGCGAGACGTGGAGACGGTTGGAAGCTAGTCATCGTCAATGGTGAGTAAGGATGAAGTCCAGGAGAGAGAGGGGGCAAAAGGGTTGGCAGTTCTCCGAAGAAGGCCGCGGTGTTGGGAAAACGAGGGGGTCGTGCGCAAAAAAAGAGGACTTCACTCATTCCTTCTTCCCTTTCCTCCCTTCTTCCCCCATCTTCATCAGAGTATGATGCCACCTGGATGGACTGTCGGTGGCGACTACAAGCCGCCTCGCTTCTCAGAACAAGAGATTGATCGGTTCAAAGAGCGTCAACAAATCGCGAAAGCCTCCCCTTTGCGCAAGAGTACCCTTCTCCCATTCTCTCTCCCTTCACTCTATCCTGAATCAGTCTACGACTCTACCATGTCCTTCCCTCAATCGCCAAACCCTCTTCGACAAGCCAGTCAATCACTTCTCAACCTCTTGAGCGGTACTTCTCCTCGTCCTCTCGCTCTCAAGCTCACAAAGGGGATTGTGAAAGGAGCTGGAGCCTGGTCGCAGGTCTGGAGAGCTGAGATCGATGTAGAGGGAAGGAGGAGAAAGGTCGTCGTCAAGCTTTACGCAGAATCACTGTTCCCAATCCCTGTTCATCCGATCGACGGTGAGTGGCAAAGCGGAGATGAACTATGTAAGAGAGAGGCAGACGCGTGAGCTCTTTAATTGAGCAAGCTTCCGATCGATCATCGCAGGCTGATAGATTCCTTCCGCAGATATCATTCATTCCGATCAACTCAAGGCAGAGACGTTCCGATCTGTTACGGCTTCTTCAATTTTACAATGCCCTGGAACAAGACCGTCAAAGGCGTCATTCTCGAAGATCTCACCAAGATCGCCCTCCCTCTTCCAATTTTCGGACGAAATTTCACTCACACCGGCGACGGATTCGAAGAGCGAGACTCAGACGACGAATCGGGAACTGAATCGATACCCGGGCACAGCGAGACAATCGAGTCGACAATAGATAAAGACCTAGCCCGTCGTAGGGCAAAGAAGCTCAAGATCTTCGTGAGTCCAACCCTTTACGTAGCGCCCGTTATCAGCTCATTCGTCTCTGCAGATCTTACGGCTCTACGAGTCTCTGCAACGTCTTCACTCGCTCTCGCATGGAGTCAGCTCACGCCAAGGGTCAAACATTTTCGTTCTGAATTCGTCCACCCTTGACAACCCACACTTCACCTTCCTCGGGTTCGCGCATACGGGAACCCAGTCCGCGATAGAAGCAGGGTTGAACACTCTCCGCCAGGATGCAAGCAGAGAGCATGGGGAAAAAGTCGCTCAGCAAATTCGCACCGATTTTCGAGTGAGTGCAGAAAGGCAAATGAGCATGACAGTCGAACGCATTTTCGGCCGCTCAGTTGCGTGGGAATGGAGGGAAATGGAACTCTTTACATTTGTCTAGACGTTTCGGGATGTACAGACTCGCTATCTACTTTTCTTCTTTCTTGCGAGACTCGTACCTTTCCCGGATCAGTATAGCTCGATGCCTCCCGCCTTGATTGTTACGAAATCCATCTTCTATCATCTACCTAGCGTCCAGATGCCAATTGTGTCTGTTTGCCGAAGTGTCACGAGCGGGCGACGCGGGTCCTGAAGATGAAGGCGAACGATGAGGAAGACCTTGAGGCTGTATTGAACACTCGAGCGTCGGCAGCTGAACAGATCTCAAGTGTACTATTTCTGTATCAAGACAAGTTTCAAGGCGTACCGAGTGATTCCTTGAAGGATTCGCCAATTCTCGATAGAAATCCCTTTCCTTCTTGACGATATCATAAGCCCTTTCCAATTCCTGATACCCTCTCTCCATCTCCACCAACCTCGCCGTAAGCTGTTGCATCGCCTTCTCGTGACTATCGGAAGGTGAGAAGAGAGGTAATTCAAGACGACCAGTGAAGCGAACACTTGAGCTTGAGGTCGAGCGAGAGTGGGTCGGTGAGCGGGAAGGAGAGGGAGGACGAGAGCGTCGGGGAGAGGGTGCGCGAGAGTGATGAGGCGATGTAGAAGGAGAAGGAGTGAAGCGGAGAGGAGGAGAAACGCGATTGAGCGAAGTTGAGGAAAGAGTGCGAAGGTGCGAAGTCGAGCGAGGGTATAAAGGGAAAGGCTCGGTATTGCGAGCTGGCGAGACTGTGGAGTCAACAATACTTCTCATCAGTCTCCATACTTGGAAAGAAGCAGATCAGGGAGAAAGCGAACTCACCTCCTCGAGGAGTACCAGGTAAACTCTTGCTTTTGCTCCCTAACTGGTGCTGTCCTCCACCTTGAAACATCACTTGAGTCGTAGGAGTTGCCTCTGGCGTGGCGGAGGAAGGAAGAAAGAAAGAGAGGCGATCAAAAGCGTCTCGATCCGAGATGACCGCGGAGAAACCGGAGAAACTGAAGGAAGCCAGCAGACAGGAAGCCACAGGCAATGTAGCTCGATGAAGAAACGAGGCGAGAAATGAGCAGGGAGGACGAGGGAAGGAAACGAAAGGGAATCGAACATTAGTCCTCCATTCTACCTCAAACCCTTGAAATCCGTCTCCAACAATCTCTTCATATCCTCCCTTACGATATCGGTCAGCTCCCTCTCGAACACCTCCCTATCCTTTTCTCGCCCTCCCGCAAACCTCGGTAAATCCCCCATCGCATTACTCTCAATCATTTCGACCCCTCCCAAATTCCTCTCTATGATACTCAAGATCTCATCCGATTCCAACGGATCCTCGCTCTCATCCTCCAACGAGAACGCATGTTGAGCGATCAAGTTCTGGAAGTAGGTCAGAGTCGATCGAATATTCGAGATACACTCTGTCGCGACGAATCCAGCTCCTGCTCCTGTTGCTCCTTCCCCGTAATGCGTCACTGAGCGGACTGAGTAGGTCGGTGAGACCGAACCGTTGTTGGTTGTAGTTGGGGGCATGGGGAAATAGAATCGAGGGAGAGGAGATAAGGGGTCGACACCTCGCAATTGAGGGGGAGAAGCGGTGAGATCGAATGCGGCCGGGAAAGGAGATGGGAGATTCGAGGCGAGAGTAGTGATACCGAGTAGGTCGGAGAGGTCGGAGAGGGTTGAATCCGAATTGAGCAGTTCGAAGTAGAGTAAAGCTTGTTCGTGTTGAGAGGGTAGGAGTTGCTCTCCCCAGTAGGCAGCGTAGGCGAGAGTGACGAAGATCTGTACATTCGAGGAGTTCACCGACATCAGCTCCAGCGAGTCGAAGTCGGCGAGCTAAAACGAAACGCACGTGCGAGATCAAGTTATCGACTTTATCGCTGATCATCCTCAGCTCCTTGACATGCTCGACGATGAAGCTCGATAAGGTCAAAATTGACCTCCACATGCTAATCCATTCGTATTCGAGTTTGACCTTTTCTGTCTTGAGTTGCTGCATGATTCGTTGGAATAATCGGAGCGCGATTCTGTGCACACAAACTTCATCCTCATCAGTTCTGACTGGATCGAGAGATGCGAGGATTCTGTGGACGCACACATAGGATTCGACATCGAGGTTCTTCTTGAGATTGTGCCTCAGGAACAGCAGAACGGAATCGATCAAACTCGCAATCATCGGTCGCTGACCCTCAACATTCTGATTCTGCAGGATAGGATGGCGCTGTACGCGTCAACGATTCGCACTCAGTCAGTATCCGAGCCGATATAGTACGAAAAATCCCCTAGACGAACCTGTCGACAAATCCTGATTTGAGGTTCTTTCGATTCTTTCTCTCCTCCTTCTTTCCCATCGTCAGCATAGCAAAGCTTGCCTTCTCCCGCATCTTCGACGAGAAGTGTCAAGAGATTGAGGGTGAGGCGAGAGTAGACTCGGGAGCGCGGTGAGAGGAAGGCGTGGGAGAAAATGTAGGAAGAGAGGGAGATCAAGCTGGATGGCAAGATTGGAGCTGCTGGATCCAGGGCAAGATGGTCAGCTCTCATCAACTAGGCGATTCATAGAGGATCTGGACACATACCTTGACCCGGTTTGCTCGAGAAGACTAACGAACTGAAAGTTTTGTTTGCTTTCCAAAACTCCCACAAACTGACCAAAATCACTAGACTTTGCGGCGGCATCTTCATGAAAGGATTGAAGCTCTTACTGGAAGCGCTACGTTTGAGTAGAGGTCGTTGCGAAGGAGATTTCGTTGGTGTTCTCGGAGGAATTGATGGATGGGAAGAATTGAAACTATTGATTGAACCAGGTGTTGAAGGAGCTTGTCCCGGAGTAGTTGGAGCTGTGGTCGAAGGCTCGAGTGTATGAGATTGAGCGATCTCTTCCTCTGTCGCTCGACGTTTCCCTTTGAGATCAGGTCGTTTCTCGCCTGCGTGAGGTAATAGCTCGATCTTCTCGTCGAGTCGAGGTGGGGAGTAAGCGGGAGGCGGAGGAGGCTGGTTCCAGACGAATGGGTTCGGAAGGTAGAGGAGTTTGTTTAGGCTGAGGACCATCGAGGTGAGGGAAGAAACGAGAGATGGAGGAGTGTCGTCCTGAATCGAGAGGTAGTTGTCTCGAGAGTGTAGGAGAGAGGAAGCGATGAGTTCAATGATTCTCTGCACTTGCGAATGGTGTCAGTCAATACAGATGGGAAGCGACGAAAGGGAGGAAGAGGGCGAACCGTCATGATTCCCTCCTCGACAAAATCTTGTATCCTCGTTGCGTAGGGATTCTTTCCATCACTTTTGTGGCCCGCTAGTAGTCCGATCAAGATAACAGCTTCGTGAGCGTGTGGCTTGGTGCTGTCATCCGAGATGAAACTGATCAAGGACGAAAAGAGGTCGCGACGTAGGAAGTATGTGACTAGCGAGGATGAGCCGAGATGAGTGACGAGTGAGAGAGTTAGTCGAAGAGTCGAGTGTCGAAGGGAAGCTGAAGTGAAGGTTGGATTGGTTAGTACAGGTTGGGAAATCTGAATCCGAGGGCTGCTCACCCGAGATCGTTGCGTCTTGTATGATCAAGTCGAGGGACGCGACGAGATCCTATGAGATGCATGGATTGTTACGACATGCCGAGCAAGAGAAAGGTAGTAGCTCAGTCCAGCTCACGGTGAAGACCTGATCGGTTCTACTCGATTCACCGACGAGGATCAGAACGAGATCTTGCGAAGCATTGTCGTAGGCTCGAGACAAGAGATCCTTGAAGAGTACTGTCAAAGTCTATGTGCAGACGACAAGGAGAGAGATTAGCTGAACGAGGTCGATGAGTTGGAAACGGGGCAGACAAGCGAACCTGAATGATGTTTGCTTGAGAAGTTGCCTCTCTCAAGATCTTGACGGCGTTGATGAACAATGAAGAGACGTTCTCCTGTACACCGAGAGCAGCACAGAGTCAGCACGCAATTTGAGAGATCCAAACAGAGTTTGAACTCACATTGTCGAGTAGAGCTTCCCGACCCAATCTCTCGAGCGCTTCCTCTTGTACCTTGTCATTTGGAGTCAAGCAGAAGAACTCTTGATAGTATCTGACTGGATCTAGAGGTGGTTCAGAGCCCGAGAAGTAGTTTGGAGTAGTGGACCATCTCTCCCACTCTGAAGCGAGTTTCGATTTAGGATATAAACCGGGAGTGTTGACTCTACGTAGAGGAGATGCGAGAGGAACAGAGGTGGTCATCCAGTCAAAGGATTGGAACTTGAACGAGGTGGAGAGAGGAAGAGAGAGAAAGAGGAGAAAGAGAAGAGGAGAAAGAAGTCCCGATAAGAAGAAGGGAGAGAGAGCGAGCAGAAGCCGAGCATCGGAGTGTTCAAAGTAGCAAATGGTAGCGAGTAACCCGAGTATTTGGAGAAGAAGAGCCCACTCCATCTTTTTTGTGAGAAGATTCAAGAAATTGTGAGAGAGCAACATCTCACCTCCACCTCACCTCACCTACTCCCAAATAGACGCGCATTTAGTACAGCAAGGATGAGCAACAATTTCTACGAAGACGAGGATATCGATTACTCTGATCTCGAACAAAGGTAAAGTTCATTTCCCATCACTTTTCATCAACTCGCTCTCACACTCGCTGACACACTTGAACGAGTACAAATAGATACGCATCAGAATATGTATCACCATTAGACTCAGTAGTCATCCTCGATGGTGCACCCGTTGTTGGACAAGACAAGGCAGAACGATTACTGAAAGCCATCACCAAATCCGCTCAAAAGGAAGGAGCCGTTTCCCTCAACACGAGTCAGATCGAAATGCCTACCGACGAGGCAGGAAACTCGAAGGGTTACATGTTCATCTCGCTCAACAACCCGACCGAAGCGAACGCTTTCCAAAGAACTATGCATGGACTCGCTTTCGACAAGAGACACACTTTCTCCGTCGTACCATTCACTGAGGTCGACTCGTACACTGAACTCACCGAGGAGTACAAGGAACCTGAAGCTGAGGAATGGGCTCCCCGTGTATGTTCGACTTTTTTCGAATCCTTTCCTTTCAACTGAAATTAACTCGTTTCTGTTTCTTCAGGAGCACTTCCGAGCCTGGCTCGCCGATCCCGCTGGTCGTGACCAAATGATCTTGTACCAAGGTGATGACCTTCGAGTTGGTTGGGCTGGAAAGACTGGAGTTACCGATATCGCTCACGAACGATCAGTAAGTCTTTTCTCTCCTTTCCCTCTCTCGCTTCGACTCATATCCACCCGCGCACGTAGAAATGGACCGATCTCTTCACTCAATGGTCACCTCAAGGTACCTACCTCGCTACGATCCATCTTCAAGGAGTCGCACTTTGGGGAGGAGCTTCATTCGAACGTATCAACCGATTCGCTCACCCCGAAGTCAAACTCATCGATTTCTCACCATACGAACGCTACCTCGTTACGTGGTCTCCTCGACCCATCGAAGCTTCCCCCGACCCTCGCTCAATGTCACCTTTCACCGAAGAAGACGAAGGAAACAACGTCGCAGTTTGGGACGTCGTCACTGGAAACCTCGTCAGGACTTTCCCAATGGTCGGTGATTCAACCATGAACAAATCCATCATGTGGCCCATGTTCAAATGGTCCCCGGACGAGAAATACCTCGCTCGAGTTACTCCAGGTCAACAAATTTCAGTTTACGAAACTCCTTCCCTTGGAATGTTGGGAAAGAAGTCGATCAAGATTGAAGGTGTCGTTGATTTCGAGTGGTCCCCGATGAACGATAAGGAAAGGGAAGCGTTGGAGGCCGAGAAGAATGGATTAGCGAAACCTGGATCGTCGATTAGGGAGAACAAGATCGCGTTCTGGACTCCTGAGATTACGAATCAACCTGCTAGGGTTTCCTTGATGGCTCTTCCTTCGAGGACTATCTTGAGATCGAAGAATTTGTTCAACGTTCACGATGTGAGTCTTCTTTTCTCTCTCTGTCTCTCTCTCTATCGTACCCTTCACTGATAATCTCGAATACGATCGCAGTGTAAACTTCATTGGCAATCAAACGGAGATTACTTTTGTGTCAAAGTTGACCGACACACCAAGACTGGTAAAACTCGTTATTGCAACCTCGAATTGTTCCGTCTCCGAGACAAGGACATCCCCGTTCAAGTCATCGAGACCAAAGGCACGCTACATTTACTCCCCTTCACTCGTGTCACGGAACTAACGAGACTGGGAATGAAACAGACACGGTTACCGCTTTCGCATGGGAACCTCAAGGATCAAGGTTCACTTTGATCACTACGAACGATCCCAAAGCTGCTGAACCCATGCCCGGTGTCATGCTCAAGACCTCTGTAGCATTCTATGGATTCGATGCACGAAAAGGAGATTTCCTTTTACTCAGTTTCGTCTTTCCTTTCCTCCCCTCTTTTTCCTCCCCTACCTCTCAACTAACTAACCCTAACATTTTTGAGTGAGTGTAGAAAACTTTGACAACAAGACTTCGAACAACGTTTACTGGTCCCCTAAAGGAAGACACGTCCTCCTCGCGACTTTGGGATCGTCGAGTAAATTCGATATTGATTTCTTCGATTTGGATTTGGATCGGGATGATGGGATCAAAACGAATGAACAGGATTTGGGTGCGGGTATTAGGTTGGTTACTACGGTTGAACATTATGGGTTGACCGATATCGAGTGGGATCCGAGTGGGAGGTATGTTGCTACTTATGGTTCGATGTGGATGTCTACCGTTTGTCTTTTTCTCACTCTCCCATCATTCGACTCGAGGAGATAACTGATGAAGGGTTCGGAAGGGACTTACAGATGGAAGCTGGTTACAGTATTTGGGATTTCAAGGGACAGTTAGTTCAAGAGAACAAATTGGATCGATTCAAGCAACTCTTATGGCGACCTCGACCTCCTACTCTCTTGTCTCGAGATGATCAAAAGAAGATTCGAAAGAACTTGAGGGATTACTCTCGACAGTTTGAGGAACAAGATCAATTGGAAGCTGCCAACTTGAACACGGAGGTGGTCGAGATGAGGAAACGATTGATCGATGAGTGGAACGCTTGGAGGAAGGAATGTTCGGAGGAGATTGAGAGGAGGAGGAAGGAAATGGGTAAGGAGGTCAAGAAGGCTTTGAAGAGAGCGGAAGAAGCCGAGAAGGAAACTGAAGAAGTCGAGGAAGAGATCGTGGAAGTCGTTTCGGAAACTATTGAAGTTATCGAGTAGATTCTCATACCCCTTACACAATGATAACTTGCTGTCTTGATCGTCGTCGTCGTCGTCGTCGTTCGTTCAACATGAGACATTCGGAAATCGAAGATCTTTGAAAGTTTTCATCATCGATTGCTCTCTCCTCTCTCACACTCTCAAATGATCGACCCTACAACAAAGGACAGCGGCAAAGCTTGGGTTACGCTCCTCACCAAGACATCCTACCTTCAAGGCTGTCTTGTCTTGCATCATTCGCTCGAACGAGTTCAATCAAAATATCCATTGGTAGTATTCGCAACTCCTACTTTACCAGAAGAAGCACGAGTCATCTTGGGACACAAAGGGATCAGAGTGAGGGATATCAAGTATATTGATCCACCGAAGAGTGGGAAGGAATTGGATGAACATGATCAGAGGTTTCACGATACTTGGACGAAATTGAGATGCTTCGAAATGGCTGAATACGAGGTAAGTTTCATCATTTGGTACTCTTGGATTATGGAGCTGAGCTGATCATGAACAAAGAGAGGGGATGAGTAGAGAGTCGTAATGTTGGATAGTGATATGTTGGTCGTGAGAAACATGGATGAATTGATGGAGATGCCTTTGGAACCAGGATGGATCGCAGCTGCTCACGCTTGTACCTGTAACCCAAAGAAACTCTCTCATTACCCTTCAGATTGGTGAGTCCCACACAAATTTTCTTTTCATTTTCCCTCCCTCCTCTCAATTCATCACTGATTCCGCTCTCTCTATAGGGTTCCCGAGAACTGTGGTCACACTCAAGCAGTCTTCACTACCCCTCTTCCCCCAACGAAATTCACAAGATCAACTCACGACCGCCTCAACTCAGGTCTCGTAGTACTCCAACCCTCAACCTCAACCTTCTCCTCAATCCTAGATTTCCTCTACACCGACCCTCGCGTCTCAACCTACGGATTCCCCGATCAAGACCTCCTCGCCGATTTTTTCAAAGGGAAATTCCTCCCTTTGAGTTATCGATACAATGCGTTGAAAACTTTGAGGTATTGTCACAAGGAGATGTGGAGGGATGAGGATGTGAAAAATGTTCATTTGATCTTGAAGAAACCTTGGTATAATCGATTACCGGAGGGGGATCAGGATTATGAAACTCATAAATGGTACGTTCTCTCTTCCTTCTACTCTCTCTCTCTCTCTCTTGAAGTTCGATTACTGATTAGAGAGTCGATTATTAGGTGGTGGGATGCATTTGAGGAAATGGAACAACAGTGGGGAGATACACCAGGTTGGGAATTGATTGAATCTACTGTGAATCGTGAAGTTAAGAAACCGTGAGGCATCTTGTAGCGCTAGCAAGGAAAGAAGGGTCATCTTCATAGTATCGCATGTAAAACTCTTGTTTGGGGCAGAAGAAGTTTCGAGAGGAGAAAGAGGAAATGAGATTGCGAAAAGTTTGGGTTGCGTAATCGTACCTCGAGCATTGTTCTTCAATTCTCCCTCGACGGCGCTACTTCGAACTTACGTTTGAGTTGAATTATCGTTGCGAGTTAGACGATTCAGGAAATGAAAAGTTGGACTTGTGGGAATTTGAACGAGATGCGATCGAAGTTTCTTTCCCTCTTCTCCCCCTTGACCTCTCCAGCTCTTCGCTTCTGTCTCTTCCTCGCTCTATACACAAGCAATGTTTGTAGGAGGTACGTCCACTCTCTCGCCTCATCTCTCTTCCCCTGCTCTTATCTTTCCCCACTAAATGCGTCACTTTCCTTTCCTCTTTTCCCTTCCTCCCTCACTCCTCTCTCTCCTAGCCGCAAAGAAGCTCTACCAGAATTTCGAAGCAGGTGGAGGACTGAGTGGGTTGAATGAGAAACCTAGGAGTTCAGTTTCGGCTTTGATCGATATCTTGTGTTTGGACAAGTATGAAGAGGACTCTTATGAAGGAATCACAGAGATTGTCGAGAGTATTAATATTCAGGATACTGGGTAAGTCAACTCACTTCCTTGAGTTTCAGAAGAAACGGGGAAGCTGATCGATTTGAGAGGGATTGTACAGACCGGCGGAAGCTTCGAGAGCTATTCGTAAAAAAGTGAGTCGATGAGAGCTACCTAGTCATCAACGTGTACTGACTAGGTGGTCCTTCGACGCACAGCTCAAGTACAGCGATGTTCATGGACAACTTCGAGCTCTTACTATCCTCAAAGCACTCGTAGAGAACTGTGGTCCTCGTTTCCAATGTACGTCGAATCGCCGCAACGAGCTCGCTTCCAATGAAACTGACCTCGGTTTATCGATACGACGTACAGCTACTTTCGCCAACGAACGCTTAGTCGAACGAATCAAAGTTTCAGCCGGAGATCCAAACACGGACGAACGAGTGAAAAAGAAGATTGCTAGTGTCCTCGCGAGTTGGCACCGACAATTCAAGGATGATCCGAGAATGCAATTGGTTGCTGGAATGTACAAGAGTTGTGGATTGGGTGCTGCCAGAGCTGCTGTGAGTTTCCTTCTTTTCATTTACTATCTATCTTATTTCAAAGATATTGATAAGTGGGGAGGCGGAAATCCACAGCAACAACAACGATCAGCAGCTACTGAAGCTTATGAAAGGGAACAAGCGAGGTATGAACGAGAAGCGGCGGAACGAGCCGAACGTAAAGCGTCAGAACAACGAGCGCGTCAAGCAGAGAAGGATAGATTGGCTCAAGAGAAACTCGATAAACAGAAGAGGAAACAACAAGGGAATCGAGTGAGGAGACCTCCGTTCAATTTCGAACAGGAGAAACCAAAAATCCTTGCTTCGGTTGGTCAAGGTACTCAATCTGCTCAAGCGTAAGTTCAATCTACTTTCTCGCTCTTTATGGTGAATGGAAAGCTGATGGGGAAGTTGGGAGATGATAGGCTCATCAACGCTCTTCAACATGTCAATCGAGAGAAAGAATCAGTCACGACCAATTTGAGGGTTATTGAATGTCTTGAAAAGGCGAAAGCGGATAGAAAAGCTGTTGTTCGCTACATTCAACTCGTACCGGATGTAGATACGACTGGAGATTTCATTGGAAGTTTGATCGCTACCAACGAACAGGTACGCTTTCGATTCTCTTCTATCACTCTTGACTGGACTGATACAGGAGCTTGAACCGTAGATCGTCAACGCTGTTCAACTCTACGATCGAATGTCTAAACCAGTCGAACTCGATTCCGATGATGAAGCTATAGAAGAAGCGAAGAAACTAGCTACACAACAAGGACTCTCTGTCCCCTCTTCGGCAACTCCAGCACATGCACACGACGACGATACACAGAGTATCAGAAGTCGGTTATCAGCGTTCGATATGCAAGAGAGGGAAGTAGATAAATTGCAGAACCAGCAGAGGCGGAGGTTGGACAGGCATTTAAGTTATAGGAGTACTCAAGGTCAGGGTCAAGGGGTTCATCCAGATTTACATGATCTCGCATTTGGTTCGACTGGTTCTTCGTGAGTCGAATTCATTCGTCACTACCTTCTCTCGAGAGACGAACTGACCGATGGGACTCCATTCACAGCGCTCTACCTCCTCCGATTCAACCTCGTTCAGCCGAAGATACCTATCGACATGGTTCCCTCTCCGATTACTCCGACTACGATTCCTCGGACGCAGAAGACGATACTCATTACTCACGTCAACCGACTTCAACCAACTCAGATGCGAGAAACTATGCAGCTTACGTTCAAGACGATGATCGAGTCGGTGGGAAGGGCAAAGGGTTGTTGGCACAAGAGGAAGAGGACGATCCGTTTGCTGATCCTTTCGCGGATGAGAATGGGGGAAACGATTTCGAGGTGATGACTCCTGGAATTTCAGACAAGAGGATGGAATGGAAAGAGGTATAAAAGTTTTGCGGATTGCGCTTGTGTTTTTCGAGATATTGTTTTGTGCAATACCCCATATTTCCGATTGCTCAGAGATGCTCTCTAGTCTAGCGAGGAGGAAGGATAACAAATCGATTTAAATGCATTTGACGAATCCTACTATAAAAGAACAGCACAGAATTGCGAGTGAGAGGAATATCAACAAAAGGAACTGAGAGAGAAGTACTGCGATAAGAAATAGTAGGTACAATTGAGTGAGAGCGATGCGAGTGGGAAAAGCTGGACTTTTCATTTTGCGAGTTCCTCAGACGAGAGTATCGTTCCTTTCCTGCCTCCCGATTCGACCTAGACTCGATCCGATCCTCGCAGTAGAGGGACCAGGAGCGGCGTTGAGGTTCATTCCCTGAGTTTCCCAACTCTGACCTCCAAACTCGGGTTCACTCAACGGATTCTCCCGATAGGAAGGAGGATTGACGGGGTAAGCTTCCCCAGCTTTCCTCTGCCATCCTCTGCCCCTCTCGTCGATATCCTCACCGAAAGAGAATCCACTAGTTCCCCTCGCTCGAGATTGCGACCTAGAATGCGAGTTGGAACGAGAACGACTCCTCATTTCTGCGGCACCGGCTAGAGCTTCTCCTTCTTGATCTACGAGGGCTTGGAGCGGTGTGTTGCAGAGACAGCGGCGGTGGAAAGGAGTGAGAGGTCCATCGGTGGGAAGGAAACCAGAGGAATTCGAGCCGTCTGAGGGAGTGAGTACGGATTGATGGCCGTGATGAGAAGCGTGGTGAGTAGCGGAGAGCTGAGATCGGTAGCGAGGGAGGAGAAGGGAGGAGGTCAGGCAGCAGCACTATCGGAGGGGACATTTCGATCAGTCAAGCTCCGAGGTCTTAGCGCGCCAAAGAGAACTCACTGAGGCGATAGTAACGACGCTACTCATTTCGAGTACGAGATCTTTCTTGCTCCCTTTGAAACGGTACTTGACTTGAACGACGAGTTTATGTTTGACTCGAATGGGCGTCTTGGTTCCGGGCAGAGTACTCGGACGAACTGCGTCATCATCGGGTACTCGACTGACTCGAGCATAGGTCCATTCTTGTCCTCCTTCGAGTCGTGCGAGAGGTTGGGCGAGGAGTGCTCGACGTTCGAAAGCGAGAGGTGGGAGAGTACCGCGACTGAGATTCGGCTTGTCGAGGAGATCTTCTGAGGATTCAGCGATAGGCGAGGTACTGTAACCCCGGAGACGTCAACATCGACTCGACAGATGAAAGAACACTTTGAACTCACGAATCAACCCAGAAGAGAAGCTTCTTCTGCGGAGTTGGCTTGACTGGTTGAATCGTCTTGTCGGTAAAAGAGATATCGAACGATTGCAAGATGTGGGCCGAGACCGACATGATCTTGAGACCTTCAGGAGGACGTTCGAAGGTGATGCTCAAGAAGAGTAGAGAGGCGACGGTGAGATGAGGACTCGAGACATGAAGTGATATCGGTCCGAGGTTGATGTCGCTATCTTGATTGTCCAGCGCTCGTAGTCGTCCATTGTTTCGCACGTCAATCTCCAACCCAGAAGGAAGTTCTCCCTCGGGTGAAGGATTCGCGATCAACCAGAGAGGTTGGACCATCGACGAGAGATCTCGAGTGTTTCCTGCGCCGAACAATGTCGCTCGCACTGAATGTCTCACACTTCCGTACACTGATCGTTCACCGACAGCAGTTGTCGAAGGAATGATGAAGCTAAAGTCCCACCTGTTTAGCAAACGAAAGAAGCGTCAGCTCGTAGGCGAGAGATTCAAATGAAATATTTCTGGGACCGAATCGGATGACGGCGGGGAGGAAAGAGGTGATTCCTCGTCTCGAAAGCCTCATAGGAGGTCATGGACAGACCCAGGAGTGATCAGGAGAGCTAGAGAGACGGGTATGTAGACTTACGAATGAGTACCTTTCTCTAACCTTTCTCCCTTCAAATCGATCTCCAATGTCTTCTCTATCGTGTTGGTAGCCTCATAAGATGTTGACCCGTCTCCACCATGTGCAGCACTCCTTCCTACCAATTGTACCCGGATCTTCTTTGCTTTCCTCGGTGCATGATTGATTAACGTGACTTGGCCGCGCAAAATTGGGTCATTCGAAGGTTCAGATTGAGAGGCGTTCAGGTCTGCTTCTGGTAGGTATTCTTCTGATGGTGAGGTTGAAGGAGCGTTCGAGGGAGGTGGGGTAGAAGAGGACGAGGGGGAGGAGCCGAAGGATGGAGATGGAGTCGGTGGTGTTAGGTAGATAGTGTCCTCGAGGAAAGCTATGCTCAACTCATCCTTACGAGTCCGTAGAGACAATACCATCGTCGAGTCGAGAAGTGGGAAAGTTGAAAGTGAAGGGCAGGAAACAGAAATGAATTCATCCGAGAGATAATCTCTTGGACGAATTTCGCAGAAAGAACAGCTGATTCTCGGTATTGTTCTATGAGCATTCTGACAGTCTTGAGTTGTCTGGGGACGAGCGAAATCGAGCAAGGAAAAACTTGAATAAATCGCAAACGACGACAACGACGAAACGACGATTTCAAGATTCAGTCGCGAACGATAACACGGCCTCTACTTCTAGTTCGTCTCCCTTGACTCCCTTGACGACGACCTCGTAAGCCTCGAGTCTGTCCCGTTCGATCGCAAATTCACTTTCCCTCGTCGTTCCCAAGTATTCCTCCTTCTCTCCCACTCCTTTCCTACGATAGAGATGATACTGAACGAAAGAAGGGATGATGACATGTCGAGCGTCGGACGGGATGAGGTGGCCTATGAAGTCCTCTTCAACCGGCGGAGGGTACGTGAGAGAAGTTGACCAGACGAGTGAAGATGTCGAATTTGAGTAGTGTAGTTCGGAGATGCCGGGTTGAGGTCCATCGGTAGTGGGTGCTGGGTAGATCGAGACTGATCCAATGATGACCGAAATCGGTACCTCGAAGAATAGCATTGAGAGTTGAGTAATTCGGCTCGTATAGGGCGCCTCGAAAACTGCAGTGGTTTCCGTCCATTCGTCCACAGTGCGACCATTCGATTCGTCGACGACGTACTCTTCCTCCTCATCGGCGTACGGCGGACCATCCATGACCATATCACTCCGCATTGGACCCCCTTCGTACCCGTCTTTTTTTTCCTCCTCACCATTGACATCGTAATGAACCCGAATCTGAGGTGTATAATCCGGCCACTCCCCCTTCAGAGGTCGGTAGTTGACCTTTGTGTGGTAGAAGCGCCCTTCCCGGATCGGATAATCGACAGCGATCAACGGGATTACACCTGATTCAGGCATCTTCTCCACCTCAACCTTGACCGCTCGATTCCCTTCCCACACTTCTTTCGGCCCATCCACAAATTCCACCTTGACGCCTTCGATCGATCGATGTAGTAGAGAGGAAGGGAACGGGAAAGTGTAATCGACGTCGGTCCATCCATTCTCGCTTCTCTCGACCTCCTCTCCCTTGATGCGAAACGAATGACCTTCACCTGACGAGAAGTTGGTGTAGAAGGTATCGCCTATCGTAGGTACTGCTCGAGGAGTAGGGACGAATTGACAGATTGAGCGAAAGTTGTCGGGAGGATCAGGGAGAGCTTTCAAATTGAATTCGAGAGGTTCGAGAGGCGGTCGGAAGGAGAGAGGAATGCGAGGATTGCGATACAGGGCGGCGGCAAGTTGACGGGCTCGCTGAATTCCCGCTTGATCCTGACGGAGTTTGCGCATTCGAGCGGCTTCGAGAGGGACACTCGGAGTTTCTGAACCATTCTGCCAGAGGTACATCTCGTCTTCGAACCATTTCTTGTGATCTACGTTCGTCGAGAGCGAATGTTTGAGATCCGAAGATTCGACCGTCCATCCAGGCGCGAAGAGAGCGACTGAAAGACCCTCCTCGTCGGATCTTGATCGACAAATCGCTTCGAGACCTCGCCAACTCTCAAATCCTCCTCCTCCGTACGAACCTCTCCCGAAGATATCGATACCGAAGTAGATCTGGTTCTCGTTGACCCCCTTGATGTCGGAGAGCACCATTAGAGTTGAGGCGACTTGAGCGGGAGTCCAGAAATAGTTGAGGAAGATCGAATCGCAGGCGGTGAGGAATGGAGTGTTCTTCTCGTTCAAGGCGTTCTGCCATTGGAGCTTGCCTACGATCGACATGGGCATCAGACTTCGTCAAGGGTGTCAAAGTTAGGAGTCGCATTTGAGACTCACCTTTCGTTGTTACGGCATCGTACCTGCAGAAGAATCGATCAGCTCTCAGCACATCTTCAGCGATGGTCGTAACGCACCATATGACTTCACTCCCCGGTATCCGCCTATGCATCTCTCTCGTGAAATAACTCAACCAAGCGATCAACAGCTTCGCATGCTTCTCTGCTCCTCTCCTACTTCCCGCTTCGTCTCTTTCCCCTCCTAATTCAACTTCCACATTGACCAGCCATCCATCAAATCCCTTCTCTACAGCGAGATCGACGAGCAAATCGGCAAATCGGAAATCGAGTTTATCGAAAGTTGTTGTTCGTTCGTTCCCTCCTGGATCGACGAGTTCGACGATATCTTCCCGACCAGCATCCCATTCGAAGATCAGCGTACCGAGGATCCGAGTGCCGTGCCGGTGAGCTGTGCGGATCCAGGAAGGAGGAGGGGTAGAAATTCGATGATGAGAGAAGCTGTCAACATCGAAGCGTTAGTCTTCTCCCTCACATTCAATCAGACTCGAGTGTACTTACTAGATGTAGGTATCGCAGAGATGCCAGAACTGAAAAGTGTATCCTCTCTCATCGTCTCGCTCACTGTAGCCTCCCTACTCGCAACGATCAGCGATCTGAATGCGCACGGAGATGGCTTGGACATACCTTATAATCGTGACATACTAGCAATCTCCCTCGTGCGTCCTTGACCTGTTGATTCTCCTTCGGAATCGGAATTTGTGGAGAAGAGCGATTTTGACGAGGACGAGCTGCTGAATACTTGGCGAGGTCCCTTAGAGTGTCGAAGTAGTCTATTGACTTGCTGGCGGAGGGAACGGGTCCGGCGAGAGTCGAGCGAGGCATGGTGAGGGGGGAAGGGGACAGCGAATCTTCTTCGCTTGTTACCCTTCATCGCTCTACGAGATTTCGCCAAGGGTGTGACGATAGGACTGGAGAAAGACTCGTAGGAATATAGTACACAGGCAATCGATCAGAAGGTGCGCTCCTTCCTCCAACCTCTTTCATCTCGGAACAGCTCTCTTGCGCTCATCTCGCTCAACAGAGGTGACACAGCTCTCTCTGCAGTAGGTAGATGTACTGATATACCGTCTGCATGCTTGACAGATCCATCAACATGTCCACTGCACTTCCTCCTCCCGATTCTCCCGATTCTTCCTCCCTTCCCTCATCCTATCGACCCTTCTCTAACCTCCCTTTCGAACTCGCCCAAGCGATCATCGAATCTACAGCACCACATCACTACAACTCGACTACCTACGAGGAGCGGCAAAGCATCCTTCGCTCTCTCTGCGGAGTCTCTCGCCTGTTTCGAGAGGTCGCTCAACCTCTCCTCTTCGCCGTAGCCAGGTATACGAATCGACTTGACCGAGCCGCATGGGATCAGCGATACTGTAGGGACTGCGACGAAGCGTTTCCAGCGGAGGACCTTGTTTTCCTTCGCTTCGATTTCGTCGTTCCTGCCCTGGGAGCACTCAGCGTCGAGTACAGCGGGATACGCTCTCTCACGATTTGGGAGTTCAAGGGGAGTCTAGATCTAGCGGATCTGTCCCCGCTCAGCAGTAAGCTCTTCTTCTCTTCGAGGCCTGCCGCCGGCCGTACTCATTCTTTTTCGAAACCTTCACAGACCTACGGACCCTACGACTCGCGTCGCTCACAATGTCGCAATCTGGTCGCCTCTCTCTACCCAAACTCGCAGAGATGCAGCTCTTGTGGGTGAACAATGCAGAAAGAATCATGCTTCCGGAGTCTCTCCCCAATCTTCGCGCTCTACTGTATTCGTCACAGGGTCGCCCCGCCCCTCAGGTCCTCTCTCTGGCGCTCTCTGGTATCACTCCTCAGCTAGAAATGCTGTCTCTCGACTTGGACATCATCTCGAAACTACCGGAGGACTTCGTTCGTACCGTCAATTCGTTCACTCTCTTCGACGTTACCGTGGAAGCCGCTGAGCTTCCCGAGGGAAGGAATGTACGCTTGATGCTGGATCGGAACGATCTGGAAGCTGTCGACGTACTCGAAGATCTCGCTCACAATCTCTCGTGGCGACCCTCTTCTTCCGCTCCTACGCTCCTCTACCTTCCTCCCAGCTCTCTCGACAATCCTACCTCCTCCGATAGGTTCGACTTCGCTCTCCACCGATTATCTCTCGCATGTCAGAAGAAGAACGTCGAAATTGTTCGAGAAGAACAACCGATTTCGTGGATGTCGGATTCGGGCATCTCACAAGATTTCTGGAATAGGATGAAGAGGCGAAAGATTGGATTGGATTGATGAAGCATCGCCACTCGAATTCGACTTTGCGAGGGGAGACCTCGAGCGGTGGTTCCCGACGACGACGATGTTGGAGCACGACAGAGTCCTCGAGGTGCGCTGCTTGACCCGGTGGAACCGTGAGCATCGAGTCGTTGATCGATTGCTGATGTCTAAACTGACTTGGACTTGTGATTTTCCCGTTTTCCCGTTTTCTCTTTTCTAGCTGCTGTCGAACTACAAGCTATGGATCGTTGCCATCGACTCGGACAACGTAAGCCTACTCTCTCCATCTCTGTCGCACAGGAAGTAGGAGAGATGGGGTGGAGGAAGATCGTCGTCGTCGTCGTTTCGCAAGTTCTCATAACTGACTCCCCTCTTCGCTCTATA
>Ga0308170_10000885_pt1 | contig 32637 bp, 28 predicted proteins | sample PhyBR2_2_FD_202136 | JGI IMG/M metagenome (GOLD analysis project Ga0308170, IMG submission 202136) | Phyllosphere microbial communities from UC Gill Tract Community Farm, Albany, California, United States - DLSLSB.R2 | ecosystem: Host-associated > Plants > Phyllosphere > Unclassified | place...
TCGTGGATTGCTGCCGCGACCTCGTACTCGTCGAACAACCGCACCATGGTGCCGTTCTACACCTTCTACTCGATGTTCGGCATGCAGCGCGTGGGCGACCTGGTCTGGCTGGCGGGCGACATCCGTGCGCGCGGTTTCCTGATGGGCGGTACCGCCGGCCGCACCACGCTCAACGGCGAAGGCCTGCAGCACGAGGACGGCCACAGCCACATCATCGCGGCCACCGTGCCGAACTGCCTGCCGTACGACCCTACTTTTGGGCATGAAGTGGCGGTGATCATTCATGACGGCCTGCGCCGCATGGTGACGGAACAGGAAGACGTGTTCTATTACATCACCATCATGAACGAGAACTACGAGCAGCCGGGCCTGACGCCTGGCACGGAAGAGGGCATCCTGAAAGGCATGTACCTGCTCAAGAAGGGTGGGGAGTCGGAAAACCGCATCCAGCTGATCGGCTGCGGCACCATCCTGCGCGAGTCGATCTTCGCCGCCGAGCTGCTGCTCTCCGACTGGAACGTGGCCGCCGACGTCTGGTCCGCACCGTCGCTGACGCTGCTGGCCCGCGATGGCCAGGATTGCGAGCGCTGGAACATGGTCAACCCTGAACTCGAGCAGCGCGTGCCTTACGTGACGCAGCTGATGCAGGACACCACCGGCCCGATCGTCGCGACGACCGACTACATGCGCATGTTCGCCGAACAGATCCGCGGCTTCATGCCGAAGGACCGCACCTATAAAGTGCTCGGCACCGACGGTTTCGGCCGTTCGGATTCGCGTGTGAAACTGCGCGAGTTCTTCGAAGTGAACCGTTACTACATCACGGTTGCCGCCCTGCGCTCGCTGGCCGACGAAGGCAAGATCGCCATGTCGGTCGTGGCCGAGGCGATCGCCAAGTACGGCATCGATGCCAACAAGCCGAATCCTGTGACCCAGTAATGTAAGTGGTGTTGCGCCGGCCCTGCGGGGCCGGTGTTTCTGATTCAGCCAAACAAAAAATAACGGAGCTAACACTATGAGCATTGTGGAAGTCAAAGTCCCGGACATCGGCGACTTCAAGGAAGTCGAAGTCATCGAACTGATGGTCAAGCCAGGCGACACGATCAAGGTCGACCAGTCGCTGGTGACCGTCGAATCCGACAAGGCGTCGATGGAGATCCCGTCCAGCCACGCCGGCGTCGTCAAGGAAATCAAGATCAAGGTCGGCGACAAGGTCGCTGAAGGTTCGCTCGTGCTGATGCTCGAGGAAGCGGCAGGCGCTGCCGCTGCGCCGGCTGCGGAAGCTGCGCCTGCGGCCGCACCGGCTCCGGCACCTGCCGCTGCCCCAGCGCCTGCGCCTGCGCCTGCTGCGGCGCCTGCACCTGCACCGGCACCTGCCGCTGCACCGGCTGCACCTGCCGGCGATGCCTCGAAAGCCCACGCATCGCCATCGATCCGCAAGTTCGCCCGCGAACTCGGCGTCGACCTGTCGCGCGTGCCGGGTACCGGTCCGAAGAACCGCATCACGCAGACCGACGTGCAGAACTTCGTCAAGGGCGTGATGGCGGCGCCAAGCGGCGCTGCGCCGTCGAAGGGCGGCTCCGGCGTCGGCCTCGACCTGCTGCCATGGCCATCGCTCGACTTCTCGAAGTTCGGCCCGACCGAACTGCTGCCGCTCTCGCGCATCAAGAAGATCAGCGGCCCGAACCTGCACCGCAACTGGGTCATGATCCCGCACGTGACGACCTTCGACGAAGCCGACGTCACCGACCTGGAACAGTTCCGCGTCGATTCGAACGCCGCGCTGGCCAAGCAGAAGTCGACCGTGAAACTGACGATGCTGGCTTTCGTCATCAAGGCATCGGTCGCCGCGCTGAAGAAATTCCCGCAATTTAATGCCTCGCTGAGCGAAGACGGCGCCGCGCTGATCCTCAAGCAGTACTACAACATCGGCTTCGCGGCCGACACCCCGAACGGCCTGGTGGTCCCGGTCGTGAAGGATGCCGACAAGAAGACCGTGTCGCAGATCGCCACCGAAATGGGCGAGTTGTCGGCGCAGGCGCGCGACGGCAAACTGAGCCCGGCGAACATGCAGGGCGCGACCTTCACGATTTCGTCGCTCGGCGGCATTGGCGGCACGGCCTTCACGCCGATCATCAATGCACCGGAACTGGCCATCCTCGGCCTGTCGAAGTCGGCCATGAAGCCGGTCTGGGATGGTTCCACCTTCCAGCCGCGCCTGATGCTGCCGCTGTCGCTGTCCTACGACCACCGCGTGATCGATGGCGCCGGCGCCGCGCGCTTCGCCGCCTACCTGGCCGAAGTGCTGGCCGACCTGCGCAAGACCCTTCTGTAAGGAGCGCCGAGAATGAGCACTGTTGAAGTAAAAGTCCCGAACATCGGCGATTTCAAGGACGTCGAAATCATCGAGCTGATGGTCAAGCCCGGCGACACGATCAAGGTCGACCAGTCGCTGGTCACCGTGGAGTCGGACAAGGCCTCGATGGAGATTCCGTCGACCCACGCCGGCGTCGTGCAAGAGCTGAAAGTGAAAGTCGGCGACAAGGTGAACGAAGGTTCGCTGCTGCTGATGATCGACGAAGCTGCTGGCGACGCTGCCGCGCCTGCCGCTGCCGCCGCTCCCGCCGCTGCTCCTGCCGCTGCTCCTGCCGCTGCGATGCCGGCCGATTCCTACGCGCCGGCCCACAAGCTCGACGCCGCCGCGCCTGCGGCAGCGCCGGTACCGGGCGCCGCCAGCTACAGCGGCCAGGTCGATGTCGAATGCGAGATGATGGTGCTGGGCGCCGGTCCTGGCGGCTATTCGGCCGCCTTCCGTTCGGCCGACCTCGGCATGAACACGGTGCTGGTCGAGAAGTACGCGACCCTGGGCGGCGTCTGCCTGAACGTGGGCTGCATCCCGTCCAAAGCCTTGCTGCACGTGGCGCACATCATGGACGAAACCGCGCACATGGGCGACCTGGGCGTGGCCTTCGCCAAGCCGGACGTCGACATCGACAAGCTGCGCGCCTACAAGGACGGCGTCATCAAGAAGATGACGGGCGGCCTGGCCGGCATGTCGAAGGCGCGCAAGGTCAATGTGGTGCAGGGCGTGGGCCAGTTCCTCAGCCCGAACCACATCGAAGTGACCGGTCCGGACGGCGCGAAAAAGGTCGTGAAGTTCGCGAAAGCGATCATCGCCGCCGGTTCGGCAGTGGTAAAACTGCCCTTCGTGCCGGAAGATCCGCGCATCGTCGATTCGACCGGCGCGCTGGAACTGCGCCAGGTGCCGAAGAAGATGCTGGTCATCGGCGGCGGCATCATCGGCCTCGAGATGGCCACCGTCTACTCGACCCTCGGTGCGCGCATCGACGTCGTCGAAATGATGGATGGCCTGATGCAGGGCGCGGACCGCGATGCCGTGAAAGTCTGGCAGAAGTACAACGAAGCGCGCTTCGACAAGATCATGTTGAAGACCAAGACCGTCGGCGTGGAAGCGCTGCCGGAAGGGATCAAGGTCACGTTCGAAGCCGCCGAAGCCGGCGCCACCGCACCGGAACCGCAGCTGTACGACATGGTGCTGGTCGCCGTCGGCCGCAGCCCGAACGGCAAGAAGATCGCCGCCGATAAAGCCGGCGTGGCAGTCACCGACCGCGGCTTCATCGGCGTGGACGGCCAGATGCGCACCAACGTGCCGCACATCTTCGCCATCGGCGACCTGGTCGGCCAGCCGATGCTGGCCCACAAGGCGGTGCACGAAGCGCACGTTGCGGCGGAAGCGGCGCACGGCGAGAAGGCATACTTCGACGCCAAGGTCATCCCGTCGGTGGCCTACACCGATCCGGAAGTGGCATGGGCCGGCATCACCGAAGACGAAGCCAAGCAGAAGGGCATCAAGGTCGAGAAGGGCCACTTCCCGTGGGCCGCATCGGGCCGTGCTGTCGCCAATGGCCGCGACGAAGGCTTCACCAAGCTGCTGTTCGACGCTGAAACGCATCGCATCATCGGCGGCGCCATCGTCGGCACGAATGCCGGCGACATGATCGGCGAGATCGCCCTTGCCATCGAGATGGGCGCCGACGGCGTCGACATCGGCAAGACGATCCACCCGCACCCGACGCTGGGCGAGTCGATCGGCATGGCGGCGGAAGTGTACAAGGGCGTCTGCACCGATTTGCCGCCGCCGCGCAAGCGTTAAGCAGCAAAGCTGTCGCAATGACCGGAACCGGGACCATGTGTCCCGGTTTTTTTTTCGTCTTGCGAAAAAAAGCGTTATTGACGTTGCTCCCGCGTAGGGTGGGCGCCCCGAGCCCACGCGGTGACGTACGCATGCAGTGAAATGTCGCTCGTGACGTATCGGCTTACCCGTAAGGTGGGCGGGTCTCCCGCCCACGCGTTCAACGTCCGCCGGATCGTTCGCGGCGTATCCCCGGCCGGTTGAACGCGTGGGCGGCGATACGGCCGCGGGTCTGCCGGCGCACGGGCGGAGCCACCCACCCTACGTTACATCTGCCTGAACAAGTCCACGTAATTGCGGCTCACCACCAGCTCCTCGGCGCGCCCCTTGAGTTTCACGAGCAGGCGCCCGCGGAAATCGGTGCGCGTGCCGGCCACATGGCGGGCGGCGACGATCACGCTGCGGTGGATCTGCCAGAACTGCTGCGGGTCGAGCTGCTCCTTCAGTTTCGACAGGGGCGTGCGGATCAGGCTTTCGCCGTCCGCCAGGAAGATGCTCGTGTATTTGTCGTTGCTCTGGAAGTAGATCACTTCGTCGATGGCGATCAGGCGCGTCTCCTGGCCCTGGGCGGCGCGGATCCATTGCAGCGGGGCCGGTGCCGGCGCAGGCGCGGCCACGGCGAGCTGGCGCAGCAGGGCTTGCAGCGCATCCGGCGCGACTGCCGCAGGAGGCGCACGCAACGCTTCCCGCAGGCGCTCCACCGTGCGTTTCAAACGTTCGAGCCCGATCGGCTTGAGCAGGTAGTCGAACGCCGCGTGTTCGAACGCATCGACCGCATACTGTTCATGCGCGGTCGTGAACACGATGCGCGGCGGCTTGCCGCCGGCGCACAGGCGCGCAGCCAGGTCGAGGCCGGTGAGGCCGGGCATCTGGATGTCGAGGAAGACGACGTCGGGCGCCAGCTCGTCGATGAGGTTCAAGGCCTGCACGCCGTTGGCGGCGCGCGTGACGCGCAGCTCCGGCCAGGCCAGGGCCAGCTGGGCTTCGAGGTAATCGAGCAGGTGGGGCTCGTCGTCGGCGATCAGGGCGCGGGGATGGTCGAGGTGGTGGTAGATAAGGACACCAGTAAGGGAAGCAGCAGGCGCGCAGTCACGCCGCAGGGTTGGTTGTCGAAGAGTTGAAGTTGGGCTTGCGGGCCGTGCAGCTGGCGCACCCGCTCGCGCAGGTTGCTCAGGCCGACGCCGCCACCGGGGCGCGGCGGCGCGCTGCCGAGGCCAAGACCGGTGTCGGCGACCTCGATGCACAAGGCCGCGTTTTCGATGCGCGCACGCACCACGATCTCGCCGCCTTCGAGCTTCGGCTCGATGCCGTGCATGACCGCGTTCTCGACCAGCGGCTGCAGCAGCATCGGCGCAATCGGCAGAAGGCGGCAATCGGCGTCGGCCTCGACCCGGTAGCGCAAACGTTCTCCCATGCGCACGGCCAGCACGTCGAGATAGGCGCTGACCTGGTCGAGTTCCCCGCCCAGCGTGGCGCTGTCCGCGCGGCTGGCGGCCAGGCTGGCGCGCAGGTAGTCGATGAAGCGCTCGAGCATGTGGCGCGCCTGGGCGGGCCGGGTGTCGATCAGGCTGAGGACGTTGGCCAGCGTGTTGTAGAGGAAGTGCGGCTCGATCTGCGCCTGCAGCGCGCGCAGGCGCGCCTCGGCCAGCAGGCGGCTGGCGGTGGCGATCTGCTCCTGCTGGCGCGCGGCGGCCGTTTCGCGGGCGACGCGGCGTTCGGCCAGGAACAGCATGGCGCCGATGGTGAGCGCCGTGAACACCGCGTACACGAGGATGGTGGGCAGCGCGCCCGAACTGGCGATTTGCAGGGGAGTGGTCCAGGAGAGCACGGCGCGCGCCAGCGACACGCCGCACAGCGCGCCGATGCCGGACACCAGCATTTGCGCCAGGCCCCGGCGCGGACCGTTTGCCAGGGCCAGCGGCGCCAGCCGGTACAGCGTCAACAGCGCACCATGGATCATGAAGCCGACCACGTTCGCCGCCAGCAGCATCGACGCGAAGCTGGCGAGCAGCGGGTCCGGCCGCGCCGAGAACAGCTGCTCGGCCGCCGTCAGGACCAGCGCAACGAGGCAGTTCCACACCAGCGTGTAGAACAGGTCGCGCAGCGGCGAACGCGGCAGGCGGCGGAGCGGCGCCAGCGCCTGCAGCGGATGCAGGCCGCGTGCCGGCGGTTCGGGAGGAGAGGAAGGCATCGGGTTGGACATGTCAGCTTGACAGGAAGTTACCATGAAAACAGTGCGGAGTGCGATAGGGCAACTTCGCCAGGGCCAGCGGGCCGTCCTGTATGCGCGCCGCGTCGAACACGGTCAGCACGCTGACGCTGCGCTTCGTGTCCTGGGCTACGCCGACGAGGTAGCCGTCGGTTTCATTGCGCGCATGGCGGCGCGGGACCAGGACATGTTCTTCGGCCTGCCAGCCGGCGCCGAAGCGGTAGCTGTCGGCCCGGCCGCTGTCGGTATCGACCAGGTTCACGGTATCGAGCACGAGCGCGTGGTTGGCGCGGTCGCTGCTGAGCAGGGCCAGGCGGCGGTGGCGGTTGCTCACGACCTGCGGCATCACGCGCGGAAACTCGGCCTGGCCGAACAGGCGGCTGCTACGCGCCTGGCCGGCACCATAGTCGAGGCAGATCTGCACGACTTCGCTGCGCGCCGGATCGTTCTGCTGGCGCTCGCCATTCATCAGCTGGCCGAGGCCGGCCAAAGCGTCGCCCCGGTGCAGGACGGCGTCGAGGCGGGTGCAGGCGCCGTCTTCCCAGGCGTTCCCGAGGTGAAAGACCATGCGCGGCGGCAGTTCGAAGACCTGGCGCACGGTCAATGTGTCCTTTGCCAGCACGACAGCGCGCATCGGGCGTGCGCTTGCGCCGCCGCCCGCCCAGACGTGGCGCGCGGCCAGGCTCAGCGTGCGGTCGAGGCTGAAGTCGTAGGGCGGCACCAGGAAGACCAGGTGCTTCGCGCTGACCACGAAGTCATGCACGAAGTTCAGTTGCGGAACCTCCACGACGGCGCTGCGCAGCAGGGAGCCATCGGCGCCGATCCGGTACAGGGCGAGGCGGTCTGCGCCCGGTGCGACGCCGAAATTCCACAGGCCGCCGTCGGGATCGGCTTTCGGGTGCGCCGAGAAAGGCATGGCCTTCAGGTCCTCGGACCAGGTCTTGATGCCGAGCGTGGCGAGCGTTCCCGGATCGACTTCGGTGGCGGAACCGCCTTCCCACAGCGCATACAAGTGGCCATTAAACGGCAGCAAGTTCGTGTTGGCAGCGTTCATCGCATCGTTGTCGCGCACGCCGCGCCGGGTGACCATGGTGCCGAACGAGGGATACAGGAACTGGCCGGCGCGCGACTCTTCGACGAAGCGGCGCGTTTCGACGAAGCGGCCTCGGTGCGTGACCTTGCCGCCGGCAATCGTCCAGCGCTGGGCGAAGCCGTCGCCGTCGAACCAGTGGTGGTGGCGTTCGCCGCCCAGCTCGAAGCGGCCGGGGCCATTGCGGAAGAAACTGCCGTGCAGGTCGGTGGGCAGGCGGCCCTTGATCACCGCCTCGCCGGCTTGCTCGCCCATCAGGTCGGCATAGACGGCGAGCGATGGATCGCGCTCGAGGGCGGCGTGGAAGCGGCGGAAGGTGGCGGCGTCGGCGCGTGCGGCGCCGGACAGGGCGAGGGCGCCCAGGCCGGCACCGGCGGCAAGAAAGTGGCGGCGGTCCATGATGGACTCAGCGCAGCGAAACGGTGACGGCCGTGCCCGCCTGCGGCACCGCGAACTTGGCCTGCTCGAAGGAAGGCGGCCCCATGTTGCCGAGAGCATTGTTACTGAAGGCATAGTCTTCCGCGGGAATGCCCATCAGGTTACGGTCCATTTTGCCGTTGCCGTTGGCGTCGTGGTAGAGCGCGATGCCATACTCGCCGGCGGGCACGTCCTTGAACACGATCGTGGCGCTGCCGTTTGCCGCCGGCGCGGCGCCGGTTTTCACGCTCTGCTTGAGAAAGCTGCCCGCGGAATCGTAGAGCGCGGCCATGACCTGGCCTTCGCCGCGCTTGACGTCGTCGACGCGGATCGTCAGGTCGCCGGCGTGGGCGGCGGCGCTGGCCAGCAGCAGCAGAGCAGGGAATGCGGTCGGTTTCATGGTGGGCTCCATTCGGTTGGTGGCGAAGTGGAGTCACTGTAAGGAGGCGTTCCAGTCCACGTGGGGCTTTGCGACGAAGTGACGCCCGGCGGCGCGAAATGCCTGTCCATGGCGCGAATTGTCCGACATCGGAACGGCTAGAATTTTCCGACGCGCCACCGCGCCGCCGCGCTATGATGGACGTGCAACCGGCGAGCCGGGGCTGCGCCGGCGCAGCGAATGCGCATCACAGCAGACTGCACAGGAGACTGGCATGGAAGAGCACGGCAACGAGTATGTCGGGACGCTGTTCGTCCTGCCCGCATCGCGGGCCTTCGAGTTCAGTACGACCCTGCACGGCCTGCCGGTCACGCTGACCGGGACGGTTGCGCAGCACCTGGCGGCGCAGTTCGCCGGCAACGATGCGGCCGGCGAGCACATCGACGTGCGCCAGCTGGCCTTGCACCCGCGCCGTGTCGAGATCCTGACGCGCGACACCCACGAGCGGCACCGGGCGCCGCGCAAGGTGCATTTCCTGATGCGGGTCTTCGACAACGGCGTGCAGCAGGCGCGCCAGGACGCGTCGATACCCGCCTGAGGCGCCGGGCCTGAAGCCCCGTCCTCAGCGCAGGCGCACGCTGGCGACGGCCGGCGCTTCGCCCACTTCGATGGCGGCATCCTCGAAGCCCGGCGGGCCGAACCTGCCGCGCGCGTCGCGGCTGAAACCGTAGGCTTCCTTCGGCATGCCGACCAGGTTGCGGTCGAGTTCACCGTTGCCGTTTTCGTCCTGGTAAGCCAGCACGGCCCAGGTGCCGGCAGGCACTCCCTTGACCAGCACCGTCGTCTCGCCCGCCTGGGCCGGCGCCGAGGCGCTGAACACGCATTGCTTGAGGAAGCGCTCCCGGTCGCAGACGGCGACCTTGACGCTTCCCTTGGCATTGACGCCGCTGACATGTACCTCGACCGTGGCGGACGAGGCGCTCCCAACGGCGAGGAAGAGGGCGGCGGACAGGGTAATGCGGGACAGCTGGTTCATCGGGGTTTCCTCTCTGGATTGTCGGGGCAAGAGCGGGACAGGAGGCAGTCGCTGCCCGTGCGCGCCGCCGCGCTATGGTAGGCTGCGATCATCCTCTTTCCCTCTTCCTTGCCGCATTCATGCTGCTCAATACGCTCATCGTCGTGGCCACCGTCGTCTTCATGGAAGTCTTTTCCATCGTCGCGCACAAGTACGTCATGCACGGCTTCGGCTGGGGCTGGCACCGCTCGCACCATGAACCCCGCACCGGATGGTTCGAGAAGAACGATTTATATGCCCTCGTCTTCGCGGGCGTGGCGATTGCGCTGATCTGGTTCGGCACCGAAGGCAGGTGGCCGCTGCAGTGGATCGGCGCCGGCATGACCGCCTACGGTGTCCTGTACTTCGTCGCCCACGACGGCCTGGTGCACCGGCGCTGGCCTTTCCAGTACACCCCGCGCCGCGGCTACGCCAAGCGGCTGTACCAGGCGCACCGCATGCACCATGCGGTCGAGGGCAGGGAGGGCGCGGTTTCCTTCGGCTTCCTGTACGCGCCGCCCGTCGCCACCCTCAAGCGCCGCCTGCATGCGCTGCATGGGGGAGCGCCGCAGGGCCGGCGTCCGGCCGCTGCCACAAGCCGGCAGGACGCGGCCTAATCAAGCGCACGCGCGACAGCAGCGCCTCGGCGCCGCCCTTCGCCAGCAACAGCAACTTGGTGGCGCGCGAGGTGCCGACCCGTTCGTCCCAGGCACGCGGACCGCGTGCTTTCACTTCGATCCCGATCTGGCGGTAGACATTGCGTGCCGTGGCGATCGCCCAGGCCGAGCGCAGGGGCAGGGCTTCGACGCCGCCCAGCGCCGAGTCGTAATAGGGCTCGGCGTACTCCACCAGGCGCGCAGCGACCTTCGCCAGCGCCACGCGGTGCCGTGGCAGCGCGATCTCGTGCGGCGCAATGCCGGCTTCGCGCAGCCATTGCGCGGGCAGGTAGCAACGGCCGGCACCGGCGTCGTCGACGATGTCGCGCGCGATGTTCGTCAGCTGGAAGGCCAGGCCCAGGTCGCAGGCGCGGTCGAGTACTTCTTCGTCCCGCGCACCCATGATCGAGGCCATCATCAGGCCGACCACGCCGGCCACGTGGTAGCAGTAGCGCAGCGTGTCCTCGATCGTTTCGTAACGCGCCCCGTCGACATCCATGCGAAAGCCGTCCAGGTGGTCGTAGGCATGGCGCGGCGCGATCGAATGGCGCAGCGCGACGTCCTGGAAGGCGGCAAACGCCGGGTCGGCCATCGCCTCGCCCGCATACGCGCGGCGCGTTTGATCACACAGCTGCGCCAGTTCGGCATGCGGATCGTGGCTGGCCGGCGCGGCGACGCCAAAGCCCAGCTCCTGGCCGTCGACGACGTCGTCGCAGTGGCGGCACCAGGCGTACAGCATCAGCACGCCGCGCCGGGTGGCGGGATCGAACAGCCTGGCGGCGGCCGCAAAGCTTTTCGAGCCGACCTTGATGGTCTCCGTCGCGTGGGCGAGTAGTGATGCATTCAAACGGGCGCTCATGCAGAAGCCTCCGCCAGCATCAGGCCGGCCGTCGCCTTGGCCGAACCGATCACGCCCGGCACGCCCGCACCCGGATGGGTACCGGCGCCGACCAGGTAGAGGTTGTGCAAGGCGCTGTCGCGGTTGTGCGGGCGGAACCAGGCGCTTTGCGTGAGCACCGGTTCCAGCGAAAACGCCGAGCCCACGTGGGCGTTCAACTGGTCGCGGAAATCGAAGGGGGTAAAAATGCGGCTGGTGACGAGCTGGCTGCGCAGGCCCGGCATGTAGCGCTCCTCGAGATAGGCGAAGATCTTGTCGCGGTAGCGCGGCCCCTCGACTTCCCAGTCGATGTCCGCATTGCCCAGGTGCGGCACCGGCGCCAGCACATAATGGCTGCCGCAGCCCGGCGGCGCCAGCGACGGGTCGGTGACGCAGGGCGCGTGCAGGTAGAGCGAAAAATCGTCGGCCAGCGCGCTGCCCTTGAAAATCTCGTCGATCAGGCCGCGGTAGCGCGGGCCGAAGCAGACCGTGTGGTGCTGCAGCTGGCTGTGGTGGTGGTCGAGGCCGAAATAGATCACGAACAGCGAATTGCTGAAGCGTTTCTTGCGCAGGCTGGCCGCTTCGCTGGCGCCGCGCGGGTGCTGGCCAAGCAGCGACGCATAGGTATGCACCACGTCGGCGTTCGAGGCGACGGCATCGGCCGCGAAGAAGCGGCCGTCCTCCAGGCGCACGCCGCTGGCGCGCTCGCCTGTCGTTTCGATCTGCGCCACCGCGGCATTGAGTTCGATGCGCCCGCCGATGTCCCGGAACAGGCGTACCAGGCCATCGACCAGCGCGCCGGTACCGCCGCGCGGGAACCAGACGCCCCAGCGCCGTTCGAGCGCGTGGATCAGCGTGTAGATCGAGGACGTCGCGAAGGGATTGCCGCCGACCAGCAACGAGTGGAAGGAAAAGGCCTGGCGCAGGTGCTCGTTCTCCACAAACTTCGACACCATGCTGTAGACGCTGCGCCAGGCCTGCAGTTTCGCCAGCTGCGGCCCGGCCGCGATCATGTCGCGGAAGGTCAAAAACGGCACGGTGCCCAGCTTGATATAGCCCTCTTCGAACACCGCCTTCGAGTAGGCGAGGAAGCGCTGGTAGCCGGCCACGTCGGCCGGATTGATCGCGTGGATCTGGCGGTCCAGCGCTTCCTGGTCATTGGCGTAGTCGAAATGGCTGCCGTCTTCCCAGCACAGGCGATAAAACGGCGCCACCGGCAGCATCTCGACGTAATCGTCGATGCGTTTGCCGGCCAGCGTAAACAGCTCTTCGATGCAGGATGGATCGGTGATGACGGTCGGGCCGGCGTCGAAGACGAAGCCCTGGTCTTCGTAGACATAGGCGCGTCCGCCCGGCTTGTCGCGTTTTTCCAGCAGCGTTGTTTGCGTGCCGCCGGCCTGCAGGCGGATGGCCAGGGCCAGGCCGCCGAAGCCGGCGCCGACGACAACGGCGGTGTGGGTGCTTGCCTTCATTCGGGTTTCCTGATCTGGCTGGGGTGGAGCATGCGGGCGGCGTCGAAGGCTGCGCGCACGGGAACGGGCGGTTTGCCGCTGAGGATGCGCGCCTTGTCGAACAGGCGCAGGCGCGCGGCGTAAAAACGTGCGATCAGCGGCGCCGGCAGGCGGTAGAAGCGCGCCATGACGCGCCAGCGCTGGTCCGGGCTGCCGGCCAGGAACAGCATGCGGTTCAGCAGGCGGAAGAAGCCCTGGCTTTTCCAGGCCGCCCTCGCCTCGACACGGATCGCCTCGAAGAGGGCAGTCGCCGTGAGGTCCGGCAGCCGCGCGATGCGCTCGGCCAGGCGCACCGCATGCGGCAGGGAGTAGCCCGTCGTCGAATGGAACAGGCCGGCGCGCAGGCCGGATGCCGGTTGCCCGTACAGGTCGCGCCAGAAGCCGTCGAAGTCGCCCGCCAGCACGATCGGCAGCGAACCCTGTTCTTCGCGCAGGACCTCGGCGATGTCCCAGCCGCGCCCTTTGGCATAGGCCGCGATGTTGGCGCGCAGGCGATCCGGTTCCAGGGCCGGCGTGTCGACGTAATGGGTGTCTTCGATCAGGACCCGGTCCGGACCGAAGGGCAGCAGGTAGACGAAGCGGTAGCCGCCCGCCTGCTCCACGCTGGCGTCCATGAGCACCGGCGCCTTCAGCTTATGTGGAACACTTAGTCTCACTTCCTGTCCGAGGAAGGTCTGGTAGCCGAGCGCCAGGCGGCTGCTGGCCTGCGGGCCGCGGCCGTCGATGACGGCGCCGGCGTGGAGGATCTCGCCGCTGGCCAGCCGCACGCTGGTCGGGGTCAAACCGGCGACCGGAGTACCGGTGCGCAGGGACGGTCCGAGCGCGGTGGCGATGACGTGCGCGAAATCGCTCGAGGCAATGCTGGCATAGCCGCTGTCGATCGTGCGCGCGTAGCCGGGAAAGACAACCTCATACTGCGGCCAGCGGCTGCCGACCAGGGGCGCGACCCAGACGCGCTGCCCGATAGTGAGGTCGCCATCATGGAAGGACCAGGTGTGGTTGCCGCCGATGGTGTCGCCCGCTTCGAGCAGCAGGATGTTCAGCTCCGGCCGTTCGCTGCGCAGGCGCCAGGCGATCAGGCCGTTGGCCAGCCCGCCGCCGACGAGGATCAGGTCGTAGTCGCGTTTATCCATGATGTGCCTGGCCCAGTGCCGGGATTCCGAGCGCCGCCTCGACGATGTCGGCGGCGCGTGTGCTGCCGCCCGCGCTGCGTACGCTCTCGGCCAGCGGCGCGCAACGCTGCCTGAACCCCGGCTCGTCGAGCAGGCGGCGCAAGCGGCGCGCGAGGCCGGTGGCGCTGGTGAAGCGTGGCGAAGCGGACAGGCCGACGCCCGCATGCCGGATGCGCGCCGCCACGCCCGGCTGGTCGAAGGCGATCGGCAGCGCCAGGATCGGCGTGTGGTGTGCGACCGCGTCCATCGCCGTGTTCAGGCCCGCATGCGACACGACGGCGTCCGCCCGCGCCAGCGCCGCTTCCTGCGGTGCGAAGGCGCAGACCCAGGTGGCGCCCGCGCGTTCGAGCGCGGCGGCCTGGCGTGCATCGAGGCCGCCGCAATGCGCGACCAGCAGCTGGGCGTCGAGCCGGCGGCAGGCTTGGGCGATGCGCCGGAACAGGTCGAAGCGGTGTCCCTGCAGCGTGCCGAGCGAAGCGAAGATGAAGGGCCGCTCCGGGTCGATGGCGGGCAGGGCGTCGATGCGGGCCGGCGCCTTGTGCGACGCCGCGCGCAGCGGACCGACGTGGTGAAAATGGTCCGGCAGCTTTGCGCGCGGAAAATCGAAGACGGCTACTGTCTGGCTGATTTGCGCCAGCGGCGACAGGCAGTCGTGCAGGGCGCCGCGCACCGGAATGCCGAGCTGCCGCGACGCGCTTTCGATCGCGTGCCGGTGCGGCTTCATCATCCAGTCGTAGACGCGGGTGCTGCCTTCGAACATGTGCAGCGAGCGTTCGGTGGCGCTCCAGTCGAAGGGCATGACGGGCAGCGGAATGCCGGCTTCGCGGTTCACCGGCAGCGCGCAGGCGACCGAGATCAAGGGCAGGCCAAGCGCCTCGGCCACCAGGCCGCCGGCCGCTTCCATCTGGTCGCCAAGCAGGGCGTCGATCTGCAACTGCTCGCAGGCGGCGGGCAGCTCGCGGCACAGCATGGTGGTGGTGGCCGCCATGTCGAGGATCACGCGGCGCAGGCCGAGCGGGCTGCCGGGATTGGCCGCGCGCCTGAGCGACCCGGCCAGCGAACCGGCCGGATGGCTGGCGGCGCCGACCGCGTGAAAGCCGAGCCGGCCATCGTCCAGGTAAGCAGCGGCGTCCGGCCGCTGCAGGAAAGTCACGCGGTGGCCGCGCGCATGCAAGGCCAGGGCGAGCGCCGACAGCGCGCTGAAGTGGCTGTAAAACGCGGGGGCGACCACGCCGACATGGGCCATGCGCTGTCCCCGCCTAGCCGCGCTTGCGGTTCAATGGTGCACCAGCGCCCGGTCCGGCGCGGTGGCGCGCACGCTGCCGGCGAAGCGAACGCTGGATTCCTGGCCGAACAGCGTGTCGACGAAGCGGCGCGTGCGCTGCTCCCGGCCGATGGCGTCGGTGAGGTTGCGCTCGGCCTCGTCCAGGTGGCGCGCCAGGCGCTGTCCCGCTTCCTCGAAGCCGAGCGCGTTGATGAGCGTGGCCTTGCCGGCATCCTTGCCGGTGTCCTTGCCGGTGACCTGGCTGTCGTTGGCCGGATCGTCCTGGAAGTCGTCGCGGATCTGGAAGGCGTGGCCGGCCGCGAGCGCAAAGGCGCGCAGCGATTGGGCGACGCAGTCGTCGGTGCCGGCAAGGATCGCGGCCATGTCGACCGAGACGCCGAGCAGCACGCCCGTTTTCAATTCATTGGTCGTGGCGATGTCGTGCTCCGAACGCTGGCCGCCGGCGCGCAGGTCTTCGAACTGGCCGCGCACCAGGCCTTGCGTGCCGACCGTCTCGGCCAGCTTGGCGACCAGGCGCGCGCGCACTTCGGGCGCGATGTCGGGCGCCGTGGCGAGCACGCCGAAGGCGCGGCTGAGGAGGGCGACCGAAGCGAGTATGGCGACGTCTTCGCCGTAGCGCACGTGGATGGTCGGCTGGCCGCGGCGCAGCATGGCGTCGTCCATGCACGGCATGTCGTCCAGGATCAGCGAGGCGGCGTGCACCATCTCGACCGCGCAGGCGATGTCGACCAGGGCAGGGGCGGCGCAGCCGAGGTCGCGCGCGACGAGCATCAGCAGCAAGGGGCGCATGCGCTTGCCGGCGCCGAGGGTGCCGGCGCGCATGGCCGCGGCCAGCAGGTCGGCGCCGTTGCCGCTGTCGGGCAGCAGCTGGGCCATGCGTTCTTCGAACTCGTGCCGGATCGCGGCCAGTTCCGCCAGCCAGGGGTCGGCGCGCATGTCCCGCATGTCTGCGTCGCGCCCGGTGAACCGTCCAGTCATCGTCGTCATGCGCCGATCCTTTGTCCAGAATGCTTGCTGAAATTGATGAAGCTGGCGCCGATCATACCGGAATCGAACTGGTTGAATCGTCAATGTTTCAATGGTGCGTGGGGATCTTGGACGGTTTCTCGTCAAATATGGCGTTTTTTGTGCGTATAAGGTCTGCACGTCCCGATTTTGTCCCGGTGGTGTGCGTGGTGTGTGAGCGGAGCAGCGATTCCTGCAATAAAAAATGCCGCCGAGCGTGAGCCGGGCGGCATTTTTATGGTGGCGAGCAGGGCGCCGGATCGGTCATCAGGCGTAGCTGGTCCAGCTTTGCGGGATCTCGATATGTCCCGACTTGGCGGCATCGGCATAGGCGCGCATTTCAGCGACGACTGCTTCGAGTTGTTCGGCACCAGGGTTCATCAGGAAACCCTTCATACGCTCCTGCAGGGCTGCCTGCTGGTCGCGCCATTCGTAACGTGAAGTTTTGCTCATACCGCCCCCTTGCGAACCGCCGAGATGTTCTCGTTGATATCCATGACATCCTCCTTGAAGTAGAGGGTCAGTGTCCCACAGGAGCCCGCACCAGATCGGTGCGATGACGCACATTTCGCTCAGCCGTATTGCTAACGCAGCACTGCCCGATAAAACAACTCGAGGCGCTGCGCCAGCAGGCGATGCGCTTCCGCGCGTGTCGGCTGATCGTGCGGAAACACGAAGCGCTGCATGGCGTCGCCGGAAATCCAGCTAACCAGAAATGCCGGCAACTGTTCGAAGGGAAGGTCAGTGCGCAACTCGGCGCGGATGTCGGGACGCGCAAAGAAGCGCTCCAGCATGTCGCGCGTCATGCGCGGGCCGGCGTCATAAAAGGTGTGGGCCAGTTCCGGATTGTCGCCCGCTTCCGCGATCACCACGCGCTGCATCGCGATCAGTTGATCCGCGCAGAGCAGGTCGAAGAACTGGCGCGCGAAATCGTCGACCACTTCCCGGAACGGGCGCAGGTCGTGTTCCATCTCGTGGATGCGAAAGAATTCTTCGCGGCGCGACACCATCACGGCTTCGAGCAGGCCGGCCTTGCCGCCGAATTTGACGTAGATGGTGCGCACGGCCACACGCGCCGCGCGCGCAATGGCTTCCAGGCTGGTGCGGGTATAGCCGTTGGTCAGGAACAGGCGGGCAGCCGCGTCGATCAGGTCTTGCGTGCGGGCTTCGACGTCGCTCGCCTTGGGACGGCCGGCGCCGCGCAGGCAGGGTGCGCTACTTGCTTGCGATGATTTGCTCATGGCATCACTCTAATGTACCAAGAAATGAAATGCAACCGTTTCATTTCTTGACGAACTGAGGCGCTTGCCGAATAATGTAGGAAGTTACCTATTCCTTTTCTGGAGTGCTTCATGTCCCAAACGCAGCCAACGATCGAGCAAAAGCCGCTCGGCAATCCGCCATCAGGTCCGGCCGCCCCGGCCGCAGCCGGCAAGACCCCGCCCAACAAGCGCGTGCTCGCCGTGGTCGCGCTGATCGCGATCGCAGCCTGCGTGGCCGGCGGACGCATGTGGTTCCGCAGCCATAATTTCGTCGATACCGAGAACGCCTATGTGGCCGGCCACGTGCACCCGGTATCGGCGCGCATCGCCGGCGTCGTCACGCGCGTGCTGGTCGAAGACAACCAGCATGTGAAAGCGGGCGACGTCATCGCCGAACTCGATCCGGCCGACCAGCACGTGCGCGTCGAACAGATCGAAGCGCAGATCGCCAGCGCGAAGCAGCAGGTGCTCCAGGCCGACGCGCAAGTGGAGCAGGTGCGCGCCCAGGCCCAGGCGGCGCAGGCGCAGGTCGGCCAGTCGCAAGCCCTCGCCCTGCGCGCACGCCAGGACGCCGAGCGCTTCGGCCAGCTGTACACGAAGCAGATGAAGGCCGTCTCGAAAGCCGAAGTCGATGCCGCCAACGCCGCGCGCAGCGCCGCCGCCGCCGACGTGAATGCGCGCCGCGATACCGCCAGCGCCGCCAAGTCGCAGATCAATGCCGCTTCGTCCGCGCGCGACGTGCTGAAAGCCCAGATCAAGGTGCTGCAGGCGCAACTGAAGGACGCGAAACAGCAGGTCGCCTACAGCCGTATTTTGGCGCCGGTCGACGGCCGCATCGGCCGCCGCAGCGTCGAAGTGGGCGCACGCGTGCAGCCCGGCCAGCAGCTCGTCGCCGTGGTCGAAGACAAGGTGTGGGTGAATGCCAACTTCAAGGAAACCCAGCTGGCCGGCCTGAAGCCGGGCCAGGCGGTCGACCTGCAGATCGACGCGCTGCCGAACGAACACCTGGTCGGCCGCGTCGACAGCTTCTCGCCGGCCTCGGGCAACCAGTTCGCGCTGCTGCCGGCCGATAATGCGACCGGCAATTTCACCAAGATCGTGCAGCGCGTGCCAGTGAAAATCACGCTGGCCCCGGCCGACGTGCAGCGCCTGACGGGCCGCCTGGTGCCGGGCATGTCGGTGGTTGCCGAGATCGACCTGCGCCAGAAGGATGAGCCGGCGCAGACCGCCTCGGCGAAGTAAGGACCGTCCATGACGAGTACGACCAAGGCCGCACCCGCGGTATTCCCCGGCGCGCCCGCCGCCGGTGCGCGCGTCGATGCGCGCACCTGGATCGCGGTCGCCGCCGGCATGCTCGGCGCCTTCATGGCGGTGCTCGACATCCAGATCACGAATTCGTCGCTGCGCGACATCCTGGGCACGCTCTCGGCGACCCAGGAAGAGGGCTCCTGGATCTCGACCGCCTACCTGTGCGCCGAGATCGTCGTGATCCCGATGACGGCGCTGTTCGGCCGCGCCTTCGGCGTGCGCCGCTACATGATCGGCACGACTTCCCTGTTCCTGTTGTTCTCGACCCTGTGCGGCGCGGCCTGGAACCTGGAAAGCATGATCGTCTTCCGCATGCTGCAGGGCTTTACCGGCGGCGCCCTGATCCCGATGGCGATGACGCTCGTGATGACGCGCCTGCCCAGCTCCAAGCGCGCGGTCGGCATGGCCATTTTCGGCCTCACAGCAACGCTGGCGCCGGCCATGGGTCCGACCCTGGGCGGCTACCTTTCCGAGATCTATGGCTGGCCGTCGATCTTCTACATCAACTGGGTGCCGGGCGTGCTGCTCATCGCCGGCATGGTGTATGGCCTCGACCGCGAGCCGTCGCAGATCAAACAGCTGATCAACGCCGACTGGCTCGGCATCGGCCTGATGGCGCTCGGCCTCGGTTGCCTGACCATCTTCCTGGAAGAGGGCAATTCGAAGGACTGGTTCGATTCCGGCTTCATCATCGCCTTCGCCGCGCTGGCGCTGACCGGCATCCTCGGCTGGGTGGCGACAAGTTTCTCGCGCCAGCAGTCCTTCGTGAACCTGCGCCTCTATGGCCAGCGTAACTTCCTGATCGCCACCGTGCTGTCGGCCGTCACCGGCATGGGCCTGTATGGCTCGTCCTACCTGCTGCCGCTCTACCTGGGCCAGATCGCCGGCTACACGCCGATGCAGATCGGCGAAGTGATCGCCTGGGTCGGCCTGCCGCAGCTGATCGTGATGCCGTTTGCCGCGGCCCTGTCCTCGAAAGTCGACAACCGCATCATGTGCAGTTTCGGTTTGCTGCTGTTCGGCGGCTCCTGCCTGATGAACGCCTACATGGACGCCAGCACCGGCTACGACCAGCTGATGGTCACGCAGATCGTGCGCGCCATCGGCCAGCCTTTCGTGATGCTGACGCTGTCGAATTTCGCCATGAACGGCATCGCCCCGAAGGACATGCCTTCGGCCTCGAGCCTGTTCAACATGACGCGTAACCTGGGCGGCTCGGTCGGCATCGCGATGCTGGCGACCTCGCTCACCAACCGCGAGCATTTTCATTCCGCGCGCCTGGGCGAATCGGTATCGACCTATGCGGCGCCGACCCAGGAACGCATCGAGCAGATGACGCAGGCCTTTGTCGCCAGCGGCATCGACCCGGCCACGGCGGCCAACCAGGCGCTCCTGGCGCTGGACCGCATCGTGCGGCGCGAAGCCTATGTGATGGCCTATAACGACGGCTTCTTTATCGTCGGCGCGATCCTGGTGGGCTGCATCGCCATGGTCTGGCTCGCCGACAAGGTCAAGTCCCCCGGCGGCGCCGGCGGTGGCGGTCACTGATTATTTGAAGAGATGAGAAAAACGATGTTCGATTCCTTTTCCAGGATGTTCCCGCAGCGCGCGCTTGCCATCGGCGTCACGGCCGCTGTGGCCTTGATGATGAGCGGCTGCTCCACCATCGGCGCCAATTTCATGGCGCCGAAAGCGGTCGAGACGCCGGCTTATCGCCACGTTGAACCGGCGGCCGCTGCGGCTCCTCTTGACACCGCGCGCCTGCCGGCCGACTGGTGGACCGTGTTCAACGACGCCACGTTGACCCGCCTGGAAGAGCGCGCGCTGCGCGACAATCCGGGTGCGAAGGCGGCGGCGCAGCGTTTGCTGCAGGCGCAGGCGCAACTGGGCGTGCTGCGCGCCGGCCAGTCGCCGAACGTCTCGGTGAACGCCGGCGTGTCGAATTCCCGCACCTCGGCCGAGACCTCGCAGGCGCTCGCGCTGGGCGGGCGTTCGATCGAAGGCAACAACTTCTCGGTCGGCGCGGCGCTGTCGTACGAGCTCGATATTTGGGGCCGCGTGCGGCGCGTGATCGAAGCGGCCGACGCCCAGGCGCTGGCGGCGCAGGACGACCGCGACGGCGTGCTGCTGATGCTCTCGAGCCAGGTGGCGCAAAGCTACTGGCAGCTGCGCGGCCTGGACGCCGAGCAGGCGATCCTGGTCAATGCACTGGCCGCCCGGCGCGAAGCGCAGGACCTCGTCGAAGCGCGTTTCGGCGCCGGCCTGACCAACGAACTGGATGTCTCCCGCGCCCGCGTCGAGCGCGCGAACGCCGAAGCCGACCTGCATGAAGTGCAGCGCCAGCGCAATCTCGTCGAACACGCGCTGGCGGTCCTGGCCGGCACCTCGCCGAGCGAGCCGCTGGTGCCGACCGATGCGAAGACGGCGCTGCCGCTGCCCCCGATGATCCCGGTCGGCCTGCCGGCCAGCCTGCTGTCCCAGCGTCCGGACCTGGCGGCCAGCGTCGCCAGCCTGCGCGCGGCGAACGCGCAAGTCGGCGTGGCCGAAGGCATGTTCTATCCCTCGCTGACGCTGACCAGCAATTTCGGCTACGCCTCGCAATCGCTGCGCGACCTGGCCGGCGGCAGCGCGCGCCAGTTCTCGATCGGGCCGCTGGCCCTGTCGCTGCCGGTCTTCGACGGCGGCCGCAACAAGGCCAACCTGGCGCTGTACCAGGCGCGCTATGAAGAAGCGGTGTCGAACCACGAGAACCGCCTGCTGACGGCATTGCGCGAAGTGGAAGACGCCCTGTCGGACGCGCAGCAGCGCCAGAAGCAGGGCGACGTGCAGGCGCAGGCCCAGGAAGCCGCGGCGCGTGCCTTGCTGGTGGCGCAGGCGCGTTACGAGCGCGGCATCTCGACCTATCTCGACGTGACCGAGGCCCAGCGCAGTTCGCTGGCCGCGGACCGCGCCGCCGCGCAGATCCGTACCCAGCGTTTGCTGGCATCGGTGGCGGTGGCACGTGCCCTCGGCGGTGGATGGACGCAGGCGCCCGCACTGGCGACAGTACGCTGATGTAGGGTGGGCATGCCCACGCGTTACGTGCGCATGCCCACCCAACCGCCTATTCCCATTGGCGGCTGCGCGCCTCCACCGTCCCACCCCAATCCTGCGCATACATCCCATCCCGCACATACCGGTGAAACGTCGAATGCTCCCACTCGGCGACGTTCAACACGAACCCATGCTTCACCGGATTGAAATTGACGTAATCCATGTGCCGTTCGAAATCGACATCATTGCGGATCTGGTGCTCCCAGAAGCGCCGCTGCCAGATCGTCGATTCATTACGTTTTTTCGCTGATCGTTTCAAGAGAGCCGGATCGTGCAGCGTCTCGCGGCACACATTCGAGACGTAACGCTTGATCTCGCCCCAACGCCGCCCATAATCAAAGTCCCGCTCGGGCAGCGTCCAGATGCAGTGCATATGGTTCGGCATCAGAACCCAAGCGTCGATGGTGAAGGGACGCGCGACGCGCACGGCGGTGATCGATTGGCGGAGGGCGGCGCGAAACCCGGGGTCGCAGAAGATCGGCCGGCGCTGGTAAGCGACAACGGTGAAGAAAAAGGTGAGGCCGTTGTGGAGGCGTCGGTAGCGGGACATGGTGCGGCATCGTATCCGCGCAATACGTTGTAGCGGATGCGTCAGCGCAAACGTGTTATCCATGCGGTGCGATGTTCAGACGAACGTCCGCGTGGGCATGCCCACCCTACGCCACCGTATTACAATCCCCCGCTTGTATTTAAAATAGAACAGGGGACCCATGAAACACCTTTTCGCACCACTCGTGCTGGCCATCGCTGCCGGCGCCGCCTGCGCGGCCGACGCGCCCGCACTGAAACCCCACGCGGCCAGCGCCGCCGAACTGAACGCGATGGCGAACCGCTTCGCACCAGTCGCGCTGCGTGCCGGCACGGATGCGCTGTCGAAGGGCGACCGTACGGCCATCGGCAAGCTGATCGAAGCGGCGAAGATCGTCGATACCCTGCAGCTGCGCCAGCGCTGGGCCGGCAACGAAGCGCTGTGGGCGGCGCTGCAGAAGGACAACTCGCCGCTGGGCAAAGCGCGCCAGCATTACTTTTGGCTGAACAAGGGCCCGTGGTCCATCATCGACGGTAACGCCTCCTTCATGCCGCCCGAGTATGCCGGCGTCAAGATCCCGGAACGCAAGCCCGATGGCGCCAATTTCTACCCGGCCGGCGCGAGCAAGGCAACGCTGGAAGCCTGGATGAACGGCCTGTCCGCCAAGGACAAGGAAGCCGCCCAGTGGTTCTTCACCGTGGTGCGCACCGGCCCGGACGGCAAGTTCCGCACCGTGCCGTATTCCGAGGAATACAAGACGGAACTGACGCAACTGGCGAAGCTGCTGCGTGACGCGGCCGCCAGCACCGATAACGCCTCGCTGAAAAAATTCCTGCTGCTGCGCGCCGACGCCTTCCTCTCGAACGACTATCTCGCCTCGGATTTCGCCTGGATGGACCTCGACTCGCCGGTCGACATCACCATCGGGCCGTATGAGACCTATAACGACGAACTGTTCGGCTACAAGGCCGCCTTCGAAGCCTATGTCAACGTGCGCGACCCGAAAGAGACGCAGAAGCTGAACTTCTTCGGCAAGCACATGCAGGAGCTGGAAGACAACCTGCCGATCGATAAACAGTACCGCAACCCGAAGGTCGGGGCGATGGCGCCGATGGTGGTGGTGAACCAGGTGTATGGCGCGGGCGACGGCAACATGGGCGTGCAGACGGCGGCCTACAACCTGCCGAACGACGAGCGCATCATCCGCGAGCGCGGCTCGAAACGCGTGATGCTGAAGAATATCCAGGAGGCGAAGTTCGAGTCGACCCTGAAGCCGATCACGAAACTGGTATTGCGTCCGCAAGACCAGAAGGACCTCGATTTCGATTCCTTCTTCACCCACATCCTGGCGCACGAGATCACGCACGGCCTCGGTCCGCACCACACGAAGCAGGGCGGCAAGGAATCGACCCCGCGCCAGGATTTGAAGGAAGCCTATTCGACGATCGAGGAAGCGAAGGCCGACGTCACCGGTCTCTGGGCGCTCGCCTACATGATGGACAAGGGCCAGCTGAAGGACACGCTGGGGCAGGGCGAAAAGGCCGAACGCAAGCTCTACAACACCTTCCTGGCTTCGTGCTTCCGCACGCTGCACTTCGGCCTGACCGATTCGCACGCGCGCGGCATGGCGATCCAGGTGAATTACCTGCTCGACAAGGGCGCCTTCGTCTCGCACGGCGACGGCACCTTCTCGGTCGACTTCAAAAAAATCAAGCAGGGCGTGATGGATCTCGACCGCGAATTCCTGACGATCGAAGCGACGGGAGACTATGCGCGCGCCCAGGCGCTGATGGCGAAGTATGTCGTCATCCGCCCGGACGTGCAGAAGGCGCTCGACAAGATGAAGGCGGTGCCGAACGATATCCGCCCGGCCTTCGTGACCGCCACCGCACTGACCGGCAACGCACAACGCTAAGCCTGTTTTCGCCGATTTCGACAAATTACGGAATCAGAGTGCGATATCTAAAAAGAATTTGACGAAATCGCATGGAAGTTCTGCTATAGTCTCACGCTGTTTCCGCATGGCAATAACTGCAGTGCGGCGTGACCGGAGCGTTGTTCCGGCTGACCTTGAGCGAGCTTCCATGTTTCCTTCGAAAATGACGATCGGCGCCCGCCTGGCGCTCGGTTTCGGCGCCGTATTGGCGCTGATGATGATGTTGACGGCGCTGGCGGTGAGCCGCGTCGGCCACATCGACGCCACACTGAACCGCATCAATGACGTGAACAACGTCAAGCAACGCCACGCCATCGATTTCCGCGGCAGCGTGCACGACCGCGCAATCGCCGTGCGCGACCTCGTCCTGGCAAACGACAACGCGGCCGCCCAGCCGGCCATCGACAAGATCCGCGCGCTGGCCGCCAATTACGAGCGTGCGGCCACCGCCCTCGACGCCCTGTTCGCCGCGCGCACCGACATCCTGCCTGACGAAAAGAGCGCGCTGGCCGCGATCAAGGAAGACGAGCGCAAGACCCAGCCGCTGATCGCGACAGTCACCGCACTGCGCCTGGCCGGCGACGGCGACGCCGCGCGCGCCTTGCTGGCGAAAGAGGCCGCCCCGGCCTTCGTGTCCTGGCTGGCCAGCGTGAACCGCCTGATCGACCTCGAAGAACAATTGAACAAGGAGTCGGCGGCCGAAGCACGTGCGCTGTCGGGCAGTTTCCTGGCCTGGATGGTGGTGCTGTGCGCCATTGCCGTGGCCGCGGGCAGCCTCGGCGCCTGGTTCATCAGCCGCGGCCTGCTGCGCCAGCTCGGCGGCCAGCCGGGCTATGCCGCCGACATCGTGCGCAGCATCGCCGCCGGCAACCTCGGCGTGCGTATCGCCACCGCGCCGGACGACCGCTCGAGCCTGCTGTTCGCGATGCAGGGCATGCGCGACAGCCTGGTCTCGATCGTCGGGCAAGTGCGTAACGGCACGCTGACGATTGCCAACGCCTCGACCGAGATTGCCGCCGGCAACCAGGACCTGTCGAACCGCACCGACAACCAGACCCGCACCCTGAAGGACACGGCTGCGTCGATGGAAGAACTGACCGGCACCGTGCGCCAGAACGCGGACAATGCGCGCCAGGCCAATGCGCTGGCCGAGTCGGCCTCAAACGTGGCGGTGAAGGGCGGCGCGGTCGTCGCGCAGGTGGTCGAGACCATGGCCTCGATCAATGCCTCGTCAAAACAGATCGTCGACATCATCGGCGTGATCGACGGTATCGCTTTCCAGACCAATATCCTTGCCCTGAACGCCGCGGTGGAAGCGGCGCGCGCCGGAGAACAGGGCCGCGGTTTTGCCGTCGTCGCCACTGAGGTGCGCAACCTGGCCCAGCGTTCGGCCGCCGCGGCGCGCGAAATCAAGACCCTGATCGGCAGTTCGGTCGAGCGCGTCGACGCCGGCGCCCGCCTGGTCGACGAGGCCGGCAGCACGATGGACGAGATCGTCAGCAGCGTCAAACGCGTGACCGACATCATGGCCGAGATCAGTTCGGCAAGCGCCGAGCAGAGCGCCGGCATCGAGCAGGTCAACGAGGCCATCGGCCGCATGGACGAGGCGACGCGCCAGAACGCGACCCTGGTCGAGCAGGCCAGCGCCGCTGCCGCTTCGCTGAACGACGAGGCCGCGACCTTGGCCGAGGTCGTGAGTGTCTTCAAAATGGAACAGCTTGCCGCGAGGAGTGTTGTTTCCGTGCCGCAAAGAGCGGGCCTGATGTTATCGGTTTGAACAGAGACAAAAATATTTCTGCATGGGAAGATATCCTCGGTTCTAGAATTGCCTTGAAGCATTCTTCGAACCCGGATGTGTCCCATGTTCAAATCTCTGTTTTCCCTCGCACTCCTCGCCGGGGCCAGCGCCCAAGCCGCCGAACTGACCGCGCTCGAGAATCGCTGGCTGCAGGCGGCGGCTCCGGTCCTCGTTTATTCCCAGGCATTGAAACTGCCGATCGACATCATCGTCCAGCCTCAGGCGCGCGCCACCGACGTGCCGCTGGCGATGGGCTACGACGGCGGGCGCTGCAAGATGGTCCTGTCGCTGCGCGGCAATCCCCAGGCCGAAGCCGTCTTCGCCGGGGTGCCCGAGGACAATCAAGGCGAGCTGATCGAAGCGATGGCGGCGCACGAGATCGCCCATTGCTGGCGCCACGCAAATGGGGCCTGGAATGCGCTGCCGGCCGGCTTCGTCGAAGTCGGCGAGGAAACGGCCAGCGACGGCTCGCTGCTGGCTGTCGCGCGCGCCCTGCGCGAATCGCGCCGCGAAGAAGCCTATGCCGACCTGGCGGCGCTGGCCTGGACCCGCCACAGCCATCCCGAGGCTTACGGCCGCGTGCACGGCTGGCTCGCTTCGGTGCGGGCGGGACAGACGCCGCGCGGCGGGCACGATACCCGGGCCTGGGTCGCGCTGGCGCGTGACGGCGGGCGTTTCGGCAGCGCCGATGCCCCGTTCGACGATGCGGCTCCCTTGTGGCGCGAAGGTTTGCTCCACGACTGAGATCAGCCCGCCCCAAGGCGTTTTATGGTTTTTTCGGCAAGTGTTCGTTGTCGCACAGATGTTGTGAGGCGGCCGGCGTTTAATGGCGCTATCACAACAACCTACCAAGGGACACCGCCATGAAAACGTTGCTCGCTACTTTGCTGGCTACCGCAGCCGGCGCCACTTTCGCCGCCGCACCGACTGCCGCCCTGAACCACGATCCAGCGACCTACCGCAACGTGACCCAGAAGGCCGCTTCCGAATACAAGGCCGCCACCGCCAAGTGCGATGCCAAGAAGGGCAACGACAAGGACGTCTGCATGGCCGAGGCGAAAGCCGCGCGTACCCGCACCGAATCGAACGCGGTCGCCAAGTACAACAATTCCGAGCAGGGCCGCGCCAGCGCCCGCAGCAAGGTCGCCGAAGCCGATTATGAAGTGGCCAAGGTCAAATGCGACGCCAAGAGCGGCGCCGACAAGGACAGCTGCATGGACAACGCCAAGTCGGTGCGCACCGCCGCGCTGGCCGACGCCAAGGCCGGCCGCGAAGGCTCGACCGGCGCCAGCGGCAGCGCCGGCCTGATCGCCAGCACCGACACCAAGGATCCGGTAAAAGCCGCCGCCGTCGCCAAGTGCGAACAGGCCGCCGGCAACAGCAACACCGGTTGCCTGGTCGACAGCAAGGGCAATGTGACGACGATGGCCGGCCGCGCCGAGAACGCCACCGAGCACGCCGCCGACAAGACGAAGGATGCCGCCGCCACCGCCGTCGACAAGACCAGGGCCGTTGCCGCGACCGTTGCCGAGAAGACGAAGGAAGTCGCATCGACCGTGGTCGACAAGACCAAGGCAGTGGCCTCGACCGTCGCCCAGAAGACCGAGAACACGGCCGAGAACGTCGGCGACAAGACCCGCCAGGCAGCCTCGAACGCCAGGGAAAACACGAAGGACGCCGCAGCCACCACCGCCGCGAAGACCGACAACGCCACCGACCGCGTCGCCGACAAGACCCGCGACGCCGGCCGCACCACCGCAGTTGCCGCCTCGGACACGGCGCTCACCACCAAGGTGAAAGCCAACCTGCTGGCGCAGCCGGAACTGAAATCGCTGGGCATCCACGTCGAAACCGAGAAGGGCACCGTCATGCTGAGCGGCTTCGTCGAATCGAAGGCCGAGGCTGACAAGGCAATCAAGGCAGCCAAGGAAACCGAAGGCGTGACCAGCGTGAAGAGCGCAATCAAGGTCAAGTAATCGGGCAGGCAGCGGGCCGGCTTGAGGCCGATTTCAGGTCCGCTTTCAGTCCGATCTGCGCAGCAATTACGCCCGCTACGCGCGCAGCCGTCATCGATGGCTGCGCGCGATGTCGTATGCATGCCGCATTCCTGCCGCCGGCGGCGCCCTGGCGCCGTGCAAACGCCTGCCCGGGTGAGCGGGCGGTTATAATTTTCGGGTGAATAAACTCGAAGCCTTTGGATACATCGTGGCGCAAGCCTCGCGCGGTGATATCACTTTCCCGACCAGCGTCAATGCCGTACTGCGCCTGCAGCAGGCGCTCGACGATCCCGATTGCCCGCTCGACGAAGCGATCCGGCTCGTGCTGGCCGAGCCGCAACTGGCCGCGCGCACCGTTGCGCTGGCCAATTCCGCTGCCTTCAGCGGCGGCGGCCCGCCCCTGACGAATGTGCGCGCCGCCGTGACCCGCATGGGCTACCGGCGCCTGCAGGCGCTCGTCGCCAGCCTGGTGGTGCGCCAGTTCGGCAGCCGTATCAAGGATCCGGGCCTGCGCGCCAAGGCCGAGCAGCTCTGGGAGCACACTACCCACGTGGCCGCGCTCGCCTGGTCGCTGGCGCGCCGCGTCACCGGCGTCAATCCGGATACGGCCCTGTTCGCCGGCATCATCCACGAGGTCGGCGGTTTTTACCTGCTCTCGCGCGCCGACGAATTCCCCGGGCTGCTGGACGACGATCCGGAAAAATGGGGCGAGCTGTGCGAGGACGTGGTCAGCCTCGAGGTCCTGAAAAAGCTCGTGGTGCCGGTGCCGGTGGCCGACGCCATCGGCGCCCTGCGCCGCGCCTGGTTGAACATGCCGCCCGCGACCCTGCTCGACACGCTGCTGCTCGCGAACCAGTATGCGCCGGTCGCTTCGCCGCTGGGCGCGGCGCTGCCGGCCTTGCCCGAGCATGCCGACAGCGCCATCGATTTCGTCATCGACGAAGACCTGCTCGAGGCGATCCGCGTCGAAGCGCTGGATACTTGCAAGGCGATGGGCGGGCCGCTGCTGGTGTAAATATCGCTGCGCCTTCGATCGCAAGGCGCATCCAGGTCAAACGTCAGCCGGGAACCAAGGACGAGGCCAGCCGTTCTAACCGTAGACAGACAGTTCTGCGGGAGCGGACGTGAAACCCTGGCTGGCGAACCCATCGTCGAAGATCGTGCAGCTGCTGTGGCTGCCGCTCTGCTTCATATTGCTGCTGGCCGTGCCGGCAGCCTGTGCGCAGCCGCGCCCGGCCGTTTCCAGCGCAAGCCTGCTCACCGTCGACGGGCCGATCGGCCCGGCCTATGCTGACTACATCGAACGCGGCATCGCCCAGGCGGCGGCACGCGGGCAGCGGCTGGTCGTGCTGCAAATCGATACGCCGGGCGGCCTCGACACGGCCATGCGCGTCATCGTGCGCGCCATCCTGGCCGCGCCGGTTCCCGTTGCCTGCTTCGTCGCCCCGAGCGGGGCGCGCGCCGCCAGTGCCGGCACCTATATCCTGTATGCCTGCCACCTGGCGGCGATGGCGCCCGGCACCAACGTCGGGGCGTCCACGCCGGTGCAGATCGGCGCCGGTCCCGACCCGCCGGGCACGGGTGCGCCCGGTTCCAATCGGCCGGGCGCCGCCAAACCGGCCCAGCCCTCGACCATGGAAAGCAAGGTCGTCAACGATGCCGCCGCCTACCTGCGCGGCCTGGCGCAACTGCGCGGACGCAATGCGGTCTGGGCCGAGGCCTCGGTGCGCCAGTCGCTCAGCCTGTCGGCCGAGGATGCGCTCGCGGCCAAGGTCGTCGACATCGTCGCGCGCGATGTGCCCGCCTTGCTGGCGCAGGCGAACGGACGCGTCGTGAGCGTGCGCGGCCAGCCCTGGCGCATCGAGACGGCCGGCATGGCCGTCGTCGACGCGTCGCCGGACTGGCGCACGCGCCTGCTGGCCGTCATCACCAATCCCAGCATCGCGCTGATCCTGCTGTCGGTCGGCGCCTATGGCCTGCTGTTCGAGTTCATGAGCCCGGGCGCGGTGCTGCCGGGCGTGGCCGGCGCCATCTGCCTGCTGCTCGGCCTCTACGGTTTGCAGCTGCTGCCGATCAATTATTCGGGACTGGCGCTGATCTTTTTCGGATTGGCCTGCATGCTGGCCGAGGCCTTCCTGCCCAGCTTCGGCGTGATCGGCTTCGGTGGCGTGATCGCCTTCGTGATCGGCGCCTTGCTGCTGCTCGACAGCGAAGCGCCGGGCTTCGGCCTGCCGCTGGGCGTGGTTGGGGGCATCGGCGTCGTGGCCGCGCTGCTGGTGGGCGCCACCGCCCGGGTCGCGCTGCGCACACGGCGGCGGCCGCGCCCGAGCGCACTTGGCGGGCTCGAGAGCAGCGTCGGCGAAATGCTGGGCGAGACCTCGGGCGATCCGGTGCGCGAGGGCTGGGCGAATATCGGCGGCGAGACCTGGCAGGTGGTGGCCGATGCGCCCCTGGCACGCGGCGAGCGGGTGCGTGTGCTGGGACGGCGTGGGCGCGTGCTGCTGGTCGCCCCGCTGGCGCAGTCGCCCGAGCTGGCGCCACCTTCGACGCCCCTTGGACGCAGTCCGCCGCCGTCCGTCAATGGCAAGGACGCGCCCGCGAATGGACACTAGGAGACCCTCATGCTGTTCAACCTGAGTTTCGGTTTTTCCCTGCTGATCGTGGTGGTGCTGGTGCTGTTCGCCATGTCGGTGCGCGTGCTGCGCGAATACGAACGCGGGGTCGTGTTCCAGCTGGGGCGTTTCTGGGCGGTGAAGGGGCCGGGCCTGATCCTGCTGATCCCGGTGCTGCAGCAGATGGTGCGGGTCGACCTGCGCACCGTCGTCCACGACGTGCCCAAGCAGGACGTCATTTCGCGCGACAACGTGTCGGTGAAGGTGAATGCGGTGCTGTATTTTCGCGTCGTCGATCCGGAGCGCGCCATCATCCAGGTGGCCAATTTCCTGGAGGCGACCAGCCAGCTGGCCCAGACCACGCTGCGCTCGGTGCTCGGCAAGCACGAGCTCGACGACATGCTGGCCGAACGCGAGCGCCTGAACATCGACATCCAGAAGGTGCTCGATGCCCAGACCGACGCCTGGGGCATCAAGGTCGCGAATGTCGAGATCAAGCACGTCGACCTCGACGAATCGATGATCCGCGCCATCGCCCGCCAGGCCGAAGCCGAACGCGAGCGGCGCGCCAAGGTCATCCACGCCGAAGGCGAGTTGCAGGCCTCGGAAAAACTGATGCAGGCCGCCGCAGTGCTGGCCCGCCAGCAGGGCGCGATGCAGCTGCGCTACCTGCAGACGCTGTCGACGCTGGCCAGCGACAAGACGGCGACCATCGTCTTCCCGCTGCCGATCGAGATGCTGTCCACGCTGATAAAAGGAGGCGACCGCTAGCGTTCCGGGGTTTGCGTGCACTCGCCGTTAGCGCCGCCCGTAGGGTGGGCATGCCCACGCGGAATTAAGAAACCACGATCGCCTCACGCAACAGCGCCACGTCCGTCGCAATGGGCGAACTATCCACTCACTCGCGCTGCAACGCCAAGCGCGGCGACCCCGACCGCATCCCCAGCATCCCCATCGCCAGCAGCACCCCCATGAAGGCCAGCCCCGCCGCCACCCACTGCGGCGCTGCATACGAATACCCCAGCGTCAACGGAATCCCGCCCAGGAAGGCCCCGGTCGCATTCCCGATATTGAACCCCGACTGCCCCAGCGACGAGCCCAGCATTTCCGCCTCCCGCGAATGCTCGATCAGCATCATTTGAATCGGCGGCCCCATCGCCAGCGCATTCGCACCGGTCAGAAAGGCCAGCACCAGCATGGCCGGCTGCGAGGCCGCCAGCAAGCCATTGAGCAACAGCAGGATGGTCATCGTACTCAAGAGGATGACAATCGCGCGGATCGGCGCGAAGCGGTCGGCCAGCTTGCCGCCGGCGGTCACGCCCACGGTCATGCCGATACCGACGACCGTCATGATCATCGGGATCTGGCCCGGTGCGAAGCGCGACAGGTCGGTCAGCAGCGGCGCGATATAGCTGAACCAGGCGAAGAAGCCGCCGGTGCCGATCGAGGTGATCGCCAGCGCCATCCAGAGGCCGGGTTTACGGAAGATCCTGAGGTCTTTCCTGAAGCCGGCGCTCGGGCGCGCTTCGAAGAAGGGCACGAACTGCTTGAGGCTGAGGGCCGTCAGCAAGCCGATCGCGGCCACGATCAGGAACACCAGGCGCCAGCTCATGTTGTGGCCGAGCCAAGTGCCCAAGGGCACGCCGACGACGTTGGCCAGCGTCAGGCCGGTGAACATGGTCGCCATCGCGGCGGCTACCTTGCCCTCGTCGGCCAGGCGGCTGGCGACGACGGCGCCGACGCCGAAGAAGGCGCCGTGCGGCAAGCCGGCGAAGAAGCGCGACACCAGCATCAAGGGGAAGTTCGGCGCCAGCGCGGACAGGGCATTGAACACCGCAAACATCAGCATGAACCAGATCAGCACGGTGCGCGGCGGGCGCTTGGCCAGCAGGCTGACGAGGGTCGGCGCACCGACCACGACGCCGAGGGCGTAGGCGGTGATCAGGTAGCCGGCCTGGGGAATCGTAATGTCGAGGCCGGTAGCGATATCGGGGAGGATGCCCATCATGACGAATTCGGTCATGCCAATGCCGAAGCCGCCAAGGGCCAGCGGAAGCAGGCTTTTCTTGATCAAAATAGGGAGTCTTTACAGGGTGACACCGGCCGGGCGCCATGCCGGGCCGAGTGGAACCGGCCACTATAGCCCGCCAGGCGCCGCCAGTCCTCTTTCGGCTTGTGATGTCAGGTATTCGGCGCCCTGATAGCGCGGGCTATGCGGACGGCGCCGCGCCACC
>Ga0308170_10000887_pt1 | contig 32489 bp, 32 predicted proteins | sample PhyBR2_2_FD_202136 | JGI IMG/M metagenome (GOLD analysis project Ga0308170, IMG submission 202136) | Phyllosphere microbial communities from UC Gill Tract Community Farm, Albany, California, United States - DLSLSB.R2 | ecosystem: Host-associated > Plants > Phyllosphere > Unclassified | place...
GCGGCGCCACTCGGCGAACACGCGGTCGGGCTGCGGATGCCAGTGCAGCGCCAGGTTCGACCACACCAGGTCGAGCGAGTTCGGGCCAAATGGCAGGGACCCGAAGTCGCCGCAAAGAAGATCGACGCCGGCCTTGGCCGGCATCAGGCGGCTGAGCATCTGGTTCAGCGAGCGCATGGCGGGCGTTGGCGATTTGGCTTCGGCCAGCATGGCGCTCGAGGCGTCCATGCCGACGATCTGGGCCGCCGGATAGGTTTTCTGCAGGGTGCCGAGGTCCGGCCCGGTGCCGCAGCCGGCGTCGAGCACGCGCTGCGGCACGATTTTTACCAAGCTCAGCCGCTCGTGCATGCGGGCCGCGATCTCGCGGCGCAGGAAGTCGGCCGCGGCCACGCGCTGCGGTTCCGCGAACAGCGCACGCACACGCGACTGGTCAATCGGTGCGCTCATTTTCGATGGGGACGAAGGAGAAGCCATGGTTCTGTTGCGTTCAAATGAGATAATGGCGGGAGTGTACAGGTTTGCGGAGGGTCGAGCCGATGGGCGAGCGTATGCATCCGCGCATGCATCCTTTTTACGTACGTTGGCCGCGAGGCCTGGCGCGCCTGTTGCTGCCCGGTGCCTGCGCCCTGTGCGGCGAGGGGGCGGCCGATGCGGTCTGCACGCCCTGTACGCTGCGCTATGCCGGCGCCGGCGGACCGCGCTGCCCCTGCTGCGCCAACCCGCTCGGCGCCGCCGAGCCGCCCGGGCAAGCCTGCGGCGCTTGCCTGGCCGACGAACCGGCTTATGATGCGACGGTCGTGGCCGTCGATTACGCGGCCCCGCTCGACGGCCTGGTGCTCGGCCTGAAATTCGGCGCCCGGCTGCCGCTGGCGCCCTGGTGCGCGGGCCTGCTGGTCGAGGCGGCGCTGGCCCGGCCCGGCTGGGCGCTGCCGGATTTGCTGTGCCCGGTACCGCTGGGCCCGCGCCGCTTGCAGGAGCGCGGCTTCAACCAGGCGCTCGAGATTGCCCGGCCCCTGGCCGCCGCGCTCGGCGTCGGATTGCAGCCGCGCCTGGCGACGCGCGCCGTCGAGACCGCAGCGCAGTCGGGCGTGGCGCCGCGCGAACGGGCGCGCAACATCCGCGGCGCCTTCGAGATCGCCCCGGACATGGCAGACAAGATACAGGGCCGCCATGTCGGCGTCGTCGACGACGTCATGACCAGCGGCCACACATTGAACGAACTGGCCGCCACGCTGAAGGCGGCCGGCGCGGCGCGCGTCTCGAACCTGGTGTTCGCGCGCACGCCACCCCACTAACTAAGGGAGCAAGAATTGTTTCACGTCGTTTTAGTCGAACCGGAAATTCCGCCCAACACGGGCAACGTCATCCGCCTGTGCGCCAACACCGGCGTGCAATTGCACCTGATCGAGCCGCTCGGGTTTCCGCTCGACGATGCGAAAATGCGCCGCGCCGGGCTCGACTATCACGACTACGCGACGATGAAGGTGCACAAGAACTGGGAAGCTTTCCTGGCGGACGCGCAGCCCGACCCAAGCCGCATGTTCGCGCTGACGACCCACGGCTCCGCCCCCTTTGCCGACGCCGCCTTCAAACCGGGCGACTTCTTCGTCTTCGGCCCCGAATCGCGCGGTCTCGACCCGGCGCTGCGCAACAGCTTCCCCACCAAGCAGCGCATCCGCCTGCCGATGATGCCGGACAACCGCAGCCTGAATTTGTCGAACACGGTGGCGGTGGTGGTGTACGAGGCCTGGCGCCAGAACGGCTACGCCGGCGGGGCCTGAGGCCCCTGCCCCGTGTGGCGCGTTCGGGCGCCAGCGAACGCATCAATACCGGTACACTCGCTGGTCGCCTGCGCATCAATGCGGATACTGGTGAACGCGTGGACGGCGAAGCCGTCCACCCTACGATGAATGCCGATCACGCCTTGAGGCCGGCTTTGGAGGAACGACATTGACGAAGCGACGATCCGTTTTGCAGGCTGCCGCAGCGCTGGCAGCCCTCGCCGCCTGCGGCCGTGCCAGCGCCCAGGCGGCACTCGCCCCGTTGGCGATTGGCGAGACCTTTACGATGTCCTCGACCGTGCTCGGTGAAACGCGTCGCATCAATGTCTACAACGCACCATCGAAGGACGGCGGTCCGCTGCCGGTGCTGTACATGCCCGACGGCGGCCTGGAAGAGGATTTCCTGCACATCGCGGGATTGCTGCAGATTTCGATCGCCAGCGGCACGATGCGCCCGTTCATGCTCGTCGGCATAGAAAACACGCAGCGCCGCCGCGACATGACCGGCCCCAGCGAGGACCCGGAAGACCGCAAAATCGCCCCCGTCATCGGCGGCGCGCACGCTTTCCGCAGCTTCCTCCGCGATGAGTTGATGCCCGCAATCAAGGCGCGCTACCGGACGACCGGGGAGACGGCCATCATCGGCGAATCGCTGGCCGGCCTGTTCGTCATGGACACCTTCTTTGTCGCGCCCGAGATGTTCGACACCTATATCGCCGTCGATCCAAGCGTGTGGTGGAACCATGAAAGCCTGTTGAAAACCGGCGCGGCGCAGCTGCGCACCCGGCGCCATGCCGGTAAATCGCTGTACGTCGCCGCCAGCGGCGAGCCGGGCATGCCCAAGCTGGCGGACAGGATCAAACTGGTATTCGACAGCGCCGCCTCGCCCGGATTGCGCTTCGAGCTTGCCGCGTTTCCCGACGAAACCCACCGCACGATCTACCATCCGGCCGCGCTGCGCGCCTTTCGTACGGCATTCGGGAAGCACCCGTGATACGTATGGGGTCATGGTGGCCAATGGCCGCCATGACGGGTTCACCGGGCATGCCCACGCGGAAGGTGGCCTCATGTTGGCCGTATTTGGACCGGGATGTTCAAACGAGGAAAGGCGGCAATGGATGCCCCGCGGACGCGTGCGAGGGCGATCGGCGTCGTCACCGCGGTCAAACGGTAACGCGAGTCAAACGTCCGCGTGGGCATGCCCACCCTACGGGAATCGCAGCGCCCACCGGCGATCACCCCTGGTCCCGCTCCATCCGCCACATCACCCGATTGCGCCCGCCCTGCTTCGCCCGGTACAGCTGCACATCCGCCGCCTCGAACAGCGCCGCCGAGCTTTCCGGATGCGCCGGATCGAGGCTGGCGCCGCCGATGCTCACCGTGATGCACGATGCCGCCGCCGAACCGGCGTGCGCGATCATCAGCTGCGCCACCGCCTCGCGCAGGACCTGCGCGATCTGCAGCGCCTGGACGGCATCGGTTTCCGGCATCAGGAGCACGAGTTCCTCGCCACCGTAGCGCGCGGCCAGGTCAGCCGGGCGGCGCATGTGGGCGCCGGCCACGCGCGCCACGGCGCGCAAGGCGCGGTCTCCCGCCGGGTGGCCGTATAAATCGTTGAACTGCTTGAACGAGTCGATGTCGAGCAGGGCCAGCGACAGCGGCTGGCCGCTGCGGCGCGCGCGCTGCCATTCGAGGTCGTACACGTCGTCGAAGCGGCGCCGGTTGGCCAGTTCGGTCAGGCCGTCGACGTGTGCCAGGTGTTCCAACAGGCGCCGCTGGCGCACCAGTTGCAAATGCAGCGCCACGCGCGCCAGCACCACCGTCGCATTGAAGGGTTTGGCGATGTAGTCGGAGGCGCCCATCTTGAGGCCGGCCGCCTCGTCTTCCGGGCGGTCCAGGCCCGAGATGAAGATCACGGACACGTGTTCGAGCTGGGGCGTCGCGCGCAGGCGGCGCAGCACCTCGAAGCCGCTCAGGTCCGGCATCATCACGTCGAGCAGGATCAGGTCCGGCACATGGCGCGCCGCACGTTCCAGGGCCTGGGCGCCGTTCTTCGCCAGCAGCACCGTGTACTCGGGCTGCAGCAGCTCGCACAGAACGTCGCGGTTGATCGGGTCGTCGTCGGCGATCAACACCTTCTGCGGTTCGACGGGCGTCATGCGGTTTCCTCCAGGTTCAGGCCGGGCAGGCGCGCCAGCCCGGCCAGCGGCGCCAGCGCCGCTTCGTATTCCAGCTCGCCGACGGCATGCGCGATCGCGGCCAGCGGCGCGGCGTAGTCCGGGCCGGGCAGCAGCAGCTGGAGTTCGGCCAGCGTGTCGCGCGCGCGGGCGTCGTCGGCCGCCAGTTGCGCACCGAGGCGCTCGACCAGCGCCGGCAAGGTGTCGGGTGCGCGCGGCGGCTGGCCGCGCGGCCCGGCCAGCGGCGCCATCCCGGCCAGGATCATGTCGAGCACCGCGACCAGCGCCGGCGCCAGCGCGGCCGCGCGTTCGCTCTCGCCTATGCGCAGCGCTTCCTCGATGCGCCGCGCCAGCGCCGCCAGTTCATGGGCGCCGACATAGGCGGCGCCCGACTTCAGGTTGTGGACCAGCGCCGCCAGCGGCGCCGCGTTGCCCTCCGCCAGCGCGTCGGCCACCTGGCGCGGCGCCGCGCGGTACTCCTGCACGAAGCTGCGTACGCGCTTGATCAGGCGCGCATGCTGGTGGTTGACGGCGGCCAGCGCCGCGTCCCAGTCGATGCCGGCCACCGGCGGCAACAACACCGTCTCCGTGTTCGGCAGCACCTCGGGGGCCGCGCCTGGTGCAATACGGCCGGCCAGGCGCGCCGGCTCGATCCAGGCCAGCAGGGTCCGGAACAGCACATCCGGGTCGATCGGCTTGGCGATGTGGTCGTTCATGCCGGCGGCCAGGCTGCGTTCGCGCTCGCCCGCCATCGCATGCGCGGTCATGGCGACGATCGGCAGCGAGTCCAGGCCCGCGATGGCGCGGATGCGGCGCGTGGCGCTGAAGCCGTCGACCTCGCGCATCTCGATATCCATCAGCACCAGGTCGTAGTCCTTCAGCTGCACCATCTCGACCGCCTGGCCGCCATGCACGGCGACGTCGACAATCACGGGCGCCGCGGCCAGGAAGTCGAGCGCCACCTCGCGGTTGTTCGCGTTGTCCTCGACCAGCAGGATGCGCGCGCCACCGAGGCGTGCGAGGTCCAGCGGGTCGGGCGCACGACGCCCGGGCGCCGCATCCCGGACAGCCGCCAGGCCGGCGGCGCTGTCGCCCAGCCCCAGCGCGACGGTGAAGCTGAAGCTGCTGCCCACGCCGGGCGTACTGGTGACGCCGATCGTGCCGCCCATCAGTTCGACCAGCTGCTTCGAGATGGACAGGCCCAGGCCGGTGCCGCCGTACTTGCGCGTGATGGAATCGTCGCCCTGGCTGAAGGACTGGAACAGCCGCGCCAGCTGGTCCGCGTCCATGCCGATGCCGGTGTCGGTGACGGTGAAGCGCAAGCTGACGCCGCCGTCGCTGCGTGCCGCGAGGTCGACGGCGACGACGATGCCGCCCTGCTCGGTGAACTTGACGGCGTTGCTGGTGAGGTTGATCAGCACCTGGCCGAGGCGCAGCGGATCGCCGACCAGGCGCGCAGGTACGCCGGTCCCGACCCGGAACACGAGTTCGACGCGGCGCGCATCGAGCTTCACGGCGGTGAGGTTGGACAAGCCATCGAGCAGCGCGTTCAGGTCGAACTCCACCCGTTCGAGCGTCATCTGGCCGGCCTCGATCTTCGACACGTCGAGGATGTCGTTGACGATCCCGAGCAGGTGTTCGCCCGCGCCCAGGATCTTGCCCAGGTAATTGCGCAGGCGCGGCGCCGGATCGGCCATCAGGGCCAGGCGGCTCATGCCGATGATCGCATTCATCGGGGTGCGAATCTCGTGGCTCATGTTGGCCAGGAAGTCCGATTTCATGCGGGTCGCCGCTTCGGCGCGCAGCATGGCGTTGCGGATCTCGGCGGTGCGCAGGCCCAGCACGCGCATGAAGATCATCATGTCGATCGAGGTCGCGAACTGCAGCGCGTGCACCGTCCAGAAATTGGCGGGAAGCGCGCCGTCCACCGTCCGGCTCAGCACCAGCGAGCCGGCGAACGTGAGCGCCCAGCCGCCGAGGAAGTAGAAGCCGACGGTGTCGCCGCTGCGGGCGCGGCGCCAGGCGCCCGGCAGGCCAAGCAGCATCGGCATGATGCCGAGCGTGCTGGCCAGGGCGACCAGCTGGCTGAAGCTGATCAGGTCGACGCCGAAGGCCAGCCCTGCCGCGGCGGTGAGCGCGGCGCCGGTTTTCATGAGGCGGCTGAAGACGCGGTCGATGCCGGGACGGGCCAGCGCCTGTTCCACGAACAGGTAGGCGCCGCACGAGGACATCAGGACGAACAGGCCGCCGGCATGGATGTTCATCCAGGCGCTGCCGCCCCAGAGGTACTGGCTGCCGATGCCGAACAGCTCGGCCGAGAACAGGGCGGTCCCCAGCAGCATCAGCGCATACTTGGCAAACAGCGGCTCGCGCAGGTTGATGGCCTGGCCCAGGCTGTAGACCAGGAGGAGGATGGAGAGGCCGAGCAGCACGCCTTGCAGCATCTGCTCGTCGAGGGCGTCGGCGTGGAAAATCGAGGGCGTCGCCAGGCGGACCGGCAGCAGCAGGGGGCCGCGGTTCTCGATGCGCAGGTAGAAATCGTAAGCTTGGCCTGGCGCCAGGTCGAGCAGCATGGCGGGCGCGCGCACGCGGCGCTCGCCCTGTGCCACCGGCTGCAGCTTGCCCGCCAGCGCATGTTGGCGCACCTGGCCGCCGGCGGTGACAAACAGCTCCACCTTGTCCAGCATCGCATAGTCGATCTCGAGGATCCAGGCGCTGCGCTTGCCTGCCGTGACGGTGACGGGGATGCGCAGCCAGATCGGCTCATCCTGTACGCCGAGCGTCCCATGGGCGAACGGCGGCGCGGCAAAGCGTGCGGATGCCGCCAGCACCGCATCGATGCCCAGCTTGCCGCCGGGGTCGGCCAGCACCGTCAGCGCGGGCCATGCGTCGACGCTGCCGCTCCTCTCGTCCAGCAGCAGCGGGCCGGAAGCCGACGCGCCCAGGGGCAATACCAGCAAAAGCGCCAGCAGCAGCGCCAGCACATATGGGCCGCACAGCCGCGAGCGCGCCGCCATCAGCAAGCAGCCGCCTCGCGGCCACTACGCCGCATGCGGCGTGTCGCGAAGCGGCGTTCGATGGCGTTCGCCCAGCCGGGCGCCGCCGGGTCGGCGTCCCAGTCGCGCAGGGCGCCATCGACCTGGCGCAGCAGCGCCTCGGGCAGGGGCCGGGCCGGGTCGGCCACGAAACGCAGCGCCAGGCGCCGGCCGAGGATGCGCGCCGCCAGGCGCCTGATCGAGAGCCGCGGATACAGCAGCCGCGCCAGCGTATCGACGATGCGCGCCCCGCCCATCCCGAGCGCGAAGGCCGCACGCGGGACGAACGGCAGCTGATCGTCCAGCCCCAGGGCGAGGCTGGTTGCGGGGCCGCACAGGCGCCGCGCCAGCAGCAGGGGGAACTGTTTGCGGGCGCGCGACCCGGTCTCGCCGGCCATCGCATGCATCATGGCCGCGGCCAGCGCGGGACGCGGGTCGGCGGCTTTTCCGGCCGCCACCCCGTGCTTGCGGCCGTTTTTGCGGCCGACTGCCGCGTACCGGGCGCCGGCGGCGGCCTGCGCGGTGCGCTGCAGGCGCGCGAACAGCGCCGCGGCCTCTTTCATCGTCGCAGGCAGCAGCGCCTGTTCGATGCCGAGCAGGTGGCCCACCACGTTCCAGGCGTGCAGCCAGGCGCCCTCCTCCTCCTTGTTCAAACGCTGGCCGAGGCGGCGCAGGCCGCGCAGGAACACGTAATGAGAACTCAGCAGCGCAGTGGCCAGCTCTTCCTGGTGGCGCGGCAGGCCGTTGGCGCGCACGTCCCAGCCGCGCGCGAACAGCGTCCGGTAACGGTCCGGGCCTTCGGGCAGCAGCGCGGGAACCGCCGCGCCGTGGGCAAGCGCCTCGGCCGGATTGCCGCGCACGACCAGGTGGCGCAGCAGCGCATGCGTCAGGCGCAGCCTGAGTACCTCGGCCACGCCGGCGCCGCCGGGGTCAAGCAGGCCGCCCGGCAGCAGCAGCGCAAACTGCAGCGCCGCCGCCGAGCGCGCCCGGTCCTCGAACGGCTCTGCAAGCGGGTCGACGGCGATAGCGGCTTCGGGCAGGCTGGCGCAGGCCAGCAGCGTGAACGACAGCATGCCGGCGCCGGCGAACACGGCTTCGGCGCAGCCGATCTTCCCGGCGTCCAGCCAGGCAGGCAAAACGCGCGCTTGCCGGACGTAGTCGTCCAGCGCGGCGGCAATCGGTGCCGGCGTGGCGGCGTCCGCTTGCCAGGTATCGAGCGTGCCATTGGTCTCCCAACTTGCCAGCGCACGTTCGAGCACCGCGATCGCTTCCCAGCGCGAGAGCGGCGGCGTGCCGCCGGTCCAGTCGCCGAAGATGCGGTCGATGGTGTCGTCGGCCAGGGGATCGGCGCGCAGGCGCGGGTCGCCGGCGGCCGGTTCGATCATGTCTGTGCTCATGCCCGCCTCGTCAGGAACGGGAGCCGATGCGCGGCGCTGGCGCTGCGGCGGCGAGCGCCGGCAGCCTGCGGTTCGGACGAACCCGACGGTTGGACATGCATTTCCCTGGTTTCTCTCTCTAGACGCTGGCGTCGCTTCAAGGCGACGTCTGCCCATTGCGTGTTTGATCGGAATCAACACACTTTATTTTTGGGCTTGAATGAGAGCAGTCTATCAGCTAGTGCAACTGGGAAACAGTGCCTTGAGGCTATACCGTGGACGGACAACAACTGTTCAGTATCCCACGCACGATACTCACGAACTATCACAAGAAACGGGAGGTAGCGAAAACACGAAACCTCTCCGAAATACGCCCCGACGTCGGGCGCAGCGGGATCAGCCTCCTCAGCTGGCGCGCACCTTCGTCAGCAGCTTCGTCGTCGAGCGGTCGTGTTCGAAATCGATGGCGATCGCCTGGCCGCCATAGGCCAGCACGGCCTGGCCTTCGGGAATCGCGCTCATCTCGTAATCTCCGCCCTTGGCGTAGATCTCGGGACGGGCTTCGAGCACGGTTTCCAGCGCCGTGTCTTCGTCGAATTCGACCACCAGGCTGACCGACTCCAATGCCGCCAGCACGGCCATGCGGTCGGCCAGCGTGTTCAGGGGGCGGTCGTCGCCTTTGCCGAGGCGCTTCACCGAGGCGTCGGTATTGGCGGCGACGACCAGCGAGGCGCCCAGTTCGCGCGCCTGGGCCAGGTAAGTCACGTGGCCGCGGTGCAGGATGTCGAACACGCCGTTGGTCAGTACGACGGGTTTCGGCAGGGCGGCGACGCGCGCCTTGAGCTCGGCGCGCGAGCAGATTTTGGTTTCAAACTTTGGCATGGGATTCGTCGGCAACTGGTTCAACCTGGATTGGCAGGGTCTTGCGGTTCTTCTTCGAGCATCATCGACAGCGGCGAGGCCTTGCCGGCGCCCTCCTCGGCCTCGCGCCGTTCGCCGGAGAGCTTGATCTGCAAGCGCAGGCCGTTGGCCGAGTCGGCATTGCGGATCGCCTCGTCGTAGCTGATATGGCCCTTGTTATACAGCTCGTACAGCGCCTGGTCGAAGGTGCACATGCCCAGTTCGCGCGACTTGTGCATGATCTCCTTGATGCTGTGGAAGTTCCCCTTCAGGATCATCTCGCCGATGGTCGGGGTGTTCAGCAAAATCTCGATGGCGGCTTTGCGGCCCTTGCCATCCTCGGTGCGCACCAGGCGCTGCGAGACGATCGCGCGCAGGTTGGCCGACAAATCCATCAGCAGTTGGTTGCGCCGCTCTTCCGGGAAGAAGTTGATGATGCGGTCCATGGTCTGGTTCGCATTGTTCGCATGCAGGGTGCCGAGGCACAGGTGCCCGGTCTCGGCAAAGGCGATCGCGTGTTCCATCGTCTCGGTGTCGCGGATTTCTCCGATCAGGATCACGTCCGGCGCCTGGCGCAGCGTGTTCTTGAGGGCGTTGTGCCAGGAGTGGGTATCGACGCCGACTTCGCGATGCGTGACCAGGCAGTTCTTGTTTTTGTGGACGTATTCGACCGGATCTTCCACCGTGATGATGTGGCCGGCCGAGTTGCTGTTGCGGTAATCGATCATCGCGGCCAGCGTCGTCGACTTGCCGGACCCCGTGCCGCCGACCACCAGCACCAGGCCGCGCTTGGTCATGACGACATCCTTGAGCACCTCGGGCAGTTCGAGCTTTTCGAAATTCGGGATTTCGGAAGCGATGGTGCGCACCACCATGCTCACGCTCTGCTGCTGCACGAAGACGTTGACGCGGAAGCGGCAGACGTTCGGCAGGGAGATTGCGAAATTGCACTCCATTTGCGCTTCGAACTCGGCGCGCTGGCGCTCGTTCATCAGCGAGAGGGCCAGTGCGCGCGTGACTTCGCCGGAGAGGCGCTGCTGGCTCATCGGCTTCATCGCGCCCTGCTGCTTCATGCTGGGCGGGAAATCGGCGGAAATGAAGAGGTCCGAGCCGCCCTGCTGGTGCATGACGGTCAGCAGTTTCTGGATATAGGCCAGGGCTTCGGCGGGGCCAAAGGTGGAAGTCATGCGTGCCTTTCTTAACGGTCGGGCGGCGATTCGCCATCGATCTCACCCATGGCGCATTATATTAGACTAAGATCTTATTAAAATACTTTCCCCGGCCGACCACGCCGGGCCGTGGCAGGTTTATTATTGCATCTCTGCAATGCGACTGACCATACGCCTATGACACTCACCGAGCTGAAATACATCGTCGCCGTTGCGCGCGCCAAACACTTCGGCCATGCGGCCGAGTCGTGTTTCGTCGCACAACCCACCCTCTCGGTCGCCATCAAGAAGCTCGAAGACGAGCTCGGCGTTACCTTGTTCGAGCGCGGCGGCTCGGAAGTGTCGGTGACCCCGGTCGGGGCCCAGATCGTGGCCCAGGCCGAACGCGTGCTCGAGCAGACCGCCGCCATCAAGGAACTGGCCAAGCAGAACAAGGACCCGCTCGCCGGCCCCCTGCGCCTGGGCGTGATCTACACCATCGGCCCGTATTTGCTGCCGCCACTCGTCAAAAACCTGATCGACAACGTGCCGCAGATGCCGCTCGTGTTGCAGGAAAATTTCACGGTCAAATTGCTGGAACTGCTGCGCCAGGGCGAGCTCGACGCCGCCATCATGGCCCTGCCCCTGCCCGACCACGGCATGCTGATGCAGACCTTGTACGACGAACCGTTTGTTGTCGCCACGCCGCGCACCCATCCGTGGTCGCGCCGGCGCGAGATTCCGGCCGACGACCTGAAGGCGGAAACGATGCTGCTGCTGGGAAGCGGCCACTGCTTCCGCGACCAGGTGCTGGAAGTGTGCCCGGAAATGGCGCGCTTTTCGTCGCCGGGGAATGGCATGCAGCGCACCTTCGAAGGCTCGTCGCTGGAGACGATCCGGCACATGGTCGCCAGCGGGATTGGCCTGACGGTGCTGCCGCGCGCTTCGGTGCGCGACATGGAGGATCCGAACGGGATGCTCTCCTTTGTACCCTTCTCGGCACCGGCGCCGTCGCGGCGCGTGGTCATTGTCTGGCGCAAGAGTTTTACGCGGCGGGCGGCGATCGAGGCGGTGTGCAATGCGGTGGCGCAATGCGATTTACCGGGCGTCGATATGCTGGCGCTCGAAAAAGCCGCGTGATTAACTGAATCGCATCTGGAGGGACGTAAGGTGGGCGGGTCTCCCGCCCACGCGGTGATAGTTGGCCGCAAGATCATCGTGCACGATAACGGAGCCGATAACGATCACCGCGTGGGCGGGAGACCGCGGGGCCGCCGAGGCCCACCCTACGTAATCCGGTAAAATCGCTGTCTTGTACACAATAATTCTTGCGCGACAAGAAGCGAATCATGAACAAGCTGGCGCTCTATTTCCGCCTGGTCCGCGCTGACAAGCCGATCGGCATCCTCCTCCTGCTCTGGCCCACCCTCTGGGCACTCTGGATGGCCTCGAACGGCAAGCCCGATCCAATGGTCGTCGTCATCTTCGTCCTCGGCACCGCCCTGATGCGCTCGGCCGGCTGTGCCATCAACGATTACGCCGACCGCGAGTTCGACAAGCACGTCAAGCGCACCGTCGACCGGCCGCTGACCAGTGGCCGCATCAAGGGCTGGGAAGCCGTGATGGTCGCGGCAGTGCTGGCCATCGTTTCCTTCCTGCTGATCCTGCCGCTGAATACCCTGACGAAGCAATTGTCGGTACTGGCCGTGATCGTCGCCGGCTCCTACCCCTATTTCAAGCGCTTCTTCGCGATCCCGCAGGCCTATCTCGGCATCGCCTTCGGCTTCGGCATCCCGATGGCCTTCGCCGCCGTCCAGGACAGTGTGCCTGCCCTCGCCTGGTGGCTGCTGCTGGCGAACGTGTTCTGGGCCGTGGCCTACGACACCGAATACGCGATGGTGGACCGCGACGACGATCTTAAAATCGGCATCCGCACTTCCGCCATCACTTTCGGGCGCTTCGACGTGCTTGCCGTAATGCTGTGCTATGGCGTGGCGCTCGGCATCGACCTGGTCTGCGGCTGGATGCTGGGCCTGCGCTGGTGGTTCGTCGGCGGCGTTGTGGTCGCGGCCGGGATGGCGCTCTACCACTACACCCTGATCCGCGACCGCGACCGGATGCGCTGCTTTGCGGCCTTCCGGCACAACAATTGGTTGGGTGCGGCACTTTTCATCGGTGTCGCGTTAGACTATGCACTAGGATAATATTGTCCGAATTGCACGACCCGTTGCGGCTTACAAGCCGCATCCCACATTCACATGAAGAGGACCACCCCATGATGGAAAAAATCCCGACCCAGACCGGCGCCCGCGACCAGCTGATGACCGACCTGAAAAACGTCCTCCAGGACGCCGAAGCCTGGCTGCGCCACGGCAGCTCGCTGACCGGCGAAGAGCTGAAAAATGCGAAGGCGAAGTTCGAAAGCGCCATCACCAGCGCCAAGGACGGCCTGGCAAACATGGAAGTCATCGAGAAATCGAAAGCGGCCGCCAAGGCCACGGATACCTACGTCAAGGACAATCCGTGGAAAGCCGTCGGCATCGGCGCCGCTGCCGGCGTCGTGCTGGGCATGCTGATCAACCGCCGTTAAGGCGCGTTGATGGTCTTCACCGAGACGGTCGGCCGGATCGGCGCGACCCTCGTCTCGATGGCGCGCACGCGCCTGGAGCTGGCCGCCGTCGAGGCGCAGGAAGAAGCCCGCTCGCTGCTGGGCTACGCCGCATGGACGCTGCTGGCCGCCTTCCTCGGCGCCTTTGCCTTCCTGCTGGCTGCCCTGTTCGTCATCGTGCTGTTCTGGGACGAGCACCGGCTGCTGGCGATTGGCGCGATGGCCGGCATGTTTGTGCTGGCCGCGCTGCTGATCCTGGCGAGGGTGCGTGCCGGCCTTGCCGCGCGCGGTCCGATGCTGGCGGCGACGCGCGCGGAACTGGGCAAGGACATTGCCTTCATCAAGGGCACGGGAGTCCCATATGAACAGTGAGACGACGCCGCTGGCGGCCAGGCGTGCACATTTGATCGCCGAATGCGCGCGCCAGCGTGGGGAGTTGGCCGACGAGCTCAATTTGCTGAAGGCGCCGGTCGAGCGGATTGGCGCCGGCGCCGGTTTCCTGCGTGAGCATCGCACGTCCTTGCTGGCCGGTGCCGGTGTCGCGGTTGGCGTGATGATTGCGCGGCCGAAGCCTGTCCTGGGCGTGATCGCGGCCGGTACCTCGCTGTGGCAGATCGCGCAGAAGATGATGCCGGTGGTGCAGCGGGTGTTGCCTGTCGTGCGGGCGCGGTTGGCCAGGTCTTCGTAGGGTGGGCGGCTACACCCGAGAACCTGATCGTCCGCACCTTAAACGCCGCCCGCGCGTTCAACCACCCTGTGAAACCTCGCGTCGCGTCTGCTCGCGCGAGGTTTGAACGCGTGGGCGGCGCAATGGCCGCGTGTTTGCGTATCGCCGGTGGAACCGCCCCACCCTACGGTGCCGTTTTAATCCGCTCCCAACTCGTTCCCTAATTCACGCCCGCGGGCTGCCGCAGCCTGCATCGCCGCGACAATCGCGGCCTTCACGCCGGCCGCTTCCATACTCGTAATGGCCGCATGCGTCGTCCCGCCCTTCGAGGTCACGCGCTGGCGCAGGACCTCGAGCGTTTCACTTGATTCCGCCGCCAGTTGCGTCGCACCGGCAAAGGTCGCCAGCGCCAGCTCCCTGCCCTGCTGCGCGCTCAAGCCCATCTCGCTGGCAGCCGCCACCATCGCTTCCAGAAAATAGAACACATACGCCGGCCCGCTGCCGGACACCGCCGTCACCGGATCGATCAGCGCTTCATCGTCGAGCCACACGGTCTGGCCGACCGCGCGCAGCACGGCGTTGGCGGCGCTGCGCTGTTCGGCGCTGACACCCGACAGCGCCACCAGGCCGGTGATGCCCATGCCGATCAGCGCCGGCGTATTCGGCATCGCGCGCACGATGGCGCCGTAGCCGCCCAGCCAGCGCGACAAATCCACGCCGCGGATGCCGGCCGCGATCGACAGCACCAGCGGCCCGCCTGCCAGGTGGGGCGCCAGCGCGCCCGCCACTTCGCGCATCTGCTGCGGCTTCACGGCCAGCACGATGACCTCGCACCCTGCCACCGCGGCATCGATGCTGCCGCCAGTCGTCGCGCCATACTGCGCGGCCAGCTTGTCGAGTGCTTCCGGATTCGGATCGACCACGTGTACCTGCGTGCCCGCGCCGGCATCCTTGACCAGCCCGGCGATGAGCGCGGTGGCCATATTGCCGCCACCAATGAATCCGATCTTCATGTCTTTCCCTTAGTCGTCTTAGTCGTAATTGCGTAAACCGAAAATGGCGCTGCCGACGCGCACGATGGTCGCGCCCTCGAGAATGGCCGCTGCCATGTCGCCCGACATGCCCATCGACAGCGTGTCGATCATCAAACCGTCGGCGCGCAGGCTGTCGGCAAGCTGGCGCAGTTTGGCGAAGGCCGCGCGCTGCAAGGCCGGGTCGGTCTGCGCTTCCGGAATCGCCATCAGCCCGCGCAGCTTCAAATTCGGCAGCGCCGCCACCTGGCGCGCCAATGCCGGCAATTCGGCCGCCGTGGCGCCACTCTTGGTCGCCTCGCCGCTGATGTTCACCTGCAGGCAGATGTTCAGGGGGCCGAGCTCGGGCGGACGCTGTTCCGACAGCCGCTGCGCGATTTTCAAGCGCTCGACCGTGTGCACCCAATGGAAATTGGTGGCGATCGGGCGCGTCTTGTTGCTCTGGATCGGGCCGATGAAATGCCACTCAAGTGCGGTATCCGGTTGCGCGCGCGCCACGGCGGCGATCTTTTCGACGCCTTCCTGCAGGTAGTTTTCACCGAAGGCGCGCTGCCCGCCGGCGATGGCTTCGAGCACGGCTTCCATCGGAAAGGTCTTCGACACGGCAAGTAGCTGGACGCTGGAAACCGGCCTGTTGGCGGCCTGCGCAGCGGCGGCGATTGTCGCTTCGACAGCTTGCAAGTTGGCGGCGATTGTGGACATAATCAGTTTTGCGTTTTCTATGGGCAACATTCGAGCGGGGACGCCGGAGCTGCGCCCTTCACGGCACAGGGATTATAAATGGACATCTCAGAACTACTCGCCTTCTCGGTAAAGAACAAAGCTTCCGACCTGCACCTCTCGGCCGGCCTGCCGCCGATGATCCGCGTGCATGGCGACGTACGCCGCATCAACCTGCCGCCGCTCGAGCACAAGGACGTGCACGCCATGATCTATGACATCATGAACGACGGCCAGCGCAAGCAGTACGAAGAAATGCTCGAGTGCGACTTCTCGTTCGCGATTCCCGGCCTCGCCCGTTTCCGCGTCAACGCATTTAATCAAGAGCGCGGCGCGGCCGCCGTGCTGCGGACGATTCCCTCGAAAATCCTGTCGCTCGAAGAACTCAATGCCCCGAAAATCTTCGGCGAGCTGGCCCTGAAACCGCGCGGCCTGGTGCTGGTCACCGGCCCGACCGGCTCCGGCAAATCGACCACGCTGGCGGCGATGATCAACCACCTGAACGAAACCGAATACGGCCACATCCTCACCATCGAGGACCCGATCGAATTCGTGCACGACTCGAAAAAATGCCTGATCAACCAGCGCGAAGTCGGCCCGCACACGCTCTCGTTCAGTAATTCGCTGCGTTCCGCCCTGCGCGAAGACCCGGACGCGATTCTTGTCGGCGAGTTGCGCGACCTCGAGACGATCCGTCTCGCTTTGTCGGCCGCCGAAACCGGCCACCTCGTGTTCGGCACCCTGCACACCTCGTCGGCTGCGAAAACCATCGACCGTATCGTCGACGTGTTCCCGGCCGAAGAAAAAGAGATGGTGCGCGCCATGCTGTCGGAATCGCTGCAGGCCGTGATTTCGCAGACCCTGCTGAAAACGAAAGACGGCTCGGGCCGCGTGGCCGCCCACGAGATCATGCTCGGCACGCCGGCGATCCGTAACCTGATCCGCGAAGCGAAGATCGCGCAGATGTATTCGTCGATCCAGACCGGCAGCAATGTCGGCATGCAGACCCTGGACCAAAACCTGACGGACCTCGTGCGCCGCAACGTGATCTCCAGCGCCGCCGCCCGTTCGGCCGCCAAGATCCCGGAAAACTTCCCGGGCTAAGAACATGGAACGCGACCAGGCCTCAAAATTCATGTTCGACCTGCTGCGCCTGATGGTCAGCAAGGGCGGCTCGGACCTCTTCATCACCGCCGGCTTCCCGCCCGCGATCAAGATCGACGGCAAGATGACGCCGGTGTCAAACCAGCCCTTGACGGCCGCGCACACGACCGACCTGGCGCGTTCGATCATGAACGACAAGCAGACCGCCGGCTTCGAGCTGACGAAGGAAGCGAACTTCGCGATCAGCCCGGGCGACCTGGGCCGCTTCCGCGTCTCGGCCTTCGTCCAGATGAGCAGCGTCGGCATGGTGCTGCGCACGATCACGACGCAGATCCCGAAGTTCGAAGACCTGGCTTTACCCGTGGTGCTAAAGGACGTCGTCATGTCCAAGCGCGGTCTCGTGATCATGGTCGGCGCGACCGGCTCGGGCAAATCGACGACGCTGGCCGCGATGGTCGGCTACCGCAACGAGAACAGCTACGGCCACATCATCACGATCGAGGATCCGGTCGAATTCGTCCACCCGCACCGCAACTGCGTGATCACGCAGCGCGAAGTGGGCGTCGACACCGACAGCTTCGAAGCGGCCCTGAAAAACTCGCTGCGCCAGGCGCCGGACGTGATCCAGATCGGAGAAATCCGCGACCGCGAAACGATGGAGCACGCGATCGCCTTTGCCGAAACCGGCCACCTGTGCCTGGCCACCCTGCACGCCAACAGCGCCAACCAGGCGCTCGACCGCATCATCAACTTCTTCCCCGAAGAGCGCCGCCAGCAGCTGTTGATGGACTTGTCGCTGAATTTGCGCGGCCTGGTGTCGCAGCGCCTGATCCCGAAAAAGGAAGACAAGGGCCGCGTGGTGGCGATGGAAATCATGCTCAACTCGCCGCTGATCTCGGACCTGATCTTTAAAGGCGAGGTCCACGAGATCAAGGAGATCATGAAGAAGTCGCGCGAACTCGGCATGCAGACTTTCGACCAGGCGCTGTTCGACCTGTACGAGGGCGACCGGATTTCGTACGAGGACGCGCTGCGCAATGCCGATTCGGTGAACGACCTGCGCCTGAATATCAAGTTGAACAGCAAGAACGCGAAGGACCGCGATTTCTCGGCGGGGACCGAGCACCTCGGGCTGGTCTGACCTTTTGCGGGGTGATATCCCTGATCTTGATATCATCCCGTCATGAACGTTTTCGACTTCCAAGCCGTCGCCCTCGACGGCACTCCCATCGACCTGGCGCGCTACCGCGGCAAGGTGCTCCTGATCGTCAACACGGCCAGCGAGTGCAAGTTCACGCCGCAGTTTGCCGGACTCGAGGCCATCTACCGCCAGTTCCAGGCGCGCGGCGTCGACGTGCTGGGCTTTCCCTGCAATCAGTTCCGCGGCCAGGAGCCGCGCGACGAAGCCGGCATCGGCGCCTTTTGCGAAAAGAACTATGGCGTCAGCTTCCCGCTGTTCTCCAGGATCGACGTCAACGGCGCGGATGCCCATCCGCTGTTCCGCCACCTCAAACGCGAAGCGCGCGGGGTGCTGGGCACGCAATCCATCAAATGGAACTTCACCAAATTCCTGGTCGCGCCGGACGGCCGCGTGGTGAAGCGCTACGCCCCGACGACGGCACCCGAAGATATCCACGCCGACATCGAAGCCCTGCTCGCGGAGTGAGCCTGCGTGCGGGTCGTTCCGCGCGCTTGAGCACGTAAAAAAGCCCGCGCAGGCGCGGGCTTCGTTCACTGCATGCCTGAACTTACTTGATGCCGGTGACGGGAACCGGAGCGGCTGGCGTGCCGGCCGCGGCGGGAGTCGGGGTCGGCGCCATGCCGGTATCGCCTTGCACGCCCGTCGTGGTCGTGGTCGTGGCCGAGGTCGTGCCGCTATCGACTGGCGTGCTGGTCGAGGTCGAGACCGGAGCCGCTGCGCTGCCGGTATCGCCTTGGGTGCCCGACGTTCCCTGGGTCTCGGTCGCGGCCGGCGTGTCGGCGGCGTCCGTCTTTGCAGGGTGCTTCGCATGCTTGCTCTTCGACTTGGCCTTCGTGGTTGTTTTCTTGGTGGTCGCCTTGGCGGCAGGCTTGGCTTCCGACTTGGTGTCGGCCTGCGCGGTCGCCGTGGTGTCCTTGGCGCCGGCATTCACGGTCGCCTTGACGTCCTTGTTGTCCACCAGTACGGCCGTTTTCGCGTCCATTTTTCCTGCATTGACTTTCGCAACAGGCGCAGCTGCTGGCGTTTGTGCGAAGGCGGCGCTTGCGAACAGACCGGCGATCAGGGTGGCGATGATTTTCTTCATGGTGCGGCTCCTTGTGGTTGTCGTGTAGTGCACGTGATTTTCAATGTCACTCCCCTGAAAACGCGACAGGTCGACAGGCTGTTGACCGGTTTAACATTCGCTTACATCCTTGGCATTTGCTTACAGGTGATACAAGCTTTGTTGCAGAGAAGGACACGGACGAAAAAAGCCCGCGCACTGCGCGGGCTCGATCGGAATGGCGTTGCGCTTACTTGGTCTTGGCGGTGGCGGCGACATCGGCGCCGTGGGTGCCGGTGTGGACCTGGGTGCTCGCCTCGGCAGGCGGCTTCACGTCGGATTTGACGGCGGTCTTCGCATCCTTGGCATCGGCTTTCACGGCCGCCTTGGCTGCCTTGGAGTCGGCCTTGATCGCTTCCTTCGATTTCTTGGTATCGGCCTTCAGGGTCGCCTTGGCTTCCTTGGTGTCGGCCTTCACGTCAGCTTTCGCTTCCTTGGTGTCCGCCTTGACTTCCGCCTTGGTGGCAACGGGCGCGGTGGTGGTGGCCGCAGGGGTGGTGGCTTGGGCGAATGCGGCGCTTGCGAACAGACCGGCGATCAGGGTGGCGATGATTTTCTTCATGGTGCGGCTCCTAGTGGGTTGTTTGTCAGTGCACGTTTCACATGTCACTGAGCCTAGAACGAAGCGCCCCTGGGTGCTGTTGACGGCTTTAACAATCCCTTACATCGGTGGCATTTGCTTACAACTCGGCAGCAGCGCACAATGCCCTACCTTAGCCGACTGCCCGCGCCATGAACCTCCACCGTCTCGACCTGGTTTCCCTCTCCCTGTTTGCCCTGGTCGTGCGTACCGGCAGCATCAGCAAGGGTGCGGCGCTGGCCAATCTCGCGGTCGGCGCCGCCAGCAGGCGCATCTCCGACCTGGAAACCATGACCGGCACCGCCCTCCTGGTGCGGCATTCGCGCGGGGTGAGTCTGACCGTCGCCGGCGAGGCGCTGCATGGGCATGCGCAGCGCATCCTGAGCGACGTCGATCTGCTGACGGCCGACCTCTCCGATTACGCCTCGGGCCTGGTCGGCGTGGTGCGCCTGTGGGCGAATACCTCGGCCGTCACCCAGTTCCTGCCGCAGGACCTTGCCGCCTTCACGGCCGCCAACCCCGGCATCCGGATCGAATTCGAAGAAGGAGACAGCCGGGAAATCGTCGTGGCGGTGCTCGATGGCCGGGCCGACCTCGGCATCTTTGCCGACCGGACGCCCGCACTGGGCCTGGACCTGGTGCACTACCGCAACGACCGCCTGAGCCTGGTCGTGCCGCGCGAGCATGCCCTGGCCGGCAAGCGCAGCCTGTATTTCAGGGATGTGCTCGACTATGACTTCGTCAGCCTCTCCGCCGGCACCTCGCTCGCGCAGCGGCTGCAGGCCGAGACCGAGGCGCTGGGGCGCAATCTCAAGCTGCGCATCCGCGTGCGCAGCTTCGACGCCATGTGCAAGATGGTGGCGGCCGGGATGGGCATCGCCGTGTTGCCGTCCGGCGCGGTACAGGAACTGGTGCGCTCGCTCGACCTGCGCCAGATCGTCCTGGACGATCCCTGGGCCGAACGCAGCCTGCTGATCGGCCTGCGCGACGCCAGGGCGGTGTCGCGCCACGTCCGGCTGCTGCTGGAGCATCTCGAGCGTCAGCCGACCTCGTAGGGTGGGCATGCCCACGCGGAATCCCGCACCGTGTTGGCGCCGTTGGTATCGCATATGGCACATTGTGGCAACGCCTGCCAAACGATCATTGTTGACGCCGCGGGGCGACCCATCCAGGCACGTAACCGTAATCCACGCTCGTAACGCGTGGGCATGCCCACCCTACGGTACGCCGCTGCCAGCCTTCCAGCTTTCGCGTTTTGCGAAAGCTGGCTTCTCCCCTTTTCGCTTCTGTCATAGCCCCCGACAGATCAAAATGCCTTTACGCTTTACCAATCAGTAGAGGTCCATCATGAATACAGGTCAGGCCATCCCCGAAGGCGCCTTGCGCGGCGTGCGCGTCATCGAAATGGGGCAGCTCATCGCGGGCCCCTTCGCCGGCAAGACGCTCGGCGAATTCGGCGCCGACGTCATCAAGATCGAAGCCCCCGGTAGCGGCGACCCGCTGCGCAACTGGCGCATGATCAAGGAAGGCACCTCTGTCTGGTGGCAGGTCCAATCCCGCAACAAACGCTCGATCGCGCTCGACCTGCGCAGCCCGGAAGGCCAGGACATCGCCCGCAAGCTCATCAGCGAAGCCGACGTACTCATCGAGAATTTCCGCCCCGGCACGCTCGAAGCCTGGGGCATGGGCTACGAGGCCCTGTCCGCACTCAATCCCGGCCTGGTCATGCTGCGCATCTCGGGCTACGGCCAGACCGGCCCTTACCGCGATTTACCGGGCTTCGGGGCGATCGGCGAAGCCATGGGCGGGCTGCGCCACCTGACCGGGGAACCGGACCGGGTGCCGGTACGCTGCGGCGTCTCGATCGGCGACACCCTGGCCGCCCTGCACGGCACCATCGGCATCCTGACCGCCCTGTACCACCGCAAGGTCAACGGCGGCAAGGGCCAGGTGATCGACGTCGCGCTGCATGAAGCGGTGTTCAACGTCATGGAAAGCCTGATCCCGGAATACAGCGCCTTTGGCGCCGTGCGCGAAGCCGCCGGCAGCGCCCTGCCCGGCATCGCGCCCTCGAATGCCTACCGCTGCAGCGACGGCTATGTGCTCATTGCCGGCAATGGCGACAGCATCTTCAAGCGCCTGATGGACGTGATCGGCCGCGACGACCTGGCTACTGCTCCCGACCTGGCCAACAACGCCGGCCGCGCCGCGCGCGCTGCGGAACTCGATGCCGCCATCGGGGTCTGGACCGCGACGCGTCCCGCGGCCGAGGTGCTCGAGATCCTCGGGCAGGCACGGGTCCCGGCGGGTAAAGTCTACACAGCCAAAGACATCGCCGAGGACCCGCACTACCGGGCGCGCGACATGATCCTGTCGCAGTCGACCCGCGACGGCTACACGCTGGAGGTGCCGGGCGTGGTTCCGAAGCTGATGGGCACGCCGGGCAGCGTGCGTTCCTCCGCGCCCGGTCTCGGCGACGACACCGACGGGGTACTGCGGGACATCGGATTGACCGACGAACAAATCGCTGCCCTGCGCAGCAAAGGAGTGGTGGCATGACGAACTGGAATGGCGCCGGGCGCCGCATCTACATGCAGGAAGTGGGCACGCGCGACGGCTTGCAGGCCGAATCCGTGTTCGTGCCGACCGTCGAGAAAATCGCCCTGGTCGACAGCCTGTCGCGCGCCGGCATGGCGAAGATCGAGGTGACCGCCTTCGTCTCGCCCAAGGCGATTCCCGCCCTGGCCGATGCGCAGGAAGTCATGCGCGGCATCGAACGGGTGCCGGGCGTGATCTACAGCGCGCTGGTCCCGAACGTGCGCGGCGCCGAGCGCGCCATCGAGAGCGGGGTCGATGAACTCAACCTCGTGATGTCGGCCAGCGAAACCCATAACCTGTCGAACCTGCGCATGACGCGCGAGCAGTCGTTCAGCGCCCTGTGCGAGGTGGCGGCCCTGGCGAGACAGGCGTCGCGTGCGGTCAACATCTCCCTGTCCTGTTCCTTCGGCTGCCCGATGGAAGGCGACGTGCCGGAGGACGTGGTGCTGACCTGGTGCGCGCGCTTCATCAGCGAGCTTGGCGCCGGCGGGATTACCCTGTGCGACACCACGGGCATGGCGTATCCGACCCAGGTGGCCTCGCTCACCCGGCGCTTCCGCGCGGCCTGGCCCGATATCGAATTGAGCCTCCACTTCCACAACACGCGCGGCATGGGACTGGCGAATGTATTGGCGGGCATCGATGCGGGCGCCGACCGCTTCGACGCCTCGCTCGGCGGCATCGGCGGCTGTCCGTATGCGCCCGGCGCGTCCGGCAACGTCTGCAGCGAAGAAGTGGTGCATGCCCTGCAGCTGATGGGCTACGACACCGGCGTCGACCTGGAACAGCTGCTGGCGGCCTCGAAACGGCTGCCGGGACTGATCGGCCACGAAACGCCGAGCCAGATCACCAGGGCCGGGCGCCGGCTCGACCTGCACCGGCCGCCGAAGGATTTCGAATCGATCAGGGAGCGCGCGCATGCGCGGGCCGACTGACGCGGGCCGATAGCAACAACGCAGCAACATAAAACAACCATCATTCTTGATGAATAAGGAGACACCATGAAAACGATTCATTCTCTGCTCGATTCTGTCCGCTTACGCTCGTGCGCACTGGCCCTTGGAACGGCCCTCGCCGCCACGGGTGCGCATGCGCAGGACCCGTATCCCTCGCAAACGGTGACGCTGCTGGTATCGGCCGCGCCGGGCGGCACCACCGACCTCGCCGCGCGCATGATTGCCGAGCCGCTGTCGAAGGCGCTGGGCAAACCGGTGGTGGTCGACAACCGGCCGGGCGCTTCGGGCGTCATCGCCGCCTCGGCGGTCAAACGCGCGAAACCGGACGGCTACACCTTGATGGTGCAATACTCCGGCTACCAGGTCATCACCCCGCACGTGATCAAGGTGCCGTTCGACCCGGTCAAGGATTTTGCGCCGGTGGCCAATCTCATCGTTGCGCCGCAGGTCATCGTGGTGCGTCCGGACCTGCCGGTCAAAACCCTGCCTGAACTGATCAGCTACGCGAAGGCGCATCCCGGCAAACTGTCGTATGCGTCGTCGGGCAACGGCTCGCTGCAGCACGTGACCGGCGAGATGATCAACCAGCTCACCGGCGTCAACCTCACCCACGTCGCCTACAAGGGAACGGGTCCGGCCCTCACCGATATGCTGGGCGGCACGGTCGACATGACCTTCACCACCGCGCCTCCCCTGCTCGGCCACATCAAGGGCGGTAAGCTGCGTGCGCTGGCCATCACCGGCGACGTCGCCTTGCCGAGCCTGCCGAACGTGCCGACCACCTCGACCATCAAAGGATTCGAGAAGCTCGACGTGAGTTCGTGGTTCGCCGTGTACGCGCCCGCCGGCACGCCGAAGCCGATCATCGACAGGCTCAGCACCGAGATCAAGAAGATCATGGCAACCGCCGACTTCAAGAGCAAGGCGGAAGCGCAGGGCGCGTATGCGGTCTACATGACACCCGAGGAACTGGCCGCCCATACGAGCAAGGAGCTGCAGACCTGGGGCAAGTTCGTGAAAGACGCGAAGATCACCGCGGACTGACGCGTCCTGGCCTGGGTCTCGCCTTCAGGCCACGTTCAACCCCATCTCCCGCACGATCTCCGCCGCCTGGCGCGGCGAGATCGTCGCGCCAACGAACAGTTTCGCGTTCACCAGCTTCACCCCACCTAAATCCGCCTCCCGCAAATCCGCGCCATCGAAACGCGTGTCCTTGATATGGGCGTCGCGCAGGCTGCCGGCTTCGAACACGGCTTCGCGGAAGTCGCAGCCGGACAGGTCGGCGTCGGCGAAGTCCAGTCCGACGAGGGTCATCTTCTTGAACGACATGCGGCGCAGGTCCGCGCCGCACAGCAGGCTGTCTTCAAACGAGAGGCCGAGATAGGTCACTTCCTCGAAAGCGGCGCCGGTCAGCTTGCAGCTGCGGTAGCTGCACGAGGCCAGCTTGGCGCGGCGCCACTTGGTGTTGTTCAGGTCCGAGGATGCGAACTGGGCGTCGACCAGGTCGGCGGACTCGAAATCGGCATGGCCGGCGCGGCAGCGCTGCCAGCGCGTGCGCGACAGGTTCGACGCGTAGAACGAGGTCTCGAGCAGGGCGCAGTTCTTGAAGACGCTGTCCTGCAGGTCCAGGCGCGAGAGGTCGGCGTTCGACAAATCGCAATCCTCGAAGACGAGCAGCGCGCCCTCTTGCAGCAGTTGTTCGATGCGGGCGCGGTCGACGGATTCGCCATTGAGGGTGATGGTGGGGCGTGGCATGGTGGGCTGTGTGAACGGATCAGCCGGACAGCATACACGGCGCGCGCGCCGGCACATCCCCGCTTGAAGCAGTGCTCCAGAACGAATCAGCGGGTCTGGATTTCGGCCGAGGCGTGGACCACGCAGCCGCGGTTGACGTTTTCGAGGAAGCGGATCGCTTCGGCCATCAATGCAGAGGATGGGACCAGGCGGTTCAATCCGGGCTCGCTGGCCACGCGGTCGAGGCCATAGGCAAGCGCGCGCGAGACGTCGCGGCCCTGGCGGCCGTCGCTGTTGTAGAGGGCGTCGTAGACGCCGACTTCTTCCCACAGGGGGACGAAACCGGGGGTGGTGGAGTCCTCGAAGACGACGACGGGTTCAAGGCCTCCTTCGTCGCGCACGAGGCGGAATACGGAACTCATTGTTTGGCTCTGGTTCTGGGGTTGGGTGGGACGGAATGCTAGCACGGGTGCCAAAAGCGTGTGGTCTGCGGTGACGGTCGGGTTCGCGACGGCACGAAAACGCGTGGGCATGCCCACCCTACGTTACGCATCTGCCACGGACGGTTGCGCACCGTAGGGTGGGCATGCCCACGCGTTTTTCGTGCTCCGACCCACCCGACCGTCACATCACCCCCGCAACGCCCGATCCACCAACTCGATCCAATGCGTCACCGGCGTCTCCGTCCCCGACTGCAAATGCGTCATGCACCCGATATTCGCCGAGACGATCTCCTTCGCCCCGGTCGCCTCGAGGTTCGCCAGCTTGCGGTCGCGCAGCTCGTGCGCGATTTGCGGGTGCAGCACCGAATAGGTGCCGGCCGAACCGCAGCACAGGTGGCTGTCGGCGCACAGGACGACGTCCACCCCGGCCGCGCGCAGCACGCCTTCGACCTTGCCGCGGATTTGCTGGCCGTGCTGCAGCGTGCATGGCGGGTGGAAGGCGACGCGCTCGGTGATCTTGCCGCGCATCGCCGATGCGAGCTGCTCCTCCAAGCCCGCCATGATCTCCGACAGGTCGCGCGTCAGCATCGAGATGCGCCCCGCCTTGGCCGCATACGCCGGGTCGTGCGCCAGCAGGTGCCCGTATTCCTTCACCGTCACCCCGCAGCCGGACGCGGTCATCACGATCGCCTCGACTTCCTCGCGTTCGACATACGGCCACCAGGCGTCGATATTGCGCCGCATGTCGTCCAGCCCCGCCGCCTGGTCGTTCAGGTGATAGCGCACGGCGCCGCAGCAGCCGGCCTTCGGCGCGACGATGAGCTGCACGCCGAGCCCGTCGAGCACGCGCGCGGTCGCCGCGTTGATGTTCGGCGCCATCGCCGGCTGCACGCAGCCCTCCAGCACCAGCATCTTGCGCGCGTGCTGGCGCGTCGGCCAGTGGCCGGCCGGGCGCGGGCGCTGGACCTTGTCCTGCATTTCTTTCGACAGCAGCGGCCGCAGCGCGGCGCCGACGCCGTAGGCCGGCTTGAACAGGTTTGTCCTCGGCAGGAATTCCTTGAGCATCGTGCGCTTGATACGGTCGGCCGCGGGACGCGGCACGCGCTCATCGACCACGCGGCGGCCGATGTCGACCAGGCGCCCGTACTTGACGCCCGAGGGGCAGGTCGATTCGCAGTTGCGGCAGGTGAGGCAGCGGTCGAGGTGCAATTGGGTCTTGCGCGTCGGCTCGGCGCCTTCCAGCACCTGCTTGATCAGGTAGATGCGCCCGCGCGGGCCATCGAGTTCGTCGCCCAGCAGTTGATAGGTCGGGCAGGTGGCGGTACAGAAGCCGCAGTGCACGCAGGCGCGCAGGATGGCTTCGGCCTCGTCGCCGTCCGCGGTGCCCTTGATGAAGTCGGCCAGGTTGGTTTGCATGCTTAGAATCTATCCCAGTAGTGAATGAGTCGTTGCTGACGCGCCTGGCAAGCGGGCGCTGCGTTGCTCGTCGTTGCATGGCTCGCCATGCGGCCTCCTCGCGCCTTGCGCGCGCTTCCCAGTCATCGTCATCAACTTCCTCCTTCCCTACTGGAATAGATTCAGAACATCCGTCCGGGGTTGAAAATGTGCGACGGATCGAAAGCCGTCTTGAGTCGCTCGTGGATGCGCGCCACGGCGGGCGTCAGCGGCTGGAACACGCCGGCTGACTTGTCGCCGCCGCGGAACAGGGTCGCGTGGCCGCCGACCGCACGCACGGCGCTGCGGATGGTGTCAGCATCGCTTGACGCCGCGCGCAGCCAGCGCTGCGCCCCGCCCCATTCGATCAGCTGCTCGCCATTCAAGACGATGGCGCCCGTCGTCGAGGGCACCGACAGGCGCCACAGCGGCGCGTCGCCCGCGAAGAAGGCTTGGCGCTGCTCGCGCAGTTCGGTCCAGAAGCCAGCCGCGTCAGGCATCACCTCCCCGCCGAGCGATTTGACGGCCGCGTCCACCGCAGCGCGCGCGCCCGACAGGCGCAGCATCAGCACGCCCCGGTGCCAGCAGCTCGCCGAGACCGGCAGCGGCTGCCCGCCCCACACATTAAGCATGCGGATCGCGTCGATCTCGCTCGCCTCGAAGCGCAGCGTCGTCTCCGCCACCGTGCGCGGCAGCACTTTCACGGAGAGCTCCGTGATCAGCCCCAGCGTGCCCAGCGAACCGGCCAAGAGGCGCGAGACGTCGTAGCCGGCCACGTTCTTCATGACCTGACCGCCGAAGTTCAGGAGTTCTCCCTTCCCGTCCATCAGCTGGGCGCCCAGCACGAAGTCGCGCACGCCGCCGCTGTTGGCGCGCCGTGGACCCGACAGGCCGCTTGCCACCGCACCGCCAAAGGTCGCGCCGTCACCGAAATGCGGCGGCTCGAAAGCCAGCATCTGGTTCTGCGCCGCCAGCACGGCGTCGATTTCGCGAAGCGGCGTGCCGCAGCGCGCGGTGATCACGAGTTCCGTCGGCTCGTAGTCGACGATGCCGGCGTGGCCGCGCGTGTCGAGGATCTCGCCTTGCAGCGCCCCGCCGTACCAGTCCTTGGTGCCGCCGCCGCGAATCCGCAGCGGCTGTTGCTGAGCAGCGGCCGCGCGCACCTGCTCCCTGAATTGTTCAATCATCGTCACTCTTTAAAAACGCGGAAGGTCGGGGAACGGCACGGCGCCCTGGTGCACATGCAGCTTGCCGAATTCGGCGCAGCGGTGCGGCGTCGGGATCGCCTTGTCGGGGTTGAGCAGCATCGGCACGTCGAAGGCGCGCTTGACGGCGAAGAAGGCATCGAGCTCCGCGCGCTCGAACTGCACGCACATCGAATTGATCTTCTCCATGCCCACGCCATGCTCGCCCGTGATCGTGCCGCCGACTTCAACGCACAGCGCCAGGATGGCCGCGCCGAAGGCTTCGGCGCGGTCGAATTCGCCCGGCTGGTTCGCGTCGAACAGGATCAGCGGATGCATGTTGCCGTCGCCTGCGTGGAACACGTTCGCGCAGCGCAGCCCGTAGGTGATTTCCATCTGCTCGATGCTGGTGAGTACATGGGCCAGCTGCTTGCGCGGAATGGTGCCGTCCATGCAGTAGTAGTCAGGCGAGATGCGCCCCGCCGCCGGGAAGGCATTCTTGCGTCCCGACCAGAACTTCATCCGCTCCGCTTCGTTCTGCGAGATCGCGATTGCGCTGGCGCCGGCTTCCTGCAGCACGGCCGTCATGCGTTCGATCTCTTCGGCCACTTCCAGCGGCGTGCCGTCGGCCTCGCACAGCAAAATCGCGGCGGCGTCCGTGTCGTAACCCGCGTGCACAAAGGGCTCGACCATGCGCGCCGAGGTGCGGTCCATCATCTCCAGGCCCGCCGGGATGATGCCGGCCGCGATCACGCTCGCCACCGCATTACCGCCGGTGACGACGTCGTCGAAGGAAGCCATGATCACCTGGGCCGCGGCCGGCTTCGGCACCAGTTTTACCGTGACTTCGGTGACGATGCCGAGCATGCCTTCCGAGCCGATGAAGACGGCGAGTAAATCCAGGCCCGGGGCGTCGAGCGCCTCGCTGCCCAGTTCGATGATCTCGCCGTCGATGGTGGCAACGCGCACACGCAGCACGTTGTGGACCGTCAGGCCATATTTCAGGCAGTGCACGCCGCCCGAATTCTCGGCCACGTTGCCGCCGATAGTGCAGGCGATCTGCGAGGACGGGTCCGGCGCGTAGTAGAGGCCGTATTGGGCCGCGGCCTCCGAGATGGCGAGGTTGCGCACGCCCGGCTGGACGACGGCCGTGCGCGCATAATCGTCCACGCGGACGATGCGGTTCAAGCGGGCCGTCGACAGCACCACGCCGTCATGGATGGGCAGCGCCCCGCCCGACAAGCCCGTGCCGGCGCCGCGCGGCACGATCGGCACTTCCAGCTCGCGGCAGACGTCCAGGACCGCCAGCACCTGCTCTTCGTTCGTGGGCAGGGTGACGATCATCGGCAACTGGCGGTAGGCAGCCAGGCCGTCGCATTCATAAGGCCGGGTGTCTTCCGGATCGGACAGGACGGCGCCGTTCGGGAGCCGGGCACGCAGGGCGGCGGCGACTTGCTGGCGGCGTGCGACGGGAAGGTCTGGAGGGGCTTGGAGAGAGGCGGACATGAATTCGATTGTAGCCACAATCACATCGATTTGTCGTATCCTCGGGCTATCTTTTTTTGAAGGCAGGACATCATCATGGGTAATCGACTTTCCAAAATCGCCACGCGCACCGGCGACGACGGCAGCACCGGCCTCGGCGACGGCAGCCGTACCGGCAAGGACAGCGCCCGCATCGACGCCCTGGGCGAAGTCGACGAACTCAATTCCTTCGTCGGCCTGCTGCTGTGCGAAGAGATGCCGCCCGAGCTGCGCGAAGAACTGGTCTCGATCCAGCACGACCTGTTCGACCTGGGCGGAGAATTGTGCATTCCCGGCTACCAGATGATCAAGGACGAACACGTCGCGCGCCTGGACGGCCTGCTCGAAAAATACAATGCCGACCTGCCGGTGCTGAAGGAATTCATCCTGCCGGCCGGTTCGCGCGCCGCGTCCACCGCCCACGTCTGCCGCACCGTCTGCCGCCGCGCCGAGCGCGCCATCGTCGCGTTATCAAAAACTGACACCATCAACCCGCAGCCGCGCCAGTACGTGAACCGCCTGTCGGACCTGATGTTCGTGCTGGCGCGCGTGCTGAACCGCTTCGCCGGCGGCGCCGACGTGCTCTGGCACCACGACCGCAAGCGTGGCTGACAGCGTGCCAATGACGGGTAGTACCGAGTTCACCGTCCGCTTCTACACGGCCGGCGCCAAGTGGCCCACCAATCCCTTCGGCTTTCGCGGCGCAGGCCAGCTCGTACTCGACACCGATTTCGTGTTCGTGCGCGGCGCCGCCCAGCGCTCGTTCCGCACGCCGAAGCGCGAGGAGCACAAGTTGCGCCGGGTCGACATCGTCAACGCCTATGCCAACGGCCAGGATGTCTGGTTCGACGTGCTCGGCGTGAAGGGCGATACGCGGATCGGCTTTGCCGTGCCTGATCGCGAAACGGCGGCGCGCATCGTCGCCCTGCTCCCGACGCGCCAGACCGAGCAATTCGTGCAGGAGCACGCCGAAAACGAAGTCTTCCACGACCGGATCGACTACTGGAGTCCCTCGACGCCGGTGATCTGGGGCTTGCTGGCGGCGAACATCGGCATCTTTGCCCTGATGTGGCTGGCGCGCCAGAAGTACCAGGCGGCGCTGGAGGGCCCGCTGCGCCAGCTGTTCGCCCTGAATCCGAGCGTCTCGGCCATGCTGCAGGCCCAGCAACTGGTCGAATGGGGCTCGAACGTCGGCCGCCTGACGCGCGGCGGCCAGTGGTGGCGCCTGGTCAGCTCGATGTTCCTGCACGGGAGCATCTGGCACATCGGCTTCAACATGCTCGCGCTGTGGCAGGTCGGGCGCCTGACCGAACGCATTTTCGGCAGCACGCGCTTCGTCGCCCTGTATTTCATTGCCGGCATCTCGGGGAGTCTCGCCAGCGTGCTGTGGAACCCGCACGTCAACAGCGTCGGCGCGTCGGGCGCGATCTTCGGCATCATCGGCGGCCTGCTCGCCTTCCTCGGCCGCCCGAACAGCGGCGTGCCGCCGACGGTCGTGAGCGAACTGCGTTCTTCACTCGTGCCGTTCCTGTTGTTCAGCCTGTGGATGGGCTTCGTGTATCCGCATACCGATAATGCGGCGCATATCGGCGGGTTAATTGGAGGATGGCTGGCCGGTCACTTGCTGGCGCGGTCGATTCATTTGCCGGAGCAGCGGCCGGCATAAGGCCCGAACGCCGCCGCCCAAGAAAAGAGCGGGCGAGCCCGCTCTTTTCAATTCCAGCCCGATGCAGTTACTGCTTCGCCGCACGCTTGCGAGCAGCAAATCCCACCCCCAGCATGGCGATGCCGAACAGCGCCAACGAACCCGGCTCCGGCACTTCGGCCAGTTTGAACTGACCGTTGTTGCCGACGAAGAAGTGGCCCGGGGTGTTGGCATAGGTGCCGCCGCCGCAACCAGGGCCGGTGAAGTTAGCGTACTGGCAAGCAACTTCGTCGACCAGGGTGCCGTCTGGGCTGCCGACGGTGTTGGCGTTGGTGAAGGCGAAGGCCATCACCGCTTCGGTCGACAGGTCGGTGCCGTTTTCGCGGAAGAAGTAGCCGGCGTCGAGGCCGCCCGCTGCAGCGCTGGCGAACACGCTGACCTGGCCGTTGTTGACTGGCGAGCCGCTTGCGTCGACATTGCCGCCGCCGCCTGCCATCACGTTAAACTTGGCGATCTGGTTGCCCAGGTCAGCGCCGTAGGTGCCCAGCGTCGAGCCGTACTGGCCGGGGGTCGGGTTCTGGTACATGGTGATGGTGCCGCCAGCGAAGGTAAAGGCGCCGCCAAAGCTACCGGTACCGGTTGCCTCGAAGGTTGCGGTGATGTTGCCACCTGGGTAGTTTACCGGGAACAGCTTGCCATTGCTGTCAGCCTGGGAGATATTGAACACAGCATGTTCGGAGAACGAGAAGCTGGAGCTGCCGGTCGGGTTGAGCTGGATGAAGGCATTGCCGTTTACGTCCAGGTATTCGTTCACTTTCTGTCCGGAAGCAAAGCCGCCCCCGGTCGGATTGAACACCCAGTTGTTCAAGACAGTCGCGGCGCTGGCGCCACCAGCGACACTCATTGCGACAGCAGCAGCACAAGCCATTCTCTTCAGTTGTTTCATGATCGTTATCCTCAATACGTGTTTGATCGGCGTTGGCACAGCACTTCACTACTAGCAATCGCCATACCAGCGTATTGACTCCTTTTAAAATCAATTACTTGCGTATTATTGTTAACTCGGCATTAGAAAAAATGTAAAGAAATTCGAACTGAGCCGCTGTGCGGAAATGCCTGCCAGGCTGGTATTTCAGGAAACCTGCACCAAAAGAAAAAGAGCGGGCAAGCCCGCTCTTTTCAATCCAGCCGATCCAATTACACCTTCGTAGCGCGTTTGCGGGTGGCAAATCCTGCACCCAGCATGGCGATGCCGAACAGCGCCAATGAACCCGGCTCGGGCACTTCGGCCAGCTTGAACTGACCCGCGTTGCCGATGAAGAAATACTGGCCAGGCGAGTTCGCGTAGGCAGTACCGTCGCAACCGGCGCCCGTAAAGCCGGAGTATCCGCAGGCCACTTCATCGACCAGTAGATCGTCCGGATCGCCAAGCGTGTTTGCGTTGGTAAAGGCAAAGGCCATGATGGCCTCGGTCGACAGGTCCTGTCCATTTTCACGGAAGAAGTAGCCAGCGTCCAGCATGCCCTCCTCGGCCCGTGCGA
>Ga0308170_10000890_pt1 | contig 32419 bp, 29 predicted proteins | sample PhyBR2_2_FD_202136 | JGI IMG/M metagenome (GOLD analysis project Ga0308170, IMG submission 202136) | Phyllosphere microbial communities from UC Gill Tract Community Farm, Albany, California, United States - DLSLSB.R2 | ecosystem: Host-associated > Plants > Phyllosphere > Unclassified | place...
CCTGGGTTTTACCACCTTGCGCAACCGTACCCTGATGGGCTCGATGCACACCGGCCTGGAAGAAAAGCCCGGCGGTTTCGAGCGCATGGCGGCCTACTTTGCCGAGCGCGCCCGTGGCGGGGTGGGCCTGATGGTCACTGGTGGCATTGGTCCGAATGATGAGGGCGGTGTGTATGCCGGTGCCGCCAAGCTGACCACTGACGAAGAAGCGCAGAAACACAAGATTGTCACCCAGGCCGTGCACGAGGCGGGTGGCAAGATCTGCATGCAGATCCTCCATGCCGGGCGCTACGCCTACAGCCCCAAGCAGGTAGCACCCAGCGCGATCCAGGCGCCGATCAACCCGTTCAAGCCCAGGGAGCTGGATGAAGAGGGCATCGAGAAGCAGATCCAGGATTTCGTCACCTGCTCGTTGCTGGCTCAGGTCGCCGAATACGACGGCGTGGAAATCATGGGCTCGGAGGGTTATTTCATTAACCAGTTCCTCGCTGCCCACACCAACCACCGCACCGACCGCTGGGGCGGCAGCTTTGAAAATCGCATGCGCCTGGCGGTGGAGATCGTACGTCGCGTGCGCGAAGCCGTCGGCCCGAACTTCATCATTATCTTCCGCCTGTCGATGCTTGATCTGGTGGAAGGCGGCAGCGTCTGGAAGGAAATCGTGCAGTTGGCCAAGGCTATCGAGCAGGCTGGCGCGACGATCATCAACACCGGTATCGGCTGGCACGAAGCGCGTATCCCGACCATCGCTACCAAGGTGCCGCGGGGCGCCTTCAGCAAAGTCACCGCCAAATTGCGCGGTGCGGTGCAGATTCCGCTGATCACCACCAACCGCATCAACACCCCGGAAATCGCCGAGCAGATCCTGGCCGAAGGCGATGCCGACATGGTCTCGATGGCGCGCCCGTTTCTGGCCGACCCGGAGTTCGTCAACAAGGCTGCCGCCGGGCGCGCCGATGAAATCAACACCTGCATCGGCTGCAACCAGGCGTGCCTGGACCACACCTTCGGCGGCAAGCTGACCACCTGTTTGGTCAACCCGCGCGCCTGCTATGAAACCGAACTCAATTACCTGCCCGTCAAGCAGATCAAGAAAATCGCGGTGGTCGGCGCCGGCCCTGCAGGCCTGGCCGCTGCCACCGTGGCCGCCGAGCGCGGGCACCAAGTGACCTTGTTCGATTCCGCCAGCGAGATTGGCGGCCAGTTCAATATCGCCAAGCGTGTGCCGGGCAAGGAAGAGTTTTTCGAAACCCTGCGTTACTTCAAGCGCAAATTGCAGACCACTCACGTAGAGCTGTGCCTCAACACCCGTGTGGGCGTCGAGCAACTGGTGGCAGGTGGTTACGACGAGGTGATCCTGGCCACCGGTATCGCGCCGCGCACCCCGGCGATCCCGGGCGTCGAGAACGCCAAGGTGTTGAGTTACCTGGATGTGATCCTGGAGCGCAAGCCGGTGGGCAAGCGTGTGGCGGTGATCGGCGCCGGCGGTATCGGTTTCGATGTATCGGAATTCCTCGTACACCAGGGCGTGTCTACCAGCCTGGATCGCGAGGCGTTCTGGAAAGAATGGGGCATCGATACCCAATTGGAAGCACGTGGCGGTGTGGCTGGGATCAAGCCCGAGCGCCATGCGCCGGCCCGCGAGGTGTTCCTGCTGCAACGCAAGGCTTCCAAGGTTGGCGACGGCCTGGGCAAGACCACCGGCTGGATCCACCGTACCGGCTTGAAGAACAAACAGGTGCAGATGCTCAACAGCGTCGAGTACTTGAAGATCGATGACGCAGGCTTGCATATCCGCATCGGCGCCGAGGGTGAACCGCAGGTGCTGGCGGTGGACAACATTGTCATCTGCGCCGGCCAGGACCCGCTGCGCGAACTGCATGACGGCCTGGTCGCTGCCGGCCAGAACGTGCACCTGATCGGTGGCGCCGATGTGGCGGCCGAGCTGGACGCCAAGCGCGCCATCAACCAGGGCTCGCGCCTGGCTGCCGAGTTGTAAGGCGACAACAGGGGCGGTGTTAGACTACCGCCCCTTTTCATTCAGACACCTGCCGATGGGCCCTTTCGACTGGCTTCCTCACGCGCCCCTTGAACCTGTGCAGCTTGATTGGCTGAGCGGCATCGAGCTGGCCGTGCTGCGCCTGGACCGCATCGACCCGCTGATCAGTGGCAACAAGTGGTTTAAGCTTACCGAACACCTGGCCCAGGCCCGCGCTACCGGCGCCAAAGGGGTTATCAGCCTTGGCGGGGCTCACTCCAACCATCTGCACGCACTGGCAGCGGCGGGCAAGCGCTTTGATTTTCCCACGGTCGGCCTGTTGCGCGGCCATCCCCAAGACACTCCCACGGTGCTCGACCTCAAGACCTTCGGCATGCAACTGCATTGGCTGGGCTACGGCGGTTATCGGGCGCGGCATGAGCCGGGTTTCTGGCTGCCCTGGCGCGAGCAGTATCCCGACCTTTATCCGATACCCGAAGGCGGTGGCGGTCTGGACGGTGCGCTGGGCTGTGGGGTGTTGGTGGAGCAGGCGCGGGCGCAGTTGAGCCACCTCGGTTGGACGGATTACGACGCATGGTGGCTGGCGGCGGGCACCGGTACTACCCTGGCCGGGCTGGTGCTGGCGGAGGCCGGCGCGCATCCGGTGTACGGCGCAATGGCTGTGCCGGATGATCATGGCGTGGCGCAGAATGTGGGGGCGCTGGTGCAGGGCGGTTATGAACTACTGGAGGCCAGCCGAGGTGGTTTTGCCAAGGTCGATCCGGTGTTGCTCGACTTTATCGCGTGCACCGAGCGGGCCTGCGGGTTGCCACTGGAGCCGCTCTACACCGGCAAGGCGCTGCTGGCATTGAAGCAACAGATCGGAGCCGGACGCTTCGCCCCCGGCACGCGCCTGATCTTCATCCACACTGGTGGCCTGCAAGGCCGCCGAGGTTTCCTGTAGGAGCGAGCTCGCTCGCGAAGAACGTCAACGATGACGCGTGTAGCCTGGATGCACGCGGCGCCCTTGGATTCTTCGCGAGCAAGCTCGCTCCTACAGGGTATCGGCTATCAGTTGGTGGGATTGTGCCTGCCCGGCATCATTCGCAAGGCAGTGTTATCGCGCATCACATAATGATGAAAGATCCCTGCCAGCGCATGCAGCCCGATCAACCAGTAACCAACCTGGGCGAACAACACATGCCAGCCTTCAATCTCCTCGGCCAACGCCTTGTTTTCTGCAATCAGCGGCGGTAACTCCATCCCATAGAACATCACCGAATGCCCCTTGGCACTGACGATCAACCAACCGGCAATCGGCAACCCGATCATCAACGCATACAGCGCCCAATGCATCAGCTTCGCCAGCAGGTTCTGCCATTGCGGCGGTGCCGGCACGATCTTCGGCGCCACCCCCAGGCTGCGTGCGAACAGACGCAGCCACACCAGCACAAACACGGTGAGTCCGAACATAAAGTGCATTTCGACAATCAGCGTGCGCGCACCGCTGCCTTTGGGGAATTGCCCGCGTAACTCAATGCAGGCGTAGACCACCGCCAGCAGCACTACCATCAACCAGTGCAACGCAATCGACATGGTGCTGTAGCGGGTATCGGAATTTTTCCACGGCATTGCTGTGTTCCTCACTCATCAGGGCATACCTCCGCTCTTTAGCGACGGAGTACGTTAACTGTATGCCCGTTTTGAGCGCTTCGCTCGTTGCCAATGCCGTTGCCTTGATCCCGGTCAGTAACTTTGCGGCATTTCCCCGCGTGCCAGGCGTGCGTTGATGTCGGCGATGACATCCGGCAGGTCGTTGATGGTGTCGATCAGGTAGTGCGGGCGCGAGCCTTCGAACATCGTTTCGATGCGCTGACGCTCGCTGGCCAGTGTGGCGCTGTCCAGGGCGCGAAATTGCTCGTAGGTCAGGCCCAGGGCATTGCCCGAACAGGTCAGCGCTACGGTCCACATCCCGGCACGACGGCCTTCGAGAATACCCGGCACGGTGTCGTCGACCTTCACGCACGCGGCCACATCATCAATGCCCAGGGCGATCACGTTGGCCAGGGCCTGGGCCGGCCAAGGGCGGCCGTTGGGGACTTCGTCGGTCGCGACCACGTGGTCGGCGACATAGCCGTTGGTGGCGGCCAGGGCGACGACCTTGTCCATCACCTGCTTGGGATAGCCGGAGCAGGAGCCGATCTTGATACCTTGGGCGCGCACGCCGGCCAGGGTGTCGAGGGCGCCGGGGATCAGCGCCGAGTGCTCGGCGATCTTCTCGATCTGCAGCGGCATGAAACGCTGGTAGATGGCGGTCACGTCATCATCCGTCGGCGTGCGACCGAAGGCCTTGCGGTAGCGCTCGGCAACTTGCGGCTGGTCGCAGAGAGTGCGGATATGGTCCCACTTGCCCATGCCCATCGGGCCACGGGCTTCTTCGATAGAGACTTGCACGTCGAACTCGGCAAACGCCTCGACAAAGATCTGCGTGGGGGCAAAGGAGCCGAAGTCGACCACGGTGCCGGCCCAGTCGAGGATAACGGCCTGGAGGGTGTTGGGATTTTGATAGTTCATGGTGCAGATCCTGTGGTAATGGGGGAGTCAAATGTCCAACACTTCCATTTCTTGCAGCACATCGCCGATTGCCTTGACCGCTGCGCGCATACCGGTCGCGTCAACATGGCCGATGCAGCCCACGCGAAAGGTTTCCACCTGGGTCAGCTTGCCCGGGTACAGGATGAAGCCCTTGGCCTTGACCCGTTCGTAGAAGTCCTTGAACTGGTAGCGCGGGTCTGTCGGTGCATGGAAGGTGACGATGATCGGTGCCTGGATCGCCGCCGGCAGGAAACTGCGCAGCCCCAGTGCAGCCATGCCGTCCAGCAGTGCCTGACAGTTGTCGGCGTAGCGTTGATGACGGGCAGGCAGGCCGCCTTCTTCGGCGTATTGCAGCAGCGCTTCATGCAGGGCCGCGACGACGTGGGTCGGTGGGGTGAAACGCCATTGGCCGGTCTTGGCCATGTAGGTGTGCTGGTCGAACAGGTCCATCGCCAGGGAATGGCAGTTGCCCTGGGACGCGGCCAGCGCAGCTTTTTCGGCAAAGACAAAGCCCATGCCCGGTACGCCTTCCAGGCATTTGCCCGAAGCGGCGATCAGCGCCTCGAACGGCACTTCGCGGGCATCGATCGGCAGCGCGCCGAAAGAACTCATGGCATCGATGATCAGGCGCTTGTCGTGGCGTTTGACGACCTGGGCGATCTGCGGCAGCGGGTTGAGAATGCCGGTGCTGGTTTCGCAGTGGATCAGCGCGACGTGGGTGATGGCCGCGTCAGCCTGCAGTAGGCGATCTACATCGGCAGCGGTGGTGGGCTCGTCCTCAGCGGTTTCAAAGGTGCTGAACGAGCGACCGAGCACTTCGCAAATCTTCGCCAGGCGCTTGCCGTAGGCGCCGTTGATCAACACCAGCACCTTGCCATTGCGCGGGACCAGCGTGCCGATGGCGGCTTCGACGGCGAACGTGCCGCTGCCCTGCAACGGCACGCAATGGTGGCTGTCGGCAGCATTGAGGATCGCCAGCAGCTGCGTGCAGACGCTGGCGGTGAGCTGGTTGAAGCGATCGTCCCACGACCCCCAATCCACCATCATCGCCTGACGGGTGCGGGTCGAAGTGGTCAGGGGGCCAGGGGTCAACAGGATCGGCGCGGCAGTGGTCATCTCAAATCCTCGCAAGGGTCGGGGTTGAAGCTACGGCGCCTAAATTGCAGTTTGGCTTGTTATCAATCAAATTGTTTGTTGTTATGCGAGCTATCAGTGAGGCCGATAGCTATGAACCTGTTCCAACTGCGTGCATTCGATGCCGTGGCCCGCGAGGGCAGTTTTACCCGTGCTGCGGCGCGGCTGTTCATCAGCCAGCCGGCGGTAACCGGGCATATCAAGGCGCTTGAAGAGCATTACCAGATTGCGCTGTTGCGCCGTACCGCCCGGCGGGTGGAGTTGACCGAAGAGGGCGCACGCCTGGCGGCCATCACCCGGGCGATCTTCGGTTTGGTGGATGAGGCGCAGACCATGCTGGAGGCCAACCGCCAGTTGCTCACTGGGCGCCTGGAGGTGGCGGCGGATGGCCCGCATCTGGTGATGCCGATGATCGCCAGCCTGCGCTCGCGCTACCCGGGCATTACCGTGAACCTGCGCCTGGGCAATGCCCAGGAAACCCTGGCGGCGCTGCTGTCCGAACATGCCGATGTGGCAGTGCTCACCGAGGTGGAGCCGCGCAATGGCTTGCACCTGCAACCTCTGGACGAGTCACAGATTTGCGCCCTGGTGCCGGCAGCGCATCCGTGGGCAAAGCAGCAGCCCGACGGAATTGAACTGGCGCAGTTGCATGAGGTGATCATGGTGCTGCGTGAACCCAGTTCCATTACCCGGCGCACGTTCGACGACGCGTGCCTGGCGGCGAATGTGCAGCCCAGGGTGCTGCTGGAACTGGACAGCCGTGAAGCCGTGACCGAAGCCGTCGCGGCCGAACTGGGGGTAGGGGTGGTGTCATCGATGGAGGTCAGCCCGGACCCGCGGGTACACGCTGTGCCGATCCTGGGCGATGGCCTGCTCAACCGGCATACGCTCGGCTGCATGGAGCGGCGCCGTTCGCTGCGCTTGATTCAGGCCTTTTTCGAGTTGGCGTGAAGGCTGTCACGCACGATCTCCAAAAAGCTCGCCACCACGCGACGTGAGCTCTGTTCTTTCAGGCAGACGAGGGTTTCCTTCATGCGCTGAGTGCAGTCGCGGATCGGCATGGCGTACACCCGAGCGTCGGCGCCGAACTCTGCCGCCGACACCACGCCCACGCCAATGCCCACCACCACCGCTTCACGCGCGGCTTCGCGGCCTTCAACCTGAATCGCCGGGCGAATGCGCAGGCCGGCCTGGCGCATTTCCTGCTCCAGGGTCTGACGGGTCACCGAGCCGATTTCCCGCAGCACCAAGGGTGTGTCATCCAGGTCGGCCAGGCAGATGGACTCGCGCCCGGCCCAGGGATGGTTGCGGGCGACAAACGCCAGCAGTTGATCGTCGGGCAATGGCAGCGACAGCAGGCGCGCATCGTCGACATCGCGACCCAACAGCGCCAGGTCGGCCTGGTAGTTGTACAGGCGCAACAACGACTCATCGGTGTTGCCGGTTTCGATCTTCACGCTGATTCCCGGGTACAGCCGGCAGAAGCGGGCAATCTGTGGCAGTACATGTACGGGTGCATCCACCGCCAGGGTGAGGGTGCCAGTGAGCAGGGCGCGGGAGTCCTGCAGCAATTCTTCGGCTTGCGCCTCGATCACAAACAGGCGCTGAGTAATGCCCAGCAGGCGTTCGCCCAGGTCGGTCAGGCGTACCGAACGTTTGTTGCGGTGAAACAGCAATACGCCGAAGCGCTCTTCGAGTTTGCGCACCTGGTCGGAAATCGCGGGCTGGGTCAGGAACAGGCGCTCGGCGGCGCCGGTAAAACTGCCGTGCACGGCCACCGCATGGAAGGCTTTGAGCTGGGCATGGGAAACCGACATGGCACGTCCTCTTACAAGCTGAGCTTATATTTGAAATACGATAAATCGATTTTACCTATTAGTCAGCCATTGCTTTGATGCACCTCAGTCACCGTAGGTTGAGTCCTACAACCTCGGCGGCCATGGGCGCAGGCACACCGCGTTCATCTGACCAATACCGCGCCCTCCAGGGCCCGGCATTGCAGTGCTCAACCATAAAAAAAACAGGCGTTTTCTTTCGATTCTGCCGGCACACTCACACCTGAGGTCAGAACCACCATGAATATCCCTATGGGTAGCATCAAGCGTTGGCGCGTGCAGATTTTCGCCATCACCTGGCTGGCGTACGCCGCGTTCTATTTCACCCGCAAAGCCTTCTCGGTGGCAAAACTGGGGATCGGCGACGACCCAGGCTTCCCCCTCGATAAAATGATGATGGCCAACCTCGATGGCTTGTATCTCGCCGCGTACGCCGTGGGTCAGTTCACCTGGGGCATGCTCGCCGACCGCTTCGGGCCACGGGTGGTGGTGCTTGGCGGCTTGCTGATTTCCGCTGCCGCGGCGCTGGTGATGGGCACGTTCGCCACCTTGCCGGTCTTCGTCACCTGCATGTTGATCCAGGGCTTGGCGCAATCCACCGGTTGGTCGGGGTTGTGCAAGAACCTCGGTAGTTTCTTCCCGGCCCGGCAGCGTGGGCGGGTGTTGGGGCTGTGGAGTTCGTGCTATGCCTTTGGTGGCTTGGTCGCCTCGCCGTTTGCCGGCTGGTGGGCGTATACGCTGATCGGCAGTTGGCACGCGGCGTTTATCTCCAGCGCCGCAGTGGTGGCGGTGGTGGCCGTGCTGTTCTTTATGTTCCAGCGCAATACCCCGCAGGACGTAGGCTTGCCGGCGGTGGAGCCCGAGCCGGTTTTGAGCGCCGAAGAGGCTGCTGCTGAAAAGCACATCAGCGTGCTCGAACCATTGCGCGCAATCCTGCGCAACCGCACGGTGTTGACCCTGGGGCTGGCGTACTTCCTGCTCAAACCGGCGCGCTACGCGATTTTGCTGTGGGGCCCGGTAATCGTCTACGAACAGATGCCGTCGGTGGGCAAGGTCGGCGCGGCCATCGTGCCCACCGCGTTTGAGCTGGCCGGTTTGCTCGGCCCGGTGCTGATCGGCTTGGCCTCCGACAAACTGTTCGGCGCCCGGCGTATGCCGGCCTGTGTGCTGAGCCTGCTGGCGTTGACCGTGGCCCTGGGGTTGTTCATGGGCGCGCTGCACACCGGCAGTGTGGTGCTGGTGATGGCCCTGTTGTTTGTGATGGGCCTGACTCTGTACGGCCCTGATTCGATGATCAGCAGCACGGCGGCCATCGACTTCGGCACCGCCAAGGCCGGCGCCACGGCGGCAGGGTTTGTGAATGGTTGCGGTTCGGTGGGCGCGATCCTGGGCGGTTTGCTGCCGGGCTACTTCGATACCGTCACGGTGTTTATCGTGTTTGCCGGCGCGGCGCTGTTTTCTTCACTGGTATTGATGCCCTACTGGAACGCCAGGCCCGCTGTTCTGGCGCAGGTGGGGGATTTCATACCGGATCGCAGTGCCATCATCAAACCCCTGCGCACCTGAGGTACCTGGCCGGTTTTTTGGTGGATTAGCGTGTTCTTGCGCTATAAACTCTGCCCCCAAAGCGCCGGCCAGTAGACGTTTCGGCGCCATGGAAAGTAGAGAGTGAGTCATGGGCGCACAGTGGAAAGTCAAGCATAAAGAAGCGGCAGCCAATGCCAAGGGCAAGATTTTCGGCAAGCTGGTGAAAGAGATCACCATCGCCGCCCGCAACGGTGCCGATACCGCGACCAACGCGCACCTGCGCCTGGTGGTGGAGCAGGCCAAGAAGGCTTCGATGCCCAAGGAAACCCTGGATCGTGCGATCAAGAAGGGCGCCGGTCTGCTCGGTGAAACCGTGCAATACCACCGCGTGACCTACGAAGGGTTTGCCCCGCACCAGGTGCCCCTGATCGTTGAGTGCGTAACCGACAACATCAACCGCACCGTGGCGGAAATCCGCGTGGCGTTCCGCAAGGGACAGCTGGGCGCTTCCGGCTCGGTGGCCTGGGATTTCAACCACGTCGGCCTGATCGAAGCATCGCCGGACACCCCGGATGCTGATCCGGAAATGGCCGCCATCGAAGCCGGCGCCCAGGATTTTGAAGACGGTGAAGAAGAGGGCACCACCCTGTTCATCACCGAAACCACCGACCTGGATGCCGTGCAGAAAGCTTTGCCGGAGCAGGGGTTCACCGTGCTGTCGGCCAAGCTGGGTTACCTGTCGAAGAACCCGGTCAGTGGTTTGACCGATGAGCAGATGGCCGAAGTCGAGGCGTTCCTGGAAGGCCTGGATAACCATGATGATGTGCAGGATATGTTTGTCGGCCTGGCTGGCTAGTCATCACTGCATAGGGGGAGGGGGCTTGCCTCCTGCAGGAGCGAGCTTGCTCGCGAAAAACGTCAACGATAAAGCGCGCTACCTGAATGAACGCGGTGTCTGAAAGTTTTTCGCGAGCAAGCTCGCTCCAACAGGTATCAGGGCTTGCCCCCTCCCACATTGTTCCAGCGGTGTTAGATAGCGCTCAGTACGCCGTCAATTTCTTCAAAGCTTGGCCGCGCCAATACATCGGGCTGGCAACAGCTTTTTTGCAGCTCAACCAGATCCTCACTTGCTGCCCCTTCAATCCGTTCCAGCAACTCCCCCAGCAACACCCCGAACGCGCGCACTTCAATACGCTGCAACGCCCTGGATTCCAAGGTGTCGGCCGTGGCATGGAATGACGCCGCGCCGAAGTCCCCGAGCAAACAATCACCCGTCGCATTCCACAGGATGTTGTGGCCATACAGGTCACCATGGGTAATCCCCTGACGATGCAAGTGCGCCGCCACCGAAGCGATGCCTCGTGCCATGCGCAGCGCCACGTTGAGGCTGAAACGGGTATCGGCTTCGTAGATGTCCCGGGTGCACGACGCCAGGCTGGGCAGGGCCGCGAGGTTGCGGTAGCTCGGGTCGATCAGGCTCATGACCAATGCCGCCTGATCTTGCGGGTGCCCGATGACACGGCCTTGCACCTTGATCAGGTTGGGATGCAGCCCTGCGGCAATGCAGGCTTGCATTTCATGCAGCGGTGACCCGTCGCTGGTGATGGTGCCTTTGTATAGCTTGACCGCGACCGGCAGCGCCTGGGGTTTCCAGATTGCTTTGTGAATGATCCCGGAAGCGCCTTCGCCCAATACTTCTCCCAGTTCCAGTTCCGACCAGGGAATGTTCGGCGTCGTGTCATCGCCCGTCACTGTCACGGCCATTTCCACCGGGTTGCCGGCGTAGGCCAGCCAGGTCAGGCTCGGCAGCGTCAGCAGCCACTGCGGCAGGTGGGTCAAGCGGTTGGAGGCGATGCGGATCAACTCCAGGTTTTGACAGTGGGCCAGGCTTTGCGGCAATTGCGTCAGCTGGTTACCGGCCAGCATCAACTTTTGCAGCAGCGGGCGCTGACCCAGTTCATCGGGCAATTGGCTGATGCAGTTGTCGGTGAGGATCAGCCAGCGCAACTGCGGCGGCAGGGCGGCGGCGGGCACGTGGCCGATCTGGTTGGCCTTGAAGCCGATCATGCTCAAGTTCGCGCACTGGCCCAGGCACGCCGGCAGCTGGGTAAACGCGTTGTCTGAACAGAACAGCACACGCAGGTGCGTCAGGCGGTGCAGGTCGTCGGGCAGGCTACTCAGGGCGTTGCCGGTGAGATTGAGGATTTCCAGGGAGTCGGCCAGGTCGAAGATTTCCCGGGGGAACTCGGTCAGCCCGCAGGCCAGGTCCAGGCGCTTGGCGCCGGCCAATTGGCCGGCCTTGAGTTGGGCGAGGGTATTCATGAACAGCGCGGCACTCGGAAGGGGGCGTAAAAGGCGCTCATGATAGCGGCTCGGGCGCGGTTTGCGGGCAGAGCATGTGCAACTGCTGCAGGCGACTGGCGGTGCGGGCGAGGTCGATGGCCTGACCTTCCAGGGCTTTGTCCAGCGGCTGGTGACCCATGAGGGTCAGGTGTTTGTCCTGATCGTAGAGCACGTCCACCAGGTTGATAAAACGCTGTTGCACGGCGATAGGGCATTCGGCCAACTGCGGCAGGCCGTCGATGATCCAGTGGTCGAAGTCCTGGCACAGCAGCAGGTAATCCATCACGGCTGTAAGCTGTTCACACAGGTCGTTGAAGGTGAACAGGATGGTCCGCGCCTGATGGTCTCGGCACAGCAACTGCCGATTGCCAACCGTCAGGGTTTGCGCCGGGCCATTGGTGGCAGGCACACCCAGGCTTTCCCGCTGCGCCGGTGTACCCGGCCACACATAGTGGCCGCGGGTGAAACGTTGTTGGGCGTGGGCCTGGGGCAGGCTGCGAAAGTCCTGGGGCGCGCTGACTTCCAGCACGTCCATGCGTGCGGCGATCAGGTCGATCACCGGTTTGAATCGTTCGTGGTACAGCGGGTTGGGCAGCAACCCTTCGGGCGGGTAGTTGGACGTTACCAATACCAGCACGCCGCGTTGGAACAGGGCCTTGAACAAGCGGCTGATGAGCATTGCATCGCCGATATCGTGCACATGGAACTCGTCAAAACACAGCACACGGCAATCAGCGAGCAACTGATCCAGAGTGACGCCCAAGGCATCCTCATGCTCGCGGTGCACAAACATGCCCTGGTGCAGCCGGGCAAAGAAGTCGTGGAAATGCACGCGTTGCTTCTCGGCGATGGGCAGCGCCTGGAAAAACCCGTCCAGCAGCCAGCTCTTGCCGCGACCTACCGGGCCGTGCAGGTACAGGCTGCGCGTGGCCTGGCCATAGAGCAGGTGCTGGGCCTGCCGATTCAGGGCGGTAATCGCCCGGATTTGGCCATCACTGAGGGTGTAGCCCTGTTGTTCGGCCTTTTTCTGAAAATAGGCAGGAATGGGCGAGGCGCCCCAGGCGTCGGATTTTTTACCCAGCAGGCGCTGGAACAGGGCAAGCACGGCCAAGAATAATCACTCTGTATTGCGGTGGTCGCTTACTGTAGGACGCTTGATGCCATTTGACCAACCGTGAAGGGCGCCGACCCTTGCAAACTGGCACTTTCGCGTTAACTGGCTAACCTCATACAAGGTTGTTACCCCTGTATAAGGAATTGGGGCAGTGAAGGGACCGGCGGTATTGGCTGTCATGGGCGCGATGCTCTGCAACACGGCTTCTGCTGCGCAACTCCAGGTGGAGGTGCGCATCGACGTGCAGCGAGGTTGCCAGTTGGTGGGCACCACTCGCAATGCGGGCATCGAGCAACTTGGCGTATTGGATTTCGGCAGCGGCCCGCGTCTGGATGACCCGGCCGGCCCCCTGAGTGCGGCCCTGATCAGCCAGCGCCAGCCGCGCCTGGAGTGCAACCCCGACACGCCTTACCAAATGCGCGTTGACGGCGGCCTGCACGGTGGCGTGGGCGAAGTGCGTTACCTCAGCAATGCGATGCCCTCAAGCAAGCCCATTCCTTATCGCATTTATGCCGACGCAGCCCGGTTGATCCCCTTACCGGTGGACGTGCCGGTCAGCGGCCGCGTACCGGACACCGGCTCGGTTGATCTGCCGTTGTACGGCCGCATTGAACCGCTCAAAGACATCCCCGCGGTGGGGCGTTATTCCGACCTGCTCAAGGTCACGGTCACATGGTAAGCCGCTATCTGGCCATCGCGGCCTTGGGCGGCCTGCTATTGCTGGCCGAGGACGCGCAGGCGGCTGTGGTCAACGGGCAGATTCACGCGCGGTTGGTGATTACCGCCAGTTGCGAAGTCAGCAAAGGCGTGGAACGCGCGCCGGTAACGCCAGACGGTGGCACTGCGCTGTTGGATTTCGGCAGCCAGGGGCCGACCTGGAACGACACCTTGGGCGCGACCATTTCCGATGGCGACAAGGCGCCGCTGTCGGTGTCCTGCAACCCGTCGTTGGTCAGCAGTTTTACCGTGACCATCGACGGTGGCGCCCATGGCGACGGTACCACGCGCCGCTTGAGCAACGGGCGCCAGACCATTCCCTATCGGCTATCGGCCGATGCGCTGGGCCAGAGTGCCTACCGCATCGGCCAGCAACGCAATTTCGTCGTGACCCAGGGCGCACAGGTACCCATCCCGGTATTCGGCTCCGTGGTGGCGAATACCAGGGCCCTACCGGCCGGCATCTACACAGACACCCTGACGGTGACTCTGGATTGGTAAACCATGAGGATGGATATCATGCATGTACTCGTATCGCGAATGGGCGTGTGTGCCCTGGGCCTGGTGCTGGCCTCCAGCCTGAATGCGGCGACCACGGTCACCGGGCAGATCAGTTCGAGCCTGACCTTGATCGCCAGTTGCCAGGTCAACGGCTCCGGGGCGGCTACCGGGCTGAATTTCGGTAGCTTGAACTTCGGCACCACCAACAGCCTGTTTACCAATGCCGACGCCCAACTGCTGGGCGGCACCGGCACCGGCGGAGCGCTGTCGATTCTGTGTTCAGCCGGCGCTACGCCTGCGGTGAAGGTGCGTGCCGGCGCCCATGATGGTGCCTCGCCGGGTGGCACCCGTGCGCTGGCCGATGGGGCGGGTAACTTCGTGCCCTACGATTTCTACACCGACAGCGGGCATTCAGCGCTGTTGGCGATCGATGGCGTGGTGACGCTCGCCACCAGTACCGGTGTGGCGCAGACCGTCAACCTCTACGGTCGCGCGGTGGGCAAGGCGGGCCTGCCGGCAGGTACTTACACCGATACCGTTGCCGTGGAGCTGACGTTCTGACCCTGTGGCTCAGGCTGGGGTTGGCCTGTGGATTGGCGCTGCCGTTGCCGTTGTCGGCAGTGACCAGCCAGAGCTTCCAGGTCAGCGCGACCATTACTCCCGGTTGCCTGATCGTGGGCGGCGGCTCCAACTACGGCGCGTTGGCCTATGGCAGCTATTCGGCACTGTCCACCGGTACGGTCACGGCAGCCCTCACCGGCGGTGTGACCTTGCAATGTACACCGGGGGTGGCGCTGAGCATGAGTGTGGATGGCGGCCTTTACAACAGCGCCGGGCGCAACTTGCAGCTCAACAGCGGCAGCGCGCGGGTGGCCTATCAATTGTTTCGCGATGCGGCGTTCAGCCAGAGCCTGGGCGTCAGCCAGAGCGTCAGCGTGACTTACAGCGATGCCAACAACATCAGCCTGCCAATTTACGGGCGGGTGGTATTACCGGGCAATCAGCCTGGGGGGACGTACAGCGACACGCTGCAGGTGCAGCTGTCGTGGTAGGGCTAACGGTATTGAGGAGTGGATTTATGCATTCAACTTCCCGGCGGTGGTGGGCCGCGGGTATTGCCTTGGGGCTTTTGTGTGGCGCAGGGTTGGTGCAGGCGGCCAGTTCGGTGCTGATCTGGCCCATCGACCCGGTGCTGGAGGCCGATCAACAGGCCAGCGCGCTGTGGTTGGAGAACCGTGGCACGGAAACGGCCAACCTGCAGATCCGCGTATTTGCCTGGAGCCAGAACGGTTTCGACGAGCAGTACCAGAACCAGCGCGACGTGATCGGCAGCCCGCCGGTGGCCAGAATCGAGCCCGGCCAGAAGCAACTGGTGCGCCTGACCCGCACCCGCGAAGTGCCGCCGGGGCAGGAGCTGGCCTATCGCATCATCATCGATGAAATCCCCTCGGCGCTGCAGGTGCCGGCGCCGCCGGAAGGCAAGAACACGGCGGCGGCGATTCGCTTCCAGATGCGCTATTCGGTGCCCTTGTTTGCCTACGGCGCCGGGTTGTGGAGCAAGGACGACGCCACGCGTCAACGCGACCCCAAGGGTGCCGGCAAGCCGGACTTGAGCTGGCAAAAGGTCAATGTGGGCGGGCGCAGTTACATCGAGGTGCGCAACCAGGGCGCCGTGCATGCGCGGCTCACCGATGCATCGTTCAAACAGGGCGGGCAGACCCGGCCGCTGGTAGAAGGCTTGCTCGGCTATGTGCTGCCGGGCGCGAGTATGCGCTGGCCGGTGCCGGATGCCGTATCGGCCGACCAGCCGTTGCAGGTCAGGGTCAACGGCGCGCCGCAAGTGGAAAGCCTGGCGCCCAAGCGATAACCGTCAGGTAGCGCAACGGGCATACGCCCGGGTTTTAACAGGATGGAGATGTCCATTGAAGGACACAACGCCATGGTGAGTCGTGGTTGGGCTCGGGGTTTATGGCCCTCGGTGGCAGTGGCAAGCGGGTTGTGGGGCGCTGCGATGGCAGGCGACTTGCCGCCGCCGCCAGGCAGCATGGAGGCAGTCGCCGATGCACAGCTGTTTCTGGAACTGGTGGTCAACCAGATGGACACCGGCCGCATCATTGCGGTCGACCAGCGCGCCGGCCAGTTGTTTGTGCCCGCCAGCGCGCTGCAGGACGTGGGCATGAAACTGCCCGGCGAGCCTGTCGGCAGCGTGGCCCTGGACCAGGTGCCTGGGCTGCACAGCGACTACGACAGCAATGGCCAGCGCCTGTTGCTGGATGTACCGCCGTCCTGGTTGCAGGCGCAGTTTATCGGCAACCGCAATACCTATCCGCGCACCCAGGCCATGAGCAGCTTCGGCGCGTTGCTCAACTATGACGTGTATTTCAACGACACCGATGACGGTGGCAGCTACCTCGCCGCCTGGAACGAAGTGCGGTTGTTCGACACCTGGGGCACCTTGTCCAACACCGGGCAGGTGCGCCAGACCCTGGCTGATGGCATCAACGACAGTACCCTCGGCAACGGTTACCGGCGCTACGACACCACCTGGCGATTTTCCGATGATGAGCGCCTGCTCACCTACGAGGCGGGCGACGTGATCAGCGGCTCGCTGCCCTGGAGCAGCTCGGTGCGTCTGGGTGGGGTGCAAGTGTCCCGGGACTTTGCCGTGCGCCCGGACCTGGTCACTTACCCTTTGCCGCAGTTCGCCGGTGAGGCGGCGGTGCCCTCGTCGGTGGACCTGTTTATCAACGGCTATAAATCCGACACCGCGCAGCTGCAACCCGGGCCTTATACCCTGACCAACGTGCCATTTATCAACGGCGCCGGGGAGGCTGTTGTGGTGACCACCGACGCCCTCGGGCGCCAGGTGTCGACCACGGTGCCGTTCTACGTCACCAGCACCTTGCTGCAACAAGGCTTGACGGATTTTTCCGTGGCTGCCGGTACCTTGCGCCGTGACTACACCCTGCGCGATTTCGGTTACGGGCCGGGCGTAACCAGTGGCACCTTTCGCTATGGCTATTCCGACAGCCTGACCCTGGAAAGCCATGCCGAAGCATCCAGCGACCTGACCCTCGGCGGGCTTGGCGCCAACCTGCGCCTGGGCAACTTCGGCGTGCTCAATACTGCCCTCAGCCAGAGCCGGTTCGACAGCCGCAGCGGCCAGCAACTCAGCCTTGGCTACCAGTACAACAGCACGCGCTACAGCCTGATGTACCAACGCGTTGAACGGCGTGATGACTACGCCGACCTGACCCTGGTCGACACCCCTTACGCCAGCCTCAGCAAGCGCAGCGAGCAGTTGACGCTGAGCCTCAACCTTCAACGTTTCGGCAGCCTGGGCCTGGGTTATTTCGACGTGCAGGCGGCAGACGATTCGCGCACGCGCCTGCTCAACCTCAGCTGGAGCAAACCGCTGTGGCGCAATACCAGCTTCTACCTGTCGGCCAACCGCGAAATCGGCGACAGCAGCTGGGCCATGCAGGCGCAACTGGTGATCCCGTTCGACCTCAACGGCAGCCTGGCCTTGAGCACCGAGCGCAGCAAGGACGGCGCCAGTCGCCAGCGCATCAACTACAGCCGCGCGGTGCCCAGCGAAGGCGGTGTGGGCTACAACCTCGGCTATGCCCAGGGCGATGCGCCGAGCTATCGGCAGGCCGACCTGACCTGGCGCTTGCAGTCAGTGCAGTTGCAGGCGGGGGTTTACGGCAGCAGCGACGCCCAAACGCGCTGGGCGGATGCCAGCGGTTCGCTGGTGTGGATGGGCGGCGAAACCTTTGCCGCCAACCGTATCAATGACGCGTTTGTGGTGGTGAGTACCCAGGGGTTTGCCGGGATTCCAGTGCGCTATGAAAACCAGCTGGTGGGCCAGACCGACCGCAACGGTCATTTGCTGGTGCCATGGAGCAGTGCGTATTACCGCGGCAAATATGAAATTGACCCGTTGAACCTGCCGGCGAATGTGCAGAGCCCCAATGTGGAGCAGCGCGTGTCGGTACGTCGGGGCAGCGGCTATTTGTTGGAGTTCCCGCTGCGCCGGGTGCTCGCCGCGAGTATCACTCTGGTGGATCGCCAGCATCAGGAGCTACCGCTGGGCAGCCTGGTGGTGCACGAGCAAAGCAACACCCAGGCGGTGGTGGGCTGGGATGGGCTGGTCTATCTGGAAAACCTCAGCGCCCACAATACCTTGCAGGTCACCCTCGGTGAGGGGCGCACCTGTCAGGCGACATTCAACATCGATGAGCAACAACAGGACGTGCCCCTGATCGGGCCGTTGGTGTGCCAGTGAGTGGTTGAGCAAGGAGACTGCGGGTGAGGGGCAAGGCATGGCTGTATGGGGCAGGGCTGTTGTTTTCCGGGCAGGTTATGGCGGTGTGTTCGGTGGTTTCCACGGTGCCGGCCAGTTTCGGTTCGATCAGCTCGATGACGGTGCGCACTGCCGCGCAAACCAGCTCTACCACCAATTCCGGATTGAGTTGCACCCAGGCGTTGATTTCGCTGCTGGTGTCCACCGACCACTTCTACGCCACGATCACCTCGTCCACCGCCGGCATGGTCGGGCCGACCGGTGATGTGATTGGCTACACGATTTATGGCAACAACAGCACCAGTTATCCCATCACCCGCGGCACCCAATTCGACTTTGGTGGCGCGGGCGGCATTGCCCAGAGCATTGGCCTGATCGCCGGGCCCGGGGCGAAAACCGTGCCGTTGTACCTGAGCAGCATTACCGGCAGCAATATCGCAGCGGGGCTGTACACCGAGACATTGAACATCGCCTGGGTGTGGAATTACTGCTCGGGGATCGGCGTTGGCGGCATTTGCCTGGGGCGTGACACGGGCAGCGGCACGGCAAGCCTGACCGTCAGCATGACCGTGACCAATGACTGCCAGATCACCGCGCCGAATATCAGCTTTGGCAGCGCGCCGGTGGTCAGTGGGTTTACCGCAGTGACCGGCCAGACCATCAATATCGCCTGCACCAAGGGCAGTGCCTACACCGTGGGCTTGAGCGACGGCCAGAACCCGATCAGTGTCGGCGGGCGCCGACGCATGGTTTCCGGCGGCAACTACCTGGCCTATGACCTCTTCAAAAGCGCCGGCACCACGCGCTGGGGCAGCGTCGGCGCGGCGCGGCGGGCCAGTTCCACGGCGGAGGTCAACCCTGGCAATGGGTTGGGCATCGGCAGCCAGGTATTTAACTACAACGCTCGCATCTACACCGACCAGCCCACACCCCCCGGCGGCACCTACCTGGACAACGTGGTGCTGGACGTGGGTTTCTAGAACTTCATCAGCGCCGGGGTGGGCTGGTCTGCCGGGCTGACCATTGCGTAGTTGTAGCCGCCGCCCGACCAGTACTCGGCCTGCAAGCCATCGGCGCTGCGGCTGCCACGGGGCAGGAAGCCGTTGTTCGGGCCCGGCGGGCGGATATAAAAGCTGATGCGTCGGCCTTGGGAGTCCTGGTACAGCACCATGGCGGCGGCGCCCTGATCGGTAGTGAGCAGGCGCCCGCTGACCGGCTTGAAGCCTGCCTGGCTCAGGTCGGGCAGGCGATGGGCTTGATTGAAATAGCGGTCGAGCCAGGCTTGCATAGTGCCGCTACCGTCGTCGTTGTAGTCGGCGGGCATGATGCCGTCCTGGGCAAACAGGCGATAAGCCTGCATGGCATCGGTCATCGGCAGCGGCTGTGGCTGGGTGGCTTCGCGGGCGTGCCAGCCGCCAAGCCCGCCAAGGCTCACGGCAATCAGCAACACCGCCGCGCTGGCGAAGTGGCGGCGGGACTGACGCTTGATACGCTGACGGATCAACGCCGGGTCCAGTGCCGGATTACTCGGCTGCTGCAGGGTGCCGCTCAAGGATGCCCGCAATAATTGCGCGTCCTGTTGCCAGGCGTGGACCTGGGCGGTCGCTTCGGGGTGGTTGGCCAGCCAGGTTTCAAGCACGCGGCGGTCACTGTCCGGCAGTTGGTGATCGACGTAGGCATGCAAATCGCGTTCGCTGGGGGGCAGGCTGATCATTTGAGTCTCCGCAGGGCAGGGCCGGCAATTTCGCCATCGCTGAGCTGACGCAACGCTTGGCGCGCACGGGACAGGCGCGACATCACGGTGCCGATGGGTACCTGAAGGATTTCGGCGACTTCCTTGTAGCTCAAACCCTCCACGGACACCCACAGCAGCAGGGCACGTTGTTCGGTGGTGAGCTGGTCGAAGGCTTGCAGGGTGGATTGGGCCATCACTGTGCGTTCCACCGAAGGTTGCGCATCATCGCGCCCGGTGAAGAATTCGAGCATACGTGCATAGCGTCGGCTGCGGCGGTGGGCGTCGAGGAACTGTCGATAAAGGATCGCGAACAGCCAGGCGCGCAGGTCGCCTTCGATACGCTTATCGGCCCAGGCGATGATCGCTCGCTCCAGGGTCGCCTGCACCAGGTCATCGGCGCTGCTGCTGTTGCGCGTGAGCGACACGGCAAAACGCCGCAACCTGGGGATGAGTTCGCGTAACTGTTCGTCGAGTTCGTGCATGGGCGTCTGGCTGTTCACTACGCTGGGACTAGAGAGACGTCCGGCGTTAGAGGTTATTCCCCGGGCCCGCAAAATAATTCCGGGGCCAGGGAATAGAGCAAATTGGCGTTCGTCTTAATGCTCCGACCTTATGTTTCACCCTAAGGCCCATGGCCCTGGAGTTCCTGCATGGTAGATCACTCACCCCCACCCCGTCCTCCTTTGAGCACTGCCAGCCTGATCGCGCGACTCGCGGGTATCGGCGTCGTGGTTGCCGCGGTCGCCGGGGCATTTGCCTACGTCAACGGCACCCTCGACCCACAACGTCTGCGGCCAAAGACCTTGGTCAATGCCCTGGAAACCAATAACGGCGTACACCCGGGCTTTCGCCGCAATCATGCCAAAGGTGTGTGTGTGGCAGGTTACTTCGAGGCGAGCACAGAGGCGCGTGCCTACTCCAGCGCCCAGGTGTTCAGCGCGGCCAAGACCCCGGTGATTGGCCGGTTTGCCTTGCCCAGCGGCAACCCCTATGCACCGGACAGCAGTGTGCCGATTCGCAGTTTTGCCGTGCAATTCAGCCAGGCAAACGGCCAGCAGTGGCGAACGGGAATGAACAGTATGCCGGTGTTTCCGGTGGGCACGCCCGAGGCGTTCTACCAGCTGCTCAAGGCGGGTGCGCCAGACCCGGCCACCGGCAAGCCGAACCCTGCGAACATGCCGGCGTTTTTTGCCGCACACCCGGAGACGGCGCCGTTCCTGGCTTGGGTCAAGACTGCCAAGCCATCGGCCAGTTATGCGACGCAAACCTACAACGGCATCAATACGTTTTACCTGGTGGGCGAAGGTGGCAAGCGCCAGGCCGTGCGGTGGAGCGTGGTGCCGCAAAGCCAGGACGCGGCGGGTGATACTGCGCCGTCGGGCAGTGACTTCCTGGAACAGGATTTGGTGCAGCGCCTGGCCGTCGGGCCTTTGCGTTGGCAGTTGAACATGATCCTGGCCAACCCCGGCGACCCCTTGGATGACGCGAGCAAGACCTGGACCGGCCCGCATACGCAGCTCAACGCCGGCACTCTGGTACTGCAAAGCAGCCAGCCGCAGGCAGACGGTGATTGCCGTGATATCAACTTTGACCCGCTGATTTTGCCCAGCGGTATCGAGGCCTCCAACGACCCGCTGCTGGCCGCACGCTCCGCCGCGTATGCCAGTTCGTATCTGCGCCGTGCGGGTGAAGTCAGCCCGTTGCACAGCACCCCTCAGGAGTCGAAGCCATGAATGCTCAACCGCGTTTTTTTGCACCGCTGGCGCGTCTGTTGCACTGGCTGATGGCGCTGATGATCATTGCCATGCTGTTTATCGGTGCGGGATTGGCGGCGTCGGTGTCGGAACGCCATGAATGGCTGATCCACCTGCACAAACCGCTGGGTATTGCGATCCTGGCTCTGGTGCTCGTGCGTTTGGCCGTGCGCTTTACCACCCGGCAACCGCCGTTGCCAGCCGATTTGCCGATGTGGCAAGTGCTGGCGGCCAAGGCTTCCCATGTGCTGCTGTATGCGTTGATGCTGGTGTTGCCGCTGCTGGGCTGGGCGATGATTTCGGCCGCCGGTGACCCGGTGATGCTCAGCAGTTCTGTGCAACTGCCTGCGCTGGTAGGGGCGAATGCGCCGTTGTTTGCGCTGTTGCGCAAGGCTCACGGCTACCTTGCCTACCTGTTGTTCCTGACAGTGCTGGTGCACTTGGCGGCGGCGCTGTTCCACGGGTTGATCCGCCGCGATGGGGTATTGCAGAGCATGACCGGCACCCGGGACTGATCGCTTCTGTGGCGAGCAAGCTCGCTCGCCACAAAAAGCTTGCCGCAAGGGTTAACGCAAAAGCCCGACGATATCGGCGACGCTGCTCAATACGTCCTTGCCCAGCTGTTTCGATCGATCGCCCGACCAGCCGGTACGCGGGTTGGGCGCATCGTCGTTGTCCTTGAAGGGCATCTCCAGGGTCAGGGACAGGCAGTCGTACTTCTCACCGACTGCGTTGCAGGCCAGGGTCATGTTGGCTTCGCCCGGCAGGTCGCGGGTGTAGCCGTGGGTGGTTTGGAAGTCCCGGGTCAGATGGCTCAGGTGGTTGCGAAAGTGTTTTTCCAGGGCTTCGATGCGTGGGGTGTAGCCTGGATTGCCTTCGCAGCCGGCGGTGAAGATGTAGGGGATTTCTTCGTCGCCATGGATATCGAGGAACAGGTCCACGCCGTACTTTTCCATTTGCTGCTGCACAAACAGTACTTCCGGGCTGGTTTCCTGATTGGCGCTCTGCCAGGCGCGGTTGAGATCCTGGCCCATGGCGTTGGTACGCAGGTGACCGTGAAAAGCACCGTCGGGGTTCATGTTGGGTACCAGGTACAGGTCGGCCACTTTCAAGAGTTTTTTCAACTCCGCGTCACCGTCCTTTTGCAGGCGTTCAATCACGCCCTCCATAAACCATTCGGCCATGTGTTCGCCGGGGTGCTGTTGGGCAATGATCCACACCTTGCGGCGACCTTCAGCCCCTTTGCCACGGCGCAACAGTTGTATATCGCGGCCTTCGACACTCTTGCCGGTGGCCAGCAGCTTGACGCCGGCGTACTTCAGGGCTTGTTCGATCAGCCAGTCGTGGCGTTCACGGCTGTAGGGTTCGAAGTAGGCGAACCATACGTGCTTTTCGCGGGTCTGGAGCGTGATATGCAGAATCTCGCCATCAAAGCGCGTCGGCACCCGGAACCAGTTGATATGGTCATAGGATGCCACGGCGTTGTAGCCGCTCCAGGCGTGTTTATAGGATGAGCCACCGGCGTTGCTCAATCGAAAGGTGTGGGTGTGCCCCACATGCATGCCTTCGGCCTTGAAGTGGAACCATTGGAAATGTTTGCTGCGGGTGTCGGGTTTGATTGCCAGTAACAACTGATAGGCATCGCTGGCATCCAGGACCTGGATATTGCCGCTGTCGAAGTCGGTGCTGATCTTGATGGAGGTCAAGGCCACGGTCATAGTCTGGTTGCCTGAATATGAGTGATGTGGCGGCTATATTACACAGAGGTCAGGTAAAACCTGGATGCAAAATTGTTGCACGGGGAGGGGGCGTCATCCCTGACGCCGCGGCAGCTTAGGGGCTATGAGATTGATTCTCAAGCGCTATTTCGCAAAGATCCGGGCTAGAGCTGTCGTGTGGCTTTCTTTCGGCGATGGTCTTTTGCTACCATGCGCGCCATCGAGCAACACACAGTCTTCATTAGCCTGAAGCCATGCCAGGGAAACTGGCAAAAAAAAAGACCCGGCCAAAGAGCCGGGTCAAAAACCGTGATTAGCCTGATGAGGAGATATTCCAAGAGTCCGACCTAAGGTCCCTTGGTCTATCGACTGATCTCGCGATCAGCTGGGTCCAATAATAATCATTATCATTTGCAAGTCAAATGTTTTTATCCACGAGATAGAAATTTTTTTCTTCGCGCCTGTTAGCCGTTCGCCTGAGCCTCTGGCACCTGCAACGAACGCTCCACCATCGCTTTCGCCATGTCGATCAAATACACCACTGAAAACGCCAGGTCCCGATGACTGCCCTGATGGCTGCTCGCTGATTCATACGCCGTGGCCGCTGCGCTGCGCAACAGATCGGAGGCATGCACCAGGGCTTCTTCCTGGCTGATGCCTGGCTTGATGGCAAACAGCGTCCCATCAGGGACTGATGCCGACATATCTTCTTTCAAGTAAAAGTCCAACGCACGCTGGGCGGCGCCGCTGCTGCGCAGGTCGTGCAGTTCGGCGTCTTCAGGGATTTCGGGCAGGAGATACGGGCTTGTCGTCATAAGGGGCAGTACTCTGGGTGGGTGTCGAAAACCTTATGTCCGATGATAGTACGTATCGTATTTATGTCGTTTTATGGATTACTACAAACTGTTTATTGCCCTGAAACCTGCGTGACGTATCGTCAGCCCCCATGGATAACTGGATCGCGTTGGTCAGGGCCAACATGGAAGACCGCAAGGTCACACAGGGTGAACTGGCGGAGCGCCTGGGCATGTCCCAGGGCGGCGTTGGCCATTGGCTCAACAAACGCCGTGCGCCGAGCCTGGTGGACATGAACCGGGTGCTGGCAGCGCTGGGGCTGGGGTACCTGGAAGTTGCGCTGGATATTCGCGAGCGTGCCAATCAAGCGCCCCCGCGAAAAAACTACAACCCGTATTTCCGTTACCCGGTCAGCGATTGGAAAGGGCTGTGCGAAGTTCGCGAAGAGCGAGCGGCCTATGGCGCCGCACGCTTCGAATTGACGGATTATCAGGCCCATGGCGACGCGTTCTGGCTGCCGGTCACGGGCGACGCCATGACTGCGCCCAGCGGCCTGAGCGTCAGTGCGGGAATGATGATCCTGGTCGACCCGGCCATTGCCGCCGAACCCGGCAGACTGGTGGTTGCACAGTGGGCAGAGCGTCCCCAGGCGACCTTCCGCCAGTTGCTGGAAGAGGGCGGCCAGCGCTACCTGGTGCCGCTCAATCCCACCTATCCGAAACAGTTGTTGACCGCCGATTGTCGCCTTCTTGGTGTCGTCGTGCAGGCTACGGCAAAGTTTTAACCCGCCGTTTCGAGTTCCACCAACGCGCAACCTTCCGCGACCATTTCGCCTTCCTGGCAGAACAGTGCCTTGACCACCCCGGCCTGGGGTGCGCGGATGCTGTGTTCCATCTTCATCGCTTCCAGCACCACCAGTTGCGTGCCGGCCTCCACCTGCTGGCCCACCTCTACCAGTACTCGCACAATGCTGCCGTTCATCGGCGCTGTCAGGCCGCCCTGGTGAGACTGGCTGGCCTCGACGGCTGCAATCGGGTCGAAGAGCGTCACGCCTTGCATCTCGCCATCCCAACGCAGATAAACCGTGTGGCCATGACGCACCGCCAGATGGCTGCGGCGCACGCCCTGTTGCTCGATCAGCAACTGTTCACCCCGCAACGTTGGCGTCTCTGGGCCCAATGTCACCAGTCGATCCTGGCCATTGCAGCACAAATGCAGCGAAACCTCGGCTGGCAGGCCGGCACGAAACCCCCGCGTGTCCGCCCAAGGTCCATCACCCGGCGGCAAGCTCTGGATGTAGGCCGCCGCTGCGGCTTGCCAGAATTCATCGCTGAGTGCTCCCGGTGCTGGCAGCAGCTCTTCCTGGTAACGCGGAATGAACCCGGTATCCAACTCGGCCGCCGCAAACGCAGGGTGCCCGATGATGCGCCGCAAAAAGCTCAGGTTGGTCTTGAGCCCGCCCACGGCAAATTCGTCGAGCATGCCCAACAACCGCAGTCGCGCCTGTTCCCGGTCCTCGCCCCAGGCGATCAGCTTGCCGAGCATGGGGTCGTAGAACGGCGATACGCTGTCGCCTTGCTCCACACCGCTGTCCACGCGGCGCCCCGGCCCCGGGGTGGATTCGCGGTACAGCGTCAGGTGCCCGGTGGCCGGCAAGAAATCATTGGCCGGGTCCTCGGCATACAGGCGCACTTCAATCGCATGGCCGATCAGCGGCACCTGCTCCTGGGTGATCGGCAGCGCCTCGCCCTGGGCGACGCGAATCTGCCAAGCCACCAGGTCCAGCCCGGTAATCGCCTCGGTCACCGGGTGCTCCACCTGCAGCCGCGTGTTCATCTCCATGAAGAAGAACTCGCCGCGCGCATCGAGTAAAAACTCCACGGTGCCGGCCCCGACATAGCCGATGGCCTGGGCTGCGCGCACGGCGGCTTCGCCCATGGCCCTGCGTTGTTCCACGCTCAACCCCGGCGCAGGCGCTTCCTCGACCACTTTTTGGTGACGACGCTGGATCGAGCAGTCCCGTTCATTGAGATACAGACAGTGCCCATGCTTGTCGGCAAACACCTGGATCTCCACGTGGCGAGGCTTGAGCAGGTACTTTTCCACCAGCATCTGCCCATTGCCGAAGGACGACAGCGCTTCACGCTGGGCAGACGCGAGGGCTTCGGCCAATTGGCTGACGTCCTCGACCACCTTCATGCCTTTGCCGCCGCCACCGGCCGTGGCCTTGAGCAGCACGGGGTAGCCGATGCGCTCGCAGGCGGCGCGGAAGGTTTCCAGGTCCTGGGCTGCGCCGTGGTAACCCGGCACCAGGGGCACGCCTGCGGTTTCCATCAGCGCCTTGGCGGCCGATTTGCTGCCCATGGCATCAATCGCGCAGGCGGGCGGGCCGAGGAAGATCAAGCCGGCTGCTTCAATCGCGCGGGCAAACCCTGCGTTTTCCGACAAAAAGCCATAACCTGGATGAATCGCCTGGGCGCCACTGGCCTGGGCGGCGGCGATCAATTTGTCGATTTGCAAGTAGCTGTCGGTGGCCTTGCTGCCACCCAGGTCGACACGAATATCCGCCTCACGGCTATGGCGTGCATCGCGGTCAGTGGCGCTGTGCACTGCCACAGTGGTCAGGCCCATGGCCTTGGCGGTGCGCATCACCCGGCAGGCAATCTCGCCCCGGTTGGCCACCAGCAGTGTCGTCAATGTGCTCATGAACGTGGCTCCTGGGGCTGCCAGCTCGGTGGACGTTTCTGCAGGAAGGCGCGCAAGCCTTCCTGGCCCTCGGCGCTGACGCGAATGCGCGCAATGGCATTTTCGCAATAGCGGCGCAGGGCCGGGGTGAGGGCGCCGTGGCCCACTTCGCGGAGCAAGTCCTTGCTGGCACGCATCGCCGCCGGGCTGTTCTGCAGCAGGTTGGCGATCCACTGTTCCACCTGATGGTCCAGCTCGCCAAGGGGATAACTTTCCGCCAACAAACCGATATCGCGCGCGCGTTGGCCGCCAAAACGCTCGGCGGTCAGGGCATAACGCCGCGCCGCGCGTTCGCCAATGGCTTGCACCACGAACGGGCTGATCACCGCCGGCGCCAGGCCGATGCGCACTTCCGACAGGCAGAATTGCGCGTCATCCGCGCCAATCGCCATATCGCAGCAACTGATCAAGCCCAGCGCGCCACCGTAGGCCGCGCCTTGCACCACCGCGAGGGTGGGGATCTTCAGCTTGGCCAGGTTGTACATCAGCTCCGCCAGTTCGCGGGCATCGTCCAGGTTGGTGTGGTAGTCCAGTTCGGCCGACTGCTGCATCCAGGCCAGGTCGGCCCCGGCGCTGAAGTGCTTGCCGCGCCCACGCAGGACGAGAAAGCGCAGGGATGGATCGCCCTGCACCTGATCGAGGGCGATGATCAGTTCGCGGATCATTTCGGCATTGAATGCGTTGTTCTTGGCTTCACGACTGAGCCACAGCGTGGCGAAGCCACGGCTGTCGGTAATCAGTTCGAGGGTGTTGAAATCGCTCATGGGGTACAGCTCCATTTACATGCGGAACACGCCGAAGCGGCTCGGCTCGATAGGGGCATTCAGCGACGCGGACAACGCCAGCGCGAGCACGTCACGGGTCTGCAACGGGTCAATCACACCGTCATCCCACAGGCGTGCGCTGGAGTAGTAGGGGTGACCCTGGGTCTCGTACTGGTCGAGGATCGGCTGCTTGATCGCCGCCTCCTCTTCGGCGCTGAACCCCACGCCGGCGCGTTCAGCCTGCTCGCGCTTGACCTGCACCAGCACGCCGGCCGCCTGTTCGGCACCCATCACGCCAATGCGTGCGTTCGGCCACATCCATAGGAAGCGCGGGTCATAGGCGCGGCCGCACATGCCGTAGTTGCCGGCGCCAAAGCTGCCGCCGATGATCACCGTGAACTTCGGCACCTTGGCGCAGGCCACTGCCGTGACCAGCTTGGCACCGTGCTTGGCGATGCCGCCGGCTTCGTATTTCTGGCCGACCATGAAACCGGTGATGTTTTGCAGGAATAGCAAAGGAATGCCGCGCTGGCAGGCCAACTCGATAAAGTGCGCGCCTTTTTGCGCCGCCTCAGCGAACAGAATCCCATTGTTGGCCAGGATCGCGATCGGGTAGCCGTGCAAGTGCGCAAAACCGCACACCAGCGTGGTGCCAAACAGGGCCTTGAACTCATCGAACACCGAACCGTCCACCAGGCGCGCGATCACTTCACGCACATCAAACGGCTGCTTGGCGTCGGCGGGGATCACGCCGTACAACTCTGCGCTGCTGTACAACGGCGCCACCGGCGGGCGTTGCCGTAACTCGCCCTGCTTGCGCCAATTGAGGTTGGCCACGCTGCGCCGCGCCAACGCCAGCGCATGTTCATCGCTGTCGGCATAGTGGTCGGCCACACCGGAGACCTTGCAGTGCACATCGGCACCGCCGAGGTCTTCGGCACTCACCACTTCACCGGTCGCGGCCTTCACCAGGGGTGGCCCGGCGAGGAAGATGGTGGCCTGGTTGCGCACCATGATCGCTTCGTCGGCCATCGCTGGCACATACGCGCCGCCTGCGGTGCACGAGCCCATCACCACGGCGATCTGCGGGATGCCCTGGGCGCTCATGTTGGCCTGGTTGAAGAAGATCCGCCCGAAGTGCTCGCGGTCCGGGAACACTTCGTCCTGGCGCGGCAGGTTGGCACCGCCGGAGTCCACCAGGTAGATGCATGGCAGGCGGTTCTGCTCGGCGATGGTCTGGGCGCGCAGGTGTTTTTTCACCGTGAGCGGGTAGTAGGAGCCGCCTTTCACCGTGGCGTCGTTGGCGACGATCATGCATTCGACGCCTTCCACGCAGCCGATTCCGGCGATCACCCCGGCGGCCGGCACGTCTTCGCCGTACACCTGGTGGGCGGCCAGTTGGCTGAGTTCAAGGAACGGCGAGCCTGGGTCGAGCAAACGGTTGATACGCTCGCGAGGCAACAGTTTGCCGCGCGAAGTGTGCCGTTCCTGGGCCTTGGCGCCGCCGCCTTGTTGCACATGGGCAAGCAGGGTCTGGAGGGCGTCGACCTGTTGGCGCATCGCCGCGCTATTGGCGGCAAACTCCGCCGAGCGCGGGTTGAGCTGGGTGTGCAAGGTGGCCATGGGGCGCTCCTTCAGCGGGTTTCGTTGAAGAGTTCGCGACCGATCAGCATCCGGCGAATTTCACTGGTGCCGGCGCCGATTTCATACAACTTGGCGTCGCGCAGCAGGCGCCCGGCCGGGAATTCGTTGATGTAGCCATTGCCACCGAGGATCTGGATCGCGTCGAGCGCCATTTGCGTGGCGCGTTCGGCGCTGTAGAGAATCACCCCGGCCGCATCCTTGCGCGTGGTCTCGCCACGCTCGCACGCCTGGGCCACCGCGTATAGGTAGGCGCGGCTGGCGTTGAGCTGGGTGTACATGTCGGCGACTTTGCCCTGGATCAGCTGGAATTCCCCGATGCTTTGGCCGAACTGCTTGCGGTCGTGGATGTACGGGACGATCAAGTCCATGCAGGCTTGCATGATCCCGGTAGGGCCGCCGGACAGCACCACGCGCTCGTAGTCGAGGCCGCTCATCAGCACTTTCACGCCACCATTGAGCGCGCCGAGGATATTTTCCTCCGGCACTTCCACGTCGTCGAAGAACAGTTCGCAGGTGTTGGAGCCACGCATGCCCAGCTTGTCGAACTTGTTGCTGCGGCTGAAGCCTTTCCAGTCGCGCTCGACGATGAACGCGGTAATGCCGTGCGGGCCCTTTTCCAGGTCGGTCTTGGCGTAGATCACATAGGTGCTGGCATCGGGGCCATTGGTGATCCAGGTCTTGCTCCCGTTGAGCACGTAATGGTCGCCGCGTTTATCCGCGCGCAGCTTCATCGAGACCACATCGGAACCGGCGTTCGGCTCGCTCATGGCCAGGGCACCGACGTGTTCGCCGCTGATGAGTGCGGGCAGGTACTTGAGTTTCTGCTCGTGGTTGCCGTTGCGGTTGATCTGGTTCACACACAGGTTGGAGTGCGCGCCGTAGGACAACGCCACCGACGCCGAGCCCCGGCTGATCTCTTCCATGGCCACCACGTGGGCCAGGTAACCCAGGCCGGCGCCGCCGTATTCTTCCGGCACGGTAATGCCTAGCAAGCCCATGTCGCCGAACTTGCGCCACAGGTCGGCGGGAAACAGGTTGTCGATGTCGATCTGGGCCGCGCGGGGCGCGATTTCCTTGCTCACGAAGGACTGCACCTGGTCGCGCAGCATGTCGATGGTTTCACCGAGGGCGAAGTTCAGGGACGGGTAACTCATGGACAGGCACCTTAATGTGAGCTTTGTTGTTGTGTGGAGGGCGCCAGGGGAGGGCGCTCACCTTTACGTTAACGTAAACTTGCGTTACGGCGCTGTCAATCGTAGTTTACGTTTACGTCAACCTACAAAAAAGACAACAGGGGTCGTTATGGATCAACCGAATCAGAGCTACAGCCGTGGCGCTCAGGACAAGACCTTGCTGGCCATGACCATTGGCCAGGCCTTCGATCGAACCGTCGCACTCCATCCCGATGGCGAGGCCCTGGTGGTGCGTCACCAGCAGCGCCGCTACACCTGGCGGCAGCTGGCTGAAACGGTGGACCTGCACGCGCGTGCCTTTCTTGCCCTGGGCATTCAGGCTGGCGACCGGCTGGGGATCTGGGCACCCAATTGCGCCGAGTGGTGCATCAGCCAGATCGCCAGCGCCAAACTCGGCGTGATCCTGGTCAATATCAACCCGGCGTATCGCAGCAGTGAATTGGAGTACGTGCTCAAGCAGTCCGGCTGCCAATGGCTGGTGTGCGCCGGGTCGTTCAAGACCTCCGACTACCATGGGATGCTGCAGGCACTGAACCCCGATCTGCGTGGCATGATCAGCCTCGACCCCAGCCCACCTCCGGGATTCCTGCCCTGGGCGCAGCTCTCGGCGCTCGGGGCAGGCATTGCGCCCGACCAACTGCACAGCCGCCAGGCCAACCTGCACTTCGACCAGGCCGTCAACATCCAATACACCTCCGGCACCACCGGATTTCCGAAGGGCGCCACCCTCAGTCACCACAACATCCTTAACAACGGCTACATGGTCGGCGAAAGCCTGGGCCTGACCGCGCAAGACCGCCTGGTGATCCCGGTGCCGCTGTATCACTGCTTCGGCATGGTCATGGGCAACCTGGGCTGCATCACCCATGGCACCACCATGATCTATCCCAATGACGGCTTCGATCCGCTATTGACGCTCACCGCCGTCGCCGAAGAACGCGCCACCGGCCTGTATGGCGTGCCCACCATGTTCATCGCCATGCTCGATCACCCACGGCTGGGTGACTTCGACCTGTCCACCCTGCGCACCGGCATCATGGCCGGCGCCACGTGCCCCATCGAGGTGATGCGGCGCGTGATCAGCGAGATGCACATGAGCGAGGTGCAGATTGCCTACGGCATGACTGAAACCAGCCCGGTGTCGTTGCAAACCGGGGCGGATGACGATCTGGAGCGCCGCGTGACCACCGTCGGGCGCACCCAGCCGCAATTGGAAAACAAGATCATCGACGCCGATGGCAATACGGTTGGGCACGGTGAAATCGGTGAGTTGTGCACCCGTGGCTACAGCGTGATGCTCGGCTACTGGGACAACCCGGACGCCACCCGCGAGGCCATCGACGGCGCCGGCTGGATGCACACCGGCGACCTGGCGAGCATGGACGCCCACGGTTACGTATGCATCGCCGGGCGCAATAAGGACATGATCATTCGCGGCGGCGAGAACGTGTACCCGCGTGAGCTGGAGGAGTTCTTCTTCACTCATCCGGCGGTGGCGGATGTGCAGGTTATCGGCATTCCGGATGAGCGTTACGGCGAAGCCATCGTCGCCTGGGTCAAGTTCCATCCAGGCCATGTGGCCAATGAGCTTGAGCTGCAAACCTGGTGCAAGGGCCGCATCGCACACTTCAAGACGCCCAAGCATTTCAAGTTCGTGGATGAGTTTCCGATGACCGTGACGGGCAAGATCCAGAAATTCCGCATGCGCGAAATCAGCATCGAGGAGCTGCGAACGCAGGAGTGACTGGCTGCCTGGTGTCTATTTGTGGGCGCAGGCAAGCCAGCGCTCACATTGAATGGCAGCGTGTCAGGTGAATTGTCAAAACCCAGGAAGCACAAAGGGGACCCGAAGGTCCCCTTTAATTTTTCGTTGCGTGCTCTTTTTTTATTATTGAGGGGCGGTCTATTGTTGTTTTTAGCAACCGTTTCCCTTTACCGCTGTTTTTAGCGACCCCCATCCGGGGTCAAGAGCAAACGTATTTTTTTGAGCGCTGACCTGCTTCTTCGTTATCGATCCAACC
>Ga0308170_10000894_pt1 | contig 32306 bp, 28 predicted proteins | sample PhyBR2_2_FD_202136 | JGI IMG/M metagenome (GOLD analysis project Ga0308170, IMG submission 202136) | Phyllosphere microbial communities from UC Gill Tract Community Farm, Albany, California, United States - DLSLSB.R2 | ecosystem: Host-associated > Plants > Phyllosphere > Unclassified | place...
GTTCTGCTCGGCCCCGTCCTTTGCTACCGGCTTCTAGGACGACGGGCCCAGTCTCAGTGCAAGTCCCGCACGGCCCTGAGGCGCAACCGTGCAGCAAGTCCTCTGGATGACGTCGGGATCAGGTTAGGGGACGGTCACCTGGCCGACGGACTTCATGTGCTGGGCTGCTTACGCAGCGAGAGCGAAGTCAGTGCGCTTGGAATTGGCACTTGTTGGTTTCCACGGATCGTTAACGAGATAACCGTGGGTCCTCGGCCCGCTTCCCGTCGGCACACAGGCAATGTCGAAACCGATCATCCCCATGCGGGCCGGACGTGCGAACCGCTGTCACGCTGTTGAGTTGCCAATGCCCCGATCGGAGCAGTCCCTCAGTCTAGCCGAGGACGTGCGTCGGCGCTACTCGCCGACACGGTTCCGCGTGCGCATGGCCCGCTCGGCCTCACGCTTGTCGGTCTTCTCGCGCAGGGCCTGGCGCTTGTCGAACTCGCGCTTGCCCTTCGCGACGGCGATCTCGATCTTGGCCCGACCGTCGTGGAAGTAGATCTGCAACGGCACCAGGGTGTAGCCACCCTGCGCCGTCTTGTGCGAGATCTTCACGATCTGCTGCTTGTGCAGGAGCAGCTTGCGCTTCCGTCGGGGCGAGTGGTTGTTCCACGTGCCCTCGGTGTACTCCGGGATGTGCACGGCGTCGATCCAGGCTTCGCCACCGTCGATGAAGGCGTACCCGTCGACGAGTGACGCACGCCCCATGCGCAGGGACTTCACCTCGGTGCCGGACAGGACCATGCCTGCTTCGTACGTGTCCTCGATGAGGTAGTCGTGTCGGGCGCGACGGTTCGTCGCGACGATCTTCTCACCGCGTTCCTTCGCCATGACGACTCCTCTCGATGGTGACCGGTGCACTGCGCCGGATGGTTCCGCGCAGCCCTACAGACTACTCAACACGAAGCGGGCGGCGCACCTTCCCGGCGCGCCGCCCGCTCGCGGATGCTGTGCTGCGTCAGACCTTCAGGTACCGACGGATGGCGATCGATGCCGATGCCGCTGCGAGGAGCACCCCGATCACGATCACCGCGGGGACCACGATGGCCGCGTCCCCCATGCCGATGAACGCCGTGCCGGTGAAGCGCTCCGCCAGGAAGTTCCGGACGAAGAACCACACCACGGCGGTGATCGCGCCGCCGGCCAGGACGGCTCCGATGGCTGCGGCGATCACCCCCTCGAGCACGAACGGTGTCTGGATGAACCGGTTCGACGCACCCACGAGTCGCATGATGCCGAGCTCTCGCCGTCGGCTGAACGCCGACAACCGGATCGTCGTCGCGATGAGCAGCACGGCCGCCACGAGCATGAGCCCCGCGATGCCGATCGCCGTGTACGACGATGCGTTGAGCAGGTTGAAGATCGGTTGCAGGTACCCGCGTTGGTCGACGACGCTCTGCACGCCGGCGACCTTCGACAGGCTTTCGACCAGGACCTCGGCCTGCGACGGGTTCTTCAGGTTGACCCAGAAGGTCTCGTTCAGGTACTCCGGCTTGACGAACTCCGTCGCGGCCGAGTCCTTGAACTGCTCCTTGAACCGGGTGAAGGCCTGGTCCTGGTTCTCGTAGTAGGTCTTCTCGATGTAGGGCTTGAGCGTCGACGACTCGAGTTGCGCCTGGACCTGTTCGCGCTGGTCCGCGGTGGCCTTCGCGCCGGTGCAGTTGCCCGTGGTGTCGGTGTCGGTGCACAGGTAGACGGCGACCTGCGCCCGGTCGTACCAGTACCCCTTCATCTGGTTGATCTGCATCTGCAGCAGGATCGCGGTACCGACGAAGGTCAGTGAGATGAAGGTCACGAGGACGACGGAGACGACCATCGACGCGTTGCGCCGCAGGCCCGAGCCGACCTCGGACATGACGAGTCCGAGCCTCATCGGATGAGCCCCGGGATCGTCTGGATGCCGGTGGTGTTGGACACGGTGCCTCGCTGGATCGGGACGGCCTGGGTCTGGTAGCCGCCGGACTGCTCGTCACGCAGGACGGTGCCGTTCGAGAGCTCGATGACCCGCCGCTGCATCTGGTTCACGATGCTGGCGTCGTGCGTCGCCATCAGCACGGTGGTGCCTCCCTGGTTGATGCGTTCGAGGAGCGCCATGATGCCGGCGGACGTGGTGGGGTCCAGGTTTCCGGTGGGCTCGTCGGCCAGCAGGATCGCCGGCTTGTTCACGACGGCGCGGGCGATGGCCACACGCTGCTGCTCACCACCGGAGAGTTCGTGCGGCATGCGGGTGGCCTTGCCGGCGAGTCCGACGAGCTTCAGCACGTCGGTCACGGCTTCACTGATGAAGCCCTTGCTCTTGCCGATGACCTGCAGCGAGAACGCCACGTTGTCGAACACGTTCTTGTTCGGCAGCAGACGGAAGTCCTGGAACACCACGCCGAGGTTGCGTCGGAAGTACGGGACCTTCCGCGACGCCAGGGACCCGAGGCGCTGCCCGAGCACGTGGATCTGCCCGCTGGTGGGCTTCTCCTCCTTGAGCACGAGGCGCAGGAAGCTGGACTTGCCGGAACCGGACGCGCCCACGAGGAACACGAACTCACCCTTGAGGATCTCGAGGGTGAGGTTGTCGAGCGCCGGACTCGGGTTGCCCGAGTAGACCTTGGTGACCTGGTCGAATTTGATCATGACCGGATCAGGGTAGGTCGCCCCGCTTGGAAAGCAAGCGAGGCGCGCGGCTCACGGACCCCTAGTCGGCGACGGATTGCTTGCGCCAACGGATGCCGGCGTTGATGAAGCCGTCCAGATCGCCGTCGAACACGGCTGAGGGGTTGTTCACCTCGTGCTCCGTCCGGAGGTCCTTGACCATCTGGTACGGCGCCAGGACGTACGAGCGGATCTGATCGCCCCAGCTCGCCGTGATGTTGCCGGCGAGCTCCTTCTTCTTCGCGTTCTCCTCTTCCTTCTTCAGCAGGAGCAGGCGCGACTGCAGCACGCGCATGGCGGCTGCGCGGTTCTGGATCTGTGACTTCTCGTTCTGCATCGAGACCACGGTGCCGGTCGGGATGTGCGTCAGCCGCACCGCCGAGTCGGTCGTGTTGACGGACTGTCCGCCGGGGCCCGACGAGCGGAACACGTCGACACGGATGTCGTTCTCGGGGATGTCGATGACGGCGGTCTCCGGCATGAGCGGGATGACCTCGACCGCGGCGAAGGACGTCTGGCGCTTGCCGGCGGCGCCGAACGGCGACATCCGGACCAGGCGGTGGGTGCCGGCCTCGACCGACAGCGTGCCGAACGCGTGCGGGGCGTCGATCTCGAACGTCGCGGACTTGATGCCCGCTTCTTCGGCGTAGGAGGTGTCCATCACGGTGGTCTTGAAGTTGTGCTGCTCGGCGTACCGGAGGTACATGCGGAGGAGCATCTCGGCGAAGTCCGCCGCGTCGACACCACCGGCGCCGGCACGGATCGTGATGACGGCCGGACGGTCGTCGTACTCGCCGTCGAGGAGCGTCTGCACCTCGAAGTCGCCGATCATCTTCTGGATCGCCTTGAGCTCGGCGAGGGCTTCGTCGGCCGACTCCTGGTCGTCGCCCTCGTTCGCCATCTCGACCAGCACCTCGAGGTCGTCGATGCGCTGCTCGGTGTCGGTGATCTTCTTCAGCTCCGACTGCCGGTGCGAGAGCGAGCTCGTCACCTGCTGCGCGTGGTCGACGTCGTCCCAGAGGTCCTGGGCCCCGGCCTGCTCGCTGAGGTCGGCGATCTCACGCTGCAGGCGGTCGACGTCGACCACCGAGCGGATGTTGCCGAAGGTCTCGCGAAGGGCGGAGAGCTGCTCGGTGAAGTCCAGTTCGACCATGGTCATCGATCCTACCGGCGCGAGTCCGACTCGGCCGACCGGGGGTCAGTAGTCGATGTGCTCCGTCCGTCCCGACGACAGGGCACGAGTGGCCGCCTCGGCGATGGCCTGGGCCCTGAGCCCGTCCTCCAGGGAGACCGGCGGCTCGGATCCGGACTCGAGCGACGCGACGAAGGCGGCGAGCGTCGCGGCGTAGGTGGGCTGCACACGCTCGAACCAGCCGTCGTGGAGTCCGTCCGCGACGATCTGCCCATCGGTGTAACGAGCGACGTTCCCGCGGTGGTTCCGCCGCGACTCGACGAGTCCGGACGATCCCATGACCTCGATGCGCTCGTCGTAGCCGTAGCCGGTGCGCCGCACGCTGTCGATCTGCACGAGCGCGCCGGAGGGCATCGTGAGGGTCGTGACCGATGTGTCCACGTCGCCGAACTCGCGGATGGCCGGGTCGACGAGCGCCGAACCCGCCACCGCGACCGTCACCGGGTCCTCGCCGGTGATCCACCGCACGAGGTCGAAGAAGTGCACGGTCTGGTCGCGGAGCTGGCCGCCGGAGACCCGCAGGTAGTCGAGCGGCGGCATGGACGGGCCACGGGAGCTGAGCTGGAGGAGTTCGACCGCACCGATCTCCCCCGCGGCGACGATGCGTTGCAACTCGGCGTGGTCACGGTCCCACCGCCGGTTGAAGTCGAGCATCGCCGGCACGCCGCTGGCACGCACGTGCTCCACCACCGCGACCGCGTCGGCGTACCCGGCAGCGATGGGTTTCTCGCAGAGCACGGCGATTCCGGCGTCTGCGGCAGCGTGCAGGTGCTGCGCGTGGGTGTCGGTGGAGGAAGCGACGAAGACCGCGTCGACCTGCGCCGCGTCGAACGCCTCGTCCTGGGTGAGCACCCGCGTGCCGTGCCGTGCCGCCAGCGATGCAGCGCGGTCACGGTCGACGTCGTGGATCCCCACGAAGTCGACGTCGGGGTGCGCTGCGAGGGACGCGGCGTGCACGGCGCCGATGAAGCCGGCACCGACGAGTGCGAAGCGTTGCGTCATGATCAGCCCACCAGGATCGCGGTCAGGTCGTGCATCGTGCGTGCGACGACGGCGGGATCCTGTTCGTTCGCCCGGTCGGAGAACATCTCGGTGACCCACCATCCGTCGTACCCGGTGGCCTTGATCGCGTCGACCCACTGCTGCAGCGGGATCGCACCGCCACCGATGACGACGTTCCGGTGGACGGCTTGGTCGGGAACCGTCCGGTCGCGGTCCAGGTCGAACCCGTCCGACAGGTGGACGGCCTTGATGACCGACGCGGGCAGCGCTCGGACCTCGGCCAGCGTGTCCCCGGTCGTCCAGAAGTGCCAGGTGTCCAGTGCGATGCCGACGTTGTCGCGCCCGGCCTCCTCGATGATGTCCAGCGCGTGCCGGCATCGGTTGAGGTGCGCCCACGCGAGGGGCTCCAGGTAGACCTCGAGTCCGTGGTCCGCGGCGATGTCCGCCGCCAGACGGACGTTCGCTCCGGTGATGCGGACCGCTGCGTCCTCGTCGAGCCCCAGCGTCGCCCGGTACCGGGTGTCGTCGTCGGCCAGGCGGCCCGCGCGGTGGTCACGGACGACCGCGGAATCGACCGGCCCGGTGCACAGCTGCACGATGGGCGCCCCGACGGCGGTCGCCACACCGCACATGCGCTCGACCTCCGCCACGAAGTCGTCGCGACCGGCACCCTGACGCTCGATGTCGAGCACCGCACCGAGCCCCGTCACTTCGAGCCCCTCGAGCAGCGGCGGCAGCGTCCGGATGTCGTAGCCGGCGTCGAGGTACCGGTAGAGCTTCGGGCTCTGCAGCTCGATCCCGCCGTACCCGGCTTCCCTCGCCAGTCGGATGTCCTGGACGACGTTGCCGTGGAACGTCGTCGTGACGTTCATGGAGATCTTCGGGGGCATCTGCGCTCGCTTCGTTGGACAGCACTGGAATGAACTGGACCGGTCCAGAATAGGACTAGCCTGCATCCATGTCGAGACCGCACCACGCCCCGACCATCCGGGACGTCGCCGAGCACGCCGGGGTCTCGAAGTCGCTGGTCTCGCTCGCGCTCCGCGGCGACCCAGGGGTCAGTGACGCTCGTCGCGCGGCCGTCGAACGAGCAGTCGCCGAACTCGGCTACCGACCGAACCGCGCAGCCAGGAGCCTCGGTGAGCAGCGGACGGGCACCGTCGGCGTGCTGCTGAACGACCTGCGGAACCCCTGGTTCGTCGACCTGCTCGCCGGCCTGACCGCCACACTCGACACCGTCGGGCTGGCACCCATCCTGGTCGACTCGGCGACCACCCGGCGTGTGGGCGGCTCCCCCGTGGACATGCTCCTGCGACAACAGGTGGACGGGATCGTCGTGGTCGGCACCACCGAGGACGACGCCGCGCTCCGACGGGCCGCCCAGGAGATCCCGGTGGTCCTCGCCGGGACCTACGAGCCTGACGACCTGCACACCGACGTGGTCGTGAACGACGACCACGCCGGCGCGTCGATCGCGACCGAGCACCTCCTCGCACTCGGGCACACGCGGATCGGTCACCTCGTCGGCCCCGGGCGCGTCGGGGAGCTCCGCGAGCAGGGTTTCCGCACGACGATGACCCGCCACGGTGCCGACGCCGTCGTGGTACCGGCCGGCATGAGCGAGGAGAGCGGGTACGCGGCGGCCCGACGAGTCCTGGCCATGGCTGACCGTCCGACCGCGCTCGTCGCCTACAACGACCTCGTCGCCATCGGCGCGTTGTCCGCGGCCGACGACCTGGGCCTGGCCGTCCCGGACGACGTGTCGCTCGTCGGCTACGACGACACGTACCTCGGCAGCATCCGGCACATCTCGCTGACCACGGTCGACAACGGGACCTTCGCGATCGGGGCCCAGGCCGCACGCTGGCTCGGGGAACGCGTGCACGGCCGAACGCCGGAGCCGCGCGTGCACCGAGTGCCGGTGTCACTGGTGGTGCGGCGCACGACGAGCAGTCCGAGACCGACGGCCGACGACCGCTGACGACGGACGCGCCGACCGTGCGGTGCCCCGGCGCGCCCGCCTGTCCGGCGCGCTGGGAAACGGCCGACCGGGAGGCCCGACGCAGGTCCGTCACACCCGTCACGGTGACGTCGACCGGGGGCCTGCCACCCGCGTCCGCCCGCGGCGCGACACGCCGGCGGACGCCGCTGTGTCAGGATCGCGTCGCTGGCGACACTCCTGAGGTGAGAGGGGGCAACCGTGGATGACGGCGCCAGCGCCGACGCAGCACTGAGGCGTCGACTCGCGAACGGCGAACGTGCGGCGTTGGCTGACGCGTTCGATCGGTACGCGGCCGCCCTGACCCGCTTCGCATGGGCCCTGGCCTCCAGCAGCGAGGACGCCGAACGGATCGTGCAGGACACCTTCCTCACGCTCTGGCAGCACGGCGGAACGCTCCGCCTGGCGACCGACGCCCTGCTGCCCTGGCTGCTCGTCGCGTGCCGCGACCACGCGCGCCGCCCCGGCACGGGTGACGGCGACACCGCAGGCACCGACGCGGACGATGCCCGCGTCGGACTGCGCTGGGTCCGCGACGAGATCGATGCGCTGGCACCCGTCGACCGCCGCCTCTGCGAAGCCTGCCTCGTCGACGGACGCTCCTACGCGGACGCCGCCGAGGCCCTCGGCCTCACCGTCGACGCTGCTCCCCGCGGTGCAGCCCGATCCCGTGCCCGACTGCAGCAGGCGGTGATGCACCGGCGACGACCTGCAGCGCATGCTCGTCGCGATGAAGCGCACCGTGCTCACCCGCGCGACCGAACAGCGCCCTGCGCCGCGCCGACGTGGTCGCCGCGCCGCGATCGTCATCGGTGTCGTCGCCCTGCTCGGCCTCGGGATCACCGGTGGTGGCGTCGCACTCGGCGTGATCCCGCAGCCGTTCCCCGCCGACCCCGCCCCCGTCTCCACACCGGGGCCCACCGAACCGGCCACGACCAGCACCCCGGAGTCCGCTCCGGTCCAGGAGACCCCGGAGCCCACAGCCCCACCGACACGATCCACTGCCCCGACCCCGAGCAAGGGCCCCTTCGCGCTCGACGACCCGTCCTCGTGGACCATCTCGGGCGACGAGGTCGGTCCGATCGCGCTCGGCGGCCCCACGGAAGCGGAGAGCGATGACCTCGCGCAGGCGTACCGTCTGGTGCCCGCGACGCCGAGCACGTGCACGGCTCCGGGAACGTGGGCGCGCGACGGCAGCCCGACGCTGCGGATCACCGAGGAGGACGACCGCGTGACCGGGGTCCTGATCGGCGCCGAGGGTGACTCTGCCCGGACGACGACGGCGGGGCCGACGACCGCCGCGGGGATCGGTGTGGGGTCGAGCTCCGATGCACTCCGGGCCGCGTACCCGTCACTCACGGAACGGATCTCGACACCGGACGGATCCTGGTCGCGGTGGGACGTCCAGCTGCCCGGCGGCCTCGTCTCGTTCCAACTCGGCGAGGGCGGGGCGAACGTCGAATCGGTGTGGGTCAGCGCGGAGCAGAACCTGCCCACCGCGGTCTGCGACCTCTGAGCGTCGAGGCACCCGGACCGGACCGGCCGGTCATCCACTGAGCGCGGAGACACGACTGAACAGGTCTTGTACATGTACGCTCACGGCATGCCGATCACCTCGAAGCGACGTCTCGTCGCCGACGCGCTCCGCGACGAGATCGCGACGGGGCGGTACCGAGCCGGCGAGCGCCTGCCCGGCGAGCACGACCTGGCCGTGCGCTTCGCCGTCAGTCGTGGCACCGTCCGAGCTGCCCTCGCCGACCTGGCAGACGACGAGTACATCGCCACCCGGGGTGGGATCGGCTCGGTCGTCACGTTCGACGGCGCCTCCCTCGACCCCCGCGGCGGCTGGGCACGGTCCATCGCCGCTTCCGGGACCGAGGTGTCGACCCGCACCCTGCGCATCGAGCGGTTCGAGGACACAGCGCTCCAGACCGAGGTCGATGCCGCCAGCGCGACGTTCGTCGCGGTCGACCGGCTCCGTGTCGTCGTCGGTGGCAGTCCGGTGTCCCTGGAGCGCAGCGTCGTGCCGCACCTGGGGCGCCTGGCGTCCGCGACCACCGACGGACTCGTCGACGGCTCCCTGACGGCCACGATCGCCGAGACCGGTCTGGTGCCGGCGAGCGCCGAGCAGTGGATCGACGTCGTGCCGCTCGACATCGACGACGCGGCCTTGCTCGACCGCACCGCGGGCACGCCGTTCCTGCGCAGCCGACGCATCGCACGCACGGCCGAAGGCGCGTTCGTCGAGCGTGTCGACAGCTTCCTCGACCCCGACCGCTTCCGACTGCACATGCGCTTCGGGACCACGTCACGACCCCACGACAGGACACCGTGAACCAGCACCGCCTCCGAGACCACGCCCTCGCTGCCCTGACGGGCCTGGCGATCGGCGACGCCCTCGGCATGCCGACCCAGTCGATGTCCCGCGCGCAGATCCTCGCCGACCACGGGGCCATCGCCGGGTTCGCCGACGCCGGACCGCACCAGCGCATCGCCACCGGCATGCCGGCTGGCACGATCACCGACGACACCGAACAGGCCCTGATGCTCGCCGAGCTGCTGCTCGAGGGCAACGGACGACTGGACCCGGTCCGCTTCGCCGAGGCGCTCATCGCCTGGGAGCGCGGGATGGAGGCGAAGGGCTCGCTCGACCTGCTCGGCCCGAGCACGAAGACCGCGGTGCAGCGGATCCTCGACGGCGTTCCCGCGTCCGAGGCGGGCTCGACCGGCACGACGAACGGGGCCGCGATGCGGATCACACCGGTCGGCGTCGCCGTGCCCTCGAACGACCTCGTCCGCTTGGTCGACGCCGTCCAGGACGCCAGCCGCGTCACCCACGACACCGGACTCGGCATCGCCGGAGCGAGCGCGATCGCCGGGGCCGTGAGCGCCGGCATCGACGGGGCGACGCGGTCCGGAGCGCTCGACGCCGCGGTCGCCGCCGCCACGATCGGCGCGGAGCGCGGCCACTGGGTCGCCGGTGCGGACATCGCTGCGAGGACGACGTGGGCGCGTGAGCACCTGCCGACCGTGCCCGCGTCCGCGCAGATCGACACGATCACGCGGCTCATCGGCACGAGCGTGGCCAGCCAGGAGTCCGTCGTCGCCGCACTCGCCCTCGTCGCCCTCGACCTCGACCCGTGGCAGACCCTCTGCACAGCGGCTGCACTCGGCGGCGACACCGACACGATCGCCGCGATGGCCGGTGCGGTGCTCGGCGCCGTCCACGGGCCGGATGCCTGGCCCGCCGATGCCGTCGCCACCGTGACCACGGTCAACGACCTCCGGCTCGACCGGGTCGTCGACGGACTCCTCACCCTCCGCGCGGGCAGCTGACCCGCCTCCCCCCTCCCCCCACGCTGTGGCGTCGCCTGGACAGGCCGACGCACGGTTTCGCGCACCACCCTTCCGACGACGTAAGAGGAACCGAACCATGTCCCACACGCCCACCACGCTCAGCAGCGGCACGCTGACGACGATCGAGCAGCGGGGCATCGAGCCCGTGCCCCACGACGAACGGACCGGTACGCCCGGCGCGCTGTTCTGGGTCTGGTTCGCCGCGAACATCTCCATCCTCGGTCTTCCGCTCGGTGCGACCCTGGTCGCGTTCCAGGGCCTGACCATCTGGCAGGCGTTGCTCGTCGCGGTGATCGGCGCCGCAGGGTCCTTCGCGGTCGTCGGCGTGATCTCCGTCGCCGGCCGCCGCGGCGGTGCTCCGGGTCTGACCCTCAGCCGAGCGGTGTTCGGCGTCCGCGGGAACATCGGGCCGACGTTCGTGTCGCTGCTGTCGCGGCTCGGCTGGGAGACGGTGAACACCACGACGGCGGCGTTCGTGCTCCTGTCGCTGTTCACGATCCTGTTCGGGACGGGCGGTGACGCGAAGGCGAACCCGGTGTTGACGATCGTCGCGATCCTGGTGTTCGTCGTCGCCACGGTGCTGGTCTCCGGCCTCGGGCACGCGTTCATCGTCGCCGTCCAGAAGTGGGCGACGTGGGTGTTCGGTGCGCTCAACGTGTTCGTCGCGGTCTTCCTCGTGCTGCGCGTCGACTGGGACGTCGTCGGGTCCCAGCCCGCGGGCCCCGTCGCCGCGATGGTCATCGGCATCGGCACGATCGCAGCCGGTACCGGCATCGGTTGGGCCACGGCCGGAGCGGACATCGCCCGCTACACCCGCGCCTCGTCGAAGGCCGGCGCGCTCATCGCGTCGAGTGCCGCCGGTGCGGGCATCCCGCTCGTCGTCCTGGTCGGCCTCGGCGCGCTCGTCTCCGCCGGAGACCCGACGCTGGCGCAGGCCGGTGACCCGGTCGCTGCGATCCGCGACCTGCTGCCGAGCTGGATGGCGATCCCGTACCTCATCGCGGCGTTCGGTGGCCTGCTGCTGTCGAACCACCTGTCCGTGTACTCGGCGAGCCTCACCACGCTGACCCTCGGCATCAAGGTCCCGCGCGTGTGGGCGGTCGCGGTCGATGTGGTCGTCACCACACTCGGCGCGATGTACTTCATGCTCGTCGCCGACGGTTTCTACGCCCCGTTCATCACGTTCATCTCCGTCCTCGCCGTCCCGATCACCGCGTGGCTCGGCGTCTTCACCGCCGACATGGTCCGGCGGCGCTGGTACGACCCGGCGGCGCTCCTCGACCTGCGCGCTGGCGGCCGGTACTGGTACCGCGGTGGTGTCGCCTGGGGTGCCCTCGCCGCCTGGATCGTCGCGATCGTGATCGGTTTCCTGTTCACCGAGGTGCAGGTCGGTGACGCGGACCCCGTCTTCGTCGGTGCGTTCTCCGCGACCTGGATCGGCGCGAACGGACTCGGCTGGGTGATCACGTTCATCGTCGCTGCCGCGGTCTACCTGCTGACCGGCGGAGCACGCGGCCGGCTCACCGAGCACGAGCCGGCCACCACCACGGACGCCGGGGCGCGCGCCTGATGCCCCGCCTCGTCTCGGTCGGCAACGTCATCGTCGACATCGTCATGCGCGTCGACGCGATCCCGGATCCGGGCGGCGACGTCATCGCCTCCGCGTCGGAGATCACCGCGGGCGGCGGCCTGAACACGATGGTCGCCGCTGTCCGGGACGGACTCGACGTCGCGTTCGGGGGGCAGTACGGCAGCGGGCCGTTCGGCGACGTGGTGCGTCGCGCGCTCGCCACGTCCGGCGTGGACGTCCTGCAGCCCGGTCTCGACGACGTCGACAGCGGGTACTGCGTCGCACTCGTGGACGCCTCGACGGAGCGGACCTTCGTCACGAGCGTCGGCGCAGAGGGACAGCTCGGCCGCGCCGACCTCGACCGGATCGCCCTCGTCGCCGACGACACCGTGTTCGTGTCCGGCTACGGCCTCGCGCACGCCGTCAACGGGCGAGCGATCGCCGACTGGCTCGGGGGTGTCCCCGACTCAGTCCGCGTCGTCCTGGACCCGTCGCCGCTGGTCGACACGCTGCCCCCGGCGGTGCTCGGCCCCGTCATGGCGCGTGCGGACGTGGTCAGCGCCAACGGACGGGAGGCGCGACTCATGGCTCCCACGTCCGCGGGACTCCCCGAGGCGGTCACCACGATCGCCGCGGCCGCCCGAGGGACCGCCCTGGTGCGCGACGGCGCAGCCGGCTGCTGGGTCGTCGAGCCCGGTGCCTCCCCCGTGCTGGTCCCCGGCTTCCGGGTCGTCGCGGTGGACTCCAACGGTGCGGGAGACGCCCACGGCGGAGTGCTCGTCGCTGCGCTGTCCCGTGGTGCGTCGCTCGTCGACGCCGTCCGCCGGGCGAACGCCGCGGCGGCCCTCGCGGTCACCAGGAACGGTCCGGCGACAGCGCCGACCGCAGCCGAGACGGACGCGCTCCTCGCCCGGCTGGTGTGACGCGTCGACAAGGGTTCCCGGGGGCGGCCGTGCGCTCGATCGGCTACCCGGGACGCCGGTGCGACCGGGAGACGGCGTACCGCCGGAGCCGCACTCCCTCACGCCGTTCGATCGACGACAGCACCGCGTCGTAGTGCTCCAGGACCCGGATGGACCCGGCGTTGTCATCGCGGCAGAGCACGATCACGGGGTCGATCCCGACTCGCGAGGCGTGGGCGAGCACCTGGCCCAGCGCCCACGTCGCCACGCCGCGGCCCCGTGCTGACGGGCGGATCCCGTACCCGACGTGGCCGAACCGGTGCACGCCGGCGGTGTCTCCCGGAGCCCGGAGTGCGATCCCGCCCAGGACACGGCCGTCCTCGACGATCCACCAGAGCGCGCCGGGCCTGGCATGCACTCGGCCGACCCAGGTGCGGAACCCGTCCTCGTCGCTGACGTCGTCGTGCGCCGTGATCCCGAACCCGTCCTCGTGCAGACCCGGCCCCCACTCGGCATGCGCTTCAGCCCACGCCTCGTACAACGCCGTCTGCGGTCGCACCAACTCGAGCATGTCCAAGTATCACAAGGATGCGGGTCGGTCGCGAGGCCCTCGTGGAGATCGCGTCGAGGACGGTCCCGTCGGATCACCATCGGGCCGTGGCTGGAACAGGTCTGCTCGCAGTGAGCATCGCGGTCTTGCTGGGCACCGTCGCGATCGTCCTGTGGCGCGTGCGGAACCCGGCCTGGGTGCGTGACGCTCGGCTCGCCCAGAACGCCAGTCCCGTGTCCAGTCTGCTCATGCTCGCCTTCGGTGCAGTCGTGACGACGCTCGTCCTCGTCCTCGGGGTCTTCTGGGTCGGGACCGGGCACGGCGTCGTCGGGTGGGCGATGGTCGGTCTCGCAGCGACCGGGCTCTCGCACGTCTGGGTCGGTGTGTGGATCCGACGGCAGCCGCTCCCGCAGCCGCGCGCGACCCGCACCCGCCGTGACCCGTAGAGTCGCGAGGCTCTCGACGTCAGGATCAGAACGATGTCCAGCACCGCAACCGTGCCCCGTGGCATCCAGCCCGACGGAAGAGGCCCTACCGCCCGAGCAGCGGCTCCCGCGACGCCATCCCCGCGGCACCGGCCCGCGCGACCGCATCCGGCAGCGCAGCCAGGAACGCGTCGACGTCGGCGTCGGTCGTCGTGTGCCCGAGTGTGATCCGGAGCGCACCGCGGGCGTCCTGCTCCGACAGCCCCATCGCGAGCAGCACGTGCGACGCCTCGGGCACCCCGGCCTGGCACGCCGATCCGGTCGACACCGCGACCCCGGCGGCGTCGAGCAGGAACAGGAGCGAATCGCCCTCGCACCCGGGGAACGTGAAGTGCGCGTTGCCCGGCAGCCGGTCGACGGGGTCCCCCATCAGCACGGCTGACGGGACGGCCGCACGCACCCCGGCGACCAGGCGGTCCCGCAGGGCGGCGAGCGCCGGGTGCGGCATCGGCTCGGCGACCACCGCGCCGGCCGCCACGCCGAAGGCCGCAGCCGCAGGGGCGTCCTGCGTGCCGCTCCGCACCTGCCGCTGCTGCCCACCACCGTGGATGAGGGGTTCGACGGTCGCCTTCCGTCCGAGCACGAGCGCACCGATGCCGACGGGCCCGCCGATCTTGTGGGCGGAGACGCTGAGGGCGTCGAGGCCGGACGCCGCGAACGACACGGGCACCTGGCCGTAGGCGGCGACCGCGTCGCTGTGCACGGGCACGCCGGCGGCGTGCCCGAGTTCGACGATCCGTGACACGGGCTGGATGGTGCCCACCTCGTTGTTCGCCCACAGGAACGTGACCAGGGCGACGTCCGAGGCGTCGGCGAGCCGCGCCTCCAGTCCGGCGAGGTCGACGCGACCCTGCGCGTCCAACGGGACCACGTCGACGACGGCCCCCTCGTGCGTCTCCAACCAGGTCAGGGTGTCGACGGTGGCGTGGTGCTCGCCGCCCGGGACGACGATGCGGGGCCGCTGACGGTCACGCTGGCGAGCCCAGAACAGGCCCTTCACGGCGAGGTTGATGCTCTCGGTACCGCCGGAGGTGAACACGACCTCGACCGGGTCGGCGTCGAGCGAGCGCGCGACGGCGGCGCGGCCGTCCTCGAGCAGCATCTTCGCGCGCTGACCGGCGCTGTGGATGGACGACGGGTTGCCGACGGTGCCCAGGGCATCGGTGAAGGCGGCGAGCGCCTCCGGCAGGATCGGCGTCGTCGCGGCGTGGTCGAGGTAGACCGACAAATGCACCCCCTGGATCGAGCAGTGTCCAGGATACGCGCCGGTCCTCGTACCCTTGTCGCGTGCACGAGACAGCGATCGACCTGACGCCGGGGTTCTCCCTGGGCGGGACCGTCCCCCGGTTCACCCTGCGGTCCGCGACGGCGACGGGCGTCGTCCTGGTCGTGACGAGCGCGGGAAGCGCCGACGGCGCGGACGGGACCGACCGCTCCGACGGCTCCGAGGGCCGGCCGACCCGACACCCGCTCGAGCGCGTGCCGGACACGGACGTGTGGACCGGCGAGGTCCCCGGGGTCGTGCCCGGCGACCGGTACCACCTGCTCGTCGACGGCCCGGTCGGCCCGCGGCACGAGTTCGACCCGACGCGTCCGCTGCTCGACCCGTACGCGCGGGGCATCCTGCCGACGGGGAACGACGAAGCAGCCGGCCCGCGCTGGACCAGCGTCGTCGTCGACGACGCCTTCGACTGGGGCGGCGTCGTGAAGCCGCAGGTCCCGCTCGACCGCGCCGTCGTCTACGAGGCGAACGTCCGCACCCTGACGGCAGCGAACCCGCACCTGCCGGAACACCTGCGCGGCACGTACGCCGGGGTCGCACACGAGAGCACGATCGCGCACCTGCACCGCATCGGCGTCACCACGCTCGAGCTGCTGCCCGTGCAGGCCTTCGACACCGAGCGGTGGCTCCGCGACGCCGGCCGGCAGAACGCCTGGGGCTACAACACGCTCGGGTTCTTCGCCCCGCACGCCGCGCACGCCTCGGCACCGGCCCGGCAGCAGGGTGCCGACGCCGTCCTGCGCGAGTTCAAGGGCATGGTCCGGCTGCTGCACGAGGCCGGCATCCAGGTCGTCCTCGACGTCGTCTACAACCACACCGCGGAAGAGGGCCTGGGTGGCCCGACGACGAGCCTGCGCGGCATCGACGGTGCGAACCGGTACCGCTGGGCGCACTCCGCCTCGCCGTACCGGGACGGCTACTACGACACCACCGGGTGCGGGAACACGCTCGACACCTCGGTCGAGGCGACCGCGGACCTCATCGTCGACAGCCTGGTGTACTGGGCGCGCGAGGTGCAGGTCGACGGCTTCCGCTTCGACCTGATGGCCGCCCTGGCCCGCGACGGCGAGCACCGGTTCGACCCGTCGCACCCACTGCTCGAACGCATCCGGAACCACCCCGACCTGCAGGACACCCTGATGGTCGCCGAGCCGTGGGACGTCGGCCCCGACGGCTGGAAGACCGGGGCGTTCGGTGCGGCCGGGGACCGCACGAGCGAGTGGAACGACGGCTTCCGGAACACGGTCAGGCAGTTCTGGCTCACCGACATCGCCGAGGAGCGCCGCACCGGCCTGCCGCAGACCGGCATCGGCCAGCTGGCTGAAGCGTTGTCGGGGTCGAGGAGTGTCTTCGGCGCCGACCGCGGCCCGCTGGCGAGCGTCAACTTCGTCACCGCGCACGACGGCTTCACCCTGCTCGACCTGGTGTCGTACGACGGCAAGCACAACGAGGCCAACGGCGAGGACAACCGCGACGGCTCGAACGACAACCGCTCGTTCAACCACGGCATCGAGGGCGACACCGCCGACCGGGGGGTCCGCGCCGCGCGTGGCCGGTCGATGCGCAACATGGTGGCGACGCTCATGCTGTCCGCCGGGGTGCCGATGCTCACCGCCGGCGACGAGCGGAGCCGCACCCAGCACGGCAACAACAACGCCTACGTGGTGTCCGACGACCTGACCCCGGTCGACTGGTCCGACGACGAGGACGCCGAGACGATGACCGAGGCCGTCGCCGCGCTGGCCCGGTTCCGGCAGGCGCACCCGTCACTCCGGCCCACCCGCTTCGGCGTCGAGGGCCAGGAGACGCCGGGGGCCTCGCGGATGTCCTGGTACGGACCGGACGGGCACGCGATGACGATCGAGGGCTGGGACCAGCCGGTGCACCGCGCCCTGCAGTACTTCGTCGAGTCGACACCGGAGCACGAGCCCTTCGACCGCGTCCTGGTGGTCGTGCACGGCAGCGGCCGTACCCGCGACCTGACCCTGCCGGTGCGCGAGGACGTCCTCGGGTACCGCCTGGCCTGGTCGAGCGAGAAGCACCGAGACCACGAGCGCCTCCGTCCCGCCGGGCAGGTCTTCACCGCCTACGGCCCCGGCATCCACCTGTTCGAGGTGGCGTAGCGCGAGCAGGCGGGTGCGGCCGGGCACAGCGACCGTCAGGCGGACGGGAGGCTCGTGGCGGCCCCGCCACGGGCCTTGCGTCCGGTCCTCCACAGGGTCCACGGCGCGCCCGGCCCCTCCACAGTGGGTGGAATCCGGGGAACGCGGAGCCGCCCGCCGGGTAGCGTCGCTTCCGTGGCCACCGCAGACCGACCCCGACGCCCGAAGATCGGGCGCATCCCGATCACCGAGCTCGCCCCGAGGACGCCGAACGGCTTCCCCGGCAAGGCATTCGACGGCGAGGTGATCACGTTCGGTGCGACCGTCTTCCGAGAAGGACACGGCATCATCGGCGCCGACCTCGTCCTCGAACGCCCAGACGGTGGAACACGCACCGTCCCCATGACCCTCGGTGCCCCCGGCACCGACCGCTACGACGCCACGGTGCAGGTCGACCACGTCGGCGTCTGGACCTGGCACGTCGAGTCGTACTCCGACGACTGGGCGAGCTGGCTGCACGGCGCACGCCTGAAGATCGCAGCCGGCGTCGACACCGAGGCGACGCTGCTCGACGGCGCCGTGCTGCTCGACCGGCTGGCCGACGAGACCGGCTCCCCCGCCGCCACACGCGCCGCCGCACGGGTCCGCGACACCGACCTCGACCCGGCGGAACGCCTGGCCGCCGTCGACGACCCGCGCATCGTCGCCGAGGTCGAGGAAGCCCCCCTCACCTCGCTCCGCACGCACTCCGCCACCCAGCTGCTCGACGTCGAACGCACCCGCGCCGGCGTCGGCGCCTGGTACGAGTTCTTCCCCCGCTCCGAAGGCGCGAAGAAGAACCCCGACGGCTCCTGGAAGAGCGGTGACTTCCGCACCGCGGCCCGCCGCCTGCCCGCCGTCGCCCGGATGGGCTTCGACGTCATCTACCTGCCGCCGATCCACCCCATCGGCACCACCGCCCGCAAGGGGCCGAACAACACGCTCACGCCCGGGCCGAACGACCCCGGCAGCCCCTGGGCGATCGGCTCCCCCGAAGGCGGGCACGACGCGATCCACCCCGACCTCGGCACCGAGGACGACTTCCGCGACTTCGTCGAGACGGCGAAGAACACCGGCATGGAAGTCGCGCTCGACTTCGCGCTCCAGTGCTCCCCCGACCACCCCTGGGTCACCCAGCACCCGGAGTGGTTCACGCAGCGCGCCGACGGCTCCATCGCGACCGCCGAGAACCCGCCGAAGCGCTACCAGGACATCTACCCGATCCAGTTCGACACCGACCCCGAGGGCCTGGTCACCGAGGTCGAGCGCGTCCTGCGCCACTGGATCGCCTTCGGCATCCGCATCTTCCGCGTCGACAACCCGCACACCAAGCCGCTGTGGTTCTGGGAACGGGTCATCCGTGAGATCCGCGACGAGCACCCCGACACCGTGTTCCTGGCCGAGGCGTTCACCCGCCCGGCGATGATGCGCGCGCTCGCCGAAGCCGGGTTCCAGCAGTCGTACTCGTACTTCACCTGGCGCAACACCAAGGACGAGATCGAGGACTACTTCACCGAGCTCTCGCACGAGACGAGCGACTACCTGCGCCCGAACCTCTTCGTGAACACCCCCGACATCCTCACCGAGTACCTGCAGTTCGGCGGCCGAGCCGGCTACAAGGTGCGTGCGGCGCTCGCCGCCACCGGTGCGCCGACGTGGGGCATGTACGCCGGGTACGAGCTGTTCGAGGACGTCGCACGACCGGGCTCCGAAGAGAACATCGACAACGAGAAGTACGAGTACAAGCCGCGCGACTTCGCACTGGCCGAGGCCGAGGGCGCGTCCCTCGCCCCGTACGTCACGATGCTCAACCGGTTCCGGGCGGCGCACCCCGCGCTGCGACAGCTGCGGAACCTGCACGTGCACGCCGCTGACGACCCGGCGATCGTCGTCTACTCGAAGCACCTCTCGGGTGACTTCATCCGGTCGGGTCGGCCCGACACGGTGATCGTCGTCGCCAACGTCGACCCGCACTCCGCCCGTGAGACCACCGTGCACCTGGACCTCGCCGCACTCGGTCTGCCGACCGAGGGCCTGTTCGACGTCCGTGACGTCGTGACCGGTCAGCGCTGGACCTGGGGCGCGTCGAACTACGTCCGCCTGGACGCGTTCCAGGAGCCCGTGCACCTGCTCGTCGTGGAAGGACCCCACCGATGACCCCCGAACCGACCGACCCCACGAAGCGCGGACCGGCCGTGCCGCCGGTACCGCCTCCGCCGCCGGCCGTGCCGCGCTACGAGCCGAAGGTGTCCGCTCCCGCCGAGGACCTGCCCGGTGCCCCTCCGGCCGAGCGCGAGGCGCCCGACCGCGGCGTGGCGGAGTCCGCGACGCTCGCCGGACACCCCGCCGACCCGACGCACCCGCGGCAGCCGTCCGTGGCGGCAGCCTCGTCGTCGGACGACCCGCAGGCCCCGACCGGAGGCTCGGCACCGGTCGTCCGTCCGGCGTCCGTCGACGCCCCGGTCGCCCCCGGCGCCGCTGCCGCCTCCCCGGCTCCGGCCGATGCCCCGGCCCCGGCCGTCGGCACTGCCGGTGCCGCCACGGACCCGCGCCCGGCACCGATCGAGGACTGGCTGCGCCTGCAGGTGGCCGAGGGCCGGTGGTCCCAGCCGCACGACGTGCTCGGCCCGCACCCCGTCGACGGCGGCACGAGCGTCCGCGTCGTCCGCCACCTGGCCCGCGCGGTGCGACTCGTCCGCCCCGACGGCGACGACATCGAGCTCACGCACGAGGGCGACGGGCTCTGGGCCGGCGCCACGGCCGACACCCTCGGTCGGTACCGCGTCGAGTCGGAGTACGACTACGACGCGTCAACGGACGAGGACGACGCCACCTGGACCACCGACGACGCGTACCGGTTCGCCCCGACGCTCGGCGAGCTCGACCTGCACTTGTTCGGCGAAGGCCGCGACGAGCAGCTCTGGCAGCACCTCGGTGCACACGCCCGCACGGTCGACGGGGTCGACGGGGTCGCGTTCGCCGTCTGGGCACCGCGCGCCACCGCGGTGCGTGTCATCGGGGACTTCGAGGGCTGGGAAGGCCGCACCACCGCGATGCGCCGTCTGAGCGACCTCGGTGTCTGGGAACTCTTCTGGCCCGGTGCCGTCGTCGGCCAGCGCTACAAGTTCCAGATCCTCACCGACTCCGGCTGGGTGGAGCGGGCCGACCCGTTCGCCCGCGAAGCCGAGATCGCGCCGGCGACGGCCTCCGTCATCACCGAGTCCACGTACACGTGGTCCGAGGGCGACGCCGCGTGGATGGAGCGCCGTGCGCAGACCACCACGCACGACGCCCCCATGAGCGTCTACGAGGTGCACCTCGGCTCGTGGCGCCCCGGCCTGTCGTACCGCGAGGTCGCCGACCAGCTCATCGGGCACATGGAGTACACCGGCTTCACGCACGTGGAGTTCCTGCCGCTCTCCGAGCACCCGTTCGGTGGCTCGTGGGGCTACCAGGTCACCGGGTACTACGCCCCGACCGCACGCTTCGGTTCACCGGACGACCTGCGCTACCTGATCGACCGCCTGCACTCCGCGGGCATCGGCGTGATCATGGACTGGGTCCCCGGGCACTTCCCGAAGGACGAGTGGGCGCTCGGCCGCTTCGACGGCTACGCCCTGTTCGAGCACCCCGACCCCCGCCGCGGTGAGCAGCTCGACTGGGGCACCTACGTCTTCGACTTCGGGCAGCCGCAGGTCCGCAACTTCCTGGTCGCGAACGCGCTGTACTGGCTCGAGGAGTTCCACATCGACGGTCTGCGCGTCGACGCGGTGGCGTCGATGCTGTACCTCGACTACTCCCGCACCGACTGGCTGCCGAACATCCACGGTGGGCGCGAGAACCTCGACGCGATCGCCTTCCTGCAGGAGACGAACGCGACGGCGTACAAGCGGTACCCCGGCATCGTGATGATCGCGGAGGAGAGCACCTCGTGGCCGGGGGTGACCCAGCCGACGAGCGCCGGTGGGCTCGGCTTCGGGCAGAAGTGGAACATGGGCTGGATGCACGACTCGCTCGAGTACGTGCAGCGCGACCCCGCCTACCGCAGCTACCACCACGACGAGATCACGTTCTCGTTCGTCTACGCGTTCAGCGAGCAGTTCACCCTGCCGATCAGCCACGACGAGGTCGTGCACGGCAAGGGCTCCCTGTACGGCAAGATGCCCGGCGACGAGTGGCAGAAGCTCGCGAACGTGCGCGCCTACCTGGCGTTCATGTGGGCGCACCCCGGCAAGCAGCTGCTCTTCATGGGCCAGGAGTTCGCGCAGCCCGCGGAGTGGTCCGAGGCGAAGGGCCTCGACTGGTGGCTCCTCGACCAGCCCGGCCACCGCGGCGTGCAGGACCTCGTCGCCGAACTCAACCGCGTCTACAAGGACTCCCCGGCGCTCTGGACCCACGACTCGACGGCCGACGGCTTCGAGTGGCTCGAGGGCGGCGACGCACCGCACTCGACCCTCGGGTTCCTGCGGAAGGACGGCGACGACCGCGTCGCGGTGTTCGTCAACTTCTCCGGCGTCCCGGTGGAGCGTCGCTTCGGGCTGCCGACCGCGGGCGAGTGGCACGAGGTGCTCAACACCGACGCGGCCGAGTACGGCGGCTCCGGAGTCGGCAACCTCGGCGTCGTCACCGCCGAGGACACCCCGTGGGCGGGCCGCCCGGCCTCAGCGCACGTCGTGGTCCCGCCGCTCGGCGCCGTCTGGCTGAAGCTGGCCCCGTAACCCGGCCCACGTCCAGGACGCGACCGACCGACGGACGGGAGGCCCGGTGCCAGCTGGCACCGGGCCTCCCGTCTGTCGCGTTGCGGGTCCGGGCGGTCCTGCTCGAGACGCCGTCGTGTCCGCGAGACGCCGTCGTGTCCGCGAGACGCCGCGGAAACGCCGAGACGCCGCCGGATCCGGCGGCGTCTCGGCGTGACGACGGCGTCTGCTGCGCCGCACGGACCCGGCAGCGGCTAGTACAGCGCGTTCGCCAGGCGGCGGCGAGCCGCGACCACGCGCGGGTCCTCGGAACCGATGAGCTCGAAGTACTCGACGAGCCGCACGCGCAGGGCTTCACGGTCATCGCCGAACACGGTCGGGACGAGGTCGAGCAGGCGCCCGAAGGCGTCGTCGACGTGTCCGCCCGAGATGTCGAGGTCGGCGACGGCGAGCTGCGCCTGGACGTCCTGCGGGCCTGCGGCAGCAGCGGCGCGGATCTCGTCGGCCGTCCGACCGTTCAACCGGTCGAGCAGCGACACCTGCGCGAGCCCGGCGACGGCCATCTGGTCGTGCGGGTCCTGCAGGATGGCGGTCTTGTACTCCTCGATCGCGGTGGCGTAGTCGCCCTGCTCGATCGCGTCGTACGCGGCCTGGTGGTGCGGCGGGAGCGGCTCCGGCTCCGGCTCGCCCTGCTCCGCGTCGACGTCCGCCGCTGCGCCGTCGACGGACACGCGACCGGACACCCCGTTCTGCTCGGCGGCCTGGAGCACCTGCTCGTAGACGTCGCGGACCTGCGCCTCGGGCAGTGCGCCGACGAAGAGCCCGAGCGGGCGTCCGCCGATCACGGCTGCGACGGTCGGGATCGACTGCGCCTGGAACGCCTGCACGAGCTGCGGGTTCGTGTCGGCGTCCACCTTGGCGAGCACCACGCGGCCGTCGTACTCGGCGGTGAGCTGCTCGAGGATCGGTGAGAGCTGCTTGCACGGCCCGCACCACTCGGCCCAGATGTCCACGATGACCGGGACGACGTTCGACAGCTCCAGGACGTCCTGGAACGTCGCGTCGGTGACGTCGATGACGAGCGACGGGACCGTCGGGCCGGCGCCGCTCGCAGTGCCGACGTCGGAACCGGGCGCGGCACCGCCTGCTGGACCCGCCGGGGCCGGAGCGCCGGACGGCTGGGGCGGCCGCTGTGCGCGGTCGACGAGGGACGACAGGTCCACGGCTCCGCGGAGCCCGGACGGGGTCGGGGGGATGTTGCTCATTGCACCTCACTTGCTGCGGTCAGGCCCTGCGTGAACCCGAGCAGGACCACTTTGCCATCCGAGGCGACCGGCGGCACGTAGAAGAGCAGCTGGACGCTGTAGGTGGCGCTGATGCCCTTCTTGCTCGTGTCGACGCCGGACAGTGCCTTCACGGCACCTTCGGTGTTCACCTCGGCGCCCGACGCGGTCGGGGTCACCTTCTCGATCTCGTCCAGGTCGGCGGAAACCAGGGCGCCGGCGTCGTCCGTCGCGATGGCGACGGCGGAGTCGGCGGGGACCTCGGACGAGTACTCGATCTTCGCCGTGTCCGGCAGCGCCTTGGCCTTCTTGTCCTTGTACGCCTTGCCGATGGTCGTGCGGAGTGCGTCACCCTCGGTGGTGAACAGGTCGGCGTACTCGCTGGCGGTGTCCTTCGAGAGGATGTCGCCGTAGGCGGTCGCGACCTGGTCCGGCTGGATGGTCAGGAGCTTCGACTCCGGCGCGAGCAGCGCCGCACCGATGGTCGTCGGGGCGAGGCTCGGGATCTTCGCGTCGGCCTCGAGCGACACGTCGTATGCGACCTTGTAGGGATCACGGGCGCTGTCCTGCACCAGGGTCAGGGCCTGCGGCGCCGACTTGGCGTCACAGTCCTCGGCGACGATCGTGAAGACCGTCCGCGGCCAGGTGTCGGTCTGCTGCGGCAGCGCGACGCACACCTGCGCTGCGGAGATCGCCGGCGGCGCCTTCACGTCCGAGTCCTTGCCGCGGATCGAGTAGTTGGCCAGCCGGAGGTCGAGCGCCGCGCCGGAGAACCGGGTGCGGACCAGGTCGCGGTCGCGCGCCCCGTCGGCCTGCTTCGCGACGGCCGCGGCGCGCTGCACGATGCGGGTGATCTGCTGCTTGGTCGCGGCGGTCGGCTCGGTGGGCTCCGCCGCCCCCGTGGCGGTGGCCGTCGGAGTCGGCGTGGCCAGCGACGGATCGCCGCCCTGCGGCCAGTAGTCCGACGAGCAGCCGGCCAGGGTCAGGGCACCGACGAGCAGCACCGGGATGCCGACGAACGCGCGGGTCCCACGACGACCGGGGCGAGGCACCTGCGCCCCGGCGGCGGCGGCACGGCGCGAGGCACGTACCCGCGGCGGACGGCTGCCACCGCTGCGACGGCGGGGACCGCGGCCACGGCGCTGGTGCAGGAAGGCGAGGGCGAGCAGCACGAGGCCTCCGAGGACGAACACGCCGCCGGCCACGAGCAGCGGACCCACCGCCGGCGTCGCGGTGTCCTGCGGCCAGGTGACGGACACGTCGCTCGGTGCGGCGGCCTTGCCGTCGCTCACGACCAGGACCGAGACGTCCTGGGGCAGGCGGACGGTGAACTGTCCGGCACCGTCGTACTCCTGGTACCAGAGGTCGCTGCCCTTCGGCGACGGCACGCTCGTCTCGCTGCCCGAGGTCGACCCGACCAGCGAGCCCTTCTCGGCGTCGAAGCGGAGCGTGGTGTGCTCGGCGTCACCGATCCAGGCGTCGACGTCGGCGGTCTTGCCGTACGCCGCGAACACCTTGCCGGAGCCGGACACGTTGATGCGCTGGTAGCCGGGGTTGGCGTTGAGCGTGGTCCCCGGGATCACCGTCACCGGGGCGGAACTGGTCGTCGAGCTCTCGGCCACGAGCGAGGACGGCGGCGCGAACACGGTCCGCTGCCCCACCGCCAGCACCACGAGCAGCAGGCCGATGACGAAACTGACGATCGCCAGGACGAATCGCACGAACACTCTCCCTACCGCGCCGGGGTGGGGATGTCGGCGCGCGAATCAGCGACTCAGGATAGCGAGCATCGCTGGACAGTGCATCAATCCGCGCTGTCGCCGGACTCAGACGACCCGCTCCGGCCGCCACTACAATCGACCGCGGGCCGATCCGGGCCCTCCGCCGAGCACCCAGGAGCGACACGTGGCGAACGACGAGGCCGAGTTCGGGACCGAGCTGCGCGGGTACCGCCGCGACGAGGTGGAGCGTTCACTGAACGACCTGCGCCGCGAGCTCATCAAGTCGAACAACGACCGCGCCGACGCCGCGAAGGAGATCCGTCTCCTGCAGGCCCGCGTGTCCGAGCTGCAGGGCGAGCTGGACGAAGCCGGCACCCCCACGTACAGCGGTCTGGGCACCCGACTCGAGTCCACGCTGCGTGTCGCCGAGGAACAGTCGACCCGGCTCATCAGCCAGGCCGACATCGACGCCCAGCGGCTCCGAGCCTCGAGCCGCGCCGAAGCTGAGCGCACCGTCCGCGAAGCACAGGAAGAAGCGCGCGACACCCTCGAGGACGCCCGCACCCGCGCCACCAACGAGCTGACCCGTGCCCGCGCCGAAGCCGCCGACACCGTCGAGCGCTCCCGCGCCGAGGCCGGTCTGCTCACGCAGGACGCCCGCAACGAGGCAGCCGCCATCCGCGGTGCCGCGGTGACCGAGGCCGCCGAGGTCCGCTCCGTCGCCATCCGCGAGACGAACGCACTGCGCGCCCAGGTCGAGCACGAGGTCGCGGAGCTGCGTGAGATCGCCCAGCGCGAGTCCGCCGACGCCCGCACCGCCGCAGCCGAGCTCGACCGTGAGACCGAGCACCGCCGTTCGGTCTTCGAAGCCGACCACACCCGCCGTACCGAGGACCTCGACCGTGAGGAGACGACCCGGCGCGAGGCCCTCGAGCGCGAGGTCACCGAGGGCCGCGCCGCCTGGCACCGCGAACGGGACGAGGAGCAGCAGGCACACGCGCTGGCCCTCGAGACCGGTCGCGCCGAACTCGAGTCCGAGGTCGCGCGTCGGCGGGCCGAGCTCGACAGCGAGATCGGTGACCGCCGCCGCGAACTGGACGAGGAGCTCGCGGCCGCCCGCGCCGAGTGGGAGCGCGAACTCGCCGTGGCCCGCACCGACCTCGAACAGGAGATCGAAGCAGCCCGCGCCCAGCTGCGCGTCGACGAGGAACAGACCCGCGTCGAGAACGCGCGCCTGGTGCAGGAGACCGCCGACCGGATCGCCCGCGAACTCGAGCAGCACGACGCCCGGATCGCGCAGGAGCGGGCCGAAGCCGACGCAGCAGCCGAGCGTGCCGTCCGCGAGCACGAGAACGCCATCGCCGCCCGCCGCGAACGCGAGCACGCCGAGGTCGACGCCGAGATCGCCGACCGCCGCACCGCCGAGCTCGGGGTGCTCGAAGCCGAGCGCACCGCCCTGCAGCAGGAGATCGACACCGCCCGCGCCGCCCTCGTGAAGGAACGCGACGAGGTCCGTGCCGAGATCGCCCGAGCACGCGACGAAGCCCGCACGACCCTCGAGTCGGAACTCGCGGCCCGCCGCGACGACGCCGAGCAGGAGTACCTGCAGAAGCACCACGAGACCGTGACCGAGACGCAGAAGTACCTGGACGAGGCGAACCTGCAGCTCGCCGAGGCCACGCGCCGCGCCACCGAGGCCCGTGAGCGAGCCGAGCGTCTGCAGCAGGAAGCCGACGACCTCGAGCGCACCAGCACGGCCGAGGCGCAGGAGCACGCACGCACCATCGTCGCCGACGCTCAAGACCGGGTGCACCGGATGGTCGCCGACGCCGAGGAGCGCACCGCCGGTGTCATCGCCGAGGCCGAGGACCGCCTGGCGGCGATCCGCACCGAGCGCGAAGCCGTCGCGGGCTACCTCGAGAACCTCCGCGGGGTCCTCACGAACGCGACCGGCCTGCTCGGCACGGCGCCCGCCGCAGCGTCCGCTGCGGACGAGCGCGACGACGTGGACGCGACCGAGCGCTGACGGTCACCGGCCCGGAGGCCCGACACGCGCCTCCAGGCCGCCCCACCCGCAGCAGGTGGCGGGGCGCACGGCGTGCCGTGGGCGTTGCTCAGACCGGCCAGTGGGTCGGCATCGGTGCGCTGCCCGGGACGACGAGGTCGGCGATCGCGTCGAGCACGATCCGCACGTACCGCTCCCCCACCCACAGGTGCTTCGCGCCCGCGACGGGCACCACCCGGACATCGGGAGCGAGCGCGAACCGCGCGGCCGCAGCTTCGGGCTGCAGGAAGTCGTCGTGCTCCGGCACGAGCGCCACGACCGGGACGTCGACGGCGGCCCAGCGGGCGAGCTCGGCGTCCGACGTGCGGTGCAGCGGCGGTGACAGCAGGACGACCCCGGCGACGGTGCCGGCCTCGACGTGTTCGAGTGCGTGCTTGAGGATGACCTCGGTGCCGAACGACCACCCCACCAGCCACGGCGTCGGCAGCCCGCGGTCGACGACCTCGGCGACAGCGGCACGCAGGTCGAAGCCCTCGGAGACGCCGTCGCCGAAGCCCCCCTCGGACGTGCCGCGCGGCGACGTGACGGATCGGAAGTTGAACCGCAGCACCGCGATGTCGGCCAGGGCCGGCAACCGGGCAGCGGCCTTCTTGAGCACGTGCGAGTCCATGAAGCCGTGTGCGGTCGGCAGGGGGTGGAGCGTGACGATGGTGCCGCGGGCAGGCGCGTCGGCGGGCTCGGCCAGTTCCCCGACGAGCGTCAGGTGGTCGTCCGTGACCAGCTCGACCTCGGTTCGTCGGGCGGGCAGCTCGGTCGCGGAGCGGATCTCGGTGTCGTGCGTCACGTCGTGCTCGGTCATGCGATGCTCCAGCAGTGGTTGTGCCAGTGCCGACGGGATGCCAGGTCGGCGGCGTCACCCAGGACGCCGTCCGCGCGCCAGACCACCACGTGGGCGGTGCCGGGCAACACGGTGCCGCCGCAGCCCGGGCAGATGTACTCCTTCTGCGCCGAAGCGGCGGAGATCGGCTGCACCTGGTACTCGCGACCGTGGCGGACCTCGGTGCGCTTCCACGAACTCATCAGCCGATCGAGGGTGGACTCCTCGTCAGGCTCGACGTCGCGACCACGGGGACGCCGCGGCCGATTGCTGCGCGGCACCCGAGCAGCCGATCAGTACCAGTTGTTGGCCTGGCTGTGACCCCACGCTCCACAGGGGGTGCCGTAGACGCCGGCGATGTAGTTGAGACCCCAGGTGATCTGCGTCGCCGGGTTCGTCTGCCAGTCGGCGCCGGCCGTGGCCATCTTGCTGCCGGGCAGGGCCTGCGGGATGCCGTACGCACCGCTCGGGTTGTAGGCGTTCACCCGCCAGCCGGACTCCTTGTTCCAGAGCGAGACCAGGCAGTTGTACTGGTCGGTGCCCCAGCCGCGGGCCGTGACCTGCTGCAGGGCGACCGCCTGCGCGCTGCCGGGGTCGGGGGTCGCGGCGGTGGCCGCGAGCGTGTTGGCGGCCGAGACCGGCTCGGAATCGGGGGCTGCGGCGTCCGCGGCGGCGTCGGTGGCATCGGCGTCGTCGTCTTCGACGACGGGCTTCACGACCTTCGGGGCCGGCACCGTGACGCCGTAGCCGTCGCGGTCGGCAGCGGCCTCGCCGTAGGTGCCGTGTGCGGTGTACTGCTGGGGTGCCGGGGCCTTCACGAGCACCGGGGTGTCGACGGCGGCCTGTGCCACGTCGGCCTGCAGCGGGTTGAACAGCGACCCGCCGACGAACAGGAACACGCCGACGAACGACAGCATCGGGGCCGTCGCGCGCTTGCGGGCCACGGCGTTGACCGACGCGACACGGGCTGGCTTGGCCAGCTTCGGCGTCGTACGGCGCTGGACCGTCGCGGTGCGCTGCTTCGGGGAACGCTGCTCGGCGACGAGCGCGTCGTGGGCGAAGGACGCCACACGCTCGTCCGAGACGCGGTTCGCCGCGACCGACTTCGGCGTGGCCACCGGCCCCGTCGCCGCTGCCTGCGGGGTCACCCCGAACGCCGACGTCTCCGTCGTGCGGGTTCGCTGCATTGCCGCGCGGCGCTCACCGGAAGCCTGGAGGCTGAGGTGCTCGCGGGTATCGCGGTCGGAGCTTGAATCTGCCGTGTGCCTGCCCATGAGTAGGACCAGGGTAACGGAACGATCACGGAAAGCGAAGCACCTGGGGACAGCGCGTCGTCATCGGACAGCGAGCATCACTTCGACGACGGCGTCGAGCACCGCGTCGACCTGCGCCTCGCGGTACCCGCCGTGCTTCGGGCGGAACACGATCGAGCGCACCTCGGTGAGACTGAGCGGCTTGCCTTCGCGGAAGTACCCGGCGAGTCGGGCGGCGAAGGCATCGACGTCCTTCGGGTGGTAGCCGGTGCCGAGGACGCTCACCCGGCTGAACCGCTGGCCGTCGGGCCGCTCGAGGCGTGCCACGACGTCCGACGCCTTCGTCCGCGCCTCGGCGTACCAGGCCTTCTTGCCGACCTCGCTCATCTCCCGCTCACGCTCGCGTGCCGCGAAGGCGTCCTCCAGCCGCTCGAGAGCGGCGTCGACGTGCGAGGTGGAGTAGCCGCCCTTGCGCATCGAGAACGCCGTGGCACGGATCTTCGCAGCCTCGATGCCGGGGGCACTGTCGTCGGCGGAGTACGCGCGCCGGGCGTCCTCGAGGAAACGCTCGACTTCGTCGACGTCGTAACCGAGGGCGGAACGGGCTGCGGTCGGGAAGGTGGTGGCCACGGCGTCATTCTGCCAGTCCCGACTGGTGGCACAACCTGGACGCGCTGAGTGCCACGTACAGCCCGGCCCGGGGGCGGGTCAGTGGTTGACGACCAGGTACAGCACGTAGGCGACCGCGGCCGACGGCAGGATGCTGTCGATGCGGTCGAGCAGTCCACCGTGCCCGGGCAGGAACGACGAGATGTCCTTGATGCCGAGGTCACGCTTGATCATCGACTCGGTCAGGTCGCCGAGCGTGGCCGACCCGGAGATGAGCACACCCAGCACGACACCGGTCCACCAGGGCAGCCCGAGCATGAACACGGCCACCAGGATGCCGACGACGATGCTCGCCGCCACGGACCCGGCGAAACCCTCCCACGTCTTCTTGGGGCTGATGCGGGGTGCCATCGGGTGCTTGCCGAGGTTCAGGCCGGTCGCGTACGCACCGGTGTCGACCGCGACGACCACGAGGATGAAGCCGATCACCCAGAGGTTGCCGTCCCGCTGGGCGGAGAGCAGCACGACGCAGGCACCGAGCAACGAGATGTACGCCTGGACGAACAGCCCGTTCGTCAGGTCACGGACGACGTTGCCGGCCGGGGGCTTCTGCCGGGCGAGGGCGACCTCGACCAGGCGCCAGACGCTGATCAGGACGATGCCGCCGAGCAGCGTGAACAGCGCCGGGGCCTGCCCGTACAGGAACGCCGCCGGCACCACCGCGATCGCGACGGCGACGCTCGGGATCCGCGGGACGTCGCGGCCGGCGAAGCGCATCGCGCTCGTCAGCTCGTAGACGCCGACGCCCAGCAGGAACGCCGCGACCACCATGAAGGACGGCGTGAACAGGAGCAGCGTGCCGAGCATGACGACCGCGAACGCGAGCGCGATGCCGATCGCCGCCGGCAGGTTGCGCCCGGTCCGCGCCGTCAGTGCTTCGTTCCGCGCACCGAAGTCGGCCTTGCGCTGGCGGAGCTGCGCCTCGAAGTCGGTGCGCGCCGCACGTGCGCGCGCATCGAAGTCCTGGCGGAGCCCCTTCTTCACAGGCCCGCTCGTCGCGGGCCCGTGCTCTGCTGTGGGGCGGTCATCGCCCTGGTCGGAGCGACGCATCAGACCTCGAGGAGTTCGGCTTCCTTCTTCTTCAGCGCGTCGTCGATCTGGTCGACGTGCTTCTTCGTCAGGCCCTCGAGGTCCTTGTCGCCACGCGAGATCTCGTCGTCGGAGATCTCACCCTTGAGCGCGTCGAGGTCGTCCTTGGCCTTGCGGCGGATGTTGCGGATGACGACCTTGTGGTCCTCGCCCTTCGTCCGCACGAGCTTGACGAACTCCTTGCGGCGGTCCTTGGTGAGCTCGGGGATCGTCACGCGGACGATGTCGCCGTCGTTCGTCGGGCTGGCACCGAGGTTCGGGAACGTCGCGATGGCGCGCTCGATCTCCTTGAGCGCCGACTTGTCGTACGGCGTGACGATGAGCGTTCGGGCCTCGGGCGTCTGCAGCGACGCGAGCTGCGCGAGCGGCGTCGGGGTGCCGTAGTACTCGACCGGGATCTTCTGGAAGAGCGCCGCGTTGATGCGGCCGGTGCGGACGGTCGAGAAGTCGTCCTTGGCGACCTCGACAGCCTTCGCCATCTTCTCGGTGGCTTCGGTCAGGACATCACTGATCACGGTGTTACTCCTTCGGTACTGGCGTCGAGTCTAGTCAGCGCCGGGGGTCAGTTGCTGACGACGGTGCCGATGCGCTCGCCACGGATGGCGGCCTGGACGTTGCCGTCGCCCTCCATGCCGAAGACGTGCATCGGCATGCCGTTGTCCATGCAGAGCGAGAACGCGGTGGCGTCGACGACCTTGAGGCCCTTGAGCAGTGCGTCCTGGTAGGTCACGTGGTGCAGCTTCTCGGCCGAGACGTCCTTCTTCGGGTCCGCGGTGTACACGCCGTCGACGCCGTTCTTGGCGACGAGGACCTCGTCCGCCTTGATCTCGAGCGCACGCTGCGCCGCCACCGTGTCGGTGGAGAAGTACGGCAGACCGGCGCCGGCACCGAAGATGACGACCCGGCCCTTCTCGAGGTGCCGCTCGGCCCGCCGCGGGATGTACGGCTCGGCGACCTGGGTCATCGCGATGGCGGACTGCACGCGCGTCGCGGCGCCGGCCTGCTCGAGGAAGTCCTGCAGCGCGAGCGCGTTCATCACCGTGCCGAGCATGCCCATGTAGTCGGCGCGTCCGCGGTCCATGCCGCGCTGCGAGAGCTCGGCGCCACGGAAGAAGTTGCCTCCGCCGACGACGATCGCGATCTCGACCTCGCGCGCGGCGACGGCGATCTCCTTGGCGATGGTGCCGATCACGTCGGGGTTCACCCCGAGGGAGCCGGCGCCGAACGCCTCTCCCGACAGCTTCAGCAGAACGCGGCGTCGTCCGGTCTTCTCGTCGGTCATCTGGTCCGCACCCTTCGTCGTGGTCTCGTGGAAATGTACTCGCGGATGTGTCGCGCGCGTGTCGTGTCGGTGCGCGCGAAAAACGGGGCCAGGAACCTCGTTGGTTCCTGACCCCGTCACGGGTTCGTTACGCGCCGACCTTGACGCGGGCGAAGCCCTGGATCGTGATGCCGGCGTTCTCGGCGGCCTTCGCGACGGAGATCTTGTTGTCCTTCGCGTAGTCCTGGTCGAGGAGCGACACCTGCTTGATGTAGGCGTTCACCCG
>Ga0308170_10000896_pt1 | contig 32280 bp, 33 predicted proteins | sample PhyBR2_2_FD_202136 | JGI IMG/M metagenome (GOLD analysis project Ga0308170, IMG submission 202136) | Phyllosphere microbial communities from UC Gill Tract Community Farm, Albany, California, United States - DLSLSB.R2 | ecosystem: Host-associated > Plants > Phyllosphere > Unclassified | place...
GGAATTCAAGGCCTTGCTCCTGCATTTCTTGATGCAGATCCAGAAATGGGGTGCCACTGGTTCGCTGCCCCTCGTCCCGCAAGTCGAAGTGCGCATCCAGATTCAGGATGCCGATCCTCGTGGAATGTTCATCTGCCAGGTGCTGCAATAACCCCAGGCCGGTGCCAAAAGCGGTCTCATGCCCACCGCCTAGCACGATGGGCAACGCTCCGGTGCCCAGTGTTTGCGCCACCGCATTGGCCAAGCGCTCCTGGCCAGATTCCAGCTCGTCGCCTTCAACGACGACATCTCCGAGGTCCACCATTGCCCGCTGCTTATGGATGGCCATGGGGCTCAGCGCGGCGCGCAACGCTGCCGGTCCATCAGAAGCGCCAATACGGCCCTGATTGCGTTGCACTCCGGCATCCGAGCGGAAACCAATCAGCGCCACCGCATCATTCAGATTCTGGGAATATTGCGTAGCAATCTGTTGATGCCAGCGCAGGTGCTGCACAGCAGAACCGTCTACCCGGCCAGACCACCGCTGCGCTTTTTGGTCGGTCTGAATCTCTATTGCCTTGCCGTTTTCGCCCATAAGACCAGCACAGCAGATCAGACCAACGTGGTCTAGCAGAAACAAGTTGGTACTGTCCGGCATTCCGGACAGCACCAACTTGGCTGTCTAGTGTTCTTAAAAGAAGACGAAAGCCGTCATGGACCCTGGCTCAATTTCTGTACGGCCAGCGTCTTGAATCACCGGGCCGCTGGCTCGTTCAGAGAGGGCCTCAAAATCCTGGCGCGATAAGTGCCGAATTCCCACGGGCGCATGAACCTTGAGCCACTCCTCGATCCCCTGGCCATCAGATTCAGCCAGCCAGGCAAAAAGCGCGTGGGCGCACTGTGCGGCGGCCTTGCCGGTGGACATCTGCAGTGAATCATTAACCGCGATATTCACCGTGGAGCTCAGTACCTCATCACTCTTGGGAAGCTCAGTCCCAGAGACCTGCAATTTGGCGACGAGCTTGGGGAGATTTGCCGCGGGCAGTGGCGGTAAGCCGACGGCCTGGGCTTTGCCCACTTCGCTGACCATCTGGTCGGGGTACATTTCCAACACCTTGGCGAACATCTTCGGATTGGCGCGGCGAACTGATTTGGCGAAAGCCTGGGACGCCCATTGTTGCCAGTCCGGGTTGTGGGGATCTTGCAGATAGGCGATGACTGCAGCGCGGGAAACTGCAGATAAGCCTTCGTCTTCGGTTGAAGGATCCTCTTTATCGATGCGCAGGACGATGGGCTGGACTAGTTCTTCGGGATCGCGTTCGCGCAGTTCATCCATGAACTCATTCTATAAGTCGCCAGGTTTGACTCTGACAATTTCAAGGTACGCCAATCCAGCGATGTTCAGTGATCACGATAGTGGCTCACAATTATTCTTTATCGATACTTCAATATTCACGATCTTTGCAAGCATACCGGCGGAAGCCATTACCCAAATGAATGGGCACTGAGTTGCCTTCTGTTCCGAAGGAAAGCCGTCTGCATTTTGGCCCCTGTCAACAAGGGGAGACTATTTGCCTCCGTCGAGGATGTTACAAAAGTACCGCCATTCCAAAGTCACAGCTCTGTCATTAATACCGGACTGGCAACATCACCTGAACCAACATCCGATTTGCGAACAGCAGCCGACAGGAGGATGACACGACTGAAAAGGTTCTGAGAAGAAACTATGCATTGCCTTTCGCACCCGTTTCCTCTATTTGTATTGAGCCAGAACCGTGCCACTGATGGCAACGCTACTAATCCGCTCGATAATCGCCTCGTTCGAAACCGCAACCATGTTCTGGCGCTGACGTTTCCTAAATCAAGGCCCTTCCCTCACGAATGCGCAACAGAAATTCCAGCGCTAATCGCGCGAAACAACTCCTGGAGATCCGAGGATATGTTGCTCCATACGTTCGCGCGCCAATTCGGGCTCTCCTAACTCCAACGCCTCAATAATCGCCGCATGATCCTCATTGCGCTCAATAATGACTTCACCAAAGGCGCGATAAGATCCGGCCGTATTAATGAGAAAATCGCTCAGGTCCCACATTCGACGACTAAGATCCGCCATGATCCTCGAGGAAGCCATATGGTGGATCGCCTCATGAAATTTGCGGTTCTGGAGACGGTATTCCTTTGAAATAACGGAGGCATCACGTTCCTCATTGAGTAATTCCATTTTCCGAGATAGCGAACGAAGATCATCAAGCTGAGAATCGCTACGACGGCTGGCTGCAGCTTGCGCCACCGATGCTTCAAATGCAGCGAACATCCGGAAGAAATCACTGACTTCATCTGGCGAATATTTCGTGACGACGCAACCTATTTGCGGGTAGATTTCAACTAGTCCATCAGCGGATAATAGCCGCAACGCTTCCATAATTGGCTGCTTACTAACACCGAATTCCTCGCGCAGGTTGGCAACTGATAACTTCTCCCCGCCAGGAAACGCGCCGTCTAGCAAGCGCTCCTTAATCACGTCATAGATCCTGCCAGCAAGTCGTCCGCTGGTTGCAACATAGGGTGTTATTGAGTCGGAGCGAGTAGTCATGCCTTCAGTATCGCCTACTTTCCGTCGCTTACCGACACCTTATTACAGCTCAAAAAACTCTAAACTCTTCCCGCCCCGCGCACGTGCAGGATGGAACGATCGAGCAACCATCCTGCATGAAGTTGCCCGATCGTAGCCTCCTAGGCCGTACTTGGCGCCGAACTCTCGTCCCAGGCGAGTTCTCCCAGCGTAGTGATCTCACCAAAAAGTCCCAAAGATTCGATGCTAGCCTGATGCGCTTCCGGCGTTGCAGCTGAACAGGCATCTTGAACGATGCCCACGCGATAACCAAGATCGGATGCCTGTCGCGCGCTGCTTTCAACGGATGCGTTGGTAGCGACACCAGAAAATAGCAAGGTGTCAATTCCGCGGGATTTAAGCAGGGCATCCAATTCGGCCGTCATGCCACCAATACGCTGATGAGTGATCACGATATCCTTGCCGCTTGGCTTCAACTCCTCAACGATTTCTGCAAGTTCGCCCCCATCCTTGAGGCAACCGGCCTGCTTCACGATCTGCAGCAATGGAGAATTCGCATTCAGATCACTATAGTCAGGACGCCAGGCCACTCTGGTATATACAACAGTCGCACCCTTTTCACGGGCATCGGAAAGTAAGTCATGCACTTTGGCAACGACATTTCTGGCGACAACCTGGCTATAGAAAAACCCGGAGAATGCACCTTGCTCTCCAATGATGTCCCCTTGGCAATGCACCGCAATAACCGCGGTACGGCATGGATCTAATTCCATTTTCAAATTCACTTCCGTCTCGTGGACCTAGGCCGAGGGGGTTACAACTACATTGTTGAACCCGCCCTTAAGGCTCTCTGCAGCGGCCAGCGCTTCGTTTACTTCGCTAAGAGAATAGATGTGGTGGTCGATGACTGAAAGGTCCAAAGTACCGGACTCCACCATTCTTGCCATGTCCTGCCCCTCGGCAACGCTGAACCAAAGCGATCCAATGATGCTAATTTGAGAACACATCAATTTAAACATTTCTAGTGGCAACGGTTCTGACATTCCGCCAATATCAACCATTTTGCCACCACGGCGTAACGAATCAATTCCAGAAATCGTGATCTCGTGCGGAGCGCCAGGTCCAACTGCGTCAATAAAAATATCGGCGCCAACACCGCCAGTATTGTCTTTGACCCACTCTTCTACTGGTATCTCACCATGAGAAAGAGTGACGATCCGGCGTGGGTCAAGCTGGCGCACTCGCTCCAACAAGTCCTTGTCGCGAGCCATAACCAATACCTTCGTACAACCCATAGCTAGGGCATTCAGTACAGCGCCCACGCCGAGCGTTCCGGTTCCGCCATTGATCAGAACGGAACTACCGGAACCCGCCTGCGCCTTGCGCAAAGCAGAATAGGACGTTCCAAGGTATCCAAATCTGCATGCTTCTTCGAAAGAGACAGCGTCCGGCAAAGTTACCAATCCATCCGCCGGAGCCATCATGAATTCGCACAGACCGCCCTCTGGGTAGTCTTCAAAAACCTGTTGAGAACCTTCTCCGAAGCCGAAATACCCCTGGAACGTGTACGCAGGATCGTTGATTCGTTCGCCTCGACGAGCCGCCAACGAGTCTCCTGAGTCGCGGCCGGGGTTCACGTAAACCCGGTCTCCCGGTCGAACATTGCGTACCTGCGAACCGACTTCGCTGACAATGCCGGCGGCATCCAATCCAAAGATCGCTGGCAACTGCGGAAGTGGCAGGTATGGAAACCATTCGCTGTAGGACGTAATTACGTTGCGCAAATTTGGCACGACGTTACAGGCTTTTACCTGAACAACCACATCGCGAGGACCTGGGGTTGGAGCCTGAACTTCGTCGATCTGAAACTCTCCACCCACTTCGTGAAGACGTGCTGCCTGCATTTGAGCCATGGTCTTACTCCTTCTATTAAAAATGTGCTTGGACAATGGAGAACCGTGGTTATCTTCCACCCCTCCAGTGTGATTCAAGTTACATGAAAGCATACTAGCATGCAAGCATTTCAGCTACTCTGGCTTATTTTGCTTGGTATGCACCCCGCCTCCCTCCTGTCATTCCAAGACGCATAAAATCATCTGGAAACCAAGTCGGCCAGCCAAAAGTCCAAATACAGGACCTGGAATCACTAGGCCGACAAATGAGAGCACGCGATACGGAATATAAACTGCCGCACTGGTAGCGGCGACCTCGAAATACTGCAATCTCGTCGACTTCGCCCGTCTGCGCAACACATGCTAAGGGGTGAACGCCAGAGGAAGCGTACTGCTTGGAAATGCAAACGAAGCAACAACGGCATTACAGGAGCACAACGGGATCGCAAGGTTTAGCCATCCCTTGACAGCGCAGAGAAATGGCCTGGTTTCTCACTGAAGAGATGATTCCAGATTGTGACGAGCTTCAGCCCGCCCCCATCCACCTGGAAGCAATGAAACCGAGACAATGGAGATTGCAGAAATGATTAGCATATATGCGACCACGGCGTTCGATGTGCCAAAGCTAGCGAACAACGCAGTAGCGATCATCGGGGCGAATGCCGGACCAGCCAATTGAGAAATTGTGTATCCTACCGAGGCTCCGGTATAACGAATTTCGCGCGAGAAAACCATTGAAAATAGAGATCCAGTCACCCCTGCGGCGGGTGGCATTCCTATTCCGAAAAGTAGTATGACTCCAAGCGCAAATCCCCAGCTTGTTCCCGTATCTATCAAGAGAAATGCCGGCCAGGTGAAAACCCCCATGGCTACCGCGCCAATCAAGTACATCGTCTTTCGCCCATATGTGTCCGACAGAGCTCCACAAATCGGATATAGGACTACCGCGATAATCGCTGCAACAAATACGCCGATGAGGGCGGAGGACTTATCAAGATCAACCTCGCTCGACGCGTAATTCACTAGATAACTCATAGTCATGTAGGCATAAACGCCCTGTGAGAGGTAAGTTCCAGCAATCAGAAAAATTTCCTTCGGATGGCGTTTGAATGCTTCCTTGAGGGGAACCTTGACCAAATCGTTCTGATTGCGGGCCTTCGCAAAAGCCGGCGACTCGTCGATCGAGAGGCGAATCACTAGACCCACCACAACCAACACGGCGCTAACCAAGAACGGAATACGCCAACCCCAACCTAAAAAGGACTCCATTGGCAGCTGTGAGACTGCTAGAAACGCCACGGTTGCTAATGCGGTTCCAGCGGGCGCACCTGTTTGCGGGAAAGCCCCGTAAAAACCGCGCTTGCCCGCCGGCGCGTGTTCGACCGCCATCAAAGTTGCGCCGCCCCACTCTCCTCCAACCATGAACCCTTGAAAAAGGCGGAGCAGAGTCAGAAGGATGGGCGCCGCTATTCCAATCTGGGCATACCCCGGAAGCAAGCCCATCAACATTGTCGACAGGCCCATGCCGACTAAGGAAATGACGAGCATCCGCTTTCGACCAACTCGGTCCCCGAAGTGCCCAAAAATCACGCCACCCAATGGGCGAGCCAAGAATCCAACGCCGAAGGTGGCAAAGGACAGCAGAGTTCCCATCAACGGTGTGGCACTTGGGAAAAAGAGGTGCGGGAATACTAAAGCTGCGGCTGTCCCGTAAATGAAAAAGTCATAATATTCGACGGTCGTCCCTATAAAGCTGGCCACTGCAACTTTAAATGGGCCAGCTGTACGCCGTTGTGTAATTTGTGTGGACACGGTAGATCTCCAGAGTGAGGTGTCGCAAAGCGAATGAAGTCGATGCTCTCGAGTCCATCGACATCAAGAACATCCTGAGTGACTAGTCTCACATTAAATTACTTAACTGGCAAAGGATTTTTTTGCGGATTTCTGCCCGGCTGAAAATCCAGGGTGGGGCATGAGGCTACGGCCTAGTCATCGCTCCCATTAGATTTACGGATGATTGAAACCAACCCTCGCAGGCCCTCCGTTAGATTGATAACGTCCCTCGATGCCAGCTGGTCCAGCAACTTCCTCTCATACGCTGATATTGCTTCGACAGCCGGACCAAAAATTCCCAGTGACTTTTCAGTGGGCTCAACGAGATATCCGCGCCCATCCTTCGGATTAGAAATTCTCTGTATCAGGCCGTCAGATTCAAGTTTCTTGACTCTTTTTGTTGTTCCTGGGGCACTAATAAGAGACTGGGAAGTTATCTCTGTTGGGCTTAGTGGACGGCCGCTGCGCACAAGCACCGAGAGAATGTCGAAATCCGCGCGCGTAAGCCCTTGTTTTGCTAAAACCGCGTCACTGCCAGCTTGAATAGCTTGGGCGAGAAACCTAATTCGACCAGTAATGACCATAGGGGACGTGTCTAGATTAGGCATGATTCCATTCCATTGCTCTTGAACCTCGTCGATGGAATCTTTCTGAAAACTCATTTACTTCACCAGCTAACTAGTTTACGATGATTGTGGCGGGAGTCACTGGAGCCTACGCAAACTGAGTCGAACACCCTCAGTCATATAAAAGTAAGGCCTGATACTCCGAAATCAACAATTAGCGCTTTCTGTCGTTGACGGCCTGAACAAGGGAAACAGACAATGGACAATTTCACAAGCAACTTCGGCGCTGCCGACCATATGGATAGTTCTTCGGATGACAATGAATTCGACACTGATGTCTTCATCGTCGGCACCGGGCCCATGGGCGCTACAACCGCATTAGCCCTTGCAACCTACGGCATTCGAACGACAATGGTTTCTCAATGGTCATGGCTAGCGAATACCCCACGGGCACACATCACGAACCTACGAGCAGTTGAAGTACTGCGAGACCTGGGAATAGAAAACGAAGCGAAAAAGTACGCTGTCCCATGGAAGGAAATGGGCGACACGCTTTTCACAACTTCACTAACAGGACCAGAAATTGCCCGGCTCGAGACCTGGGGCACTGGTGATCAGCGGTCCGGCGATTACGTCAAAGCAAGCCCTTGCACGATGCTCGATATCCCCCAGACATTCATGGAACCGCTGCTGGTGAAAAATGCTGCTGAGCGCGGAGCAAAAGTCGCATTCTCCACGAAGTACCTGGGACACAGTCAAGATGCAAGCGGGGTTACTGTGCGCCTGCTCAATCGCATATCAAACCAGGAGTACTCGTTGCGTGCCCGCTACCTTGTGGGCGCCGATGGCGCAAAGAGCCAAGTCGCTGATGAAATCGGACTGGAGTTTGAGGGGCACACTGCCCGCGCAGGAACGGCATACGTCCGTTTCAAAGCCGATCTCTCAGCCCATGTAGCGCATCGTCCAAGCATCTTGCATTGGATCATGAACCCTGTCGCTGACTTCGGTGAAATCGGTATGGGACTACTTCGTGCAGTTCGTCCGTGGGACGAATGGATTGCCGGCTGGGGATTCAATCTGGAGGACGGCGAGCCGGATCTAAGCGACAAACGTGTCATCTCGCAAATCCGCACGTTAGTTGGCGATCCGGAGCTGACCGTTGAATTACAGGGAAGCTCAACGTGGTATGTGAACCAACAGCACGCACTGTCGATGTCCCGTGGGCGCGTTTTCTGCGGCGGGGACGCAACTCATCGTCATCCGCCAAGCAGCGGTCTTGGCTCAAATACCTGCATCCAAGATGCCTATAACCTCGCGTGGAAATTGGCATTCACGATCAAGGGGTATGCAGATTCAGAACTCCTAGAGAGCTACTCGGAGGAAAGAACACCAATTGGTGCTCAAATCGTGGCACGTGCTAACCAATCACGACTCGACTATGCGCCATTGCGCGAGTGCTTCAATACGGATGACGGACACGGAACCAAGACTATCGAAGCGGGATTAGCCCGTCTAAAGGCGCCAACTCAAGAAGGCTCCAAGCTACGAGCGGCGCTTGCCGAAGCGTTGGAATTGAAGAATTTCGAATTCAATGCCTTGGGAGTTGAAGCAAACCAGCGTTACGACAGCACGGCGGTCATTCATGACTGTTCCGAGGAAGAGGTCTTCACCCAAGATCGTGGCCTACATTTGCAAGCCACTACACGTCCTGGCGCCAAGATCCCTCACGCTTGGCTAGTCGGAGCCGAAGGGCGCCGTATCTCCACCTTAGACGTAGTTGGGAAGGGACGTTTCACGCTAATTACAGGTCTATCAGGTCAAGCATGGAAAGAAGCCGCGGAAATGCTGAACTTCCCCTTCCTAGATACCTTGGTCGTCGGCGATGACCAAATTCAAGACCACTATGCCTACTGGGCACGAGTTCGCGAGGTCGACGAAGCCGGTGCATTGCTAGTACGACCCGACGGATACATTGCTTGGCGGCAAATAGCAGATGTTTGGGACACCGCCGTTGCGCTAAAGCAGTTGTCTACCGCATTCGAGCAGTTACTCGGTACCGCCGCGACTGCCCCCAGTCCTCGTTTCTAGTCACCTACCCATACAAGATCCCCAATTTTAAGGAAGTCTCATGAAGCTAACATCAACACCTAACTACACGACTCACGAATTCTTCGGTTTGGAAGACAAATGGCTGCATACAGCCGATGGCGAACTTACTCACTATCACGAGCTGGGAGAAGGCACACCGCTCCTGTTCCTTCATGGGTCCGGCACTGGTGTAACAGCGGCGGCGAATTGGTGGCTGAACCTTCCGTCCCTGTCCGAAGGCGGACGATGCATCGCCATTGACTCCGTCGGCTACGGACAGACTGTCGTTCCAGATGACATTGAATATGGAATCAAGGAGTGGGTCCGGCACGCGGTTCGCGTGCTCGATGCCTTGGACATTGAAAAAACCTGGATCATCGGTAATTCCATCGGTGGCTGGGTAGCCATGCAGTTCGCCATAGACTACCCGGAACGCCTTCTTGGGATTGTCTCGATGGGAACCGGTGGGGCGAAGAAGACCGCAGCGCTCTCCGGTCACGCAAAACCAGATCTCTCTGAGCCTGGCATCCGGCGCACGCTGGAACAGTTTGTCGTGGATAAAACGCTGGTCACCGATAAGTTGGTTTCCTTGCGCTATTCGGCTGCCTTGAACGACACCGCTTCAGATCGTCTGCGGAAGGTCGTGGCTGCACGTGACCGCGACCGCGATGAGTTGCCTTTGGACTTCGACCGCCTGGCAAAAATAGAGATCCCAGTATTGCTAATCCACGGTATGCAGGACGTTGTGATTCCGGTCAGCAGGACCCACGAACTCCAGGAAGTCATTCCTACCGCAGACTCGCATATTTTCAACCAGTGCGGACATTGGTCGCAAGTTGAGCGCGCAGAGGAATTCAACCAAATTGTCGCTGCTTACTTGAAACGAAACATCTAGCTTGAACTAAATCGATGTTCTGCCTGACGGAACATCGTCTAGCTTCACAATTTCGTATGGAGTGCGCTGGAAATCAAGATACACACCACATCAAACGTTTAGCTTCGATTTCAAAGGAGATCATCATGCCTCAGGCTTTGCTATGCATGTCCCACAGCCCCCTGTTGGAACATGCCAATCCACCAGTTGAGGTCAAGTCCGCCGTTGACGCCGCCTTCGCCCAAGCACGTGCATTCGTCAAGGACTTCGACCCTGACCTGATCATCAATTTTGGCCCGGACCACTACAACGGTTTCTTTTACGATCTAATGCCGCCGTTCTGCATCGGCTACGAAGCCTTGGGCACCGGCGATTACGATTCGTGGGAAGGAGCGATTAACGTCCCGACCAGCGTCTCCGAAGCGCTAGCCTCGTACATTATTTCTCAAGACATTGACACGGCCATCAGCCGCAAAATGGAAGTGGACCACGGCGCGGTACAGCCTGTGGAAATCATGTACGGAAATCTGACAGATAAGCCGATGATTCCAATCTTCGTGAATTCGGTGGCGCGTCCTTTCGTCAAAGTTTCTCGGGTGCGTAAGTTTGGACAAGCGGTCGGCGAGTTCTTCAAGAATTCTGATAAAAAGGTCCTCTTCATCGGTTCCGGCGGGTTGTCGCATGATCCACCGGTTCCACAAATCGCCACGGCCACCGAAGAACAGCGCGCCTTCCTAACCGATGGTCGAAAGCCGACTCCCGAGGCACGCGCGGCACGCCAGCAGCGAACCATCGACACTGCAGTTGCCTTCGCCAAAGGTGAGGCAGACATCATGGATTTGAACCCGGAATGGGATCGGGCATTCCTGGAAATCTGCAAGTCAGGTGATGTCACCGGCTTCGATGCGCTGAACGCGGACGAGATGGATGCTGTTGCAGGGCATTCCTCGCATGAAGTGCGCACATGGGTCGCAGCCTACTCAGCACTCAAGGCCTGCGGCGACTACGAAGTGAGCTACGAGTTCTACAAGCCAATCAAGGAATACATTGCCGGATTCGGCGTAACGACAGCGGTGATTAAATAATGACTCAAACAAGCAACAGTACGCAGATCAAACAATTGGCCGACGAACTGCGCACAGCCACTGAGACAAAGGTTCCGGCCCCTCCGTTGCGAGACCGCATTCAGGACATGACGGTCGAGGACGCTTATCAGATCCAAGATGCACAACTGCGGCACCACCTCGCCACTGGACGTGTTCTGGCCGGTCGCAAGGTTGGATTGACCTCGTTAGCGATGCAGAAACAGTTGGGGGTTGATTCGCCCGACTTCGGCTATTTCTTCGCGGATATGGTGCACCATGAAGATGCGTCGCTCGCTGCGGAAAGTTTCATCTCCCCCAAGGTAGAACCGGAATTCGGTTTTGTCCTGAAAGAAACGCTGTCAGGTCCCGGTATCACCCGAGAGCAGGCTGCCGCCGCCATCGGTGAAGTCTACCCTGCCATAGAGATCATCGATTCACGCATCGAAAATTGGAATATCAAACTCGTCGACACCGTGGCTGATAACGCCTCGTGCGGGGCGATTGCCGTCGGCACCACCCCGCTGGATGTAGCCATCGAGGATCTGGCCGACGTTGAATGCTCGCTGTGGATTGATGGCCAGAACGTTGCCACCGGCAAGGGCGAGGCCGTGATGGGCGATCCCGTAGCCCCGTTGGCCTGGCTCGCCAACGTCCTCGGAGAACAGGGCGTGGCATTGGAAGCCGGACAGCTGATCCTGCCAGGTTCCTTTACCGGCGCGGTTCCGGTTCAGAAGGACACTAGAGCCACCGCAGATTTCGGTGCGCTCGGCTCCTTGACCATTAACTTCTCCTAATCAACGTACCAAGTTGCTTCGACTCCCGCTTCTTGCTCTGTCCTAAGGAAACTCCCATGGCTAAAAAGACTGCCGCAATTGTCGGTTCCGGAAATATCGGTTCCGACCTCATGTTCAAGATCATGCGCCGTTCGACTAACGTCGAGGTCAAGTACATGATCGGTGTCGACCCGGCATCAGATGGCTTGGCTCGCGCTGCCCGGTTGGGCATCACTACCTCCGCCGAGGGCGTCGACTGGCTGCTTGCCCAGGATGACCTGCCCGACTTCGTTTTCGAATGCACCTCGGCCAAGGCCCACGAGGCCAACGCGCCAAAGTACAAGGCCTCGGGCATCCACGCCATCGACCTGACGCCGGCTGCGGTCGGCCCCTACCTGGCCCCGGTGGTGAACCTGGATTCCTTGACCGACACCATGAACGTCAACATGATCACCTGCGCCGGCCAGGCAACCACTCCGATCGTCGCTGCGGTCTCCTCCATCGTCCCTGTTGAGTACGCGGAAATCGTTGCGTCCATCGCGTCAAAGTCCGCGGGCCCGGGCACTCGTGCCAATGTGGACGAGTTCACCGCAACCACCGCCAAGGCCCTTGAAGTTGTCGGCGGAGCTAAGCGCGGCAAGGCGATTATCATCATCAACCCGGTGGAGCCGCCGATGATGATGCGCAACACCATTTACTGCATGATCGCAGCCGATGCCGCCGCACCCGGTGAGACCCAGGACAGAATCCGTGCTGCCATCGACAATGCTGCCGAGCAGATCCGCGACTACGTTCCGGGCTACCAGCTGCGCCTGGAACCGCAGTTCGAAGAAGCCCGCGAAGATTGGGGTGGCTTTGGCCGCGTCGGCATCTGGGTGCAGGTAGCTGGCGCCGCCGATTACCTGCCAGAGTACGCAGGCAACCTTGACATCATCACCGCTGCAGCCACCCGCACCGCGGACTTGCTTTCAGAGAAAATCGACGCCGCACGCTCCGCTGCGTCAGCGAACTAAGGATTAGGGGACGCAATCATGACTGCACCTTTGGATACCACTTTCGATATTCGACTGACCGACACCACCCTGCGCGATGGCTCGCACGCCATGAGCCATAAATTCACTGAAGAGCACGTTCGATCGGTGGTTCGCGCGCTGGATGATTCCCGCGTCGAGGTCATCGAGGTGACCCACGGCGATGGCCTGGGCGGCTCCTCCTTCAATTACGGCTTCTCGCTGACCCCGGAAATGGACCTCATCAAAGCCGCGGTGGACGAAGCCAAGCAGGCGAAAATCGCCGTGCTGATGCTCCCGGGCCTAGGAACTATCCACGACCTGAACCAGGCCCACGAAGTGGGCGCTTCTGTGGCCCGCATTGCCACCCATTGCACCGAGGCCGACGTTTCGATCCAGCACTTCCAGCACGCCCGCAAGCTGGGCATGGAAACTGTGGGCTTCCTGATGCTCTCCCACCGCATCTCCCCCGAGGAGCTTGCAAAGCAGGCTCGCATCATGGCAGATGCAGGCTGCCAGTGCGTCTACGTAGTGGACTCGGCTGGCGCGCTGATCCTCGACGATGTTTCGGACCGCGTGTCGGCACTGGTTGCCGAACTGGGCAGCGACGCGCAAGTAGGCTTCCACGGACACCAGAACATGAGCTTCGGCGTAGCCAACTCCGTGTACGCCGTGCGCGCCGGTGCCAAACAAATCGATGGCACTCTGATGGCCTTGGGCGCAGGCGCCGGAAACTCCCCTACCGAGGTTCTGGCCGCCGCCTTCGACCGTCTTGAGATCAAGACCGGTGTTGACATCCAGGGCGTCATGGCCGCGGCTGAAGATGTAGTCAAGCCATTCATCACCCGCATGCCGGTGATGGATCGAGCCTCGATCATGCAGGGCTACGCGGGCGTGTACTCCTCGTTCCTGATCCACGCCGAAAAAGCGGCAGACCGCTACGGCGTTCCGGCTTATCGCATCCTGGAAGAGGTAGGCAAGGCCGGATACGTTGGCGGGCAGGAGGACATGATCGTTGACGTAGCGGTGCAGCTGGCCGCACAGATATAGGACGATTCCAAGTGCGCCGGAATCCGCAAAGCTTCCGTTGTCGCTGTTGGATATTTCGACGGCAAACGCAACGGTTCCGGGCACCGTAGCCACACCATAATGGCACGGGCTTTCGAAGATTGGAGGCGCAAGTTGTTCGGGTTTAAGGACGCAACTCATTCATTCACGACCTGCTGAACTCTCATGAGGTTGTGAGCCACGCGTTCGTAGGAAAGTAAGTGCATGTCCAATCGCCTGAAATACGCCCCGGACCCCTGTGCCGAAGCGGTCGAACTGGTGATCTCGTCCCAAAAGAGGCAGATCGATTCGCAGCACCCTTGGTCTTCAACGACGGGCGCCTGGGCAACTGGGGCCACCCTTGCCGCGCTGAGAATCCTGACACCGAAACAGGGAGACGAGGCCCAGCGCAATGAGCCCACTAAGAGAAGCTATGCCAGGAACTGTTGGTGGCGAAATAGGAAAACGAATTCATCGGAGATGACACCGCCTGCTTCGCCTCCAACAGCAACGCATATGGGCAGCCCTCACCGTGATAAATGGGCACAGCTGGCGGTGCCCATGGGACCGAATGTGCCATAAATGCGCCATTATCAAAAACGCAATTCGCCACCATCAGATATCTACCTGCGGCGTGAGAGCACATATCGCGCTTCTGGGATATCGAGGCCTGATGCAACCAGCGACGCCCGTGCCCAAGGCGGGGTCTTTTGCTACGCTACGCCCTGTAATTCCTTGGTCTCAGAGCCAGCGGAATTGGGTGGCTTTGACTCATTCTTGGCGAGCCATGATGCCCCCGGCTACACAGAAAAACCTAGAACATTCCATTATCAACCAGAATATAGTCGTTGCCATATCGCAACAGATGGAACTCGTCCATGGTGCCATGCAGACTATGAAAAACATCGACTACAGCAACTCCGCATCGACACTGGTGATCACGATCTTCAACAATTCGGTGGCAGTCCCTTTTACAAAGGCACCAAGTTCCCCAATTCCGCACGGCGATGGGCCAGTTATTCAAGGGCACCAATCAATAGGTTCTTGCCAATGATTTCGGCGGGCTTACATGATCCGCTGGTGACCTAGATAGCAGCCAACATTGCCGGTCAACGCCTTTTCCGCACCGAAGGACGCAACTCCAGTCGAGAGGCTAGTGCACCTTGCAAAGCCCTGACCAATAGGTGCAGTCAAGGGCGTCTTCACAGATGAAGTGAATACCACGCAGCGCAACCCGGCTTGGGACCGGTCGTGTTCGTACGTCTTCCAGTCAGGGAAGATCGAGAATTGCGATGGCGACAGTGCGAACGGGATGGATGAAGCATTAGGGAGCCATTCACGCGAGCTAAACCCCTGCGAAGCAAGATAGAAGCGCGATCAACTCGTAGCTGTCGACTAAAATGTTCTTCCTTCAAATTGGACAGTGAGCATGCTGTGCACGATGCTCAATGAATCCAACGGTTCGTTGTGCAGCCTTTAAATTTGATGCTAGCGCCGGCGCACCTTGCGGACAATCACGATAACAACACTGGTAAGCATGGCGGTTGCGAGGCTGACAATCAGCGGAGTTTGCCAGTCGAGCTCGACTATAAATGCACTGAATTCCTTGCTGAAGGCGCTCGCTGCCGGGCCTATTTGGGCTTCGGACTGTATTGCTTTGGCCGAACTTTCCACCACGGCTGGCATCACCCATTGGAAAGCCAGGGCCACCACCCAAAAGACCAGGTTGATGGCGCGCAGGAATCCGACAAATCCAAGGATCAGCCCCAAGATCAACGGCCCGGCATACCAGAGGTATACGTAGTAGGACTGCGCTCCGGCAATGAGCGAGGCGACGATCTGCAGCCAGTAGCTCACGCTGACCGTCATAGTGGCATAAAAGAGCGCCGCCACGGGAAGACGCAACTTTGCGCTCAAAAAATACCAGGCCAGGCTCAGGATCAGCAAGGATCCGAAGACCCATAGTTGAGTTACTGAGGCTTGCGTAAGTTTCCCGCCGAAAGCCGAAGGATTCGTGGCATATATTCCCTGTGCCCCTAATCCGAGCATCCCCAGGAATATTCCCACGGCGGTCATAACCGTGAACCCAGTTCTCCCGCGGCCCACGCGACGCACTAGCCAACTGCCCAATAGCGCGGACAAGCTGGAGACAACAATCAAGCCAAGTGCATCGTTGCCAGCGAGCGGCAAAATCGAGCGGTCTTCTTCCCCGATCCACAACCAGGGCATCACAACTATGACCACAATTAATATGCCGCCGGCAATTTGCATCCACCAGTTTTGCCAGACGCGCCTCATTGAACTCACTGTGCTCCTTCGTGTTCCTACGCGCTCATTGTTCCAGAGCAGAGCCGGCGCCGCGCGAAAGGCACGGGGCATGTCCATGAAATCGATGTCCACTACATGAACGAACCAGAAATGGCCACGCAGACGCAAATGGCTCGCGAGCGTCCACTTAGGTGGGATGCTCACGAGCCATCAGAATTTTGCTTTCACCACGCTTTGGCATGGATGGCCAAAACATTTCAGCGATGCAGATTCGGGTGGCCTGCACTCGCGATAGGTCATTGCTGGATCAGGCGGTAGCCTTTCCAGCGTCATCTGTTTTCATTGAACACCAGAGAATTCATCCTGCGCAAACGGCAATGCATCTACTGGTCAATATGATCAATCAACCGCGAAATAGCCTCATAATATCCAGCATTTTGCCATGAAGCCTGAATCACATTTTGAACCAGCATCGCAATTTTCGACGCCTTGACATTGACGTAGCGTCAACCTGTAGCTTGAGGAACATGAACAATTCAACGGTGGGTCCAGTACCCGCGGAATACTCGATTTCCTACCTTTCGCGGGTCGCTGGAATCAGTAGCCGCACCTTGCGCCACTACGACCACATCGGGTTGCTGGTACCGGACCATGTTGCCCAGAACGGCTACCGTTTCTACACCCAAAACCAGCTGGTGCGGTTGCAACGGATCCTGCTGCTCAGGGACATGGGCCTGAAGCTGGAGAGCATCACCGAAATTCTGGATGACCAACGCGACGAACGAGAAGCGCTGGCCGAACATGTCCAGCAACTACAAGCACAGCGCAGAATCATTGATCGCCAGATCACGACGCTGGAACGCACGATTTCAGCATTGGAGAACGGAGAAGAAATGAAACCCGAAACCAGCTTTGACGGCTTCAACGAACGATACAAGGAAGAAGTCACCCAGCGTTGGGGCGCCAAAGCCTACAACGACTCCAACCAGTGGTGGCGCAGCAAGAGTGCAGAGGAACAAGCCGGCTTCTTCCAGCAAGTCCGCGAATTGAACGAAGCGTGGATCCGCGCCGGAGAGCAGAACGTGCGTGCCGATAGCGATGATGCCCAAAGCTTGGCCGCGCGACATGTTCAGTGGCTTCGTTCGGTTCCAGGAACGCCACTGGATTCCTCTGACCTGGAACAGCGCCGCGCCTATGTCAGTTCATTATCGGAGATGTATGTCGCAGATGAGCGGTTTGCCAAGAATTACGGCGGCCATGCGGAACTGGTCCGTGACGCGTTGAAGGCCTATGTCCAGAAAGCTGCGGACCTCTAGGATTGCGAGTCGTTGGCAATCTCTTCGCGTGCCTGGGCGTAGCGTTGCTGGATGTAGTTTTCCAGTTCAACGCGCTCCACGCGCCACATGCCCCGTCCACCAATTTGGATGGCTGGCAGCTCCCCGCTTTTGACCAGGGCGCGAACCTGAGGAAGCTTTACATTCAGCTCCTCTGCCACATCTTCCAAACGCAAAAACCTCATAGGAACAGGGTACTGTGCTTGGCCTTCGAATGAGGGCCAAGCACTACTTTGTGGACAAGCGGCATGGATTCGCGCCATAGCCGTCGGCGGAGCGGCTGCACCTAGCTCGCCTGCAACAATATCGGTCAGTTAGCGCAACACATTTGGGGGGAACTGGTCATATTGACTAAAATCTGTAGGAGGTACTTACGCACGCGCACCACAACCTGTCACAGGAGACCAGCACATGAATTCGGATACGTATCAGCTCGATGAAACCGACCGGCGTATCCTCCTGGCACTCGATGCCGACCCCCGTGTGCCCATCATGATGCTCGCGCAGCAACTTGGCCTGGCCCGCGGCACCGTTCAAACCCGCTTGGAGCGCTTGGCCCACTCCGGAGCGTTGCGTCCGAACACCGCCCGCATCTTGCCTGCATCCATGGGTCGCGGTGTCAGCGCCTTTGTGAGTGCCGAACTGAACCAGGCTGCGCTCAATGATGCCATTGCCGCATTACGCCAGATTCCCGAAGTCCTCGAATGCGTTGCTCCAGCGGGCGATACTGACCTTTTGATTCGGGTCTCCGCTACGGACCCCGATGACCTGTACCGCGTCAGCGAGGAAATCCGCCTCTGCCCCGGCATTACCCGTACGTCCACCTCGATGATCTTGCGTGATGTTATTCCCTACCGCACGACCGAACTCTTGAAGAAACTGAGCAAAGACCAGCACTAGCTCAGCGCCAGCAGTTAGCTGCTGACCTCCTCCAGCCCGGCTCTCGGCAGGTGTCCGCGGGAACGATAGACCAGGGCGATTGATGCCAGGCACAGCAACGCCAGGATAGCGATGAACAGCACCGGGTCGGCAATAAGGCGCCACGAGGCAAATAGCGTCGGGAACGTAAAGCCAACAAAACAAACCATGTAAAAGCGCCCGGTCAGTTTGCCGACATCCGCCGAACCGGCCAGATCCAGCACCTGGCTCAGCCCTGCCACCAGCAAAATGCCATTGGCTGACCCGGAGACAATAAACGCAACGACTCCCAGCAGCTCGGAGCCGGTCAACGAGACGGCAATCATCAACAGCAGGGCGGCCAGCGCCGTCACCAAGCCAGCGATCAGCAATGAAATCTTGCGGACATCGTTGTACCGCCGGACGAACGGCTGGATGATGGTCCCCATCCCCATGGTCACGGCGACCGCGACGGTGGAGTAGAGCAGGCTGGATCCTCCAGGGCCATCGCTTAATGCCGGGACTACCGCGAAACCGGTGGCGGCCATGCCAAAGACCCACGGAGCGGAAGGCAAAACCACGCGGTTGAACCGGCGCCGGTTTTCCAGCGTTGTTTCACTGCCGGTAGCGGTGGCCTCCTGTAGTTGAATCCGGGGTTCCTCGGAGGCCGCAACAAGCAAAACCAGCCAGGCAATAGTGGTGAGCGCATGAACCAGATACGCAATCTCGGGGTGTGCGCTAAAACCGACGATGGCGCCGGAAACGATCGGCCCCACCGCGAATCCGAGGGATGTGCATAGTGCCGCACGGGTAGCGCCAGCTGGACCAGGGCTGAGCAATTTGACCCAGCTGGTGATGGCCACCATGGCCAGCCCCATTCCGAGCCCGCTGAAGACGCGGCCCGCATAAAGCCCGGCAACGTTCAACGCTCCAGCAGCCATGATCAAGGATCCGACAATGGAACTGCTCAAAGCGATCAGTGAAAAGAGCTTGCGTCCGAGGCGATCCGCCAGCGGGCCGCCGAAGGCCAGCGCAGGAATCATGCCCACGAGATAGCTGCCCATGACCAGCATGGCCTCGACTTCGCTCAGGTCACGAAATTGCTGGTACCAGTTGATCAGGGAAACGTACTGGTTGGCGCACCACCCGGTCAGCACCAAGCAAACGCCCGGCAGCCACCACGGTGTGGCACCGGTGCGCAGGACTCGTCGTGAAATTTCTACTGCTCCATCTCGTGGAAGAGCCCGCGAACCCGCTCAGCGATCTCATCCCTGATGATATTCATGCGCTCGGCTCCGGTGATCCCGTCTTCGCTGGGCTCATAGGTGACCCAGCGTTCGACGGCGACCGACGGGTCCAGTTGCGGATGGGCATCGGTGCCGAGAATGACGACGCGGTCGACTTTCTCAACCACCTTCGGATCAATGCCCTTGGGCTCGCCATGGGACATGTCTGCCCCGGTCTGTGCCAACGAGGCCACCGATTCCTGGTTGATCCCCGTGCCTGGATTGGTTCCGGCGGAATAGCTGGTGATCTTTCCAGCAGAAATGTAGTCCATCAATGCGGCAGCCATCTGCGATTTGCCGGCATTGCGTGAGCAAATGAAAAGTACCGAGTTAGCCATGAACCTATTGAACCACCCGCGATGGACTCGCGGGTGGTTCACTACTCATGAATCATCGGATCATTACTTGAGCAATTTATAGGTCTTGATGGTTTCACCCTTGAAGAAGGCTGGCTGGGTGATCCTCATGTAGATCATCACCACCACGCCCAGCAGGAGCACGCCGACACCCAGGATGAACACCATTCCCACTCCCCCGATATTCGAGCCGGATCCGTAGTCGGGATTCATGGATTCAAAGGCGGTGGCAAAGAACATCACCAGAAGGACCACTCCGCCAATCAACGGCGCCAGGAACTTGAAGATGATATTCCTTGGACTGGCAAATAGCTCCCCTCGGAAGTACCAGACACAGGCCAGGGCAGTCAGGCCGTAGTAGAAGCAGATCATCAGGCCCAGCGCGGTGATCGTATCCCACAGCGCGTTTTCCGAAACCAGCCGGGTTATGACGTAGAACGCGGCGGCGGCAGCGGCCGCAGCGAAGGTGGCTACCGATGGCGACATGAAGCGCGGCGAGATCTTCGAGAAGCTCTGCGGCAACGCCTTGTAGTAGCCCATGGCCAGCAGGGTGCGTGCCGGCGAGACCATGGTTGACTGCAGCGAGGCTGCCGAGGACGAGAGAATAGCCAGGGACATCAGCAGTGCCAGCGGCCCCATCACCGGACCGGAAAGCACAGCAAAAATTGATTCCTGATTATCCGGGTTTCCGGCCCCCAGGCCGGTGGTCCCGACGCCGGCCCAGTAGAGCACGCCCAGGGATACTGCGACATACAGGGCCATGATCAGCAATACGGTCCAGGTGGCGCCACGGCCCGGCACCTTCTTGGGGTCGGTAGTTTCCTCATTCATGGTCAAGGTGACATCCCACCCCCAGAACACGAAGATCGACAAGGAGATGCCTGCGGCAAAGGCAGAGAAGCTCTCCACGCCTGCCGGGTTGAACATCTGCAGGCTAATGGGAGTCTGGTCGAAGGGCTGGTTCGAGGTGAAGGCCATGACGGCGAACAGCAAGAGCACGGCCACCTGGAACGCAACCAAGCCGTATTGGAAGGCCTTGGTCGCGTTCAAGCCGCGGTAGGAAATATAGGAAGCCGCGGCGATGAATACCAGCGTGGTGGGGATGTTGATCCACAGGTTGGTGGTCAGCTCCGCGATTTCCGGGTGGCCGGTGATCTGCGCCAGCAGGATGTAGAAGAAATCCACGGCGACCGCTGCGAGGTTGGAGAGCACAATCACCGTCGCGGCCACCAGCCCCCAGCCGCCCATCCAGCCGATCATCGGGCCGAAGGCGCGGGTAGCCCAGGTAAAGGAGGTGCCCGAATCGGGCATCGCATTATTCAGCTCGCGGTAGCCCAGGGCTACCAGCAGCATGGGCAGGAATCCAGCCAGCAGGATGGCCGGCAGGCTGGTGCCTACCTCTGCCACGGTTGCGCCCAGGCCTGCGGTGAGGGTGTAGGCCGGGGCAATGCTGGAAATTCCGATGACCACCAGGCCAAGAACACCGACGGTGCCCTTGGAGAGGCCTTTTTCGTGCAAGCCGCTCTCGGCGGCTGCAGGATGGTTATCCTGCCTCAGGTCTTGCGACATGTTGGTTTACCTTTAGCTTTAGTGAGGCGTGAGCGCGTCGGTCAGAAGTACCGCGCCACCTTTCCACCAGGGGGTCTGAAATATGAAAGGGCCGGAATCCGGACAAGCCGAAACGGCTAGCTGCTGGATCCTGGATTGGGGACAACTCCCATGGGGACGGACAGCTTGCCGAGAATTCTTTGGGCCTTGGGCCCGATGAAGAGCCTGCGGGCTGCGGCCAGCCGCGCCGAGCCGAGCAAAGCGAGATCGCCGCCTTGCCAGGAGAGCTGCCCGGTGGCTTCATCCAGGTTCCGGCCAACCACCACTTCGATGCTGGCTTCCAAATCCATGGACCGGGTCAGCTCGGCCAGGTAGGAACGGGTGTTCTCCACATGCCCTTCCAGATCCCGTTCCGGGTCTTGGACGTCGAAGGGCAAGACCAGCGTGACCACGCGCAACGGCAACGAGCAGGCTGCGGCCAGGCGCGCCGAGTGCTCAATGACATCCTTGGCTCCGGGCCGGTCCCCCACAAAAGCGGTCAGCCGGGTCAGTTTCCCGTTGGCGGACCGCAAGGTCTCCAAGGCCGCCGGCGAGGACATGAACACCGACACCGGCGAGGAGTGAAGCAGCGCGTTGGCGATGGCTCCGGGCAGGAAGAATCCCGCGCGGTGGCGTTTGCGTCCGCCAAGCACAATGCCATCAGCCTCGTACTGCTGGGCGAGGCCGATCAGACCCTCGGCCACCGATGGCACCGAACGGGCTGCCACGGTGGCGTGGATCCCAGCGGGCACCAGGGCCAGGGCCTGTTCGGCCCACTGGTCGACCTGGGCGGAGAGGATGCTGGAGTATCCGTGGTCCCCGCCCGGGTAGACCGCGTTGAACGGTGCAGCAGCTGGCAGGACAATGGCGATCTGCAAGGCCGCGCCGGAGGTCCCGGATACCAGGGCGCTGGCCAGTTCAATGGCTTCGGCGCCGCGGTCATCTGCGGTGTAGCCTACGAGCAATTTCATGGTCTAGGCGCTGACCTTGTCCTCGATGATGGTCAGTGTCTGCACGCCGTCGTAGCTCTCGTCATAGCTGGTTCCGTCCAGCTCGGCGATGATGCGCGCCGCGGAACGGCGCCCCATGCGCACCGCGCCATCCACATGCTGGAATCCCTCGCCAGCCAGGTCCGAAGAGGAGAAATAGATGGGGCCGATGTTCTGGTTCTGCGCCGGGCCAAACCGGTGCAGGCCACCGAGGTCGTAGCTGGTGGCGTAGGCGCCCCGGGTCCATTCCTCGGCGGCGAAGTCCGAAAGGTAGAAGACCTTCGGATCCAGCGCCTTTTCGCCCAGGTAGGCGGCGATGCCCTTGAGAATGGCGGCCCGGCGGGCCTCGTCATCCAGTTCCCACATGGCATCGGCCTTGGCATCCGAGATGAAGCCCACCAGGGTTCCGGTGCTTTCGCCGATGTAGGTGTTGTCGTAGAGTTCCTGGACCAGCGCGTCGGGGCCAAAGCAGGTTCCCGAGAGCCCTTCTTCGCGCCAGAACGGGGTGTCGTATACGGCGTGGACCTTGATGACCAGGCCCATGGACTGGTGCTGGTGGGTGACGTGCTGCTTGCGCGGCAGTGCTGGAACGTAGCTGATGCGGGAGTACAGGTTGGGAGGAATGGCCACCACTACCTTTTTGGCAGAAACGGTTACCGACTGGCCATGGGCTACCACTCCGCCGTCAAACCATTCCAGCTTGAGCACGGGGTTGTCCAGGAAGACGATGCCCTCGCCCAGGCGCTCGGCGACGGTCTTGGATACTCCCTGCATGGTGCCCACAATGCGGCGGTCAAGGATGAAGTCTTCATCAACCAGGTTGTCGAAGGATCCTGCCGAGGAGGCCATCAGCACTGCTTGCAGCGCGGAGAAGGTGTGGGCTGGCTTGGTGAGCATGCCGCCGGCAATGAACAGCCCCACGTTATTGCAAGCCAGCTCGTCGTTCGAGTTCTGGCGCAGGAAGTGGTGGAAGGAGATCTTGTCCAGTTCTTCTGCCTGCGGGTGCTCCCATGGCTTATCCGGATTCATCTGCGCGGCCAAATCATTCATGAGGCCGATCAGCTTGTTCATCTGCGCCACGGTGTTCTGCGCGACAGGGAAGTCCTCGCCGGAGTAGATGACGGCTTCGCCCTGCTCGTTGAGGTAGACGCTCTTGCCTGCCTTGTAGCGTTCGAAGGTTTCGATGCCCAGCTCTTCGATCAGCGAATAGAGCCCGGACTGGTCCGGGCTGATCCATTGGCCTCCGATTTCGATGGTGGCCCCGTCCATGACGTCGGTCCAGGTGCGTCCGCCGACGCGGTCGCGGGCTTCGAGCACGGCTACGGATTTGCCTGCCTTGTTCAGCTCGTAGGCTGCGGTCAGGCCCGATGGGCCGGCACCGATGACTACTACGTCGCGTTCCAGATGTTCCATGAACAGCTCCCTCAAACAATAAAATGAATTCAGTTCATTTACTTGTCATATAGCATAGGGGAAGAACATCGACTTGTGAAGCAACCCACGTCAGGAAGTGAAACGCATGACCGAATCGGGCACCCGGCGCGCTGGCAGACCGCGCAAAGCGGTACTCACTCGCGAACGCATCACCGCGAACGCGCTAGAACTGGTTTCCGACAGCGGGTACGAGTCCCTGACCATGCAGCGTCTGGCCAAGTCACTGGGGGTCTCGCCGTCGGCCCTGTACAACCACGTGGACTCAAAACATGATTTGATGCAGTGGATCCAGGAATTGGTCATGACCGATATCGACACCACAATTTTTGATGCCGAACCGCTCAAGGAAGCCCTGGTGCATTGGGCGACGAGCTACCGCGATGTGTTCGCCCGCCACATCCCCTTGATCCCGATCATCGCGGTGCTTCCGGTCTCGGATTCCCCGCGCACCCTCGGCATGTACGAGCGGGTCGCCGAGGCGCTGAAAGACTACGGCCTGGCTGAAAACGAGATCATTCCGACCATCGTTGCCTTGGAATCATTCATCTTCGGCTCCGCAATGGACACCGCGGCACCGCACGATATTTTTGATACGACGAACCACACGGACCTCACCCCGCACTTCACCCAAGCTGTGGCGGCGCAACGAAAAACGCAGATCAATACCAGCGACGATTCTTTCCAGCGAGGACTATCGGCCATGATTGCCGGCCTGCTGGGCACCGGCAGCGCATCATGAGTGAAGAGGATCGCAAGCCACGGCGCATCGCATTGAATCCGCGGCAGTGGGCGGCCGTCGCCCTGGTGGTCGTTGCGCTGGTTTTCATCCTGCAGAATCTGACCTACGTTCGCGTGGAGTTCTTCCTCATCCACACAGCTGCGCCGCTCTGGCTGGTCCTGCTGGTGACTCTGGCGGCAGGCTACGCCATTGGCTGGTTCTCAAAACGGCGGGGCTAGTCGCCCAAGATGGCCCATTCCCCGACTTCTTCATTCTGCGAGTCGTAGACATCCTCTTGGGCGCCGGGTTCCAGCGGGTACATGGCCACGCGCTGCGACCAGTCGCTCAAGATGCGCTGGAGCTCCTCCATCGGCTTGAGCTGCATGTTCTCGGTATCAAAATTGACTTCCAAAACAAAACGCATGGCCCGCTCCTAGTTCTTCCGGTTGCCGCCATCCTATGCCCGAGCCCGAGGAAAAACGAGAGTTATTGATAGCGCGCCGTCGCGAAAGTTCTATGGGAGCAAAGAGAAAAATAGCGAGCACCCAAGGAGCCTTGGATTCTCGCTATCGGAAGGTGCAGCAGGCAGCTACTGGACGCCACCCATGTAGGCCAATGACTGGAGCGCTTCATTGCCGCCCACCTTGTACAGGGCCAAGACCAGGCCGCCAAAGACGATCCCCAGGACGGCGCTGAAGCCCAAGGAGATCTTGATCAGGGAGCGCACTTCACCGCGGCTGACTTCAGCTTCGTCGTTGAGGTACTTTGCAGCGCCCTGGCTGAAGCTCGCGGCAGGGGTCAACACCCCAGCGGAGACAGCCAAGAGGTTCGACGCAGAATCGGTCTGGCCATCGCGCAGGAAGGCAATGGTTTCCCGGTTCTTACGATCCTGGCGAAGCTTCACGATGTTGGCGCCATGGCGCGCCAAGAGAATATCTTCACCCAGTGGGATCGTTGCCATTGCTTTGCTCCTCATTAAAATCCATCACGTCTTTCCAGCACTTACAATCATTTCTGAAACGTTTTATCGCCGGAACCCTTTTGTCGAGAACCACACACGCTCCTGTGATGCAATCCGCATGATTCTGGGGCAAAATCGACCTTTCAGGTGACGGGGAGCATAGCCAAAAGCAAAAATCTCCTGCTCAAGCATTCGAATTTGGGCATAGCAAAACCCCGGGGCAAAAAAATTCGCCCCGGGGTCATTTCACTGCACTTGAAAACGCCTAGGCAGTTTTCAAATCGTTGTTCTTGTTCTTTTGCTGGCGCTTGGCCTCGCGGATCTGAATACTCAGATCCTGGTTCGACAGATCTTCCGGTGAAGCGACACCGTACCTGCGGGCCTTGACTACCAAGGCTTGGCGAATTTCTGCTTGGTGGTCTCGCTTGTAGCGGATCACCATCATGACGCTGACGATTGCCAAAACAATCAGGGTCACCACTGCGGTAAGAATCGTAGTTTCCAAATTCATCGTCTTCTCGACCTCCCCATCTGTATAGTCCCTGCTGCGCTCTGCCCTATTGGTTTTGCCGGAGAATACGATTCAACGGCCAAGGGTTCACAGCATTGCTAAGAGAAGAACATCAAGTTTAGCATATTTCTTCGAAGAATGCCCGCGGGTATCGCTGACTCCTACGATAAAAATCGGCTTCAAAGCCATCTGTCACTGAGCCTAGAATTCACCCTGGCCCTGGCCGTGCTCGAAGACCAGAGACGTTTGAGTTGTTGCGACTGCAGGATTCGCAGAGAGGTTATCAAGGACGAACTGCCGGACATCGGCGGAGTTGCGGACTGCCACATGCAAGACGAAATCATCAGCGCCACCGAGAAAAAACAGCTGCTGCACTCCCGGCTTGGTTTTCATCTCATTGGCGAAATTTGCCATGAGGTGGCGTGCGCCAGGCCGGATCTTGACGAAGATCAGCGCTTCGAGCTCGCGCCCCAGAACCTGTGGATCCACCTCGATGGTGAACCGGGAAATCACGCCGGAATCACGCAAGGCGTTCAGGCGTGCCAGACAGGTGGACGCGGCAATCCCCAGCTCTTCGGCCAGTGAATTATTGGTCCGTCGAGAATTCTTGCTGAGCAACGCCAACAGCCTGCGGTCGATCTCATCGAGTTGTACGGTGCGGTTCTCGCGCTTCGATAGATTCAACGACATGGCGCCGCACCTGCTCTCTGGTATCGAGGATCGCTGAAATCATCATACGACCGTTCAGCAATTGATTTCGGAATTCTCCGGCTCCGGGTTGCCTCTGGCCGCTTGCTTTCGAATTCTCATTCGCAGCACGGCAAGAACCACAGCACCCACGGCGAGCAGCCCTGCCACAAGCCATGGCCAATCCAGTGCCAGCCAGGCGTAGAACACGGCCATGCCCACGGTGGTGTAGATCAAGGACCACAGCAGCGCTCCCAGCGCCACCGCCGGCAGGTACCGCCGCAGGGGCATTCGGCTGATTCCAGCAGAGGCATTGACCGCGCTTTGGATTCCGATGGTGAGGAAACTCAGCGGCACCGCAAACACGCCCCAACGGCCAATGAACTTCTGCGCCCTGCGGTAAACGGCGCCCTGCAGATGCCTCTGGAAGCGGGTCCGCTCGACACCCTTGGCGATCCCCCGGCCTACCCAGTAAGTGGCATTCCCCCGGGCGAAGGCGCCGAGGAAAAAGGCAATGAACGTCACGCCAAAAGGCGCGTCGTTGATCAGCCAGGAAACCGTCTGCGCCATGGTTATGGAACGCTCTTGATCTTGCGGACCAGCACCGCGCCAAGCAAGCTCACGACAACCGAGCACAGGAACAGCGTCGGGTACCCGCCCAGCCATGTCACAGCCAGCCATGCCACCAGCGGGGCGACCACCTGGGGCAGCGAATTAGCGATGTTGATCATGCCCAGATCCTTGCCTCGTGAATCTGCGGTAGGCAATACCTGCGTCAGCAGCGCAAAGTCCACGGCGAGATAGGCGCCGAATCCGATGCCCAAAAGCACGGCAGCGATGATGGCCATGGCGAATGTCGTGGACAAGGCCATGACTCCGGCGGCGCAGGCGACGATCACCGAAGAAATCATGACGTACTTCTTGCGCCGGCCATCGCGATCCGACAGCTTGCCAGAGATGACCGAGGAGAAAATCACGCAGAAGGCGTAGATCGCCGTCAGCACCAGCACGCCTTGGGCGGGATTGGGATGCCCGATGGCGTCTTGCAGGAAGTACAACAGGTACACCAAGCACAGCTGGCTGCCCAGATACAGGAGGAATCGGGTCAGCCAAGCCCACCCGAAGTCCTTGTGCTTGACCGGATTGATCCAGAAGCTCTGCAGGAACTGCAAGGCGCTCAGCGGCTCCAGCGTCCCCTTGGGCAGTGGCGTATCCTGGCGCATCAGCACAAACGGCACGGCGCAGATGGCTACAGCCAAGGCAACCAGCGCATATCCGAAGACCAGGTTGCCAGCGGCAACCATGCCGATCACCGCGCCAATCAGTGAACCGCAGGTCTGGCCGAGCGCCACCAGCCCGCCGACCACGCCGCGCTGTTCCACCGGGACCCGGTCCGGGATCGCGGCGAAGATGGCTGCTACCGCCGCATTTCCGGCCGCCTGCATCAGTGCCCAGCCCAGGACCAGCAGGCCCACGGTGTGCGCGGTCGACATCAGCAACAGGGCCAACGCACCGCAGATGGTTCCGCAGAAGACCCACGGGATGCGGCGCCCGAACTTCGAGGTGCTGCGATCGCTGAGCGCGCCAAAGAGCGGATTCGCCACCAGGGAGACCGCCGCGCCGACACCGGTCACCAAGGAAAGGATGGCACCCTTCTGGCTGGCATCAAGCTGCTCAGCGTGAAGGCCGAGCAGCACCTGGATCGGCGCAAAAAAGCCGACGTTGATGCCGATGTGAACGGTGACCACCGCGGCAATCCATCCGCGGCTGACCCGCCGGGTGGGCACCTGCAAGGCCAGTGGCATCTTCGCGGGTTCGGCTGTGCTCATCGTTCGTTCCGCCCTAATTCACGGGGACCCACGCTCGGGTCTTCCAATTGTTCAATGCTCGGTGTGATGCCTCGTGCGATCAGGCGCTTGACGGCTTTGGCCATGAGCCCGCCGTCGACCATGCTGGCGGCAACCAGCCTGCCGCCATGGTCCAGGCCGAACACCGTCTGGATCTTGCCTCGGCGATTGCGCCGGATGATCGTGGTGGCTGCCTGGCTGAACTCCCCCACCGTTTCCACATGCATCTCGTGGCGGTCGGTCCAGAACCATGGCACCGAGCGCTGCACCGGTGCCGCATTCATGATGGTGGCGGCGGCTTGGGCGGCATCTTCCATGGCCGCTTCCCAGTGCACCGCCCGGCGAGCGCCCTGCACGCGCGCCGCGTCGCCGATGGCCAGCACCTGCCGATGGCTGGGCGAACGCTGTTCGCCGTCCACCACGATGCCATCATCTATGCCCAGCCCGAGGGCGGCGGCCAACGAGGTTTCAGGCTGCACGCCGATGGCGCTGACGATCAGCTCGGCGTCCAGGCGTTCTCCGTCAACCACTGCGTGGTCCGCTTCGATGCTGGCCACGGTGCCGGTGATCGTCCTGATGCCGCGCTGGGCATGGTCCGCATGCAGCTGCTGGGCCAGGTCTTGGCCCAGGACCGAGGCCAGCGGCGCATCGGTATTCGACACGAGGGTGACCTGCGCCCCGAGCATCTTGGCGGTGGAAGCGAATTCCGCCCCGATCAGTCCCGCTCCGATCACCAGGACCTGCAGGCCGAACATCGAGGAGTCCAGCACCTGCGCCAGTGCGGCGGCATCGGCCGCGGTGTGCAGGGTGCGGGCGTGCTGGGCGCCTGGGACCTGCAGCAGTACCGGGGTGGTGCCGGTGGCAAGGACTACCCAGTCGTCTTCCGAGTCGGGAAGAGGCAGATCCTCTACCATTTCCGGCAAGAGGCTAATGCCGTGCTCGGCGTACCAGGCAGCGGGGGCGAAGGGCTCGGCCTGCAGCGTTTTGCTCAGTGGCGGCCGGTCGTAGGGCAAGCCCTGGGGGTCGCTGATGGTGATGGTTCCGGCGTAGTTGTGCCGCACCAGTTCCCTGGCCAGCGTGTAGCCCGCGACTCCGCCGCCGATGATATGCACTGAAGACATTTAGATGTCGAGCTCCAGGACACCGTCAACCACGTTTACGGTGTAGGTGCGCGCATCCACGGTGGCCGGCATGCACTGGACCCGCCCTGTTTTCAGGTCAAAGGTCGAGGAGTGGATGGGGCACTCCACCGAGCAGCCTTCAATCCAGCCGTCGGACAGCGAGGCGACCTCGTGGGTGCATTCGTCTTGCAGCGCATAGAAGTTGCCGTCTTCGGCATGGAAGATCGCAATGTCCTCGGCAGCTCCGCTATCGCTGGCGCTGACCAGCAGGGACTCTCCCTCGGGCACTAGATCCGTGGAACCGACTCGGTAGCTCAAGATAACTCCTTAACGCTTGACATCATCGTTCCTATCTTGTCATTGATCCACGCCCAGCGCATTGCCAGCTAGCTGGCGGAGACCAGCTGCCACAGCGGATGATCGCTGGTCAACGAGGCGAGGACCTGTGCCCCGTCCAGGCCGTTGCCAACTGCGGGAACCAGTTCCAGGTCCGGGTCCAGCGCCTGCAGCCGGCGGGAAAACTCGCCACGCAGCAGGCCGTTGCGGAACACTCCGCCAATTGCGGCCACGCGGAACGGGCCATGGCCTGATGAGCCCACCCGTTGTGCTGCCGTCACTGCGCTGAAGGCCAGCTCATGGGCGGCGTCCTGGCTGATCTGCGCGGCCAGGGGGTCGTTTCCCGCGCAATCGGCGACCGCCTGGGCCAAAGATGCCACCTCGGAGACCGCATCGGGCGAGGACTGCAGCTGGATATAGGCTTCGTCCAGGTCCGGCCATTTTTCCTGCACTGCGCGGCTCAAAAGGGTCTTGGCTCCCCTGCCGTCATGGGAGCGCATCACCGCATCCAGCGCCCGGCGGCCAATCCAATACCCGCTGCCCGCGTCCCCCATGATGTGGCCCCAGCCATCGACCCGGGCCACCGAGTCGGCTCCCACGCCCAGGGTGACGACGCCGGTTCCGGCCGCGGTGACCACTCCGGGCCCGCTGCCAAGCGCACCGAGATAGGAGGTGAGCGAATCATGGGCGAGGATCACCCGCTGCACCCCGTCGACGCCCAGGGCATCGTGCAGCGCCCTGGCATCATGCTGGGCGCGGGTGAGCCCCGAGAGCCCGACGGCGATGATCTGCGGGATGGTTCCGGTCTCCTCCATGGCGCGGTGCAGGGCGCCAGCCACCTGGGCGATCAGCGGCTCATCGGTACGCACCCCCGGGCTGCTGAGCTCGCGGCCGGTTCCGGCGCCATCCACTGCGCGGATCTTGATACTTGTTTGGCCGCCGTCCAGCGCCATGATCGGCAATTGCATGCTCTCGCTCCGCATCGTTGTGGGCTCAGCCGGCGTGCCAACGGGATCGGGACCAGCTGCGGGATCCCAGAATATCGTTTCCCGCCGCTAGAACAGCAGCAGCCGGGCCATCAGCAGCACCGAGCCGACGATCGAGAAACCCAGTGCCAGCATCCGCTGCCGGGCGGCGTCGATGGAGCGGTTGAGCCACCCGGAGAGCAGGAAGCCGAGAATCACCGCGGGGCACATTGCGGCCAAGGTGATCAGCACCTCGGCGCGCACCTGGCCGGCGATGGCCAGCATGAGCACCGAAATGACGGAGCCAACCAGGAAAAACGCGCTCAGCGTGCCGCGCACCCGGGCCGGTTCCTGGCCTTGGAGGACGATGGCCATCGGCGCGCCCCCGGCAGCTGTCGCGGTGCCCATGATGCCGGACAGCGCGCCGGCAGCCAGCAGCGACCGCCGATGCGCCACGGGCTTCCACCCGATGAACGATGCGGCAACAGCCGCGAGCACGCTCAGCGCCACGGCCCAGGTCAGCATGTCCAGCGGCAGCATGACCACCAGCCAGGTCCCCATCAGGCTGCCCGGAATCCTTCCGGCCATGGCCCAGCCGGCGCCCCGGATATCGATGGCGGTCCTCTCCCGCACTACCGAGAGCAATCCGATCACCGCGCCAAGGCAGATGACAAAGGCCGGAAGCAGCGTGGGCTGCAGCATCCCCACCACCGGGGCCGCGACCGGGCCTGCGCCAAATCCAATGGATCCCTGCAGTCCGGCCGCGGCAAAGAGCGTCACCGCCAAGATCGCATACTCGGCGGGGGCCACGCTACGCTCCGGCCGGAACGAGGCCAGCTTCCCGGGCGCTGGTGACCGGGAAATGGCATTGCGCGCTGTGCACGCCGGGTTCCGGGGCCCTGCCGGGCATGCCCAGGCTGATCGATCCGCTCTCGTCGCGCACCTGGTCGCCGGGCCGCTGCGCCGAGCAGATCGGTTGCGCCTTCCAGCAGCGGGTGCGGAAGCGGCATCCCGAGGGCGGGTCCAGCGGCGAGGGGAGCTCGCCGGCCAGCACGATCCGCTCGGCAGGCCGCTGCGCGGGATCCAGTTTTGGCGAGGCGGACATGAGCGAGGCCGTGTAGGGGTGCATCGGCGAGTCGAAGACCTGCTCGGTGCTGCCGGTCTCGATGATGCGCCCCAGGTACATCACCGCAACGCGGTCGGTGACGTGGCGGACTACCGACAGGTCATGGGAGATGAAGATGTAGGACACCCCCAGGCGCTG
>Ga0308170_10000899_pt1 | contig 32257 bp, 30 predicted proteins | sample PhyBR2_2_FD_202136 | JGI IMG/M metagenome (GOLD analysis project Ga0308170, IMG submission 202136) | Phyllosphere microbial communities from UC Gill Tract Community Farm, Albany, California, United States - DLSLSB.R2 | ecosystem: Host-associated > Plants > Phyllosphere > Unclassified | place...
TGAGGACGTCGATGGTGCGCCCGTCCCGGCGGCAGCAGGAGAGGAGGAGGACGTCGACGGCGCGCCGTTGCCGTCGGCGCCAGGACGGGCGAGGCGCGAGACCGAGACGGTCGTGCTCGATGGCGAGGGCGACGAGACGATGGAGACGGGCAGCGACGACGACATCTTTCGGTAGCATCCGCGCTGCTTGCAGTGCACACTCTCTAGCATCTTCTCTCGTTGCGCAGCGAGGCTTTCTCGAGAGAGCTGCTCTGATCAAGCTCGACGAAAGGCAAAGCGTGCTTGCACCTCGAGCTACGCAGGTCTGCGCATCCTGTCCCTCACGTCGAGCAGGCCCCTCAGCGAGTCGGCAAAGTCGCGCACCGCCGCCGCACCCATCTCGTCCTCCCCCTCCTCCCCCTCGTCGCCGCTCGCACCGCCCTCGCCCCCGCCGCCGTCGAGCAGCCGCAGCAGGCTCCCGCTCCCGCTCCCTTCCTCGTCCTCTGCGTCCGGGACCTCCTCGCCGAGCAGCCCCCGCGCAGCAACGTCGCGCATGGCCTCGCGCGTGCGCGCCTGGGCCTCACGCAGGACGTCGGCCTGGAGGGCAAAGGCCGGGTCGAGGAGCGCCGAGCGCTCGCCGACGTCGCCGTCGGGGCGGAAGCGCTTGGCCGAGCGGTACGTCGCGCCGAGGCGCGCGAGGGCGTCGACGTCCCACTCGGGGACCATGACGGGGCGGTCCTCCTCGCTCTGCGCCTCGTCGCTCGCGCCGCGCTCCTTCTCGCCCGCCTCGCTCCCGCCGTCCTCCTCATCCTCGTCCTCATCGTCCTCGTCCTCGTCCTCGTCGTCATCGGCGGCGTCGGCGCCCCCGGGAGGCCGGCCGCGCTTCCGCGTGCGCCGCAGCACAGCGAGCACCTCGCGCCTGACGCGCCCGAGCGGGAGCTCGCGCGCCTCGTCGGCCGCGCCGAGGAGCGCGAGGGCGCGCTGCGCACGTGCGCGGAGCCAGCGCGGGTTGGGCACGAGGCGCACGAGCGGGACGTCGGCCGCGGGCGGGTGGAGGAACGTTTCCGAGGGGACGAGGTGGAAGGACGAGGTGGTGAGGAGGGCGTGCAGGGCGGTCGAGAGGTCGTGAGAGGCGGGAGGGGAGAGGGGCGCGATGGGCGCGGCGTCGTTGAGGGCTGGGTCGAGCTCGGTGACGCTTGTGGCGCGGAGGGGCGAGTCGAGGATGGGCGCGAGCTGAGAGGGGAGGGCGAGGAGGTACTCGAGCATGGCTGCGCGCGGGGGTGCGAACCGTCAGCGAGCGACTTGAGAAAGGAGGCTCAGAGGGGACGCACCTGGGTCGATCTTGACGAAGATGTGCTGCATCGACGCCGGCTGGGTGAGGATGAAGAGGTGGAGGGCGAGGAAGGCGGCGGCTTGACGGAGCGGCGCCACGGACGGGTTGAGGTGCTCTGCGGGGCGTAGGAGGGTCAGTCGGGTCGCTCCCTCGAAATCCCCGAAAATACCAGTATGCTTTTGCCATCGATTGGCGAAGCGTGCTGGGCGAGCGAGAGGGAGAGAGAGCGACGCACCGAGAAACGCGCGCACGACCGAGTCGCCCCAGGGCCCCCTCATGGCGCCGTTCTGCGGCACGCCGAGCAAGTGGACCCATTTCCACCCCAAGCCTTCCCACAGGCGCCGCATGACCTCGCAGGGGCTGTACCTGGGCGCGGCCGGGTAGCCCTCTGCGAACGCGGCGAGGAGGGCGTCGACGTCGGCGCGCAGGGGCGGGATCCACGCGTCCGACAGGAAGAAGAGCGGGGTCGAGAGGCAGTAGCCCGGCTGGCTGCTGGCGCCGAGCGGGAGCGACGCGGTACCGGCGAGGGAGAAGGGCGCGCGAGGTGGGGGAGGGCGAGGGGCGTAGGCGGCTCGGGGCTCGGGCGTGCCGGCCTGGGCGGGTGCTGTGGCTTGCGAGGCAGCCCTCACCGAGCGCGCTCGAGGCGGCATGAGCGGGGCGAGTGAGGAGGACGAGCGAGAGCAGCGACGAGCTGATGAAGTCGACGCTCTCGTCTAGTCTCTCGCACTCGCTCGCGGTGCTTGCTGTACCGGCTCTACAGGCTCATGATGCACTCACTGAGTCCTAGCCGAGCGTGCGAAACGAAACATCGACACCGCCCCCGTCTACTCGAGCAGCACCGCCTTGTGCCCCTGCTTGCCCGCCTTGAGCACGACGAGCCGCCCGTCGAGCAGGTCCTCCTGGCGCAGCACAACATTGGCCGTCTTGGTCGGGACCCGCACGCCGTTGACCTGCAGCCCGCCCGACTCGACCGCCTGGCGCGCTTTCGCTGCGGGCGCACGGGGCGTGCGTCAGCTCGGCTCGACGGCGACGACGAGGGCGCAGCGCGAGTGAGTGGGGAGGAGGGACGCACTCTTGGATGGCAGGAGCCCGCTCGCGAGCACGACCTTCTCGAGCTGCTGCCCGACGTAGGCCGCCCGGGGCAAGCGCGTCAAGAGCGACGGGATGGGCACGAGCGCCGACTGCGAGCCGTCGAGCGCGGCGACGACGTCGGCCGTCACACTCGACGACGACAGGCTCGCGCTGTAGAAGACGTCGGTCGCGGCGAGCGCTTGGCGGAGGCCTTCGGCTGCGGGCGGGCGAGGGGGAGAGGGTCAGCTCGAGCGGCGCTGGAGAGGTGTGGAGGGTGGGGACGCACAGCCGTGGATGAGCTCGGTAGCTTCAGAGGCGAGCACCTTCTGCGCGATGCGGTTCTTGGGGTTGGCCTGCAGGACGAGGGGTCAGTCAGGACGTCGAGCAGGGAGAAGCGAGGGGAGGAGCGAGCGCACCTTGTGGTCGTACATGATGCCCTCGATCTCGCCGATGCGCATGAAGGTGAAGATGCGCAGGTACTTGTCGACCTCGTCGTCGGTCGTGCGGAGGAAGAACTGCGGAGGGCGAGGCCGAGTCAGCCCGGCTCGAGCGCGAAGGAGGGGGACGAGACGAGGAGGGAGGGAGGACGCACCTGGTACAGGTCGAACGGCGACGTCATGCTCGGGTCGAGCCACACGGCGTTGCCCGCGCTCTTGCCAAACTTGTCGCCCGCCGCCGTCGTCAACAGCGGGAACGTGAGCCCGAACGCCGGGTCGTCCTTGGCCTCCTCGCCGCCCTCGCCCGCCAAGCCCGCCTCGACAAAGTTGGCGCGCCGAATCAGGTCGACGCCGCTGACGATGTTGCCGAGCTGGTCCGAGCCGCCGAGCTGCATCGTGCACCCGAGGTCGCGGTGCAGCCGCAGAAAGTCGTGCGCCTGGAGGAGCTGGTACGAGAACTCGGTAAACGAGATGCCCGATGACGAGTCGAGGCGCGACTTGACACTGCGGGCGGGTAGGAGAGAATGTCAGGGCCCGGCCGGAAGGAGAGGGAGAGAGAAGGGGACGCACCTCTCTCGGGAGAGCATGGTCGACACGCGCGCCATCTTGCCGACGGTGCTCAGGAACTCGAGCAAGCTCATGCCGCCCGTCCAGTCGAGGTTGTTGACGATGCGCACCGAGCCCTCGCTCTTCCCGCCCTCCGCCTCGGCGGGTTGTGGTGCGGCAAAGCGCGGCCGGGTGCGCGACTGGGCGAACGCGACGCCGCGGTCGAGGAAGGCCGTGAGCTGCTTGGTGATGCCCTCGACGTTGGCGGCGAGCGTGTCGGGTGAGAGGGCGTTGCGCTCGGTCGAGCGGCCGGACGGGTCGCCGATGGCGCCGGTTGCGCCGCCAATCTGCGGAGCGAGTCGAGGAGGAGGAGGACGAGGTCAGCGCGCGAACCCGCACGAGGAGGAGGGAGTGGGAGGGGGACGAGCAGACGCACGAGAGCGACGGCGTTGTGACCTTGGAGGCGGAAGTGGAGCAGGCCGATGAGGGCGAGCAGGTTGCCGACATGAAGAGAGCGAGCCGACGGGTCGACGCCGAGGTAGACGGTCGTCGGCGACTCGACGTGCTGGCGCGCGCGCTGGCTGTGGGCGTGCATAGAGTTCAGCAAGATCCTCTGTACGAGCAAACAGGGAGACTGGACGGACCTGGTGAGCTCTGCGAGCATGCCCCTCTGCTCGAGTTCGTTGACGACGTTGCGGCGGCGCACGGTCGACGCGAACGAGCGGGTCGCGCGTGCTGGTGGTGCGGCAGCATGGTAGGAGCGGATCAAGCCGCGCAGAGCTTTCCTCGAGAGCATGGTCGTCGAGCGCGAGTGGTCGGAGGTCGACGAGGACGAGATGAAGACGGGCCAGGTCTCTCTCTCCTCAGAGCCCTCCCGATTGCTTGCTGCGAGCTGCACTACACTCGTTACCTATCGCCGACCCTACACGCGCCGACCGCGCCCCAACAAGGCCCCGCCGTGGTCGGGCTGCGGCCCCTCCGTCCTCCAACAACTTCCTCGACCACCGCACTCGCCAGCTAGCACAGCAACAGAACCGCTACCCGCCCGTCTAGATCACTCGAGGTGCTTTCGGACCACTCCCGCGCCGGCGCAACCGTAGCTGATGTCGTTCTCTCGCAGCTCGCGTCGTTCCTCCTCGGCGTCGGGTCCTCCTCCTCCTCGCCATGGTCACGCCTCGCACGCCCGCCAGGCCTCGCGCCGTCGACCTCTCCGCCACCCTCTCCAAGATCGACAAGCCGACCGCGCCTTTCCTCTCCGCAACCACCACCTCGCCCGCTCGGCCCCACCTCCTCTCGCCCGACGCTGCGCACAAGCTCGCCAATTCGGCACCGGCGGGCCTTTCAGCAACGACAGCACGAGCAAAGCCTTCGTCGCCGGCAGGAGAAGGCTGGACCTTGTCGCCCGATGGCTGTGCGTCTCGCTCTCGCCTGTCCTCCACAGCCTGCTCCCGCGCCGCCTCGCTGACCCCTCGTACCTCAACAGGTATCGTCGCCGTTCACGCTCCGACGCACGTCATCAAGCTCTCACCGTACTGCAGCTGGCTGCACCAGTTCGAGCACGCGCGCTACCTTCACGCCGGCGTCCCTGTACGTCCACCTCCTCCTGTCGAGCTCTTTCGTTGCGCTCTCCCAGTTCGACTGCGTGCTGACGGCGAAGATGCGCGTTCGCAGCAAGGCGCCATCAGCTGGCCGTCGTACCCGTACCGCATCCAGGACGGCGTCGAGCACCCGCACCTCGAGCAGATGCACGCCTACCTCGCCGCCCTCCCCTCGACCGTCCCTGTCCGACGACCCGACCCGAGCCTCTGGACCGAGATCCCCTACTGCGAGAGCAAGGCCGAGCTCCAGGCGGCGTTCCAGCAGGGCTCGGTGCACTTTTCGGGGAGCCTCGTCGACGACAAGGACAAGGTCAACTTCAAGCTGTCGCCGCCTGCCGCCGGCATGGGCTCTGCCCTGTACCGCCGCTTCGGCTCGGACCGCTTCTTCCGCATCACGTTCGACGACAAGTTCGAGCGACGAGTCGGTGCGCCTCTCGACGGCCGCAGCACGTCGGCCGACGACACGTTCCGCGAGCGCGTGCGCACCTTCCTCGCGCACCCGCTCGCCATCTTTGGGCGCCAGTTTCGACCTTTCTGCTACAAGGACGGTGCCATCGTCTACTGGTGCGAGAGCGGGCCCGGCATCGAGACGATCCCGCTCGTCGACTTTGCGCAACGGGTGCGTCCCTCCCTCTCTCTCTCTCTCTCTCTGCTCCTCGCCCGCCCGATGGTCTCGAGCTGACTCGTCCTCCTCTTCGCACGCAGTACCTCCAAGTCGAGCTCAACGGCAGCATGAGCGTCGCCAAGTACGCCGCCCGGTTCGAGCTGGGCCTCACGACGACGACGCCGACCGTCACGTTCCGAAGGGACCAGGTCCTGCGCACGCCCGACCTCAACGCCGAGTCGCTCTCGGTGTCGCTCGGCGCGATGCGGGCGGTGTGCGACGAGTTCCGCCGGAGGAGGCCTGGAGAGGCGCGAGAGCTGCTGCCTGGGTCGTACCTCCCGAGTCAGTTCCTCTCCTCCCTCCTCTCTCTTTCGCCCTCAACCAGCAACTCAGGTCTCTCGAAACAGCTGACGATGTCGCCCTCCTGCAGGTTGCATCCGCGGCACCGTCCAGCAGCACCCGGGCGGCCCGCTCGTCGACATGGTCTGGCGCCTCGACTATACGACCATCCCTCCCTCTCGCCCTACCACCACTCCCCCTTCCTCGTCCTCCGCCGCGCCCGCCGACCTCGTCATCCAGCTGCGCCCCTTCGCCACCGAGCCATCCCGCCCGGTGCGCCCGCTCCTACGCTTCTCGCTCGAGGCCAAGGACGGGTCCAGGGTGCGGATCCTCGCGCCCGACGGGCTCAAGATCGACTGGGTCGACGACGAGGGGCGCACGGCGAGGAGCGGCGCGGGAGAGGAGGTCGTCATGACGGATGGGTGCTCGCTCATGAGCCTCGCGGTGCGTCGGTTCGCTCTCTCCCTCTCGCTCTCTCCCTCTCGCTCTCTCCCTCTCACGCTCTCGCACCTCGAGCGAGCAAGGTCCTGACTCGCTGCACGCACGCACGCAGGCCATGCGCGAGCTCTCGAGCAAGTACGCGGCGTCGCGCAGGGACAGCGAGCTGCAGCCTGCCGTCCCTTGCCTGGCGCAAGGCCGGGTCGGGCTCGGCAAGGGTGCGTTCTCTTCCTCCTCCCTTCTCGTCCTTCCTCCTTCTCGTCGTCCCTCCATCTTCCTCGTCCTTCCTCCTCGTCCGCCTCATCCTCCTCCACCGACAACCTCCACGCACGCACCCCTCCCTCCCCTCGAGTTTCGACTGACTCCTCGACACGCAGGTGTGTGGGCCGCAGATCACCACTCGCCCTGGACGAGCGAGCACTGGATCGAGATCCGCGACTCGCAGTGGAAGGCCAAGGACGGCCAGTCGCGCTCGTTCACGTTCGAGCTCCACAGCGTCCCGAGCGGCAAGGGCGGCTCCAAGCTCGGCAAGCAGATGTTCGAGGTGCGTCTGCTGACCTTTCTTTCACTCTGTGAGTTTGCGCTGGACGTGCTGCTGACGGTGAGGGTCCGTGCACGCAGATCCTCGCGCACTGCGGCGTGCCGACGTCGGCCTTCCGCAGCATGCTCCGCTCGCAGGTCGAGCTCTGTGCGTCCTCGTCCTCCTCCTTCTCGTCTCCTCCAAGCGGACGTCGCCGCTGACGCTCCTCCTCCTGCAGGTCAAGACGCGTTCTGGAAGTCGCCCTCGCCCGCCGCCCTCCTGTACCACGTCGAGAAGACGTGCGGCGTCCTCGAGGACCGCACGATCAAGGCGCGCATGGCGAGCGACCCTCGGAGCGTCAAGCCGCTCGCGCGAGAAGGCAGCTCGGGCTCGCTCGACGAGGACGAGGCCGTCGTCGTCGTCAAGCAGCAGGGCGACACGGGCGACTTCTGCCACGACGGGCGGCTCGACCCGTCTTCTGCTGCGCCCAACGTCGTCGCCGAGGTCGTCGTCGAGATGCTGGTGCGTCCCTCTAAGCTCTCCTCGGTCGGTCGACAGCGCGCACTGACTCGGTCTCTTCTCGCGCGCGCAGCAAGCCGGCTTCGACCCTCGAGACGACCCTCACCTCGCCGACAAGCTCCACATGGTCACCAAGGGCTGCGTCAAGAAGCAGATCGGGTTCCGCATCCAGGACGACTGGTCGAGGTCCGCCTTCGTCATCGCCGACCACGTGCGTCCCTTCTCTCTTCCCTCCCTCCCTCGAGCGCTCGAGCCGGCCTTGACGCTTCCTCTCCCTGCAGCTCGGCGTCCTCAACGAGGGCGAGTTCCACTTCCAGGTCTCGGAGCCGCTCCCTGCGCCCAACGGCCACGGCCAAGTGCGCAACGTCCTCGGGCCGACCCTCCTCAGTCGCTCGCCGGCGGTCCAGCCGTGCGACGTTCAGCTGTGCGTCCTCTCTCTCTCTCGATCTCTCGTTGTCCCTCATGCAGCTCAAGCTGATGTCGATGTCGTTGCGCAGAGCGACAGGCGTGTTCCGACCCGAGTACGCAAGCTTCTTCGACGCCATCATCGTCTCGAGCAAGGGCGAGCGCTCTCTGTGCTCTATCCTGTCAGGTGCGCTCCTTCTCTCCTGCCTTCCTTGCTCCTTGGTCGAGCGCCGAGCTGACGTGCTCCTCGTGCGCGCAGGCGGCGATTACGATGGCGATAAGCTCACCGTCATCACGAAGCCGGAGCTCGTCTCGTCCTTCCTCCCCGCGCGCGCCGATCCGGCCTTCGCCGACCCGCCTTTCGCCGACTCGGACTGGTTCACGGTCGACCGCCGGCGCGTCGCCGACGTCGTCGAGCCGCTCGTCAAGGCCGGCGACAACAGCGCGCTCGCGAGCATCTTCCTCGAGGGCTTCCACCTCGGCAACCAGTACGGCACGCTCAGCACCCTCCACACGACGCTCGCCTACTCCCTCGGCCTCGACCACCCGCTCACGCGCGAGACGGGCCACCTGTTCTGCAAGGCGCTCGACGGGCGCAAGCAGGGCCTGTCGTTCTCGCCCGCGCAGTGGCGCGCCGTCAAGGACAAGTTCGCGCTCAAGCACCCGCACAAGCCCGAGTGGACGTTCTGCGACAACGGCGAGGAGGCGCCGAGCAACGACAAGTTCGCCAAGCGCGGTCGAGGGCTTGGGCTCCACCCGATGGGTGCGTCCCGCTTTCTCTCCCGCTCGTTCGACACAGCGAGTGCGGCTCTGCCTCTCGCCCATGGCACGTACGTTTGCTGACGGACGCCCCTCATGCAGATGAAATCCTCGTCGAGGGCCGACAGCTCGTCAAGGACGTCGGCGTGCAGTGGGAAGCATGGGCTCGTGCGCACTCGTTCCAGCTCGACGAGGACCTCGCCGTCGAGTGGCGCCGGGCGTGGAACGCTGCGCTGCTCGACCGCGAGGCTGCGGCGCCGGCGAGCTCGGCCTATTTCGAGGACTTGTGCGCGATCAGAGATCACGTTCGGGTGCGTCCCTCCTCGCTCGAGCCGGCCCTTTCCTCGTCTCGTCGCTGACTCAGAGCCGGCACACAGGGCATCTTCCTCGAGTACAAGAACCTGTTCGCCATCTGGCGTCGAGACGCCGCCCTCCGCAAGAGCGCCGAGTCGTACGTCGGCGCGCCGGGCTCGCCGTCCAAGTCGCCCTCGAAGCGCGCCAAGGGCTGGAGCGGGTCGTCGCGCAGCCAGAAGGACGACCTGAGGGAGCTGGGCCGGTTCTGGGCGCTCGTGAGCGACAGCAGGGGCGACGGGTTCAAGTCGAGGGAGCTGAAGGGCGAGGTCGGGAGGAGGACGGCGAGGGCTCTTCTCGTGCGTCCCGAGTCTCGCTTGGGCTTCCGCTCCTGCACCTGCTGACGGGCCTTTCCCTCGCTCGCAGGCCTCTTTCGCCTACCTCGACCCGCTCGAGCCGGTCCCCGAGCCGCCCGCCGTCGGGCACAAGCCGCTCCTCGACCGCTTGCAGGATTGCGCGCTCGCACCCCCTCGGTCGCTCGCCACCGCCACCGTCAAGTCGCTCGCGGCGGCATCGAGCATGGTCCTGCCGGCGACCGAGATCGTCGTGACGACGCCGGCGGGCGAGGACGAGGAGATGGGCGACGACTCGTTCGGCGACGGCGACATCTCGTGGTCGCAGGTCCCGGACGACCTGACGCAGACGGCGCTCACCTCCCTCGACACGCTCCCGTCCTCGACGTCCTCTCGTACCGCCGCCACCACCTCCCTCTCCTCCTCGGCCGCGCCGCTCTCACCATCCAAGCCACCCCTCGTCGCCGTCGCCGCTCGCACCCGGTTCCGCGGCCGCCCCTTCGCCGAGCTCGAGCCCAAGGCGCCGTTCCGCTTCTGCTACGACATGGCGCACCGCGACATGCTCGGGCTCAAGGCCGACTCGCTCGCGCGCCGGCTCCACGAGGGTCACGCCGGCGCGAGCGGGATCCAGGCGAGCAAGATCGCGCCGCACATGGTGCGTCGCCCTTTCTCTTGGACCTCCCCTACATCCTCCTCCTCGATCCGAGCCATCCGCATACCTCGAGCGGCTCTGCTGACGCCTTCGACCCGCTCGTCCTCGCAGCTCGACGTCCTCCAAGTCAGCAAGCGCTGCGCCGGCATCACCTCGTCGCGCACCCGGGTCCGCCCTCGCACGCTCCTCGCCGCACCAGACGAGCTCGAGACGCTCGGCTCGCCGGCCAAGAAGGCGCGCTGGGCGTGACCTCGTCGTCGAGCCGGCGATGGACGCGGCCGACCTTCTCAAGGACGCCAACCTTCTTTCTCGTTCGACACTCGCCTCGAGCTCGCCCATGGACTCGCACTCTTCATCGTTGGACCCTAGGTGCGCCTCTCTTTCGCCTCTACGTCTTCTGCGCAGGAGCATCGACTGACCCTTTGCCGACCTCCCTCCTCGCTCGCTCTCCTCGCACAGACCCTCTGTTTATTCTTGCCCTGTAGAGAGCCGCCTCGAAGCGAGCTCGGTAGAACTCAGCAATGCATCCTCGTTCTCATTGACAGTGAAGGAGAGGTGGAAGCAGCTGTTGCGCCTCGACTTCGCATCTCAGCCGGCAGCCAGCTCTCGGGTCGACACAGCTCCGCTCACTCGACCCAGCGCGACCGAGAACAGCCCCTTGCTGCGCACACACAGCAGAAAAGCCTCCTCGCCCGCCCCGCGCCTTGTCCCGCCAGCGTTTTGCGCCAGACGTCGTCGAGGCCGACCCCGCGCTCAGCGAGGACCAGCACCACCGCTTCATCGCGCCACCTCGCTGGATAGGCTCGTCCACCAGCCAGATCTACTTGTGCGTCTCATCAACACGGCCTGGACGAGCAGCGCGGCCATCCGAGCCGCGCAGCCCCCTCGAGGTCAATCGAGCTGACGTTCGCCATCGCGCAGGAAACCTCGCCCTCGCTCTCCTGGACCAGCTTCCGGTCCGCCCTGCGCGATCCAGATAGGCCATCGTCGCCTCGAGTCGCCCATTGCGCACAAGCACGAGCTGCGGTTGAGTTGCCGCGGGAACCTCATCTCGAGTGAGTCGCCCTTGATCTCTCGCTCCCTCTGCTCGCCCGATGTGCGCCAGCGAGTGCGCACACCGACAGCTGAACTGTATCGAGCAGGGCTGACCCTTTACCGTCTGCCCGCAGAGCCTTGATCACCTCGACCCGGCCTCACCCCTCCCCTCCCTCGCCGCCATGCCGACCACCGGCCATCACCACCACGAGCCGCTCGAGATCCAGCTCGAGTCGAACGACCTCGTCCTGCGCGGCTTCACCGGCGACGAGTTCGAGCCGGCGACCCTCAACGGCGAGCTCATCCTCAACCTCTCGCACGCGACCGACCTCAAGGAGGTGTCGTGCGTCCGGTTTCCCTCCTCTCTCGTCCGACGCCTTGCGCGCGCAGCTCAGCTGACTCGAGGACCTGCAGACTCGTCTTCACCGGCGCCGCCAAGGTGAGCTGGCGCGACTCGTCGACGCACCACCACGACCACCCGCTCTTCTTCCACGACTTCAACTTCCTCAACCCGTCGTCGCACACGAGCCGCGAGGACTCGAAGAAGGAGCACCACCACGTCCACACGCTCAAGGCCGGCCGCCACGTCTTCCCCTTCTCGCTCACCGTCCCCGGCTCGCTCCCCGCCAGTCTGCGCACCTACTCGGGCACGGGCATCATCGAGTACAAGCTCAAGGCGGTCGCGCAGCGCCCGGGCTTCACCGCCGCCGACTGGAAGGCGCGCAAGGTCGTCCGCCTCTCGCGCAGCTTCGGCGCCGACGCCGTCGAGTTCAACCAGACCCTCGAGATCGGTACGTCGACCTCCCCTTCGTCCTGCTCCTTCTCGAGCGCGCCCAAGCCCTGACTCTTGTCCTCTCGCTCGCAGAGAACACGTGGCCGGGCAAGGTCATGTACTCGTTCACGCTGCCGCACAAGGCCTACGCCGCCGGCGACACGATCCCGGTCGCCGTCAAGTTCTCCCCCCTCGCCAAGGGCATCCGCATCGTGTCGCTCATCACGACGATCCGCGAGCACACGAGCGTCTACTCGAAGAGCTCGACGCACTCGGAGGCGCGCGACGCGACCGTCGTCAAGTACAACTTCAGCGAGGACGGCGCGCCTGGCGGCCCTTCGACGTCAGGCACGACGACGCCGCCGCCGCGCATCGAGTCGTCGGCGTCGCTCTCGTCGGTGGGCGTCATGACGCCGACGACGCCGGGCTTCTCGACGCCCAACGTCTCGACGCCGTTCGGGAGCGGCGCGCGTACGCCCGCGCACGACTCGCCGGCGGCGGGCTTCCCCTTCGACCGCGCCGCGCGCAGCGGTCGGCGCGCGCGCTTCCAGCTCGGCGCCGAGGACGACGACGAGAGCGAGGACCTCGCGACGCCGCACCCGATGAACTCGGCGACGCCGGACGAGCCGGTCGTCGACGACGGGCAGGACACCGAGGTCGACGTCGTCGTCGACGTGCAGGTGCCCATCTGGACGGCGCCGTCGCACAGCGTGCACCCGATCTTTGTCAACCACAAGATCAAGTGGTCGGCGTTCATCAAGAACCCGGACGGCCACGTCTCGGAGCTGCGCTGCGCCCTCCCGATCCACATCCTCGCGTCTTGCCTCCAGGAGGAGGCTCGTCTCGCCTCGGCCGGCTCGCGCAACCTCCTGTTCGGCGCGTCGGGCGCGCTCGCCCACTCGGCCCTGCCGCAGGTCGACCTCCCGTCGTACCAGGACCACGTCATGGACCGCGTCGCCAACGCCGAGACGGCCGGCTACTTCTCGGCCTCGTCGGGATTCCAGCCGACGCCGTGGAGCTCGCGCACGACGCCCGTCGGCACGCCCGGCATCTCGCCGCCGGCGTCTCGCCCGCCGTCTCGTCCCGCCTCGCCCGACCGCCGCAACAGCCACCACGGTGGCTTCCACGGCCTCGGCACCTTCTCGGCCCTGTCTTCGCTCAGCAACAGCAACAATGCGTCGCGCCGTAGCTCGGGCGCCGCGACGCCTGCGACGGCCTCGCCGCCGCCCGAGCCCGCCGACGAGCACCCCGAGGACCACCGCAACTGGGTCGACTCGGAGCTCCTCAGCTCGCTCAACGTCAACAGCGGCGAGGGCAACTCGCCTGCGCACTCGACGCCGTCGTCGCGCCCGGGCAGCCGGCCCTCGTCGCGCCCGTCCTCTCGAGCCGGCTCGCGCGCTTCGAGCCCCGAGCGAGGCGCGCGCTCCGACGTCGGCTCGTCCTCGATCCCGATGTCGCCGATGACGCCGGGCACGCCTGCGCAGGAGGAGCGCCCGTCCCTGTCGCGGTCGCACAACTCGAGCTTCTTCAACCTCCACTTCCCCAAGCCGCTCCGACCCCTCACGGCGTTCTCGCGCAACAGCTCGTCGAACAACCTGCGCGACGCGCTGCACCTCAACCACCACGGCGGCGGCGGCGGCGGTGGGAGCGCGGGCGGCAGCGGTGCGGCGCCCGACTCGCGGCGAGGGTCGACGCCGGGGAGCGAGCTCCCCTCGGGCGCGCCGTCGCCCTCTGCGCTCTCGAGCGCGCTCGCGGCGCACGCCGCTCGCGCAGGGCCGTCCGGGCACGTGCCGCGGCCGCCGCTGCAGATCGACACGCCGCCGCTGTCGAGCGTGACGCACACGCACCCGCTCATGAGCAACTCGGCGGGCGCGTCGCCCGTCTCGGCGTCGCCCGGCATGGCGAGCCCGGCCAACCCGGCTCAGCAGCAGCAGCAGCAGCAGGGCTCGCAGACGCAGAGCCCGCAGAACGGGTTCCGCCAGGTGTACGGCTCGCACGCGCCGCTCATGTCGCCGTCGCTCGGCAGCGGCGGGCCCGGTTCGGCAGGGTCGCACCCACCGACACCGGGCGCGATGACGCCCGGGTCGCACGGCACGATGACGCCCGTCGACTTTCTGTCGCAGGTCCCGTCGTACGACGTGGCGGCGCGCGGCTTCCTCGGCGGCGGCATCACGCCCCTCTCGTTCAACCCGCCCGGGTACGACGACGCCATGTCGAGCTCGAGCGGCGGCGAGTCGTCGGTGCACGAGGGTGCACCGGCTGCTGCAGCGGCACGACCGTCGGGCGCAGGGCCGTCGCCGTTGCCGGCGAGCGAAGGCAGGTCGGCGGACTTTGCCTGAGCGACCGGCGGCGCGCGCTTTCTCCCTCCTCACACATAGACTTCGCTTCTCGTTACACCTACACTCTCCTCATAGACGGCTCGACCCCCCCTCCTCTGTACTTATCTCCACCCCGCTCGCTGCCACAGACCCTCCCCTCCTCTCCTCTCGCTCCTCTCCTCGTCGTCCTCGCCGCCCGCATCCCCCCTCTCGTAGATCCGCTTCCGCTATTGCCTCGCCAGTAATCTCAGCGCTCACTTTGCATCACAGTCGCCGTCGCAGAAGAGCAGCCTTGGCAGTGAGCGAGAGAGCGGCTTGACTCCGCGGCCGCCGAGCGAGAGCCGTCGCTCCTCCTTCTGCGCCAACCCGCTTCGCCCTCACCGCTCGAGATGGCCTCCCCGTTCCCCAAGGCGCCTGCAGAGTCGTCTACCCGGCGCATCAAGGCCGGTATCGAGCTGCAGGACTTCCGCGACGAGCAGGGAATCACGTCCGCCCGTCCTCATCTCCTCCGCCGGCTTGGTCGAGCCCGCTGACTCTGGTACCCCACAGGCTGCCGAGCAAGGATGCGTCCAACACGCTCATCACGAGTGCGCTCCCCTACGTCAACAACGCGCCCCATCTCGGTGAGCTCCTCCCCCTCTTCTCCTCTCCACCTCCTCGACCTGGCTCGGTAATGCAGGCTCAGCTGCTTCGAGCATGAGCTGACGGAGACCCTCGCAGGCAACATCATCGGTTCGACTCTTTCGGCCGACGTCTTTGCTCGCTACTCGCGCCAGCGCAACCAGCGCACTCTCTACGTCCGTCCCCGCTCTCGCCCTCCTGCGCTCGTTCGTGCACCTCGAGCTGACCCCTCGCTGCGCGCACGCAGATCTGCGGCACCGACGAGTACGGCACGACGACCGAGGTCATGGCGGCCAAGGAGGGCGTGAGTCCGCAGGAGCTGTGCGACAAGTGTGCGTCCCTCCTCCTTCTCCTCGCTCGAGCGCTTCTCGAGCTGACTCGCCCCGCCGACGCAGACCACAAGATCCACGCCGACTCGTACGAGTGGTTCGAGATCGGCTTCGACCACTTTGGCCGCACCTCGACGCCCAAGCAGACCGAGTGCGTCCCTCCTTTCGCTCTCCCTCCTTCCTCGCTCGAGCCGGCTCAGCTGACCCAGACGTGCCTCGTCGACAGGATCTGCCAGGACATCTTCCTCAAGCTGTACAACAACGGCTGGCTCGAGGAGCACGAGAACCAGCAGCTGTACTGCGAGAAGGACAAGCGCTTCCTCGCCGACCGATACGTCGAGGGGACCTGCCCCAAGTGCCACTACGACGTGCGTCCCTCTCCCCCTCTCTCCCTCGACCGTGCTTGAGCCTGCAGCTGACTCTCTGTTCCGGCAACAGGGCGCGCGCGGCGACCAGTGCGAGTACTGCAGCGTCACGTACGAGTCGCCCCTCGAGCTCGTCAACCCGCGCTGCTCGGCGTGCGGCGCGCGGCCCGACGCGCGCACGACGGCGCACCTGCACCTCAAGCTCGCCGAGCTGCAGCCGCAGATCGAGGCGTTTGTCCAGCGCGCGTCGAGCGAGGGCACGTGGTCGGCCAACGGCAAGGCGTTCACCGACGGCTGGCTCCGCGGCGGGCTGCAGAGCCGCGGCATGACGAGGGACTTGGAGTGGGGCGTGCGGCTGCCCAAGGAGCTCGGGTCCAAGTGGGAGAACAAGGTCATGTACGTGTGGGTGAGTCGCAGTCGTTCCCCTTCGTCCCTCCCTCCCTCTCCCTTCCCTTCCTCGCCGCCTTGACCTCGTCCTCGAGTCGCTCGACCGTACTGACGCTCGGCACGCACGCTCGCAGTTCGACGCGCCGATAGGCTACCCGTCCATCACGGCCAACTACACGGACGAGTGGAAGCAGTGGTGGCGCGACCCGGAGCACGTCAAGCTCTACCAGTTCATGGGCAAGGTGCGTCTCTCTCCTCTCTCTCACTCTCTTCCCCGCTTCATGAGCATCTCGACTGACTCGTCGACTCGTGCGCAGGACAACGGTGCGCCCCGACCGCTCGACTCGGACCTCCTCGAGAGCCTCTTGCTGACGCACCTCTCACTCTCGCTCGCGCGCAGTGCCCTTCCACACGGTCCTCTTCCCCGGCTACCTCCTCGGCTCGGGCGACAACTGGACGATGCTCAACTCGATCTCGACGACCGGTACGTGCGCGCTCGCCGTCTCGTCCCCCTCCTCGCCTCGCCCTCCTTCGACCTCTCCCACCTCGTCGTCCCTCGCCGAGTCACTCCAAGCTGACGGCACATGCCTCCTCGCTCGCAGAGTATCTGCAGTACGAGGGCACCAAGTTCTCCAAGTCGAAGAACGTCGGCGTCTTTGGCATCAACGCGCGCGAGTCGGGCGTACCGGCGTCGGTGTGGCGCTACTACCTCCTCATGAACCGGCCCGAGACGAGCGACTCGGAGTTCACGTGGGACCACTTTGTCGCGCTCGCCAACGCCGAGCTCTTGAACAACCTCGGCAACTTTGTCAACCGCGTCGTCAAGTTTGCGATCGCCAAGTTCGACGGCGTCGTGCCCGACCCAAAAGCTGGCGCGTACGACGCGTCGTCGGGCCCGTACCCGTTCGCGGCCGAGGACGAGGCGTTCGTCGGCGACGTCAACAAGCTCCTCGCGACGTACAACGACCAGCTGTCGCACCAGAAGCTGCGCGGCGGCCTCCAGACGCTGCTCGCCATCACCGGGCGCGGCAACCAGTTCATCCAGGACAACCGGCTCGACAACGCGCTCCTCGAGCAGAACCGCGCGCGGTGCGCCGAGGTGGTGCTCGTCGCGCTCAACGTCATCTACGTCGTCGCGGCGTTGACGCACCCGTACATGCCGTCGACGAGCGACTCGATCCTCGAGCAGCTCGACGCCGTGCCGCGCGCGATCCCGGACGAGCTCGCGATCGACCTTTTGCCCGGGCACCAGCTCGGCGAGGCAAAGCACCTCTTCTCGCGCATCGATCCCAAGAACGTGGCCGTGTGGCGCGCCAAGTACGGCGGCGACGCGGCCAAGAAGGTCGTCGACGGTGCGGCGGCCGAGGGCGCCAAGCCGCTGTCGCGCAAGCAGCAGGACAAGCTCAGGAAGGAGGCCAAGAAGGCGGCCGACGCGGCGGCGGCGGCGCGGCCGCGGTCGGACGAGGAGCGCGCGCTCGAGGCCATGATCAAGAGCCAGGGCGACAAGATCCGGCGGATCAAGCAGGGCGGCGAGGCCGAGGAGGGGGACCGCGCCGTCGAGGACGAGGTGGCGAGCCTCAAGGCGCTCAAGGAGGAGCTCGACGCGCTCACCAAGAGCCTCGCGGGCGTGTCGATCTAGACGTCTCTCTCTCTGTGTAACTCGAGCACTATGCGCATCGTCCCAGCCGTGCGAGCAGAGGAGAGAGAGAGCCAGACGAGATGATCCGAGACCTTTTGCGCGCGCGCGCCGAGCCAGAGACGAGCGCGGCGAGCTGCAGCTTGTCGCTTCTCAGCTCGTGTACCCTCGCGCAAGTTCACCCTTCCAGACACAGTGCGTCTCGCCTCGTCTACTCTCCCGTCTCTCCCAGCCTGCACCACGTGCCTGCACCAGCCGCCGAGGCCGATGAGCGGGCGACGACGACGAGGAAGTTTTAGGGCGGGCGGCCGACGACGACGGACACGGGCGAGCGGGGCTGCAGGGTGGCTCAGTGCGGGTGTGCAGGGTGCAGCAGTGCAGGACTGGAACGGCGCACGGCATCAGGAGGGTGGAGGCGCAGCAGCTCGGGTCCTCGTCGACGAACGTCTCGCTCACCTCCTCCCTCTCCCTCCCTCCCTCTCTCTCTCTCCACCCGCTACAGATGGCTGCCCGTCTTCCTGCTGCTCTCCAGGCTACCGAGGAGGACATCTCCCTCCTCCTCCAGGCTCAGGCCCACATCGGGTCCGTCCTCTCCCTCTCCCTCGCCTCGTCTCCTCTCCTCCTCGAGCTCCATCCTGACCCTGGCTCCCTCTCTCCCCTGCAGCACCAAGAACGTCGAGAAGAAGATGGAGCCGTACGTCTGGAAGCGCCGCTCGGACGGTGCGTCCTCGTCTCGCCTGCCCTCGACCCTCGAGAGCTCTAGCTGACCCCCTCTCCCTCGCGCGCAGGCATCAACGTCCTCAACGTCGGCAAGACCTGGGAGAAGATCGTTCTCGCTGCCCGCATCATCGCGGCCGTCGAGAACCCGAACGACGTCTGCGTCATCTCGGCCCGCCCCTACGGCCACCGCGCCGTCCTCAAGTTTGCCGCCAACACGGGCGCCCAGGCCATTGCCGGCCGCTTCACCCCGGGCAACTTCACCAACTACATCACGCGCTCGTTCAAGGAGCCGCGCCTGATCATCGTCACGGACCCGCGCGTCGACCACCAGGCCATCCGCGAGGCGTCGTACGTCAACATCCCCGTCATCGCCATCTGCGACACCGACTCGCCCCTGTCGTACGTCGACGTTGCCATCCCGGCCAACAACAAGTCGAAGCACTCGATCGGCCTCATCTGGTGGCTCCTCTGCCGCGAGGTCCTCCGCCTCCGCGGCTCCATCTCGCGCGCCCCGGACGCGTGGCCCGTCATGGTCGACATGTTCTTCGTGCGTCCCCTCTCTCCTCGCTCGCTCTCTCTCTCTCTCGGCGTGTCGTAGCTGACTCTCGCTCCCGCCGTGCGCAGTACCGCGACCCGGAAGAGATCGAGCGCGAGCAGGAGGCCGCCGCCGCCGCCAAGGCCGCCCCGGCCGCCGAGGAGCCCGCCGCGCAGGAGGGCGTCTCCGAGTGGGAGATCAGCGGCTCCAACACGGCCATCGCCGCCGCCGCGTCGTCCAACGTCCCCGCCACCGAGGCCGGTCCGTACCCTGTCCCTCTTATCTCGTCCTCCTCCTCCCCCTGTCCCTCCCCTCGCCGCACCCGCACCTCGAGACCCGCTTGCTCACCCTCGCCTCGCTCCACACAATTGGCCCGCAACAGCTCTCGACTGGTCGGCCGAGGCGACTACCTCGGACTGGGCCGCCGCCGAGTAAACGCGCACCTTCTTCACCAAGGTTCCCGCCGTTTGCTTGCTCGTCGTCGTCGTCGAGGAGGGTCAAAACGGGGTGCGAGGACGGGCGAGGGGAGGGGGGTCCTGTACTCTCTCTGTCCCTTTCTCGAGCGCGTTTCACGTGCATTCTCATACGTATCCCACATCGTCGTCGTCGTCGAGAGGAGAGCGAGAGCCGAGTCCTCGAGCAAGACGAGGTGGTCGTTGCATTCAACCCTGGCTCCTTCCCTGCAGCGTCGTCGTTGACATCGAGCACAGCTGCTTGCCGTGAGGTTCGGCGCCCTCGCAGCGCCGCTCGCTCGAGCGCGAAGCGAAGCGCGAGCTCGTCGCCCTTCCTCGCCCGCGCACGGACCCTCTCTCTCCCTCCCCTCGCTCCAGCTGCGCTCGCCGGGCTGCGGCCAGCTCAGCACCTCGCGCGCGGGCTCGGGCGTGCTCTCCTGTCCGTCAGCCGGCCGCGAACGCTCCGGTGCGCAGACGAGCGACGGCCGCCGGGATCCGCGAGCGGCTCGCTCTTGCTTTCGCTCTTGCTGCTCCCTCGCCGCTGAGGGCGCTCGGCTCGTTCTCGCCACGACGACAGTGCGTTCCAGTCGAACCGGCATGGCTCAGCCCGCCGCCGTTCCTGCGCCCGCAGCCGCCTGAGCCTGTCGTTCCTCCTAACGTCCTGCGCTGGCGCTCGCGGTCGAGCGTTCTCCTCTACGGAGCAGATGTCCTCGCTTCGCAGCCTCGCCCACCCGCTTGTCATCGTACAGTCATCAGCGCTAGACGCGCGAAGGCTCGAGCGCATTGAACGTCCGTCTGCGAGAGAAATGAGACGGCGCTTGATGGCCTTCTCAAACCGAGCTTCGTCGACTCGCCTCTTGCGCGAGACCATGTCGAGGCGCCGCTCAACAGCGACCAGTTCCTGAGCTCGATGTCGAAGCACTGCGCGCGGTGGAAGTCCTCGTGAGCGGCGCTGAGCTACTGCAAGTCGGCGCGCTCGCGCTGGGAGGAAGAGGTCCGTGCGCTCCTCAGCCGCGACGTCTCGCGCCTTCGGCTCGCACGCGCTGACTCTCGAAGCTAGCGCATAAACTGCTGGCTCTCTTGGGCGAGTGAGTCAGCTGAAACGATGGCTTCGAGCGTTGCTGCAGACAAAGAGCTCTCCTGGAACGGCTAGGCTGGGCTGTTGCTGCCGTCGAGCGGAACAGACAAGCAGCTGCGCGACCGAGGCGAGGCGAGCTCATCATAGCGCCTTCGGAGAGAGCGCTCGAGGCAAGCCAAGCGCCGAAAGGGGCGAGATGGAGAAGAGGAGGAACCAGCTCGAACCGCGCTTTCGCTCTCTCGCCGACGCACAGCGCCGCAGGCCCTTTCGACTCGCTCAAGCCGCACGGCATCTCGATACGCCAAGAAGGGAAAGAGGAAGCCCTCGAGGGGATAATGCAGCGGCGCAAGGAGGAAGTGCTAGACAAAGTCGTAGCCGCTGCGGACGAGGAGGGCGAGGCCGGATCGTTAGCTCAAGCGCACACGCTCATCGCGACGTCGAGAAAGAGAGAGAGACGCACCCTCCAGCGTGCGGCGCAGATGGCGAGGCGAGCGTCGTCTTCCTGCGTGCGCTCGAGCCAAAGTCAGATCCGTCGCCCGCACAACGTCCACAAGAAGCGCGACGAGAGGACGAAGGCGACGCACTTTTCGCCGCTCGCGACGCTCGGAAAGCTGTTGAAGAGCCTCGGGTCCTTGGGCAGGGGCGACTCGTCGAAGTAGGGGTGGCGCAACGCCTCGTCGGCCGTGATGCGGCGCTCGGGGTCGTAGGTGAGGAGGCGCTGGAGGAGGTCGAGGCCCGAGGCGGTGAGGTAGCGGAAGGTCGTCGAGAGGGTCGAGTACCTGCAGGGAGGACGAGGGGGAGGAGGACGAAGAGGAGAGGAGGAGGGGAAGCGAGTCAGGTCGCGAGGCTTGAAGAGGCTCGAGCGGAGGGGACGAGCGTGAGGACGAGGACGTACGGCTGCGCAGCCTCGACGTTGAACGACTTGGCGTTGGGTAGCTTGCGGAAGCCGGGCCACATCTCGTCGGTCGGACGCCCGAGGAGCTTGAAGATCTGCGAGCGCGAGACGGGGTCAGCTCGCTTCTCGAGCGAGGTGATACGCCGACGTCTAGATGAGTGGAGCGCACCTGGTTGACCTGATCGATCTCGCCTCGGCCGGGGATGAGCGGCTTGCGCAGGATGAGCTCGCCAAAGATGCAGCCGATCGACCACATGTCGACCGCGGTCGAGTACTCTGTTGCGCCGAAGAGAAGCTCGGGCGCGCTGCGTGCAGCAGGCAGCTCGTCAGCAGCGCAAATTAAGCAAGATGCAGCACGAGCGAGGGGAAAAGGAGGACGCACCGGTACCAGAGCGTGACGACGAGCTGCGTCATGTCGCCGAGCGGGTCGCCGTACGTCCTCGCGAGCCCAAAGTCGGCGACCTTGATCTGCCCGCGGTTGTTCATGAGGAGGTTGCTCGTCTTGAGGTCGCGGTGGACGATCCAGTTGTCGTGGCAGAGGGCGAGCGCTGACAGGAGTTGGAGCATGAGCGTCTTGATCTCGGACGCGAGGAAGGGCGTCGGCATGTTGGCGAGGAGCGTCTTGAGGTCGTGCTCGATGAAGTCCATGACGATGAAAACCCTGCGCACGACGAGGAGCAACGTGAGCCGCGAGTGACAAGTCGAGAGGGAGAGGGAGAGGGACGCACTGGGTGAGTGTGTCGCCGACGACGACCTCGCGGACGCGCACGATGTTGTCGTGCGGGACCGTCATGAGCGTCTGGATCTCGCGCAGGCTCGTGATCGGGAAGCCGTTCTTCTCCTTGTCCATCTTGAGCTTCTTGAGCGCGACGATGTCGCCCGTCGTCTTGCACCGCGCGCGGAAGACGATGCCGTAGCTGCCCTCCTCGATCTCGTTCAGCCTCTGCGAGCGAGGGGTTGCAGCGTCAGCATTCAGCCTCAACGAGGACGAGGAGGGGCGGGGACGCACCTCGTACGAGTAGACGGAACGACAGCTCTCGAGGAGAGGGTGCGCCTCCCTCCCGCGCCGCGGTATCCGCCTCGCCCGCCCCTCGAGCCGCGCCGGCGTCCCCTCCCTGCTCGTCGCAGTCGCACTCCTGCTAGACTCGGCCACGGCGGCGGCGCGCGAGGCGCGCTCCTTCTCGGTCGCGAGGCGGGCGGCGAGGGCGGCCTTCTTGGCGCGCTTGAGCTCGCGCGCTGCGGCGAGGTCGGCCTCGTCGTCGTCCCACTTGGACTTTTTGCGCGGCGGGGGCTGGTCGGCTGCACGGGCGAGGGGCGTCAGCAGGTGCCATGACCGAGTGAGGAGGTGGGGAGATGAGACGACGCACACATCGCTCGAGAGGCTTGCGCTGCAGGGCTGAGGGCTGTCGTGCTGCTGATGGTGCTTGTGCGCAACTCCAAGCTGTCGGCGGAGCTCAGGAGGGCGTGCGTGCGGATGGGCCGAGGTCAACCTCGTCGCGCTCCTCCTCCGCAAGTTCGAGCAAGGCTCGCAGGCCGTCCTCGCTGCGTACAAGCCCATTCTGCGCAGCGCTCCTCGCCGCAAAGCTATGCTCTCTTCGACCGAGACGTGCGGGCTGGAAAAACAGTGCGATTGCGCGCTGCGCCGCCGGTACAGAGTGAGCGGACGCGAGACGAGCGGGAATAGGAGAGAGCGAGGGGGTTTGCTACGAGGCACAGAGGAACGATCGAGAGGGTGACAGGGAACAGATGACAAAGGTTGCGAAGGGGGTCCAACAGCGACAGCGAGAGGGAGAAGAGGGCGAGAGGAAGACAAGGGCAGGGGGACGGTGTCGGCTAGTCGCGCTCAGACGTGTCGCCGAGCAAGCTCGACGTCTCGCTCGCGGTCAGGTCGTCCTCGACTGCTGCGCGCGAAGAGCGAAGCGAGTCAGCATTCGAGTCCTCAGCGCCTCGGAGCAGCACAGAGAGAGAGAGAGAGAGCGACGGAGAGACGCACCGAGGAAGCTCGCCCGGCCGAGCACGACGACGCCCTCGCCCTGACCCGGGTCCTCCTTGGCCAAGTTGAGGTTCTTCATGCACGACATGGCAACGAGCGCCGGGCCGAGCATGGCGAGCGCGAGCCAGTTGAGGATCTTCTGCACGTCGACGTACGACCGCTCGATGGCGAGGCGCGTCGCCGAGCCCGGGTCGAACGACAGGGCGTAGGGGAGCGAGGCGATGATCTGCGGGATCTTGTCCCAATCGTCGACGGCGAGGTGGCGCTGCAGCCGGCTCGGGAGGGCGGTCGACCACACGGCGCCGGCGATGGACCCGCCGACGGCGCCGCCGACCTGTGTGATCGTGAGGAAGATTGCGGTCGCGATGGCGACATCTGCAGGGAGGGCGAGGACAAGAGTCAGTAGCTGCTGCCGAGAGAGCGACGAGGGAGGCGAGCGAGAGAGAGAGAGAGAGCCGACGCACCCTGGTGCTCGACGACGCCCTGACACCCGATCTGGACGGCGATCGTCGTGAACCCGCCGCCGACGCCGCCCACGACCTGGCTCATGACGAGCTCGAACGTCGACGACTTGAGGTCGCGCGACCGCATCATGAGCCACACGCCGACCATGTGGATCAGGACGCCGAGCACGCCGAACCACTTGTACCGGTTCGTGAGCTTGGCGAGCGAGCCGGCGATGATGGCGGCGACGCAGGCGGCGAAGAGGTACGACTGGCTGTGAAGGCGGGAGAGTGGGAGCTGCGTCAGTGAGGGGTCCGAGCGGGCAAGGGCGGCTCGAGGGCGGCGGCGCAGCGCACCTGATGTACGACGCCTCGGCCGGCGAGTGACCTCGAGCGACTCTGCGAGGGGAGAGGCACACGTCAGCGTCGGCTCGCTCGAGGCGAGAGGCAAGAGGAGAAGGAGCGACGGACTGGAGGAAGCTCGTGAAGAAGCTCTCGTAGCAGAACTGTGAGATGAAGTGGAAGAACCCGACGAGCGACCCGCTGAGGATGGTGCGGTTCTCGAGGAGCCGAGGCGGCAGGAGCGGGCTCGCCGCGTACCGCGCCTCGTAGTACCCAAAGAAGACGAGGATGGCGAAGCCGACGACGATCGAGATCCAGATCTCGGCTGCGGGCGGGCGTGCGGTGCGTGAGCGACTGAGTGAGGACGTAGAGTGCGCTGGGAGGAGGGAGAAAGGGGACGCACGCTCGGCCCAGCTGTCGGGAGTCTTGGTCGCGAGCGTGAACGGCAGGAGGAACAGGATGCTGCCGGCCGTGAGCGTGACGAGCCCGACGACGTCGAGGTCCCTCCACAGCTCCTTGGCCTTGCTCCACGTCGTCGCGTTCCACCGCTGGCGCTTGTCGAGCTCGTGCGCGGCCGCCTCGGCCGCGCTCGCCATGCGCCGCTCGTGCGTCGGCATGCGCTCGTGGTTCGTCACGGGCGCGCCCGCCTCGATGTCGAGGTCGGCGTCGGCGAGCGGCGAGTGGTGCGCGGGGAGGTGCTCGTGCTTGAAGCGCGCGGGCGAGGTCGAGGGCGAAGACGAGGCGGCGTGAGGCGAGCGGTGGTGGTGGTGGTGGTGGCTGCTCATCCAGCTCGCGCGGGTCGCGACGCCGAACCCGAGGTCGCGCGTCGTCGGCCTGCGGCCCTCGGCGAGCGCTCGGCGCTTGATCTTGCGCCACTCGAGGCACAGGGTGAAGAAGAGGACGCAGGCGACGAGCGGGAGGAGGGTGCCGAAGACGGCGTACGCCGCACGGTACCCTGCCGGGCCCTGGCGCTGGAAGAAGGCGCCGAGAGGAGGACCGATCCAGGTCGTGAGGATCCAGGGGAGCGAGATGGTCGAGGTGATGAGGCCGCGGTTGGCGAGGGTGGTCGTGTCTGTGAGCCCGACTCGGTGTCAGCGCTCGCTCGCTCGCTCGCTCGCTCCCGCGCCGAAAGATGAGAAGGGACGCACCGGCGACAATGATTTGCTGCGCAAGCTGGATGCCCTGCCCTCCGAGCGCCGAGAGGGCGCGCGCGGCGAGATACACGCGCGCGTTGGTCGCCGCCGCCGTGATGATGTACCCGAGCGAGTAGAGCGTCGCCGCGAGGCAGATGCCCTCGGCCCGGCCGAAGACGTCGAGGATCTTGGTCATCGGCGGCTTGCCGACGGCGTAGCCGATCTGCGAAGAGGGCGGCGAAAGAGCGAGTCAGTCACGGCGAGGGCGAGGGAGAGCGAAAGAGAGACGGCGGCAGGACGCACCGACATGACGATGACGACCGAGCTGAGCATCGAGTGCTCGCCGAGGAGGCTCAAGAAGTAGGGCTCGACGGTCGGGATCGTGTTGCCCTCGAGCGACGTGAGCGTCGAGATGAGGTAGAGCCTGCGCGCGCGGCCGGGGTCGGAGCGTCAGCACACGGTCGCGCTCGTCGCGCGCACGAAGAGAGAGCGAGACGCACCCTGCGTAGATCGTGAACAGCCCTCTTCGCCCCCACGTCCTCGCCATGAGCTCCATCTTGACGACGCCCCACTGCTTGTCGCCCTCGGGCGCGATGTGCCCGCCCGCCGCCCGACTGCGCTCGCCCGCCGGCGGCGGCACCTTGCGCGCTCGTCGCGGCGAGCCGTCGTACTGCGTCGTGCCGCCCCACGGATTGCCGCCGTCCTCCTCGCCGAAGCCTGCCGCGGCGAAGGGCGAGCGATGTGCGCCGCCCTCTCCATCGCTCGGCTCGGCGTCGCCGTCCGAGTCAAACACGTCGTCGGTCGGCCGGCCATCTGGGCCCGTCGGGACCAGGCGCTCGCGGCTGCGGGCCCACCGGCGCTTGCCCCCAGGGCCGCCCGCCCGGCTCGCCGCCTCCTCGGCCTGGGCCTGCCGGCCGAGCTTTGAGCGCAGGATGGCCTCGACGTCGTCTTCTGCCGGCGGGAACGAGCCGTAGCTGGTGCTCGGGGTCGCCGAACCGCTGGTCGAGCCCGTGAGGGTCGACGGGCCGCCGGGCGTGGTCGCCCCGGCGCGCGAGGCCGAGTCGGCGCGCGCGGCGTTGGTCGATGCCGTGCGGGCGAGGGAGGGGGGCATGGTGGGCGAGGGCGGGTGCGCCCGCTGGCGAGAGGGGCAGGGACCGAGGTGGAGGAGCGAGGCGGGTGAGGGGGGAGGAGCGGGTCACCCAGGATGATGTCGTCGCCGGTGTTGACTGGGTGCTCGGCGGTGGTGTACTGGGTGCGCTGGCTGCGGCTGTGCGGTTCGTGAGGCTCTGGCGAGGGCGGGCGAGGGATGCCGGCGTCGGTGCGGCGAGGATGGCCCGATGAGCGCAGAGGTGGCGTGAGGAGAGCGGGCGAGGCCGCGGCTGGGTCGCTGTGCGCTGGTCGAGTGTGGGTGAGCTCTGCTGGGAGAGCTCGGTGCTGGAGAGTGCAGAGCAGGAGCGTGTGCGACGAGAGGCTGACTCTGTCGCGGGCTCGGACGGGCGCGCTCGCTGCCCCTTTCGGAGGTCGACGAGGCCCACCGACCGGCTCGCTCGCCATCTGATAGTCCAGTTTCACCGCTTCACACTGCTCTTTCTCGCTCGATCTTTCGCGCAAGTCCACTACAGTCACGGTCTGCTCCTTTGTATCCAGCTAGAACCCGGCGCGAGGCCATGCACCCGCCGCGACCGTCGAACCTGGCTCTCCCGACTCGCCCGACGACTCGCTCTTTCCGTCGGTGCTTGCGCCAGAGCTCCGATTGCACCTTTCGGCACGACCTCGGCACTGCTCTCCAGGCTGCGAGCTGCTGACGACCCGCCGCGCCAAGCGCAGGCGCCCTTCCGCAGCGCGGCGGCCCGTGCGGCGCGCCTGTTCCTCCCTCTCTCGCTCCCCTCTCTGCGCCGACGGCTCAGCAGGCACCGAAACTGACTGACTTTGCAAGCAACTTGCCCTCGAGGCGCCCCCTCGAGCGCTCCTCAGTACGCCTCGCGCTGCGCGCGGTGCACAGAGTCCTCGGGCTTGTCGAGCCCGAGCGCCTCGCGCCTGCTCGGCGACGCCGGGTCAAAGTAGGGCACCTCGGCGAGCGACGAGACGCGCGTGCCGTGCCGGGGGACCTTGCCTTCGTGCTGCGGGTGGGCGGGCGGAAAGGGAGGGTCAGCGGCGAGGGGGGACGGGCGGGAGGGCGAGAGCGAGGTGAGAGGTGCTCACGTCGTAGACGGCGGCGTGGATTGAAATTATGTTATCCCATAGCCTGCAGGGGGCGAGAGGCGCGGCTGCGAGTCAGCACATGGGCCGAGGGTCGATGAGCGAGAGGACGAGAGACGCACGCTGACGTGCGCGGCGTCCACTTGAAGCGGATCTGAGCGTCGAGGCTCTTCTCGTCTGCAAGCGCGAGTCGTCAGTGAGCGCTCGAGAGGGACGCAAGCAGAGAGGAACCGACGCACAGAGGTCAAAGAGGTAGTTGAGGAGAAGGTCCGACTCGGGCTTGTCGAAGCCGACGATGTGCAGCGTGTACTTGCGGTTGACGAAGAGCGACTGCGAGAGCAGGTTCTCGAATCAGTGTTGCTGCTCTCGAGCGGAGAGCAGCGGGAGAAGGAGCGAGAGGGACGCACCTTCCAGCTGCTCGCAGGGTGCGTGCGGACCTGCGCGGCGACGCTCGACGTCAGCGATCTTCCTCGGCGCGAGACGCAGGTACAAGTGCGACCCAGGAGCTACACGCAGAACGACCAAGAGAGAGTAGGACGCACGAGAGGGTGCTCGCGCTCGATGGGCACGCGCGGGCCCGCCGGGTCGTCCGGGTGCGATGGCGTGTGGCATGATGTACGTCGGTGTCGAGGGCGGTAGAGAGGGAGAAAGGAGGAGCTGTGCTCGTCGAGGGTCGTCGTCGCGAGCGAGCGAGGTGGACAGCGCCATCGTGGTTCCGAGTGTCGCGAGAAACCGGTTCAGCCTCGCGCGCTGACTGACCCGAGCACCCAGCCGGATCACGCAATGCCGAGCTGGAATGCGCCGCTGCAGGAGTGCTCTGGCCGTCTCGCCAAGGGCGGGGAGGATGGCGTGCCAGCGAGCGGGCGAGGGATGCGCGAGGCTGGCGAGGGCGGCCTGGCGCGCACCGCGCAGAGGTAGAAGCAGAGTCTGAGCACCTCTAGTTCGCGGCAGCAGGCGCACTGAGCGAGGTCGAGGAGGCAGGAGACCAAGAGAGATGAGGTCGGCCGGTTGAGCGAGACCAAGGTCTGCCTCTCTCCACCACGCAGCTCTGCCGCCGCTGCAGGGCTAGCTCGCTGCACAGCTGCACGCCATGCCTCGCGACACGACCGACCTCCCGCTGCGCCGGCCAACACCCCGCGACCCTCCTTCAGCATTCGCTCCCCTCGGCCGCAGGAACCTGCACAAGCGCACGACCGACCCGGTCGGCCCGCCTACCGCCGTACTCGACCTGGCGGCCTACATCGAGCGCGTCGAGCGGGCCCTCGACGACGCGAGCGACACGGTCCAGGAGGTCGAGGAGGGCTGGGCAGCTCTCAGCGGCGAGGCGGACACCAGGCTCAAGAACCGCTGCAGGTGCGTCCCTCTCCGTGCCCCTGCAGCAGCCACATGAGCTGACTCCATGCCTTGCAGCGTCGCCGACTTGCTCGACCAGATCTCGACCGCGTACGACGACTCGTGGGCCCGCGCCGACATCCACCAGTGGACCAACTTTCGCTGGCTCCCGCCGCCGCCGGCCTACCCGCACGAGCCTGAAGCCGACAGCGACGACGACATCGACGAGCCGCTCGAGGCCCTCGTCGACCCGCAGGAGGAGCACAAGGCGTGGTCCGGCCTCACGCTCGAGGGCCATCCCGACGTCGAGCGGTGCTTCGAGGCGGTCGAGCAGTCGTCGCTCAACATCCTCAAGTGCGTCGCTCAAACTCTCGATCCTGTGTGTGTGTGTGTGTGTGTGTGCGCGCGCTCGAGCTGACCCTGAGCACCGGTTACAGGCCGCCGCAAGTTTCGCACTTTGTCCGCAAGAGCGGCCTCGCCGACTACAACTCGCTTCCAGCACCGGTGCGTCCGCCTCTCCTTGCTCGAGTACGTTCACCAGTAGCTGACGCTCCTCGTGTCTCGCCCGCAGCGCCCCTCGAAGCCCGGCGGGCCCCGCTCCAAAATCCAGGACCCGCTCTCGCACCTCCTCTTCACCATCACCTTCCACTGCATCCCGCGCCTCAACCGCGTCCACTCGTACTCGCACCGCCAGACGATCGTCTGCACCGGCTCCAACACGCTCGAGCAGCTGCGCGCCAACATGACGGTCGGCGGCGCCAACATCCCGGTCGAGGAGCCGCCGGAGAACGAGGACGACGGCGGCTCGGGTGGAGGAGGGAGCGAGCGCGGCAGCGACGAGGACGATGGCGAGGCGCAGGGTCGGCGCCCTGGTGCGAGCGAGGCGACGCCCGGTCCGCTCGGCGGCGGCGGCGTCGACGACGACGAGGGTCAGACGCGGTGGAAGAACGAGCTGCGCGAGACGGGCTGCGCGTTCCTCGCCGAGGGCTTCGTCTACCCCGAGGACGACGACAACAAGGAGAACTATGCCGAGTGCGTCCTCTCTCTCTCTCTTCCTGCTCGTACGGCGTCGACGACGGGCTCGAGCGCTGACCCGCTCTTCCTCTGCAGGCTCATCCTCGCCGGCATCAAGCAGGTCGACTGGCCGGGCGGCCCTACGGGCGCCTCGGTCCCTCCCGAGCCGTCGAGCGACTCGGACGACGAGCTCCACCCGCTCGACGCCGAGGGCGCCGCGCAGCGAGCTCGCACCGCCGTCGCCGCCGCCGCCGCCCGCCCGCCCGTCCGACCCGCCGTGCAGGGCAAGCCCGAGCTGCAGCTCGGCCCGTCGCTCGCCAACGCCAAGCTCGGCGACCTGCCGCTGCGCGTCGGGCAGCCGTACCTGTTTGTGCATCAGGGCAACAACGAGCACATCTGGACGCTCGACGAGGTCCGGTGCGTCGACACGGTTTCCCTCGCTCGCTCTCGCCCCTCGTGCAGCGCCTCGACTGACGCTACTCGTGCGCCCGCAGCTACCTGCACCCGTCGGACCCTCCCCCCTTCCCCCCTGCGACCGTCCACCCTCGCTCGAACGCCTTCCTGCACTTTGTCTCGCCCTACCCGCTCACGACCTTCCTCTCGCGTACGCTCTTCACGGCGCGCTGCAGCCTGTGCCGCCTCGACCCGGGCGAGCTGCACACGGTCGACGACGAGCTCGCCGGCGAGACGCCCGCCGTCCTGTGCCGCACGTGCTTTGACCTCCTGCACCCGGTCCCGGCCGACAAGCGCGGCGCGCCCGGGCACGAGCGGGACGACGACGAGGCGCTGCCGCCGGATAAGAAGAGGAAGGGCAGGGCGGCCAGGCGGCGAGGTGGGGCGGGCGAAGGGTCGGCGGTGCCGGACTCGGAGCGCACGGGCATGGAGGGCGTCAAGATCGTCCCGCTCCTCGTCGAGCAGTAGCTTTGCAGCGTGCAGTGGATTCTCTTTGCGTCGTCGCTCTGCATCGTCTCGAGAGGCAGTACGAGTGCTCGTCTTCGTCTTTCGCTGCGAAAGGCTCGAGCGCACGACGTCCGTCCGTTCCGCCGTCGGTGTCCTCCCTCCCGTCCGCCACATACGTTCGCGCGAGGGGTCCGTGCGCGCTGATATATGGTAATTTGGCGAGTCCTACTAATGGTCAGATGGCCGAGTGGTCTAAGGCGCCGCATTCAAGGAATTTGAATACCCCTTCTCGGTCTACCGAGCTTCGCGGTCATTAAGTTGGCGCGGGTTCAAATCCCGCTCTGATCAGCCCCTTTTGCTGCGTTTGACGAGCAGAGATGCAAGCTTTTTGGTATTCGGCATTAGGTCGAGGAAGCGCCTTGGCAAGAAGATCTGCGAAAAGACAAAGGAGCTGGTCATGCGCGAGAGCAACGTCGTCCACATCCAGGCTCCCGTCACCGTCGTCGGCGACATCCAGGGAGGAGCGAGCCCGTGCGGCCTGGCCACGTCTCTCGAGAACGCGCTCGAGCCTCGTCTCTCGCCGCTTTGGCTCTCCTCGCCCCGGCCGCCGCTCTTGCTCTCTGAGCCAGGATCGAGCGCGCGAGACGACAAGTGCTCTTCTGTATTGCACGAGCCCACAAAGGAGCGGGCGGGAAGCGGGTATGAGGGGGGACGACGAGCGGACGAGGGGTATCGGGCCTGCGTGCGGCCGAGCGAGGAGGGAGGGGTACAACAGGACGAAGAGGGCGGGGTCTACAGGAAGTACTCGATCTGCGAGCGGAGAGATGCGGCATCAGCTTTGGCTCGAGGAGATGGAGAGAGAGGAAGTTCGAGGAGGAGGAGGAGGAGGAGGGGGACGCACCTGCGAGGGCCCGGCCTGCGCTCCCGGCGCCGTCTGCACCTGCTGCTGCTGCTGCTGCGGGCCATCGCGCTCGTTCTCGGGCGCGGCGTCAAACACGTTGAAGTGCTTCTCGCCGTTCGGGCCGACCTCGAGGATGCTCGCCATGTTGCCGCACCGGTAGCAGTAGTTGGGCGCCGACCACACGGTCGACAGCTGGTCGTCGTACAGGACCGAGAAGCCTTCCATGCACAGCTGGTGCGCGCGTAGGATGTGCACCATGTTGTTCGAGTCGAGGAACTTTTTGACGACCTGCGAGCCGAACGTGTAGCCGGCGCCGCTGCGAGGCGAGAAGAGCGAGGGAGGGAGGTTGAGAGCGTCAGCGAGAGCTCGACGCACTGCGAGGACGAGCGAGGAGGGGAGGGACGCACCGAGGCGAGATCGAGAACTCCTCCTTGTCCGGGTCAGGATCGGACCAGACGAGGTCTGCCATCGGGCCCTCGTGCGGGATTTCTGCGCGCAGGGAGACGCGGAGAGGTCAGCAGGAGCTCGAGAGGAGGAGGCGAGTGGAGGGAGAGCGAGCGACGCACCTCGGAAGCGATCGATGATCTTGATCTGGTCGAGCGTGTGGACCGAGGGCGACAGGCCTGCAGGAGCCGAGTCAGCTCTCGTCTCGCAGAACCAAGAGAGCGAAGAAGGGACGGACCGCCGTGAACGCAGAAGATGCGGTCGTCGATGACGACCGAGAGGGTGAGGAAGTCGAACATGTCGGTGAAGTACTGCCACACGGCCGGGCTGCCGTACTTGCGCACGCACTCGCTGTAGAACCCGTACGTCTGGGTCACGGCGCGGCTCTCGTGGTTGCCGCGGATGAGCTGGACGCGGTCCGGGTACCGCAGCTTGAGGCACGTGAGGAGCGAGATGGTCTCGACGCTGAACAGGCCGCGGTCGACGTAGTCGCCGAGGAAGAGGTAGTTGGTGTGGGGCGAGTAGCCGCCTATCCGGAAGATCTCGATCAGGTCGTAGAACTGGCTGCG
>Ga0308170_10000901_pt1 | contig 32149 bp, 21 predicted proteins | sample PhyBR2_2_FD_202136 | JGI IMG/M metagenome (GOLD analysis project Ga0308170, IMG submission 202136) | Phyllosphere microbial communities from UC Gill Tract Community Farm, Albany, California, United States - DLSLSB.R2 | ecosystem: Host-associated > Plants > Phyllosphere > Unclassified | place...
CCTGGACAGAGACCGTAGAGCCGCGGGGCCCCTTTACCTACACCGGTAAGGTCGCTGTCCTCACAACGCGGTGGAGCGCCAGCATGGCGGAAGGCTTTCCCATGGGCATGCGTGGTCTCGGGCGTGCGGCTATCGTAGGAACGCCAATGATGCGGGTAGGTGCCGCGGTCTTTCCGTTACGGCTCGACCGCACTGGTCTGGCGCTGCAATACTCAGCAGAGCCAGTTTACGACGTCCAGGATAAACCCAGATGGGAACTGGAACCCGATGTACCTGTCCTCATGGGCGGCAACATTTTGGAGGCTGCGATACGCTATCTACGATCAGCGTGACCCATCCCCTGCCATTGCGAGCGTCTTGTTCATACTCCAGAATCCGACTGAGATGCGCCGGGTAACAGGGTTGCGACTTGAAAGCGGAGCCCTCTCCATATCGCAAGCAGAGCCGGATGGGCCGCCAGAGGTCACTTCAGCCAGGCGAACGCATCGAACTCGCGTGCGAAGACAGTGCGGGCAGCACGCTCGTATACCTTACGCCCAGCATCGCCATTGGTAAGGACCACGATCGCCAGGCCCGACACGAGGTCCACCACGAATAGGTTCGCGACGCCATCGTTGGTGCCCCAGTGCCAAGCGAAACGCCGCCCACCGTCACTCTCCATTCCCCAGCCTAGCCCCCAGTCGAGTGTTCCCTTCACTCGTGTGGTCTTCGTCGAGAGCCCCGGATAGCGCTGTGCGAAAGCTAGGAACCGCGCGTAGTCGCTGGCGGTGGTCCACAATCCGGCTGCCATGTTGGGCGTCATGAATATTGGCATCGCCGGTTTGCCAAGTGCGATGACCGCTTTCTCCCGTTCGCCTAGCGTCCACCGGTCGACTGGTTTCGGCGGGCCAGCATCGCGACGCATCGCATAGCCCGCTGGGCCCTTGTCCACGAGTACACCGCCGCCTCCGTCGTGCGCCCAGGCGACCGCTGGCTCGGTGCCTCGCGCCCATCCATAGGTGCTTCGGCCCATCCCCGCCGGTCGCAGGACCCGCGTTTCAACCACCTGAGCGGCGGTCTGTCCTGTAACTGCCTCGACCAACCGGCCGAGCAGGACGAAGCCCTCGCCAGAGTAGCGGAATCGTGTGCCGGGAGCGAACGCGGCTGTTAGTGACTCGCCCGCTTCGTCGCGCCAATTAGGCAAGCCACTAGAGTGGGAGAGCAGGTGGCGAGGCGTAATCGATCGCGTCGCAGCATCATCCGTGAACGCGAAATGCTCCGCCACCGGACGGTCGAGGTCGATCAAGCCCTCCCGCACCATGTCATGAATCGCGACCGCCAGAACCACCTTCGACAGCGAAGCTGCTTCGAACAATGTATCGGGTGTCGCGGGCACCGCATTAGCCTTTGCGTAGCCGACCGCACCAGACGAGATGGCGCCGGAGCGGTCCAGCATTGCCCAGCTCGCGCCCGGTACGGACGCCAGGTCCATCCAGGTGGACATGTTGGCAAGCATGCCGGGTGTCGTCGCGGTTTTTGCATCTGCCGCCATGGCTAGGGCGAGCGTCCCGAAGCACGGGGCAGCGAGCATCGTCCGCCTGGACACCAAATCCATTATCAACTCCCGTCAGCGACCTACTTACTGGCATACAGGTTCGGCGCGACTAGGCTAGCTGAGACCACCGCCGCGGAAAATCGTCGATCGATCCGCGTCAGCGACGACCCACATCCGGTCATTCGCGCGCCCTTCCCCTCTCCCCAACTCCAGACATTGGTTCATCTCCGCGTAACGCCCGCTTTGGCGCCTGACCTGCGAACTCGAATGTCGCAGCTGGGCGATAGTTTGGGAGGAAGGCTGTCCAAGTGTAGGTTTTACACCCTATGAGCTGCAGACGGCTTTTGCGGGAAGCTTAGGTACGGGATTAGCGGGGACGCTGCGGCGGACTGTAGATGCCAATCCGGGTTCCTCCTTATACAGAACCTGGATTGTAGCGATCGGTGCGGCGGTGAGGATCAGCAGGAAAAGGCCCATCAGTTATTCGTTGGGCTCTAGCGGCTTGACGGAAAACCCTTTCAGTCGGTTTGACGCCGGGAAGCCATCATGGTCGCCGCCTTATCGTGAGATAAATCAACGAAATACGCATTACACCGGAACGGACTGACCGTTGCAACGTCGGGCATGCAGTTGATTTAGCGAGGATGCATGACCGGACCGACGTTGGTATTTCTTCATGCCCTCGGCGCCAGCGCGGGAGAGTGGAAGCAAGTTCTTGATCACCTGCCAAACCAAGCGTGCGTAGCGCTAGACCTGCCAGGATTCGGCGCCGCGGCGGAGGCGGGGCATTGCGATGTCGAAGTGATGGCGGACTGGCTGGCGGACGAGATCCGCTCCCGTGCGCTGACCTCATGCGTGCTCGTCGGTCACAGCATGGGCGGCAAGATCGTTACGCTCGTCGCGGCCCGCGCCGCAGCCGGCGAAATCGGCCTGTCAGGCGTACTTGGGGTCGTACTAGTCGCGGCATCGCCACCGTCACCCGAACCGATGGACGAAGAGCGCCGTAACCAGATGATTGACTGGTTCGCCAACGGCCAGATCGCAGGCGTCAATGCCGCGACCTTCGTCGACGCCAATACCGCCAGAACACTGGCCAAACCTCTGCGCGACACCGCGATCGACGACGTGCGACGGTCAAGCCGAGAGGCGTGGCTCGGCTGGCTGGAACGTGGCAGTCGCGAGGATTGGAGCGCCGAGGCTGGACGCATCGCAATCCCGGCGCTGATCCTCGCCGGCGCCGAGGACGGCGATCTTGGCGAAGATGCTCAGCGCCGGCTCAACCTGCCACATTACATCACCGCGGATATGCAGGTCGTGCGCGGCGCGGCGCACCTCATCCCGTACGAACAGCCGCAGGCGCTCGCCGCGCTGATCGACGGTCACGCGACGAACGTCGCGTTAGCCGCCCTCCCTGCGCATTTCGCGACCCTGCTCGCCTCCGATCGCGTTAGCCACAGGATGCGCGCAACGCTGCTGGATCGAATGCGCGCGCCGGCGTCCAGCTCGGTCTGGACGACGGAGGAGCAGGGGACCGTCGCCGCGCTGGTCGCGCAAATCCTGCCCGATTGCGCCGGCGAGGCCGTCCTGGCGGGTCGTATCCTCGCTGGCATCGCCGACGGCGCGGGCGACGGCTGGCGCTTCGCGGCATTGCCACCCGATCGCGAGGCATGGCGGCGCGGACTTGCGACATTGACAAAGGCGGCGGGCGGTTTCGCCGCACTCCATCCTGATGCGCAAACCCGGTTGCTCGAACGCGTCGACGGCGGCGAGGTCGGCAGCACCGGCGACATCACACAGCTCTCGCCTGAGCAGATGGTCTTGTGGTTCGAGGACGTGCGCGCCGAGACAGTGCGCGTCTGGATGTCACTGCCAGCCACGATGGCGGCGATCGGCTATGACGGCTTCGCCGTGGGTGGCGATGGCCGCCGCAAACAGGGCTATATCCGCACCGGCGCTGACGATCCGGAAGCATGGCAGCAGGCGCGGGAGCGCCTGTCGTGAGGGCGAAACGCTACGCGCGAACTGACGTCGTCGATGCCGTGGTGATCGGGACGGGCGCTGGCGGCGCGCCGCTCACCGCGCGGCTAGCACAAGCCGGTTTGTCGGTGGTGGCGCTGGAGGCGGGCCGTGCTTTCCGGCCCGACGATCACGTCGCCGACGAAGTCGCGGCCGACATATACTGGATGGAGGAACGGCTGAGCGGCGGGGCGACGCCGACTGCGTTCGGTTCGAACAATTCGGGCATGGGGGTCGGCGGATCAACATTGCACTGGGGCGCCTTCTGCCCCCGCCCCGATCCGCGCGACCTGCAACTCAAGACGCTGACCGGCGAGGGCGCGGACTGGCCGATCGATCACGCCGAACTGATCCGCTACATCGCTGAGGTCGAGCATTTCACCGGCGTATCCGGCCCGCCTGACTATCCGTGGGACGCCGCGCGCCGCTACGCATATCCGCCGGTCGCCCGCAACGCTGCGGCCGATGCGATGGCGCGAGGCTGTGCGGCGGTAGGCATCACCGCCACCGACGCACCCGCCGCCTTGGTCTCGCGCGATCGCGACCAACCGTATTGGGGACAGCGGCAGGCCTGCATCAATTGCGGTACCTGTCACCAGGGCTGCCGCACCGCCGCCAAGACCAGCATGGATACCACCTATCTGCCCCTTGCAGTCGCGCACGGTGCCGAGATCCGCGCGGAGGCGCGCGTGGTGTCGTTCGAGTTCGACGGCAGCGGCCGGATCAGCGCGGTCGTCTATGGACAAGGTGACGAGGATCATCGCCAGCGCTGCGCGGCAGTCTTCCTGTGCGCCGGCGGGGTGGAGACGCCGCGGCTGCTCCTCAACCTTGGCATCGCCAATGCGAGCGGCCAGATCGGACGCAACTTCATGGCGCATGTCGCGACGCAGGTCTGGGGTCGATTTGATGCCGACATGCGAATGAACCGCGGCTATCCTTCGTCACTCATCAGCGAAGACATGATGCGGCCCGGCGATGCGGGCTGCGCAGGTGGCTATCTGATCCAGAGTCTTGGCGTACTGCCCGTCACCCTCGCCACCGGGCTGGCGCGCGGCGCTGGCATGTGGGGCGAGCGGCTCCAGGCCGTCCTGCGGGGCTACAACCGGATGGCGGGGATCGGGATCAACGGCGAATGCCTGCCGCATCCCGATAATCGCCTGACGCTGGCCGACGAGGTCGACGCCTTCGGCCACCGCAAGGCGCGCATCGACTTCAGCTATCGGGCCAACGAACGCGCGATCGACCGCCACGCCCGGCGCACGCTCACCGAGATCTGGGCCGCGGCGGGGGCCAGTGACATCTTTGCCGTCGACCGCTCCGCCCATACGATCGGTACGTGCCGGATGGGAACAGACGGCGACGCCGCGGTGGTCGATCCCAACGGCCGCAGTTTCGACGTTCCCAATCTGCTGATCTGCGACAATTCCATCTTTCCCAGCGCGCTGGCGGCGAACCCCGCGCTGACGATCATGGCGCTGTCTCTGCGTACCGCCGACCGTTTTCTCACATCCCACCGTTGAGGAGTTCATCATGGATCTAGGCATCAGGAATCGTATCGCGCTGATCAGCGGCGCGGACTCGGGCATGGGCAAGGAGACGGCACGGCTGCTGCTCGAGGCGGGGGTGCGCGTCGCCATCACCGATCAACCCGGCGGCACGCTGGACGAGGCGATTGCGGAACTGTCCCCGCTCGGCGAAGTCATCGCGGTTACCGGCGACGTGACCAACCCCGATGACGTAAGATCGATCTGGGCGGAGGTGCGTGAGCGGCTCGGCAATCCGGACATCTACGTCAATGCAGCGGGAGTGACGGGGGCGACCGGCGACTTCCTCGATGTCGATGATACGGGGTGGCAACAGACGCTCGACATCAACCTGATGGGTGCGGTGCGGATGTGTCGCGAGGCGATCCCCGCGATGCGCCAGAGCGGCTGGGGGCGGATCGTCCTATTTGCGTCTGAGGATGCAGTGCAGCCCTATGCCGACGAACTGGCCTATTGCGCATCGAAGGCGGGCATCCTTACGCTCGCGAAGGGGCTGTCCAAGGCCTATGGCTGCGACAATGTGCTGGTGAACACCGTCTCGCCAGCCTTCATCGCGACGCCGATGACCGACAAGATGATGCGCAAGCGCGCCGAGGAACGCGGCGAGAGCTTCGACGCAGCGATTGAGAGCTTTCTCAAAGAGGAACGGCCGGGCATGGTCCTCAAGCGCCGCGGCCGCGCCGAGGAAGTGGCGGCGGCAGTCGCCTTCCTGTGTTCGGAGCGAGCCAGCTTCATCAACGGCGCCGGCATCCGCGTCGACTCCGGCTCGGTCTTCACCATCGCCGGATAAGCAAAACGCCGCGGCACCGATGGTGTCGCGGCGTTTTGCCGGTCTGCGATCGGGTCGTCAGGACAGGACCGTCTTCGCCTCGGCCTTCGTAACATTCAGGTAGATACGATTGTCCTCAATCCGGTCGATCTGGTCGACTGCGATGTAATGATGCTGATGGTCTGCGGCATCCGTCTTGGTCAGCTTAATCTGCTCGCCCTCTACCTTGTCCACGGTGCCGACATGTTCACCGTCCGAACCGGCGATCTCCATGTGTTCCTTGATGCGCAGCTTCTCGAACATTTAGATTTCCCTCTTGGTAATGCGAGGTCCCAACGCACGGTGATGTATCCGGATGCAATGAAAAAGCTGATTTTCTTCATTGCGCGGGTCGATCAATTGTCGGTCACGTAGCCGAAGTCGGCTATTGGAACCCACGGCATCAGGCGACGTACCGGTTTAAGATCGTCCAGTTGTGAAGATCAACATCGCGACACCATTATCCTTGAGCGGGGCAACGGGCCGCATAAAATCCAATCACGCCCCATTCGGTATGATCAGCTGGTCGGTCAACTGCATCACTAAGCACACCGCCTCGTTGCGCATCGTCCGCCACGTTCGCTCGCCTGGCGTGTCACCGCCATGCGCATGAGTCGCCCCGTTCGGCCCGTGAACGACGTCAAGCGTTCACTTGTTGCGCAATAGCCTCAAAGCTCATCCACCCAACGGCCGACGCCTAGCCCCTAAGGACTGCTTCTGACAAATGGCCGTTCATTCAGCTTCTGACTTGAGCGAAATGCGATTTTAGCCGATGCCAGAATGATGACTTTTGTCAGCATCACCCGGCTACGCATCCGCTCGCTTCGATTTATGCCGCAATTTCTCGTTCATACGATGTGGACCGGGAGGCAGATAAAGCGGGCGGATGGATTTATCGATGGCTTTCTACTTGCTGATCGTAAACGCACATTCTGGACCGCCAGCCTCTGGCGTGATCAAGCCGCCATGCGGGCATACATCACCAGCGGGGCGCACTTGAAGGCCATGCCCAAGCTGCTTGTCTGGTGCGACGAAGCCAGTATCGTTCATTGGACACAGGCTCATGCTATCGCGCCCGATTGGATGGAGGCGGACCGTCGGATGAGAACGGAAGGAAGGCCATCTAAGGTCCTCAACCCCAGCCCGAACCACCGCGATCTTGCCTACGATGCGCCACGAACATCTGGGGCCGTTCCGATTAATCCTGCTAAAGTCGCGTGATCCAGATGCGTTTATTTCACGCTCCCTGCCCGCTTCCCCTCTTCAGACATGCGTTCAAAATGATCTTCGATGAAGCAATGAGTTGGCGCAACGATCGGGACGCTGCAGATGACTTAAGCGAGCCCTCCTCTTTGAGGTAAAAGATGCCATATCATATATGCCCCGATCAGTATGGACTGACCGGGGCTCTGTACTGTCAGGCGACGCCAGCACCACCAGTGACGCCGTACACCTCGCCGCTGATATAGCTGCCTTCCTGGCTCGCCAGCAGCACATAGACAGGGGCGATTTCGACAGGCTGACCCGGACGGCCATACTGGCTTTCCGAACCGAACTTCATCACCGCCTCAGGCGGCTGACCGCCGGATGCCTGGAGCGGCGTCCAGAAGGGGCCAGGTGCCACGACGTTGGCGCGGATGCCCTTCTCCAGTAGCTGCTTGGCGAGCGCCTTGGTGTAGGCGACGATCCCAGCCTTGGTCGTGGCGTAGTCGAGCAAGATCGCGGACGGCTCATAGGCCTGCACCGAGGCGGTGGTGATGACGGAGCCGCCTGCCGGCAGGTGCGGCACAGCCGCCTGCGCGATCCAGTGCATAGCATAGAGGTTGGTCTTCATGGTCTTGTCGAAATCCTTCGACGTGACCTTCGAGACGTCCTCACGGTTCTGCTGCCGTCCGGCGTTGATGACGAGGATGTCGAGCCCGCCAAGCTTCTCGACAGCTTGCGCGACGAGTGTCTTGCACCACTCCTCGTCGGTGATGTCACCGGCAAGGTCGACGGCGGTGCGCCCCTCTGCCTCGACCAGCTGGATGACCTCGGCCGCGTCGTTCTTCTCAGACCAGAGATACGACAGGGCAACGTCGGCGCCCTCACGTGCGAACGCGATAGCGGCCGCGCGACCGATGCCGCTGTCGGCGCCTGTGATCAGCGCCTTACGCCCGGCAAGCTTGCCTGAGCCCTTGTAGCTCGTTTCGCCATGGTCGGGCACGGGATCCATCTTCGACGCTTCGCCGGGGACGGGCTGCGGCTGTCGCGGGAAAGGCGGCTGCGGGTACTGCGAGCGAAGGATCCTGCATAGTCAGACGGTCGGTCATGCTTATCTCCGTTGCGATAGGATCAGGGTCAGTTGCAGGCCGCTGCCTCGTCGAGGACGGACAGCGCCATGATGTGCGCTAAATGGCTGAGACCTTGAGGAAGGTTGCCTAGAAACGCGCCACTCGCCGGATCGATCATCTCGGCGAGGATGCCGTGTCCGTGAGACAATGCTTCGTTCAACCTATCGAACCGCTGGCGCGCTTCAGGCCGTTGACCAAGTTCCGCCCGGGCCTCCACCATCCAGAAGGAACAGGCGAGGAAGCACCCTTCTTCCTTGTCCATGCCGGTATAGCGGTAGTGAAAAGCACCGCTACCGAGCTCACGATCGATCGCATCCATCGTCGCCAGCAGGCGATCATGACCATCAAAGCCGAAGCGGACGGCGAGCGCCAATGAGGCATCGAGTTTGTCGGTGCCCGGGTACATGACGAAAGCCTGCATCTTCTCTGACCAGCACTCAGCCTCGATCCAGTCCTTGATCCGGTCACGCTCGCGTGACCAGCGTTCCCGGCAGGTGGTCGGCAGCTGACCTTGGTCCGCGAGTTCCACGGCGCGGGCCAGAGCCTGCCAGCAGCTGACCTTGGACATCGTGTAGTGCTGCGCCTCCTCCAGCTCCCACATACCTGCATCGGGCATACGCCAACGGTCAGCACATTCGTCGGCGAGGTGTGAAAGCAACTCCGCGCTCGCGGGGTCCAGGATGTTGCCGCAGCCGACGAAGCAGGCGGCCGTCTCGAAGATGTCACCGTAGACGCCGTGCTGACTTTGGTCGGTAGCCTGATTGCCGGTACGGACCGGGGTCGAACCGCGATACCCTGGCATTGCCCATTCGGACACGCCGGGCACGACCTTGCCGTCGAGGGTATAGACCACGCGCGTGCCCACGCTGCGAAGCTGGTCGAGCAGCCAGCTGAACGCAGCCTTCGCCTCGGCTTCAAGGCCTGCCGTCAGGAACGCCTTGATCGTGTAGCCGGCATCCCTGATCCAGGCGTAGCGATAGTCATAATTCTTTGCTCCGCCGATACCTTCCGGGATCGACGTTGTTGCTGCGGCCGCGATGGCGCCAGACGGCGAGTAGAGTAGCAGCTTCAGCGCCAGTGCACTGCGTAGGAATGCCTCGCGGTCTTCACCGAAGTAGGAGACATGCTCGCACCAGTCTCGCCATTCCCGGTCCGATATGTCGATGCGTGCATCAATCTGTTCAATCGTTGGGGCCACCAGCGGCTCGTCACGACCAGCCACGACTGCGACGGTCTGACGCTCGCCGGCAGCCACCGTCACTTCGCCCGTGATGCCTTCGTCGGCCCAGTCACAATGTACCGTGTCGCTGTGAACGAATAGACCAAGGACGCGCTCGACATGGAAAACTGTGTGGCCCCCAATCTTCGAGTGGTACGGACTGACCGTATCGCCTCGCCGACCAGGCTTCATCGTCAGCCTAAAGCGAACAGTGCCATCCAGCCCATCGACCCGCCTCGCCAGCTCGGCCCATGGCAGACGCCCCGCCGTGCCACTGTTGAGAGACTCGGTCAGTTTTGCTCGCCCACTCGGCGTCGTAAAGATCGTCTCGAGTACATTACTGCCCGGGCGATACTGGCGCTCAACCGTGAAGGGGTGATCGGGCTGTAGCGTAAAGCACCCACCATTCTCGCCATCGAGTAATCGGTCGAACAGTGGAGGCGAGTCCATGTTGGGTACGCACCACCAGTCGATCGATCCATCGGCACCGGACAATGCGACGGATCGGCCATCCCCAAGCGCGCCATATTGCTCAAGCGGCAGATAGCCGTCCTTGCGAACGCCGAGTTCGATACGTTCATGATGCTGTGGCAGCAGCCGCTCCAGCATCCCGGTCAACGAAGCTGACGCGGCAGCGCGCGTGACGCACCGACACCCATCAAAGCACCCGCACCCAGCAGACCACCTACCACGCCTAGCTTTAGCATATCGCGCTGACGGCTCGTAAAGAACTCGCGGCGGCTTCCTTTTACCCGGTCCTTGCCGTCGCCGTCGATCTGCGCCGGTCCTGGAACCGCCTCGTCGAGATTGCCAATGCGATCGGGCATCGGATCGCCCTGCTGCTTGTCGAGCATTTCGGCTGCCTCACGATCGGAGAAGCCTGGTGCGACCGACTGCCCGAGCGCCATCATCAGTGTCGAACGCCCAACCCAGAACTCACGTTGAGGATCGCGCGCTGCGGTCCAAATCGCTTCGGCACAGAGGCGCGGGTCGAAAAGTGGATCGGGAATGATTTGCTCACGTCCCGTGTGGGTGCGTGCCCAGCTCGTCTGCGGCGTGTTTACGCCGGGCAGATACACGACGCTGAGCGTGATCTTTGATTTGTCCGAGATCAGCTCCGAGCGCAGCGAGTCCGTAAACCCGCCCACCGCAGCCTTCGCGCCACAATACGCGGCCTGCAAGGGAGCGGCCCGGATCGCGAGGCCGGACGACACCTGGATGATTGCCCCCTGATCCCGCGTACGCATGTGACGCAGCGCGGCAAGCGTTCCGTAGACTTGCGACAGATAGGTTGTGGCGGTGACTCGGGCATATTCATCCGGCGTGATGTCGTGCGCGCGAGCAACCACCGTCGACATGGCGTTGTTGATCCAGGCGTCGATCGCGCCAAATTCGGCGACCACCTTATCGGCGGCCTCGTCGACGGCTTTCGCATCGGCAACGTCTGCCGGGATCGCCAGGACTCGACCACCATGCTGTTCGAGCATCGCCCGAGCCTCATCAAGACGTGTCGGGTCCCTTGCGATGATTGCAACCTGCCATCCGCTACGTGCAAAGCGATCCGCAGTCGCGAGGCCGATGCCGGCGCTCGCTCCCGTTACTACGACGGTCTTCATAAGGTTGGTCTCGTTCCTAACAAAAAGCTTGCTCGACCGCTAAACGCCCAAGTGGCGAACTGGTCGCCGCCTACTGCTTTGCTCTTCAGTTAAATGCGCGGACGCTGCGGCCTTCGATGGTGAGACCCAACAAGGCCGCGCGACCGTCGAGTCATTAAGCTGATGTAGCCAGCGACCAGTTTTGGATTGAAACTCAATCGGAGTTCGGACGGTTACCGCGACCCACAAGTGGACGTTCATAGCCCTATTTCAGCTTCCCAACTTCAGACACTCGTTCATGAAAGCCCGCCGATTGCGTTAGCCGCGCCGCAGACACGTCGCTGGTGTATTTGACCTACAGCGTCTCTATGTTTCGGGTTCCCATCCAGCTGCCGGCGGTGATGAATGTCCAAGTCCATGAAGATCGATTTCGTCTCCGACGTCTCCTGCCCCTGGTGCGTTATCGGCCTGCGGAGCCTGGAACAAGCGCTCGCGCGCACTGGCGACCTGATCGACGTGGACATCACCTTCCAGCCCTTCGAGCTGAATCCGCAGATGCGCACCGAGGGGCAAAACATCGGTGAACATATTGCCGAAAAATATGGCTCGACTGCCGAGCAGTCCGCCGCCAATCGCACGATGATCCGCGACCGCGCCGCCGATCTCGGTTTTGAGATGCGAATGTCGGAGACGAGCCGCATTTACAACACGTTCGACGCACACCGACTGCTGCATTGGGCGCATGTCGAAGGCAGGCAGCCGGCGCTGAAGCGGGCCTTGTTTGACGTCTATTTCACCAATCAGCAGGATCCGTCAGACCATTCCGTGCTGGTCGCGACCGCAGCCGCTGTTGGACTAGACGCGACGCGAGCCGCTGCGATCCTCGCGTCGGACGAATTCGCCCAGGAAGTCCGAACCGCGGAACGCTTGTGGCAGTCGCGCGGGATAAGCGCGGTGCCTGCCGTCATCATCAACGATCGCTATCTGATTTCGGGCGGCCAGCCTCCAGAGACGTTTGAGAGCGCCTTGCGCAAAATTGCAGCCGACACCGAACCTCCGTCACCGGTTTGACTGGCGCCCCTTCTACTGACGTGAATGGCAGGCGCGTGCGTCGCCGGACCGCTGGCTGTCGGCATCACGGCGGTGGTGAAAAGGAAGCAGAGGGCCGGAACGTTACCCGGACCTGACTAATATTGCCGTATCCCAAATCCTTTGGTCCGGGAGATACATTTGCAACAGACCATACCGTATTTTGAAAGGATCGCCCGTGTTGTCTTACCGTATGAGCACCATGGCTACGCTGATGCTGCTCACCGGGTGCGGGGCGGCTGACACTGGCAAGACCCCAGACAAGAATACAGGCAAGACCAGCGTGTCCGCGCCGCCGATCAATTACGGGACAGCGACATTCACCCTGGCCAAGCCCTTCACGACTAATGCCGTCGCCGCATTCGAATCTCCCTGGGCGCTCGCTTTCTTGCCGGACCGGAGAATGCTGGTGACCGAAAAGCCGGGCCGGCTTTGGCTCGTCACCGCGGCGGGCGATAAGACACCGGTCGATGGCGTGCCCCTGGTCCATTTCGAGGGACAGGGTGGTCTGTTGTTCGTGGCAACCGCGCCGAACTTCGCGCAAAGTCGGCAGATCTATCTTACCTATTCAGAACCCGGCGCAGGCGGTGATGGCTTGGCGCTTGCCCGGGCAACGCTCGATCTCGACACGGCTCAGCCCATGCTCAAGAACGTCCAAGTCCTTTGGCGGCAGCTGCCGCGCGGCAGTGGCGGGCAGTTCGGCGGCTACATCGCGTTCTCGCCCGACGGCCGCTACCTCTTCCTTACCTCTGGCGAACGCCAGCGCTTCACCCCGGCGCAGGACCCAGACCAAGCGCTCGGCAAGATCCTGCGGCTGACATTGGACGGCAAGCCCGCCGCGGGCAACCCCGGCGCCGGCACGGTCGGCGCCACTACGATCGGCATCATAGACCCTCCGGAAAACACGGGTTCGGCCGCCACGGCACCGGTACGACAGATCAAGCTCGCCGGACCGAACCTGACGCCGGCGGAGACATGGACGACGGGCCATCGAAACCCCTACGGCCTGGCGTTTGATGGGCAAGGCCGGCTCTGGTCGACCGAGATGGGACCGCAAGGCGGTGACGAGTTGAACTTGATCGAGCCGGGCAAGAACTATGGCTGGCCCGTCGTGTCGTACGGCAAGAACTACGACGATACGCCAATCGCCTCGCCGAGTGGCAACGCGAAATTTCAACAGCCGGCCTTGTACTGGACTCCGATCATCGCCCCGGCCGGCCTAACCTTCTATGAAGGCACTATGTTTCTGCAGTGGCGTGGCTCCGCGTTCGTCGGCGGGCTGGCATCGACGGCGCTGATCCGCATTGCGTTCGATGGCGAGGTCCCCCGCGAAGCTGAGCGCTGGGATATGGGCGCTCGCGTCCGAGCCGTTGTCACCGGCCCGGACGGGGCGCTTTGGATTTTGGAAGACGGGTCTGGCGGTCGACTGCTGCGCCTCTCGTCCAATCGGGCGGGGTGACGGAACAGCGGGCTGGCTTGCGTGATTTATCGGATATGATGTCCGACGCGCATCACACCTCCCGCCTCGCCTAAGCCATAGACCCTCAAACCGCCGATCGGTGTTGTCGCCGATTTTGCAGGTCAGACGGTCGTTCAGGTAACGCCGACAGCCTCTCAGACGGGCATATCAACCGACCGTTTTCCGCTAGCGCGACGCCATCATAAAGGTAAGGTGCAGTGACCTTGATCGGAGAAGATGGTTGGTTTTAAAGCATTTGCCTCTCGTTGCACTGCTCGGTGCCGTTGCGATCGGGAGTTCGGTGACTGGCCAGACTCCGAAGTCGACAACCGCACCGCCGACAGATGACACCGCGGCGACCAGTTATGGCAACTGGGGCTTCGACGTCACCGGGATGGATCGTAGCGTGAAGCCCGGCGACGACTGGTTCCGCTTCGTCAACGGCGCATGGGCGGACCGAACGCAGATCCCGCCGGATCGATCATCCTACGGGGCCTTTGCGGTCTTGCGCGACATCTCCGAGCAGCGGCTGCGTGGGCTCATCGGCCGCTACAGCGCCTCAGATACGGCACATCCCGACCGGATGAAGGCAGCGATCCTTTACGCGGGGTTCATGGACACCGCGACTGCGGAGAAGCTCGACGCCGCACCGCTGGCCCGACGACTATCGCCGCTGAAAGCTGCCACGTCGAAGGACGACATCGCACGGTTCATGGGGAATTCGCTCGGCGGTTTTGGCGCTAGCTTCTTCGCGCCCGGCGTCAATGACGATGCCAAGCAGCCCGACGTGTACGCGCTATATTTGCGCCAGTCCGGCTTGGGCCTCGGCGACCGCGACCTCTATCTCGACCCCAAGTTTGCCCCACAGGTCGCGCGGTATCGCCAATATGTGACGCAGATGCTGACGCTCGCGGGATGGCCGGACGCCAAGACCGCCGCGGGGGACGTCGTGGCGATGGAGACCAAGCTCGCCCAGGCACACTGGACGCGCGCGCAAAGTCGTGATCGTGACAAGACCTACAATCCGACGACGCCCGCGCAATTGGCGAGCCAGGCACCCGGTTTTCCCTGGACGACGTTCTTCAAGGCGGCCGGCGTCGATGCCGCCAACCGCGCGATTGTGGCGCAGAACACCGCCTTCCCTGGCATCGCCAAGGTGTTCGCCGAGAGCGACCTCGATACGCTGAAGGCGTGGGAGGCATTCCGCATCACCGACGACATCGCGCCACTTCTCTCAAAGCGCTTCGTCGACGCGCAGTTCGAGTTTCGCTCGAAGTTCCTGAACGGCCAGCCCCAGCAGCGCGAGCGCTGGAAGCGCGCGGTGGCGTTCGCCGAGAATGGCGTCGGTGAGGGGATCGGGCGGGACTATGTCGCGCTCTACTTCCCGCCCGCGTCCAAGGCGAAGATGGACCAGCTCGTCGGCAATTTGCGCGTGGCGTTGGCTGGGCGGATCCGCAATCTGACGTGGATGGGCGCTGCCACGAAGGAACAGGCGCTCGACAAGCTCCGCGGCTTCAACGTCAAGATCGGCTACCCGGACAAGTGGCGCAATTATGCTGCGCTCCAGATCAAACCCGGCGACCTCGTCGGTAACGCAGAGGCCGCGCAGCGCTTCGAATGGGATTATCGGCGGGCACGCATCGGCATTCCGGTCGACAAGGCCGAGTGGGGAATGACCCCGCAGACGGTCAACGCCTACTACAACTCGGTCAAGAACGAGATCGTCTTCCCTGCAGCGATCCTGCAACCGCCATTCTTCGACCCGAAGGCAGACGACGCCGTGAACTACGGTGGCATCGGCGGGGTGATCGGCCACGAGATCAGCCACGGCTTCGACGACCAGGGGCGCAAGTCGGATGGCCGCGGTATCCTGCGCGACTGGTGGACGGCGGAGGACGCGACCAAGTTCGAGGCGCAGGCGGCACGGCTAGGCGAACAGTACGAAGCGTATAGCTTCGACGGGCTGCCCGGTATTCACATCAATGGCCGCGCTTCGATGGGCGAAAACATCGGCGATCTCGGCGGGGTCCTGATCTCGCTCGACGCGTATCACGCCTCGCTTAGCGGCAAGGCTTCCCCCGTGATCGGCGGCTTCACCGGCGATCAGCGCTTTTTTCTCGGCTGGGGACAAGTCTGGCGGACCCTGTTCCGCAACGAGGCACTCCGACAGCAGCTGGTCAGCGACCCGCACTCGCCAGGGCAGATTCGCGCCGTCAATCCGCTGCGCAATGTCGATGCCTGGTACGCCGCGTGGAAGATCGATCCTAGCCAGAAACAGTATCTCGCACCGGCCGACCGCGTGCGAATATGGTGATAGTGCGGTCCGCCAGACAATTGCGGCGGAAGGGCGGCCGAGTAGCTCGGCCGTAAGGTGACGTGTTGCACCTGTTAATACGCCAGCCCAGCTTATCCGCGCGAAAGACCCGGAAGCGGACGCTCATTCTGCCCGTTGTCTGCAGCCACTGCCCTCAAGTTGGAGGCCGAGCAGATTACCCGATGCACCCCGACCGTTTCTCGCTATTGTCTTGTTCGTTGTTTATGGCGGGCACTGCCCAACCATAAACAACGAACGACGCACGCACGTCAGGCCTCGTTTACCAGTTCAGACCGATGCGCGCGTAGAGATAGCGGCCGTTGAAGCCAAACGGCGAGTAGGAAGGATAACCCAGCACCCCTGTGCTGTTGTTCGCTGCGACCGTACGATCCGGATAGACGTCAAACACATTGCTGACGCCGAGGCCAATCTGTGCCCCCTTGGGGGCGGTGTAGCGTAACTCGAGATCGGTGATCGCGTGCTTGCCGGTATGCACGTCGGCGCCGACGAGCGTCCCGGGCTGGTTGACGTCGCCATAATAGGTCACGCGCGCCAGCGCTCCGATCTGGTCAAGTGACCAGTCGATCGTCCCGGTCACCTTCGTGCCAGGCGTCCCGTCCTCGAGCGTCAGAATGCGGCTGCGCGCGAACAGTGTCGGCGCGGGGTTGAGCGTCGAAGTCGTGACCGGCACCCGCGTCACGTTCACGTCGTTGACATTACCCGCAACCGTAAAGTCGAAATTGCCGGCATTCTCCGCCGCCAACCGGTAATGCGCGACCGCGTCGATACCCTTGGTCGTCGACGCGAGCCCGTTGAGGAAGAAGCGCGCGGCCGACACATTGAACGGATCGAGCAGCGCCTTGACGGCCGGACTGAAGGTGGCGGAGATATTCTCCGACAGGCCGATCTGGTCGCGGATGTGGATGCGGTAAGCGTCGATCGTAAGGTCGAAGCCACCCGCCCGGATCACGGTACCGACCGACAGATTGGTCGACTTCTCGGGCTCGAGCGGCACGCCGCCGAGCGCCGTCGCAACGGGGTCGACCGACGGGAAGGTACCGGTCAGGATAGGCACGCCGTTGGTGACCACCGAAGCAGTCTGGGTGAAGTATTGCTGCTGCAGCGATGGTGCACGGAAGCCCGTCGAGGCGGTCGCGCGGAGTGCGAACCAGGGCGCGAAGTCGTAACGCAACGAGGCCTTCCCCGTCGCGGTACTGCCGAAGTCGGAATAGTCTTCCGCCCGCGCGGCGAGACCGACAAGCAGTTTGTCCGTCACCTGCGCCTCGAGATCGAGATAGATGCTGCCGTTGCGGCGGCTCCGCTCGGTCGCGTTGGCGGGCGAGAAGCCCCCGAACCCCTGCGCGCCCGGCGCGGCAGTGTTGCCGGCGGGAATACCGGTCACCGTGCCGACAGTCGGATAGCCATAGGAGGCCAGTTCTCCTGCGACGATCTTGTAGCCCTCGCGGCGCCCCTCGACTCCGAACGCGACGTTCAGCGACTGGAACACGTCGAACTTCCGCGAGACATCGAGCCCGGCGACATATTGGTCGTAGATGGTCGCGCCATCTTCGAACGTGTGCGGGGTCGCTCTGCCAAATGCGTAGTTCGCCGAGTTCAGCGTGCGATAGTCGATCCGGTTGCGGCCATAGCTGAGCGACAGGTCGACGTTGAAACCGCCTACGTCGCCACGCAGGCCGACGGCGGAAGTGATATCCTTCGACTTGGTGTTAATGATCGGTAGGAAGCCGTCGCGATAGCCAGCGCGATCGAGCGTCGCCAGCGTCGTCAGGTTGGCCGCCGTGGTGGCCGGCGGTGCGATCCGCGGGAAGGCGGCGCTGCGGCTGTCGCGGTCCTGATAGCCGCCAAACGCGTAGAGGCTGATGCTGTCGGTCAGCGAAGTGCCTGCGTTGACGAAGCCGGTATATTGCTCGACCGCCGGATCGCCATAACGGCCGGTGACGCGGTTGGGGACAACGCGCTTGTCGATGTCGGCGCGATTGGTGGGCTGGCGCTTCGTGTACTCGCCAGACACAGTAAGGAAGCCGTCGCGGCCAAAGCCGATGCCTTGCCATGCGGACGCCGTGACGGCGTTCTCGCCAGTGACGTGGCGGCTGTTGTTCGCGGTATCGACCTGGGTGTCGTAGAAGCCGTAGGTGACCTGCGCACCGCCGCCCGAGCGCGCCTCGCGCAGCCGCAAATTGACGACGCCAGCGATCGCATCGGAGCCATATTGCGCCGAGGCACCGTCACGCAGCACCTCGATCCGGTCGAGCGCCACGGTCGGCACTGTGTTGAGGTCGACCGCCGCAGAGCCACGCCCGACGCTGCCGTTGGTGTTGAGCAGTGACGAGGTATGGCCGCGGATACCGTTGATCAGGACCAGCGTCTGATCGGGCGAGAGCCCGCGCAGCGTCGCCGGCCGGATCGCATCGGTGCCGTCGGTCGCCGAAGGACGCGGGAAGTCGATCGAAGGCGCGATCGCCGATAGCGCGGTCGCCAGCTCGGTCGTACCCTGGCGCTGCAGGCTGGCACCGCTCAGCACATCGACCGGCGACGCGCTATCGAGCCGCGACCGGCCGACCGCACGCGTGCCGGTGACGATGATGTCGTCCTGTTCGTTAGTCGCTGCCGGCGCGGGAGTATTATCCGTCGCAGAAGGGCTCGGTGCGGGCGCCGCCTGCGCATATGCCATGTGTGCGTAAGCTAGCGTGATGGTTGAAACAGCGAGAGTCAGAGCGGTGCGATAGACTGTCATATACCGGATCCCTTTAGGAGCATCGCTCTTCGGCGATCATTCCCCCCGGTCGTCCCGACGGCGCACCGGATCAACGAAAAAAAACTACGACCCGATATGTCTTTAACAATGCGCAGCGACGAGCGGCACGCAAGCGCGCACTACCTGCCCGTCAGCCACTTTCCTGACTCCGTTTTGACCCAAAGTCGGACACTCGCGCACCCTTTCCCGCTCCCCAACTTCAGACACTCGTTCATCTCCGGGGTGACCGCTCTTGGCGTCTAGTCTGCCGCCATGAACGTCGTGATGCGGAGGGAAGCAACGCGGCCGGTTTTGGGAGGGCTGGGACGTTAGGGAAGGACATGACGGTCGAGACCGTCGTGAAGGGTCGGAGCGCTCGACCAAGCCGGCCCACCAACGACGGCCCCATCGACGCCACAATAGGAATACAAGCGCTAGCACGAGGAACGGCGGCCCAAGTCCTGCGACGACCCAGAGCGGGGCAGTGAGGGTCAAGCCGATCGAGCCCAGCGCGGTGTCGCCGGCATCGGAGAACCGGTCGATAAACCCTGTTCCCCTGCCAGTCCGATACGCGAACGTCATTGGCGTGTTGGCCAGGCTCTGGCGCTGCATCGTCCCGGCGGGCAGTAACCCGATCCACCTGGACAATGCACACGACGACATGACGACTAAGGCTCTGAGTGAACCGACTAGGATCTATGATCAGCATATAGCCGATAGCACGACATCAGAAACGGTCGAAAGCCGATGCTAATAGAGTGCCTTAGAATCTCTGCCTTGTTACCTTTCAATCCTGAAATCTCGTACGCTGCGCGAAGGCGATGCCTACCCAGCATCGCTGCTCGTCCATGTGCTAACGCGAGTTCGATATGAGCAGACTTGCCGCGGCTATCGATTGCCTGATTTGCTCACCTCCGCTCTTGCTCAGCCCGTTCGCGGTGATAGGCAACCATTGCTGTCTCAGCCATCAAACTTTCATCCCCTCCTACGACGTTGCTTCATCAAAATACGTGAAAAGCTGCGCGAGGTTCCCGATAAAAGTACCGTTCGACGATCGCAGCGTCGCCGTCCGTGATCTTGGCCGGTCGCTTGCCCTTCGGTATCGAATTTCTTGTTAGGACTTTGAGGATACAGCCAAAACGGGTGGAATATGTTTTCGCGGGGTTAGGGTTGCGACATAGGACGGAGTGGCTAGGGGCGTTATTGCTCCTGTGCCTGTGCACATGGCCGCAGACAGTGATGGCGGCTGGCGTCGATCTACATGCCGGTATGTGTGCAGCGACAACAAGCGATCATAGGTCGGATGCTGCCGTTAGCCATGCAATCTACCGCTGCGGCCCTGACCTGCCGACCCAATCGGCTGGTTGGCTGTGGCTAAAGCTCGATGCGAGCCGCTTACGTAGCCTACCTCCCCGGTGGAACCTGTTGGTCGATCAGACCCGATTTCGCGAAATGGCGGTACTGTTCGAGGACGCTGGCGGGCTTCACCGTCTGACGTTCGACCATTCTGATTTACGCCGCCATTGGGCGCCGGGTGGTTTGCTCCGTTTTCCGATCATGACAGGCGGCGGGGCCATTCGGAGCCTGTACCTCGGTTTCAACCGCATCGACGACCTCTCGCTTATGCGGAAAATCGTTGCGGTTCCCGAGCCTGAGCAAGCAGGCGTCGATGCGCGCTGGCTTCTGCTCATGGGGCTGTTTGCCGGCACCTTAAGCTCGGCGCTGCTTTACAACTTGGTGATCCATACCGGGCGTCGTCCACCTTTCCAGCGCTGGTATCTGGCGTGGGTCGCCGCTGCCTTCGCCTACGGAATGGTCTGGACCAACGTAGCCGCCTATCTTGTTCCAACGCTTGTCGGCCCAATTGCCGTTCGCCTTGATTTCATTCTGGTTGGTCTAATGGTAGCCACCGGCAATATGTTCTTTTTCGCCGTGATCGAAGACGGGATCTTGCCGCGTGCTTTGCTTCGGTGCGGTCGTCTGCTTGCGATATCCGGCGTCGCACTCGGCTTTGTGGCGGCTGCCGACACGGTGTTTCCGCCTGTATTGACCGATCGACTGCTCAACTATGCCATAGCCCTTACCGCCGTCGCAGTGGGGCTGTCGTGCTGGATAGCAGTCCAACGGCGCAGTCGTGTCGTCTGGTTCTATCTGATCGGTTGGTCCCCCGTCATCATCGTCTTCCTGGCTCGGTTGGCCAGGAACCTTCGACTGATGCCGCAGATCGATGGCGTCGACATGGCCACATTTGCGACCCTGGCGTTTGAGGCGCTGGTGTTATCGCTTGCCATCGCCGATCGCTTTAGACTGGTTCGCCGGGAGCTTGATGCCGCACGCCAGCGCCAGGAAATCGATCGTGTCGAAGCAAAGGCGCTCCAGGCGGCCGCCCGAACCGACCATTTGACCGAGATCGGCAACCGCTCGGCGTTTGAGGCCGACGCCGATGGCATGATCGCGTATGGCGAACTCTTCAGTCTGTTCCTGATCGATGTCGACTATCTCAAGGATACCAACGATCGGCTTGGCCACCGCGGAGGCGACGCGCTTCTTAAACGCGTTGCCCTATCCCTTAAGGAGATCACGTCGAACACTCCCGGGATCATGATCGCACGGATTGGCGGCGACGAATTTGCCCTGCTTTGCCCTGGCGGTCGGAGTGAGGAGGCACGCCTCATCGATCTGCTCGCGAAGATGCAGGGCCAGCCATGGCGTTTTATGGAGCACGACCGTACGATCTCGTTGAGCATCGGATCTGCTCGCTTCCCCGAGGACGCCAAGGAACTCGACGCGCTCTACCACAACGCCGATCTCGCCCTGTACAATGCGAAACGGCAGGGACGTGCTTGTCACTATCATTACGATGCGTTGCAGCGTCTGCTCCGTGATCTTCAGGTAGAGCTCAGCCGGGATGCGGAGGCCGGGCTCGGGCGCTGCGAGTTTCTCTTGCAGTTCCAACCAATCGTTGCGCTGCAATCGGGTAAGGTATGGGGCTACGAGGCCCTGCTGCGCTGGGATCACCCGCATTATGGCTTCATCCGGCCGGACCGGTTCGCTGATGTGCTTGTAGCGGAACGGATCGGCTTACGGATTCAGGAGCACGTCCTGGAGCTGGCGCTGACCGCGTTGCGCGATCAAGCTGATCAAATTCCTCTCCTCAGTGTCAATTTTACTGCGGCGCAATTGTCAGGCCCTGGGTCAGCGCGCCGCGTTCTCAGTCGCCTTGCCGCCTATGGTCTATCACCATCGAGCTTATGCATTGAAGTGACGGAACGCGTCATACTCGACCGAGCGGGTGCTACGATTCTCACGGCGTTGAACACGTTACGAGAGGCTGGAGTGCACGTAGCACTCGACGACTTCGGTACCGGATCTGCGTCCCTGGCCGACCTGAGTACCATGCCGGTGGATATGATCAAAATCGACCGTTCCTTCGTCTCCGGCATGCAAGAGGACGGCGGAGACACGTTGGCGATTGTCCGCGCTATCATCGGTCTGGGACAGGGCTTGGGCAAAACGGTTGTCGCGGAAGGCATTGAAACCGAAGCGCAATCGCACCTGCTCGCCGCGTTGGGCTGCCACTCGGGGCAGGGATATTTGTTCGGGCGCCCTGCAGGCAAACTACTGCCAACTAGTATGGCCTGGCCCGACGGGGCGGCTGACAATGTCATACCGATAGCTTCGTTCAATCAATCCCGTTAACCTTCCAACACTTTTCAACGGGTGTAGCCGATAAGGCCCGCCGAATGTTGGGAATTGGGCAAACCTACCCGGCAGCGCGAGTCTCCGAAAGACCCATAAGCGGTCGTTCCGCGTGAGGCTCGGACATCCCGACTCCGGACGCTCATTCATGCAGCCCCCTCACATTAGACCTGATCGAATCAGACTACCGGAGATCTTCGAAGTGGCGCCCAGCGCTCTAAGGCCCATCTTGCATTCATGACCGCCACCCGAAGCCCCTGCACAGGACATCGCCCGATCCCGCGACCTGCCTCTCGATGACTGGCAGTTGAGCGTCGAGGACGCTGTCGACAGGCTGACCGGGCACATCCGTCACGCCGGGCGCGGCGCCTTCGAACATCTGCGTAAGGCTTGGCGGCTGCACGGTGTTGACGACGAAATGAGCGCGTTCCGGGCGATCACCGCTGAGGAGGAGGCGGCAACCGCGGTTATCCTAGCGCTACAACGGCAGCGCTACCCGGGGGCCAATCGCCTTAGCGCCTGGAACCACGTCCACAAGATGGCCTTCTGGCCGCTGATCGCCACGATCAACGACTTCCTGTTTCGTTCCGGTATCCCGGCGCCTCGCGTCTCGCTGTCGAAGCGCGGCAGGCCGCGCGTGGAGCTCCATCTGAACATCGCGGCGCTCGCAGGGATGGGCGTCGGCGACACGTGGGCGTCGCCTGACGCCCCCCTCAATTTCGGACTGCGAGCGGGCGAGGCAGATAACGCCATGGTTCACCGCTTTGAGCAAGAACTGGCCGAGCTCGCGGATCGTTCGGGCGCCGGTTCCATCCTCCGTTACATCCAAGCCGAGGCGAACCAGCGCAACCGGCTGCTTTATGCGTCGCAAGATGGGATCCCCCATGTTGAGTTCCACGACGACATGCTTCGCTCGCGCGCCAATCGCGTCTGCGTGCTGCTCATGCTGGCTATCATCGTGGCCCAGACTCCGCAGCACCAGATTTTTGTCGTTCAATGCCTCGAGGCCATGCTGGTCGCCCTTGAGCGGATCGAGGGTCAGTTGAGCAAATATCCGGAACTGAGTGCGAGCGGCGATCGGCCACTCCTCACGATCCGGCGGAAGCAGGGCGAGCGCGGCACCATCTCGCTTACCGCGCCGGTAGACGTCGGCGGAATTTGGCAAGGCGGCTGGGATGCTGCGCGCCAGATCCGTGCGACTGTCGCACGCGTGACCTACGGCCAAACTGACTCATAAGCGCTGAGCAACTCGCACCGCCAGCAGCCGCGACTACTCGACCCGGTATGTGACCGTCGGAATCGGCTGGCGCACTTCCTCAGATCCCCGTCAGCCAGTCGCAACGTGCTACATAGCTCCCGTGCGTCCGGCTCATCCTCGAGGGTTGGACGCCGCGAGGACCCAGAAGCGGACACTCGCAGCCCTATCTACGCTCTCCAGTTTCAGCCGTTCGTTCATTTTCGGTTCGCGACGCCGCTCCATTCAATCGCAAATGCCGCAAGGCGGGGATTGATAGCGGCTGTCGCGCGCCCACCGTCTTCAGACAAGCTCTACTCGGGTCGTTAAAGCGACCAGCCGCCATCCACGGAAATTGCGGCACCGGTGACGAATCCGCCGAGATCCGCGCTCATCCACAGCACGGCGTCGGCGATCTCCTCCGGCTTTCCCAGACGACCGACCGGCTCGAGGTCGATGGCTTTCTGGATGTCACCATTGGTGAAGCGATCCATCATCGGCGTCTCGATATTGCCCGGCAGGATCGCATTCACGCGGATATTCTGCTTGGCATAGTCGAGCGCGGCTGACTTTGTCAGGCCGATGATCGCGTGCTTGGAAGCGGCATAGGACGCTCCGCCCGCCACGCCTCGGACACCAGCCCCCGATGACGTGTTGACGATCACGCCGCTACCCTGACGCACCATCTGCGCAAGCTCGTGCTTCATGCAGACGAAGGTGCCACGCAGGTTGATGTCGAGAATTCGGTCCCATTCGTCGAGCTCGATCTCGGCGACCGGCGCTGCCTTGTTCTCGACTCCGGCATTGTTGAAGGCAATGTCGAGCCTGCCGAAGGTCTCGATCACCTGCCTGATCGCCGCCTCAACCTGTTCGGGCTTCGACACGTCGCAGGCAATGGTCAGGACCTGTGCGCCTGCGTTCCTCACAGCCTCCGCGGTTTCGGAAAGCGCGTTTTCGGTTAGATCGAGGATCGCAACGCGCGCCCCCTCGGTTGCAAAAGCGACGGCGGTCGCGCGGCCGATGCCGCTGGCGGCGCCGGTGACGAATGCGACCTTGTTGTAAAAACGATGGGGATTGGTCATGGAAAACACTCAAGTTCGATCGGTGGATCGCGACCGTTCACTCGGTACCGAGCGGTGCGAGATACTCTTCGTCCGTTACCTTCTCCATCCAGGTTACGGCCGAGCCGTCGACCGTCTCCTGAATGGCGACATGCGTCATGGCCTGATGCGCCGTAGCGCCGTGCCAGTGCTTTCGGTCTGCCGGACACCACAGGATGTCGCCGGCGTTGAACTCCAGCTTCGGGCCATCCGCGATTTGCGTCCAGCCGACCCCCTCGGTCACGATCAGCGTCTGACCGGCAGGGTGCGTGTGCCACGCACTTCGAGCGCCGGGCTCGAAATGGACGATCGCGCCAGAAACGCGAGACGGGTCGTCGCGCTGAAACCGACCGGTGATCGTTACCTTACCGGTGAAATACGCGTCCGGCCCGTCGACGGTTTTCATGTCCGATTTGCGTGCGATGGTCATGTCGAGAATTCCTCTTTGTGCTTGAGCAAAGCTGATGGGCAGCAGCAAGGCGACGATAGTGCCGAACTTCAGCATGAATGCGCCACGTGGGGGCATCGGCCGGTCAATCACGTCAGCCCCGGCAGCGCGTCGAGATGCTTCTCGAGCGTGATCGGATACTCGCGAACGCGAACGCCGGTTGCGTTGTAGATCGCGTTGGCGACCGCTGGCGCGACCCCGGTCAGGCCCAGCTCGCCGACACCCTTGGCCTTTACCGGCGAGATCGTCGGATCGACCTCGTCGATGAAGAAGGCGTCGAGATGCGGGATGTCGGCGTGCACCGGCACCTCGTAGCCGGCGAGATCGTGGTTCACGAAGAAGCCGAAACGCTTGTCGATCGCCATCTCCTCCATCAGCGCCGCACCGACGCCCATCACCATCCCGCCGATTACCTGACTGCGCGCGGTCTTGGCGTTGAGGATGCGTCCCGCCGCGCAGACTGCGAGCATGCGCCGCACCCGGACCTCACCGGTATAGACGTCGACCGCGACCTCGACGAAATGCGCTCCGAATGTCTGCTGCTGGAATTGATCCGCGAGCTTGGCGAACTCCATCAGATCCTCGACCACGATCTCGCCATCCTTTGCCGCGTCGGCAAGCTTCACCGAACGGTTGCCGCTGCGCACCTGACCATCGGCAAAGTCGACGTTGGCGGTGTTGAAGCCGAGCCGCTGAGCGACGGTTTCGCGCAGCTTCATGCACGCCGCATAGACGCCGGCGGTCACGGAAGGCGCGCCCTGCTGCCCGCCCGATCCCGGCGTTTCTGGGAAGGTGGAGTCGCCCAGCTTCACCACAATGTGGTCGGGCGCGACGCCCATCATCTCGGCCGCGGTCTGCTGGACGACGGTGTAGCTGCCGGTGCCGATATCCGTCATGTCGGTCTCGATTGTCACGACACCGTGCCGATCGAGCCGGGCGCGTGCGCCAGCCTTGGCGATCTTGCCGCCACGGATCGCCCCCGCCATCCCCATACCGATCAGCCATTGCCCTTCGCGGACCGCACCGGGCTTGCTCTGCCGCTTGTCCCAGCCGAAGCGTTCTGCGCCCTCCCGCAGGCAACGGACGAACGCTCGGGTCGAGAATCGCTTGTTCGGATTTTCGGGATCGACCTGCGTATCGTTCACAACCCGCAGCTCGATAGGATCCATCTTCAGCTTTTCCGCCAGCTCGTCCATCGCAACCTCTATTGCCATCAGGCCAGGTGCTTCGCCGGGCGCGCGCATCGCATTGCCTTCGGCGAGGTCGAGCGTGGCCAGCCGCATCCGGGTCAGCCGGTTCGCGCCCGCATACAGCGTCCGCGTCGAGGTGACGGTCGGCTCGGTCCGCCCACCGACGAGGTTGCCCGACAGGCTGTCATGACCGATCGCCGTCAGTCGCCCGTCACGGCCCGCCCCCAGCTGGACACGCTGGATCGTCTTGGGCCGGTGGATCGTGGTGTTGAACATGATCGGACGCTGCAACGCGATCTTCACCGGACGCTTGACCACGCGCGCCGCTATCGCCGCCAGCGCCAGATCGATCTGCACGGTCCCCTTACCGCCGAAGCCGCCACCGATGTAGGGCGAGATCAGGTGGACGTTCTGCTTGGGTATACCAAGGATCAGCCCGAGGTCGCGCGTTCCCCAATTCATCTGCTGGATCGACGTCCAGCACGTCACGCGGTCGCCGTCCCACTTTGCGATCGAGGCGTGTGGCTCCATCATCGCATGTGCCTGGTCGGGCACGGTGTAGGTCTCGTCGACCTTGACCGGTGCCGCGGCGAACGCCTTGGCGAAGTCACCGACCTGCTTCTCGTTTGGGCCGCCAAACTCGCCCTCCGGCGGAACCGGCGCGCTGCCGTTCTGCGCAGCCAGGTCGAACCGCCCCGCCGTCCGCTGATAGTCGACCCGCACCAGTGCCGCTGCCGCACGGGCCTGTTCGAAAGTCTCGGCGACGACGACGGCAACCGGTTGATGGTAATGGTCGACCTCCGGCGCGGCGAGCATCTTCTGGACGTAGAACTTGCCAACCCCAAGCTTGCCAGCATTCAGATACGTCACGACTCCGACCACGCCGGGCGCGCGCTCGGCGTCGCGCGTATCGATCGTCGTGATCCTGCCCTTGGCGATCGCGGCGCCGAGAATGTAGCCGTACGCAAATCCGGGCGCCACATCCTGCCATTCATAGGCATAGGTTGCGGTGCCGGTGGTCTTCAGATGCCCTTCGTAGCGATCGAGTGGCTTGCCGAGCACCTTCATCCGGTCGGTCGGGTTGGCGCCAGCTGGTGTGTCGAAGATCATGGCTTCACCTCTGCAATGACCGCCGCGAGGGTGCGCGTCGCGAGTGGGATCTTGAATGCGTTGTCGTCGGTCGGCCGCGCGCCGGCAAAGACCGCTTTCGACATTTCGACCGCGCCACGCGGCATCGCTGCCTCCGCAGCCTCCACGCGCCAAGGCCGATGGGCGACACCACCAAACGCTGCGCGTCCGCTGCCGTCGCGCTGGACGATGGCCGCGACCGAAACGAGTGCGAACGCATAGGACGCGCGGTCGCGCACCTTGCGGTAGACGTGCGCACCACCGATCGGACGCGGCAGCATCACCGCGGTGATGAGTTCGCCGTGATCGAGCACGTTATCCCGCTCAGGCGTGCCACCCGGCAGCGTATGGAAGGTGCCGATCGGTATGGATCGTGTCTTCCCGTCCGCCTTCACCGTTTCGACGGTGGCGTCGAGCACGCGCATCGCGACCGCCATGTCGCCCGGATAGGTTGCGATGCACGCCTCGCTCGATCCGATGACGGCAAGCTGGCGCGAATAGCCCCCTATCGCAGCGCATCCCGACCCCGGCTTCCGCTTGTTGCAGGGCTGGTTGGTGTCGTAGAAATACGGGCACCGCGTCCGCTGGAGCAGATTGCCAGCGGTCGTCGCCTTGTTCCGCAGCTGGCCCGAGGCGCCGGCAACGATAGCGCGGCTGAGCACGCCATAGTCGCGCCGCACCCGCTCGTCGCTCGCCAGCGCGGTGTTACTGACGAACGCACCGATCCGCAGCCCGCCGGCGTCGGTCGGTTCGATCCGGTCCAGCTTAAGGTCCTGCACGTCGACCAGATGGGTCGGCGTCTCTATCTCAAGCTTCATCAGATCAAGCAAGTTGGTACCGCCGGCCAGGAATCGCGCACCAGGATTGCGCGCAACGATCCGAGCCGCGTCTGCAGGCGTCGTTGCCCGCTCGTAGGTAAAGCTCTTCACGCGCGTGCTCCTGCAACGTCGGCCATTGCCTCAGCGATGTTGGAATAGGCACCGCAGCGGCAGATGTTGCCGCTCATCCGCTCCCGCATTTCGGCGCCGGTAGGCTGCGGGGCCGCCATAAGATCGGCCTGCGCATGGCTAGGAATGCCCCGCCTGATTTCCTCCAACACCGAGACCGCGGAACAGATCTGCCCCGGCGTGCAGTAACCGCACTGGTACCCATCATGCTTCACAAAGGCGGCCTGCATCGGATGCAGACGCTCCGGCGTGCCAAGGCCTTCGATCGTGGTCACGGCATCGCCGTCATGCTGGACCGCGAGGCTGAGACAGGCGTTGATACGCTCTCCATTGACGATGACCGTGCACGCCCCACACTGCCCGTGGTCACAGCCCTTCTTCGTGCCGGTGAGATGCAGATGTTCGCGCAACGCATCGAGCAGGGTCGTACGCGGGTCGAGCGTCAGCGCTTTGGCCGTTCCGTTCACGCTCATGGCGACCTTGTATGTCGGTAGGGATTGCGCGGGCGGCGCGGCGTCGGCCGTTTCGCTCACGATGGCGGATACTGCCGCAGTAGTGGCGCTGCTCATCAGCATCTCCCTTCGGGACAATTGGAAAGTCTCACTGGCCATCGGCGATCCTCCATGGGCGCGCCAACAGGCGCCGGTCAGGACCATTAAACGCTTTCAACAGGAGTAGGTTACCCGTCAGCAGCTTGATGCGATACTGAATCTGGTTCAACATCAGGGATGCTTGTCACCCGCACCAACCTTACCGACCTTGCCTATTTCCTAGCGATCGCGCGGCATCGCAATCTTCGTCGGGCCGGCCTCGAACTTGGCGTGTCTGCCTCCGCGGTCAGCCATGCTCTCAAAAGTTTCGAAGAGCGCGCGGGTGTCCGACTGATCAACCGGACCAACCGATCCGTAACCTTGACGTCGGCTGGAAAGGCGCTGGAGCAGTCGGTCTCCGGGTCATTTGCTGACATCGGCTCCGCACTCGAAAACCTCGATCAGCTCCGCACCTCTCCTGGCGGAAAAATCCGCATCAACGCCGTGGTCGATGCGGTAACGCTGGTACTTGGTCCTGTGCTTGCCGAACTGTCTCGCCGTCACCCTGATATTGAGGTCGATCTGGTATCGAGCAATCGCATCGTCGATGTCGTCGGCGAGGGGTTCGACGCAGGCGTTCGGTATGGCGGCACCGTCCCCGAGGACATGATTGCGCAGCGACTTTCAGCCGACCTCCGGTGGGTTGTCGCGGCTTCTCCCAGTTACCTTGAGGAACATGGCACACCAGCGCACCCGGACGAGTTGAAGCAGCACCGGTGTCTTGGAGTGCGTCTTGGGGACGGCAGTATCTACCGCTGGGAATTCGAGGGGCCTGACGGAGACTTCGATGTGTCTATAAAAAGCGCAATGACTGCCGACGATAGCCGATCAACGCTGGCAATGGCACTGAACGGCGCGGGGCTGACGTTCGGTCTTGAACCCCTGTTCGCCAACCATGTCGCAGACGACACCCTGCGCCTTGTGCTAACCGAGTGGGTGACGACCGGGCCTGGCTTCTACCTTTACTATTCCGGACGACGACAGTTACCCGCGGGTTTGCGCGCGCTGCTGACGATTGCAGGTGAACTAAAACCACTTGGCTGACGCGTCTGTTCAACACCAAGCATTCAAGGCGTCTGAAACCCGGCCTTTAATAACGAAGCGACGACCCATAGTCGGACATTCGGGCGCCCTCCCCCGCCTCCCAACTTCAGCCGTTCATTCATCTGGCTGGACGGCAGCCCAGCGCCTACCGGATCAGCTTTCATAGGGCTTGAATGGGAGGAAAACGCAAGGTCCGCTTCCCGAGGGCAGTGGCGATAGCCCATGTTAGGCCATGGCTAGCGCGCTACAGCCGACCCGGTTGCGTCGGATGAACCACATTGGTAGGATACATAATATCATTACGCGATGTTGAGGAAGTCTGTTGCCTGGTTGGACGATGCGGAATGTGACAAAATCAGCGACGGAAAAGGCTCCGCTACGGATCACGACTTTGCTGGGCGCTATCGGAATGATGGCAGGATCACCGGCGGTTGCGCAGGACGCCGAGGAACCGGAGAAACGGGACGATATCGTCGTTCTGGGAACGCGAACGTCGCGAGACGCCACGCTGTCCTCCGATCGCGCGACCGAACTGATGTCGCAGTCGAGCCGCTCGCTCGAGCAGGACATCTTGCGTGCGGCGGGCACGTACCGATTGAGCGATGCGCTGGAATTGGTGAGCGGCAGCAGCCAGCAGAATAATCGCGGCGGCTTTGCCGATAATTTTGCGATCCGCGGCTTCCTGAGCACCGCCGACGGCGGCGGCGAATATTATACCGATGGCTTTATCGCCAATCGCGGCAGCGCCCCCGCGCGCGACCCCGCCACCATCGAGCGCATCGAGATACTCAAAGGCCCTGCCGGTGCGGTCTTTGGCGATATCGACCCCGCCGGGCGGGTCAACATGGTCAGCAAGACACCCCGTTTCGCGCCGCACGCGTCCGCATCGCTACACTATGGTTCGTTCGACACCCGTCGTATCGAACTCGATGCGACGGGGCCGCTGAACGAGACGCTCGCCGCACGGATCGTGGTCGCCACCGAAGACAGCGACGGCTACCGCGATTTCGTGCCGTTGAAGCGGCGCGTCGTTTCGCCGTCGTTGACCTTCCGCCCGAATACCAGCGTGCAGCTGACGTATCTTGCCCAGCATATCGCCTATGACGCGCCGTTCGACCGCGGGGTGGCGGCCATCGATGGCGATCCGCTCGCGCTCCCTGCGTCGAGATTCCTCGGTGAACCCTCGAACGGCCCTACCCGCGCGCGCGATACCCGGCACCAGTTGACCGGCGAGGCGAAGATTGGCGGGAGTTGGTCGCTCGTCGGCGGCCTCGCCTATCGCACCGGGTCGCTTCGCGGTTTCTCGGCGGATCAATCGCGGCTCGTAGACGGGCAGACCCTATGGCGACAGCGCCGCGAACGCGGCTATGAGGTTGAAGACCTCTCGGCGCGTCTCGAACTGCGCGGCGACGTGAAGGCGCTCGGGCTTCATCATCCGAGCTTCGGCATCAAGGGGTACACGCTCGACTATCTCGAACTGCTGAACCGGCGAAACCCGACTGCGGCCAACCCGTACGCCATAGACATAGTCAATCCGGTCTACGGCGTCGCTCAGCCATTGCCGCTGCTGCCCAGCATCGATCAGCGAGAAACGCGGCGCGTGCTGTCGCTGTACGCGCAGGATGCGTGGGAGGTGGCCGATCGGCTGAACCTCGTTGGGGGCATTCGGTTCGACACCTACCGTCAGCAACTCGCGCGCAACCTGGTCAACGAGACGACCGTGTCCAAGGGGCGCCCCGTCAACTTTCGGTTGGGCGCGCGCTATGCCGTCACCGACGCCATCTCGGTTCACACCAATTGGGGCGAGTCCTTCCAGCTCAACTCGGGCAGCGGTGCCGGCGGGGTCGCTTTTGCACCCGAGCAAGGCCATGGCTACGAGGTCGGCGCGGCGGGGCGCTGGCGCGGCGTGGACGTCGGCATCACCTGGTTCGATATCAGGAAGAGCAACGTGCTCACCACCGATCCGAACGACGCCAATTTTCTGGCACCGGTGGGATCGCTGACCAGCCGGGGTATCGAATTCGATGCATCGCTGCGCCTGGCCAGCCGCTGGCAGGCGGTGGTGAACTATGCCTGGACTCGGGCACGCAACGACGATCGATC
>Ga0308170_10000902_pt1 | contig 32119 bp, 40 predicted proteins | sample PhyBR2_2_FD_202136 | JGI IMG/M metagenome (GOLD analysis project Ga0308170, IMG submission 202136) | Phyllosphere microbial communities from UC Gill Tract Community Farm, Albany, California, United States - DLSLSB.R2 | ecosystem: Host-associated > Plants > Phyllosphere > Unclassified | place...
GTGAGCTCCGGTTCTCCCAATCTTCGCGCCCTGTGGACTGCCCGCTGACCTGTACCGCACCCTTGCTTGCTCCACATCTCGCAGAAGCACTCGAACTACCTCGTCGTCGATGCGCAGGCCGAGGCCGGTGGCCTTGCGTCGACCGACACGACCCCGGAGGGCTTCCTCTTCGACGTCGGCGGGTGCGTCCTCTCCCTCGCCCTCGCCCTCTTTCTGCCTGTGCGCCCGCTCGAGCAGCTCGTACTGACTCTCTCCTCGTCGCCACGCAGCCACGTCATCTTCTCGCACTACCTGTGCGTCGCGCTCCTCGTCGTCTCGCCAACCGCCACGTGCGAGCTGACCTCTCGCCCTCTCGCGCCCGCAGCTACTTTGACGACTGCATCAACGAGGCGCTCCCCAAGCCCGACGACTGGTACGAGCACGAGCGCGTCTCGTACGTCCGCTCCAAGGGCGCCTGGGTCCCCTACCCGTACCAGGTCCGTCCTCGCTCTCGTCCGTCCCGCGCGCAGGCTGCCTTCTCTGACGCCCGCTCTCGCCGCCCCGCAGAACAACATCACGATGCTCCCCGTCGAGGAGCAGGTCAAGTGCATCGAGGGCATGATCGACGCCGCCGAGGAGCGCGCTCGCGCCGCCACCAAGCCCAAGAACTTCGACGAGTGGATCGTCCGCATGATGGGTGCGTCGCTCCCTCCTGCTGCCTCTCAAGGCCCTGAGCTCTGAGCTGACGCCCTGTACCGGCAGGTAACGGCCTCGCCGACCTCTTCATGCGCCCGTACAACTTCAAGGTCTGGGCCACGCCGACGACCGAGGTGCGCTCGCTCTCTCCCTTCCTTCTCTTCGCTCCCTGACCGTTCGAGAGCTGACTCTCCTTCTTCCTCGACGTGCAGATGCAGTGCGAGTGGCTCGGTGAGCGTGTCGCGGCGCCGTCGCTCAAGCACGTCGTGTCGAACGTCCTCAACAAGAAGACGGCGGGCAACTGGGGCCCGAACGCGACGTTCCGCTTCCCGGCGCGCGACGGCACCGGCGGCATCTGGAAGGCGGTCGCCAAGACGCTCCCGCAGGACCGGTTCAAGTTCGGCCAGTCGGTGCAGCGCATCGACGCGACGAACAAGGTCGCGCACCTGTCGGACGGCTCGTCGATCGCCTACCGCTCGATGATCTCGACCATGCCGCTCGACCAGATCACCGAGATGACCGAGGAGGCGGCCAACCTGCGCCCCATCTCGCGCGGCCTCGTCTACTCGTCGACGCACGTCATCGGCGTCGGCATCCGCGGCGTCCTCCCGCCGCGCATCGGCGACAAGTGCTGGCTCTACTTCCCCGAGGACGACTGCCCGTTCTACCGCGCGACCGTCTTCTCGAACTACTCGCCGTACAACTGCCCGCAGGAGGACGTCAAGCTGCGCACCCTCCAGACGGCCGACCCGGCCCTGTCGTCCCAGGTCGACACGCAGACCGAGCGCGCCGGCCCGTACTGGTCGCTCATGCTCGAGGTGTCGCAGTCGACCCAGAAGCCCGTCGACGAGGAGAAGCTCCTCGCCGACTCGATCCAGGGCCTCGTCAACACGGGTCTGTGCTCGCCCGACGACGAGATCGTGTCGACCTACCACCGCAAGTTCCACCATGGCTACCCGACCCCGTCGCTCGTTCGCGACGGCCAGCTCAAGCAGCTCCTCCCCGAGCTCCGCGACAAGTACAGCATCTGGTCGCGCGGTCGCTTCGGCTCGTACAAGTACGAGGTCGCCAACCAGGACCACTCGTTCATGGTGCGTCCTCCCTCTCTCTCTCTGCTCGATGCGGCTCGTCGCCGAGGTCGTCGTCGCCGTTTTGGCGCCATTCGACCTCCACTTTTGACCTTCTCAACGGCGCTGACTCCTCCTTTTTCCCGCTACAGGTCGGCGTTGAGGCGGTCGACAATGTGCTTTTTGGCGGCGTCGAGCTTTCGCTTGTGGGTGTCTGACGTCCTCCCTGTACTCCGGCGAGGGATCCGGCGGACCTCGAGGAGAGAGCGCAGCTCCGAGCCAGATACTGACTCTCGCACCCGCCCCTACCCCTCTTCCACGCCCACAGGAGTCCCCTGACGTACGTCTCCTCTTTCTCGCCGTCGCCGTGCCGTCGTCGACGAGCCGTCCTCGATCCCTCCCTCCTTCCTGGCCCTCTTCGCTTTTCCCTCTTCGCCCTCCACACACCCTCGCCCTTCCTCCTCACGCTCTCGACCTGACCCTATCCTCCTCGTCACGCAGTTCGTCAACGGCCGCCGCAACACCGAGCGCCGCCTCTGAGCGCGTCCCCTCCCCTCGTCATCGTCCCTCCCACCCTCATGCAGTGCTGTCCCCCTCTCTCCTCTCTCTCCCTCGTTCTCTCTAGCGGTCCCTTCCATTATGTGTTCTCTGCATTCGGGCAAGTAGATTTTCTCCCTCTCGACGAGCGCGAGTCTCCTGTGAGCCGACAGCGAGAAGGGCCGTGCGAGCGACCCGGACCAAGACAAGGAAGCGCGCTCGACTCGCCGAACTTGTCGCCGTGTGCTGCATAGCTCTCCCGCTCTCGCTCTCGCTGTTCATCTCGCTCACGAGCGCGAGCGCAAGCGCTCGACGCCGTCGTCGTCGCCGCACGGACCTCTCCGACTTGCTCTTCTCGAGTTCTCGCTCGCTTTCTTCGCTCTCCTCGCTCTCGAAAGTAGGCGCACGAGGTGTGTGAACGACAAGAAGGGCTCGTTGGTACAGGCGAGGGAGAAAGGGAGGAAAGGGGCGGCAAGCTACGAGGGAGAGAGAGAGCGAGAGGACGAGGAGAGCTAGAGACGAGGCGAGGGGTGCGAGATGAGTCGCTACGGCAGGAAGGGGTAGTTGCGAGTCGAGAGGAGAGGAGGGACTAGGGAGGGAGACGGGCTTAGGAGAGAAGGAGGGTGCGGCGCGAGGGTGGAACCTCGGAGTGAGGGAGGGGAAGGATGACGACAGACGGACGGACGGAAGCACGACGACGACGACGTAGAAAGGCAGGAAGGGGGAAGAGGGGCGAGCCGGCGCAAGGTGGTATAAGGGCGAGTATGTAGAGGGTGCGCGGCGAGAAGAGAGTGACGGCACGGCGATAAAAGGGGACCTAGCGCGACGGCGGCGACGACGACGACGAAGTGTCCCGCTCAGTCGAGGTGCAGCCTCATCTGCTCGAGCGGGATCGGCTCAAAGTTGTTGATGTCGATGCCGCGGCTGAGGAGCTCCTGCTCGGCGTGCGGCGGCACGAGCTGGCGGATGAGGTCGGGCCGGCACGACAGCTCCTCGCGGTTGAAGTCGAACAGGGGCGGCAGGTCCTTGCCCGTCGGCATCTTGGCGTCGGGCGTCTTGAGGTCGTTGAAGAACGGGTGGCACATGGCCTCGATGGCCGTGAGGCGCGCCGAGGGCGTGTACTCGAGGAGCTTCGAGATGAGGTCGATCGCCTCGGGCGGCGTGCGCGGGCGGAACACCTTGACGAACGGATGCGGCTGCGAGGAGGCGACAGTGGGAGAGGGATGGGCGAGAGTACGAGGAAGAAAGAGTAGGGAAAGAGAGAGAGAGAGAGAGAGAGAGAGAGTCAGCGAGACTCGTCGCGACGACGACAGCGACGACGACGACGAGGGACGAGCGGGGACGCACCTTGATCTGCGGGAACTTGTGCTCCATGTAGTTGGGGTTCATCGTCTTGATCTGCTCGCGCGTCGGCGTGCCGAGCACCTTGATGATCTCGACCAGCTGGTCGATGCCGGACTCTCCGGGGAAGAGGGGCTGGCCGAGCATGAGCTCCGCCATGACGCAGCCGGCGCTCCACACGTCGATGTTGGTCGTGTAGTTGGTCGCGCCGAAGATGAGCTCGGGCGCGCGGTAGTAGCGCGAGCAGATGTACGACACGTTGGGCTCGCCCTCGATCAGGATCTTGGCCGAGCCAAAGTCGCACAGCTTGAGGATGCCCGACGGCGGGTTGAGGAGCAGGTTCTGCGGCTTGATGTCGCGGTGGCAGACTGCGGGCGAGGGGGCAGGAGAGTCAGCATTGGCGCGAGGTGAGGGAGAGAGCGAGAGAGAGCGAGAGGGGGACGCACTGCCGACCGAGTGGATGTAGGCGAGCGAGCGCAGGAGCTGGTACATGTAGAGCTTGATGTAGGCCATGGGCATCGTCTGCTTGAGCTTGGCGTAGTGGCGCGACGCGCGGTACACCGTCTCGGGCACGTACTCGAGCACGAGGTTGAGGTAGACCTCGTCCTTTTTCGGCTGCGCGCGTGCAAGGTTGGCGTCAGCGAGGGCTCGCTCGACTCGTCCAAAGGGAGAGAGAGAGGGGACGCACCTTGTCGCCGTTCGAGTAGAAGAAGGCGCGCAGGTTGACGACGTTCGGGTGCTTGACGAGGCGCATGATCTGGAGCTCACGGTTCTGCGAGCGCGGGTTCGTCGTCAGCTCGCCCTCTTTCGATCCACGGCGAGAAGGGGAACAGACGCACCTTGAAGCGCTTGTCCTGGAGGACCTTCTTGATGGCGACATCGTCGTCGCCCTCGTTGTCGGGTCCGAGCGAGCCCGGGACGAGCTTGGCCTGGAAGACGACGCCGAACGAGCCGTTGCCGACGACCTTGCTCGAGAAGTAGCTGAGCTCGCACTGGTCCCCGGTGCGGCCGTGCGAGGCGATCACCTTGACGACCTTGGTGCTGTCGTCGGCTGTAGGCGGCGGGCGCATCGATGCGGCGAGAGGAGCAGGGGCGGCATCCCGATAGGGCGAGCACGGCGGGGTCGGGACGGGCGACGAGGTCGGGGTCGCGATGGGGTGGACGAGGGCGGTCGGGCGCGAGCGAAAGCGCAACAGGCGCGAGTTGGACCGAGGTCGCCGGTGGTGCAGGTGGTGGTCGTGCACGTGCGGGAGGGCGGATGACGAGAGGGTGGGTGAGGCGGGGCGGGACCACGAGACGGGCGAGAGGGGACCGACATAGTCGACGAGGAGGGAGAGGGGGAGGAATGGGTGCGGCGCGGGAGGTGGGGCGGTCGGGTTGAGCGAGAGCGGGGCGTCGAGGGGAGGGAGGAGAGAGTACATCGTCAGGGCTGGGCGTCTCGAAGGCGGGCGGGGTGGATTGGTGTGGTGCGCCCAATGCTACGCGAGCATGCAGGGCTGAGCTGTGCGGTCGTGCGCAAGCCCGCCTTGAGCGGACAGGGGAGAGTAACGAGGCGAAGAGACGAGCGTTGCCCGAGGGCAAGCCGCTCCCTCGTCGCTCCCGGCGAATCCGGCCCCTCCAGCTCGCCCTCGTGCACCGAGCTGCGCCTGCCGTTGCGCTGCACCCAGCTTGCTCTGCCCTCGCCCTCCCTTGCCGTGCCCGCCGAGCGAGGACGACGCTGCGAGTGTATGCTCGACGAGCGCCGTCTCGTGATCGTCCCCCGCCCCACGGCCCAGGGCCTGGCCCACCGGCCCCGCCTGCGCGCACCACGAGCTCCGAGCGAGCAAGAGGGAGAGGACGAGGACGTACACATCAACGCTGGAGGCTGGAGAGCGGGTCGGGGAGGCGAGGCGAGTGGGCGAGTGGGGGAGGAGCGAGGAGCTCGTCGAGGGTCGGCGTCAGGAGAGGACGGGCGAGCGTCGGGGCGGCTGACGGGCGAAGGGCTGGGCGTGGGTCGCTGGTGCTGCTTTGGGTGGTGTGCGGTGGTGCCCTAGCTGAAGAGGGGAGGGCGGTCAAGGGGGAGCTGGGTGGGAGCGGTCGAGGGCGAGAGACGAGGGCGACGGAGCGGACGAGCGAGAGGGAGCGACACAGGCCACCCCGTCAGCTCTGGAGCTCGGCTGTGAGCTCGACTGCTCGCCGGGAGAGCTCACCTTGAAGACTGTCGCGGCAGAACCAGGCCAGGAGGGGAGGCGAGCCGCACCAGCTCCCACTCTCCTCCTCCTCGACCCTCCACCTCGCTCTCGGCCTTGCTTCCCCCTCTTCCTAAGACAACTCCCCTTCCCGTGACCGCAAAAGCGGCCTCGTCTAGACTCGCGCAGCTCTCCCCCCCACTCCCCGCTCGTCGAGACACTCTTGTCGTCGATCGTCTCCTCCTCGCCTCGCCCGCTCGCCCGCTCTCTCCCTCCCTCCCTCGCCTCCCTGTTCCGACCAGCCCTCGTCGTCGGGCGGGTCATCCTCTCGTCGAGCGGGACGAGGCGAGAGCAGCCGGCGCAGCTCTTGCACTTGTCCAGCGCGCGTAGCAGCCGTCCGGCTCGTCGCTCTCGCTTCACACGCTCGCTCGGTCGTCACAGCTTGCGCCTGCGCGGCTCTGCTTCAGCCATGACGCACCTCCTGTCCGTCTCGACGCCGCGTCGCCGGTTCGCCTCGGCGACCCTGCGCAGCGAGCGGACTTTCCGTGCGCCGACCGTCCGCCTCAGCCGCGGCCGCGTCTGCGAACCTACTCGGCTCGCGCAGCTCAAGCTCTCGCTCGCCGACTCGAGCACGAGGTGCTCCAGCAGCCGCTTCGACCGCCGCCTCGCCCATGCCCACCGACGACGGCCTCAGCGCACGGGCCTTCACCTCGAGCCTCGTCCTCAACCCGCCCTCGTCGCGCCTCTCGGTCCCGCCCGACGTTCTGCGCGCCCTGCGCACCTACCGCACGGCGGTGCTGCGCGCTCTCGGGCCTGCGCACGAGGCGGAGCGGATTTGGGCCGAGGTGCGCCGCGCTCAGCTCGTCGAGCGCGAGGGGAGGGCGCCGGTGTGGGTGCGCCCGAGCGAGGTGGCGGTCGAGGCGGCGAGGCGGATACAGAGAGGGATGTTGGGTGCTGGTCGAGGGTATACGGCCGAGTGGCTCGTGCGTTCCTCTCCTCTTTGCGCCGTTTCGAGGCGAGCACCGCGCTGACGTGACCTCCTCGTCCGCAGCGACACGACGCAGAGCTCGTGCAAGCGCCACTCGTGCGTCCTCTCCCTTCCTCAATATGCTCATTTGACGCTGACGGTCGTTCTGCAGAATACGGCGAGGCGCGCACTCGGGCTCGGCGCGAGCTTTCCCTCGACGCTCCTCCCTCGCGAGCCACCTTCGCCCTCCCCTGCCCCACCCGCCTCGCCTCACACCCCCCTCTCGCGCCGCTCGACGAGCCCCATCCCCTCTCCTCTCCGACTGCGCGCCCCCTCGACCGTCACGCGCTTCTACGCCGCCCTCCTCGACCACCCCTCACCCCCTCCCGGCGCACGCACCCCGCCCGCCGTCTCGAACGCGTACGACGCGCTGTGGGCCGCCGCGCGCGAGGCCGTCACGGCTGACGTGTGGGACCAGATGTGCCGCATGCGGCGAGCGGACGTGTCGTGCGCGACGCTTGCGCTTAGGGCGCTCGCGGCGGCGAAGGATGCGGTCGTCGGGCGACCTCCTGGGCGCAGCATCGACGCCCGGATGCAGCAGATCGTGCGTCTCGCTTCCTCATCCCCTTTGAGTGCAGCAGGAGCAGGACTGACGCTGCCGACATGCGCTTGCAGAAATCGGCGCAGGAGACGATCGTCAACGAGCTCGTCGTGCGTCCCTCTCCCTCTTCCTCAAACACGCCCGACGCGGCAGCTGGCTCACTCGACCTCTCCATGACGCAGGCCGACGCGCTCGAGGCCGTAGAGGAGAAGGAGCCACGAGGCCGTCGGCGCAGCGCAGGAAGAGGTGAGGGCGGCCTCGAGGGAGGGAGCGCGAGCATATAAGACCGACCGAGGCGAGGGAAGGAGCTGTAGGCACGCAAGTGGATCGCTGCGATGCAGTGGAGCTGCAGTCCAAAGCATTGCGTGCGCTGCGAGCGGCTGATGCGCCGAGAGGAGCGAAAGTGGGGGAGACGAGGCGAGGGGGAGCGGGAAGCGCGCTGGACAAGCCCGGAGGGGCTGAGCCGAGGAAGAGCCGATGCCCAGTGAGCCCTCGGACAGGCAGCAGCAAGCGTGTCAGCTGTGGTCGAGGCGAGGGAGGATGCCGAGCGACGAGCGGCCGAACCCTTTGCCTCGCTCTCGCTCCTCCCTCGCTCGCACCTGCTGCAGACTGAGCTCAGCAGCACACACGACCATGCCCTCGCAACGCACCCTCCAGCTCGACCAGTTCCGCCCGAGCTTCTCGACCTCCGACCTCGACTCGCTCCGCCAGACCATCGCCTCCACGCGCCTCCCCGCCGAGACGTACGCCTCCAGGCAGCCCAAGTACGGCGTCCAGCATGCATGGATGAAGGGCGCGCTCGCCTACTGGCAGGACGGCTTCAGCTGGTGAGCACAGCTCCCTCTACCTCCCCCTCCTCCTCCTCCCCCACACCGGACCCTCGGCTGACGTCGTCGTCGCCCGGCCCGCAGGCAGAAGTACGAGGACAAGATCAACGCCGTCGACCACTTCACCACGACCGTCCAGGACGACGGCCACGACTACAAGATCCACCTCCTCCTGCACGAGTCGGACGACCCGGACGCCATCCCGCTCCTCCTCCTGCACGGCTGGCCCGGCAGCGCGTTCGAGTTCGTCGAGGTCATCAAGCTCTTGCGTGAGAGCAAGAGCCCGTCTTTCGTGCGTCCAGCTCTCTCCGCCCTCCTCTCGCCGCCCTCTCGCTCGCCTCAAAGCTGACTCGCACCTTCGTCAAACCTCTTGCAGCACCTCATCGCGCCGATGGAGCCCGGCTACGGCTGGTCGAGCGGTCCTCCTCTCGACCGCGGCTTTGGCATGTACGACTGCGCGCGCCTCATGGACAAGCTCATGAGCGGGCTCGGGTTCGCCGACGGGTACGCCGTGCAGGGCGGCGACATCGGCTCGGGCCTCGCGCGCATCCTCGCCCTCGAGCACAACGCCAAGGCCATCAACGTCAACTAGTGCGTCTCGAGCTCTCCCTCCCGCTCAGCCTCGACTGCGACAAGCTCCTGACGCACGTTCCGCCTCCTCGCGCAGCCTGCCCGCCGTTGCCCCGCCCGACGACGCACCCGAACGCCATCAGCTCAAGCCGCACGAGGAGAAGGCGCTCGAGCGCAGCGACGCGTTCCAGTCGACGGGCCGAGGGTACGCCATCGAGCAGGCGACTCGCCCCGGCACGGTCGGCATCGTCGTCGGGAGCTCGCCCGTCGCACTTTTGGCTTGGCGTGCGTCCCTTTCCTCTCCTTCCAGTCGGCCTCGACCCGAAGATCATGCTGACGAGCCTCGCGCGCGCGCAGTTGGCGAGAAGTACGCCGAGTGGACCGACGACGACCTGCCGCTCGACGACCTCCTCGGCATCGCGACCTTCTGGTGGCTGCGCGACTCGTACCCGTCGTCGATCTGGGCCTACGCCGACATGCAGAAGACGGGCATCTCGGCGCTGCACAACGACCCGCAGCACCGCCTCGACAAGCCGCTCGGGTTCTCGTCGTTCGCAAAGGAGATCAGCTCGACGCCCGAGGCGTGGGCCAGCAGGAACGCCAACCTGCAGTGGTACCGCTACCACGACAAGGTGCGTCTGCTCTCTCTCTCCTCTCCTCCTCAAGCGTAGCCTCAAAGGGCTCCGCGCTGACGACTCGCCCCTTCTCGCGCTCGCACCGCTCGCAGGGAGGCCACTTTGCCGCCGCCGAGCGCCCCAAGGAGTTCGCCAAGGACATGCAGGACTGCTTCGCTGCGATCTATCCACGTGCGTAGCGAGACGAGCAGTGCAACCTCGAGCGAGCGGTCCGTGCGAGCGTGGTTCTGCAGAGCGAGGCGAGTGAACGAGAGCTCCCAGGCCTGTCGTCTGGGCGAGATAGATAGCCAGAGCGCGTGTGCATGTCAAGCTAGCACTCAGAACGGCTACGAGACGCTGTGAGCCGCGTAAAGCGCGAGAGGAGTCCGTCGTCGTCGTCGCCCGAGTCGACCTTCTCAAAATCGAGCTGCGCGGGCGCAACGCTTTCCCCGGCCGTCTCGTCCTCGCTCTCGATCGCGCTGCAGCTCGAGTTGAACATGTGCGTCCACCGGCACCGGTCATAATCTGTGTGCCTAGCTGGCACCGAGCCGGCCGAAATGAGCACAACCAGGAGGGATCAGGCGCCCGCAGCCCAGGCAACGTTTTTTTCGTTGCCTGGCTGCGCGCGCGGGCACAGGCTCGAGCGCCGCGCTTGCGGAGGACCAGCCTGCCGCGCTCTCGCACGCTCCTCGTGCGTCCTTTCAGAGTAGTCTGGTCGCGTAGCTAGCTCTGCAAGTCTCGGGCGGCTCGGGCGAACGCAGCAAGCTGACGAGGAAGCACCCTCCTCCAGCTCGAGCAGGTCGAGGCGCGGCTCGTCGGCTCGCCCGCTCGTCCCTGGCCGACACCGCGGAGCGCAGGCTTCTGTACAGAGCTGTCGACCACCTGTCGAGAGGCAGCGAGAGCGAGAGGAGGTGCCCGACTTCGTTCAGACGATGCGCTTCCCGACCTCCTCCTCGCTCGAGTCGACGAGCAGTACGAGCTGTCCAGCTACGCTCGACCTCGCCCGATCAGAGAGAGCTCGGAGTACTGCTCGATCGAGGAGAGAACCCCTCGCGCAGCCGCAGAGCCGTCGGCGAGGGAAGCGGCAGTTTGAGAAGGTCGGCGAGCGAGGAGGCCAAAGCGCCGAGGCGAGCACGACGCTTTCCCGGGCCTCTCGTTCACGCCACAGAGTCTCATTGTAGCTCTAGACACGCTGAACAGCAGCCGTGTGGGCCGCAGGCGCCGCAGCGCCGCGACGACGAGGATGTCGCCCGCAGCCCAGGCAACGTTTTTTTCGTTGCCTGGCGGCGCGCGCGCGCGCGGGGTCGGACCTCGCTGGCGGACTGCGAGCCGGCCGACGGGAACGCTCGCGCTTGCTGCTCGTTCAGCCTCATTCTCAGAGTCGCAGAGTTGAGCCGCTCGCTGTGCGAGGGTCGGGCAGCTCGCGCGAGGAGAGCGAAGAGGAGGCCTGTGCGCGCGCCGCACTCTCCCACGCTCGCGCTTCCTCATCCTCTTCTCGTACTGCTACAGAGCTCGAGCGTGTCGGGGAGGAAGCTACGAAGAGCGGCTGAAGCGCGCGGCAATGCTGCAGTGCAAGTCGGCGCTATACAAAACCGACCTAGAACGTGCCGAGCGACGCAAACTGCCCAAGCGCCGTGCGCGAGTTCCACGAGAAGGTCGGGTCGGCGTACCTGCACGATGGAGGATCGGCAGCACATCAGCAACGGCGAGAGGGCAAGGGGAAGAGAGAGAAGGACGCACTCGGGGCCCTCGAGGACGGCGAGGTCGAAGCTGTCGTCGAGGTCGGGCTGGTCGTGCGAGCTGCGAACGTCGTACAGCATCGTCAGCCCGAGTCCCCTTAGAGCGAGAGCGAGAGAGTGCGAGGAGGAACGAGACGCACAGGCTGTACGAGCCCTCCCACGCGAGGGTCTCCTTCTCGGCGCCGCCTCCCCCTCGGCCAAACAAGCTCCCGCCGCTCTCTCCACCGCCGCCCGTCCCGCCGCCGAGCACCGCCGCCGGGTCGACGAACCCCTCGTGCCCGTCGAGCTCGGCCTCGGCCGCGACGAGCGGGTCGAGTCCCGCCAGCTCGGCGCGCTCGATCGTGCGCCCGACCTGCCCGACGAGGTCGTCGAACGGCGTCGCGCGCTCGTGCGCGCTCGCCGAGCCGTCCCTGCGGCGGTCGTACGCGCGCAACAAGAGGCGGAAGGCGGCGAGCGACGACGAGGCGACGGTGCGCACGGCGGCGATGCGCGACGAGGCGTGCTTGGTGAGGTAGGGGAGCGTCGACGTGATGAGGGCGAGGTCGTCGTCGTCTTGCTGCTGCTGCGAGGTGCGCGAGGTGACGAGCGAGGGCGATGTCGAAGCCGAGGGAGGAGAGGCGGCGGGCGAGGGGAGGGAGAGCGAGTGGAAGAGTGACGTGAAGAGGGCGACGACGGCCATCTGGACGGTGAGGAGCTGGAAGCCCTGCTTGAGCATGGGCGCTGTTGCAACAAAGAGCACGAGTCAGTATGGTGCATCTCGAGGCTGAGAGAGGGCTGAGTTGCTGCGAGTCGGGAGCGCAGGAAAGGAAGGGAGGGCGAGCGAGGACGAGCCGACGCACCCGAGTTGAGCGACACCTGGCACCCCAACACGCTCCTCGCGCTCGCAAGAGCCTTTGCCGTGCTCTCGGCGTAGCGCGCACTCGTCCATCCCCTGCCCATCCACGGCCGGTGCAGCCGCAGGATGCGCGACTGGACGCTCTGGACGGCCATGTTGCGCCGCCACAGGCTCGTCAGGGGCTCGCCGAGCGGCGGGATGTAGCCCTCGGCGAGCTCGGTAGGGAGAGAGTCGAGGATGGCGCTGTGCGAGGGCAAGGAGGAGGACGAGAAGGTCAGTCGCAGGTCCTTCTTCCTTCGATCGCGAGACTCAGTGAGCGACGACGCACCGGTAGTTGGCGTCGATGTCGGCGACGGCCTCGTAGCTGAACGTCTCCTTGCCCTCCATCATGACCTTGAACTTGCGCTGCTCGAGCGCGAGGCGGAACTTGACGAGCTGCGCGCGACGACGGGCTCGAGTCAGCGACTGCGTCGAGCACGAGGAGCACGGCGACGGTGAGAGTGGGACGCACGTCGAGCGAGACGTCCGTGGCTTGATCGGCAGGGCGCGGCGCGACGACGCCCGTCGAGGACAGGTCGGCGTCGTTGTAGTTGCCGGGCAGGGCGGAGGTGACTGCGCGCGCCGCACGAGCTCATCAGCTCTCGATCTCGGCGCTCGAGGGTGACGTCGATGAGGGAATGAGGGACGCACCGAGGTGAGGCGGCAGGCTCGTCTTGATGCGGAGCGACGTGTAGTCGAGGAAGAGGAGCGTCGCGAGCATCCGGAGGGCCATCTCGCGCTTGAGCGAGTTGACGCCCGGCGGCAGGCCCGAGTACAGCTCGTCGTCGTCGGCGAGCTCGGGCATCTTGTGCGGGTCGTCGCCGAGCGTGTGCAGGCCCATCGACTGGGCCATGCGCAGCGCGGCGCCGATGTAGGTCTGGTGCCGCTCGGCCGACGCACGGTTGCCGGCAAAGAGGAAGAACGGCGCAAAGAGGACGATGGCCTGGAGGGTACGGAACCGGGGCTTGCCCGTCCAGTCGCCGCACTCGAGGGCGCCCTGCGCGCACTCGAAGTACCGCCACGGGAGCGACTCGAGGTCGGCCGCCGAGATCGACATGAGGGGCGTCGAGACGGGCGCCGAGAGCGAGTTGACCGAGAGCGACAAGGTCATGGCGAGGCAGGCGACCCAGAGCGGGTCGATCTCGGCGAGGCGGCCCTCGGCGCGCAGGATGCAGAACGCCTCGTACTCGGCCTCGAAGGTCGGCTTGTGGTGCACTGCGCGCAACAGGGTTCATGTCAGTGATGGTTCGAGGGGGCGTACGCGTGCCGAGAGACGGGGAGAGGAAGAGGGACGCACGGTGCCAGGCCCAGTCGACCCGGTCAAAGTAGTTGCGCAGCATCCAGTCGAGCTCCGACTTGCGCTGCGGCAGGTTGGCGAAGATGTCGTCGAGGACGCGTTGGCGACGAGGGTCGATCGACGGGACGAGGAGCGACGCCCTGGCGCGAGAGGGGAGGTCGGCGAGGGCGCTATCGAGAGGGGGACGAGGAGGTTCGAGCGGGATGGGGAGGAAGGCCGCTGAAAGTGCGGGCGGTCGGTACGCCGGTGGTGGCGGCAGGCTCGGAGGAGGAGGCGGTGGGACAGGGAGGGCTGGTCGCTCCTGCGAGACGTGCGGGGTCGACGACTGGCGGGCCGTCTTGGTGCGGCTGCGGGACGACATGCGGGTCGTGGCGTGCTGCATCGCTGTGGAGGGCTCGACATCAGCTCAGCACCGTCTCGAGGAGAAGGAGGACGAGCGACGCACCGAGTTCTTCCAGAACGAGCGCTGCATCCTCGACGTTCTCGCCGTCCGACTCTTGCTCGTCGTCGTCCTCGTCGTCGTCGTCGTCCTCGACGACCGACTCGGCTTTGGCCGGCGCCGGCACGTGTACTGGTCGAGGTGGGACAGGCAGGACGGGCATGTCGAGGGCGATCTCGTGGTAGACGTCGGGCGCGAGGCGCTGCAGGACGGCCTCGAGGATGGCGACGCGCTGCTTGAGCTGCTCGTGCTCGACGGCGAGGGCGAACGGTTGCCTGCGAGCGGGTCCGACAGGTGTCAGCTGAGCGCGAGGAGGGCTCGGAGAGAGAGGGAGAGGCGGACGCACGGAGGCGGCTCGACCTTTGGCTGCTCCCAGCGGCACGAGCCCTGCTCGCCGCGCTTGATGCACGCCTCGCACGGGAGCTTGCGGTCGCACTTGATCTTGCGCTTCTTGCATGCGCTGCACGAGAGGGCGGCGCGGTTGCGCTTGCGCTTGACCTTGGCCGGTGCGGGGGAAGCCTGCGAGCGGAGAGGAACAGGAGGAGGAGGGGGCGGAGGGGTCAGGCCGGCGGAATGGGAGGGGGCAGCTGGACGGCGTGGTGAGAGGGTGGACGCACATCTGGATCGGTGCCCTCTTGGTCTGCCGTCTCGCTGCGGCTCCTTTTGCCCGGCGGGGGTGGTGCGGCGCGACCAAGCGCGGGGTGAGGAGGAGGAGGGCGAGAGGACGAGGGCCCGGCGAGGGGCGGTGGGTTGGGGAGCGAGCTGGTGCCGCGCATGGCTGTGCCCAGGTCGAGAGGGACAAGAGCCAGGCGGTGGTGGTCGGAGCCAAGTTGAGCGAGACGAGCGCGGCGGCCGGTCGCGAGTCGGGGGGAGCGATGTCTCGCTCGCCGCATCCCTCTCCAGCTCTCGCAGGTGGACTTGGGTCAGGGCCGGGGCGATTTCAGAGGTCCGAAGCGAGCCCCACGCGGCGCACAAGCTGCAACGAGAGAGAGGGAAGGTCGAGAAAAAGGCGGGCTCGCTGCGACTGACGCTGCTTCGCCTGCGGGGGCCGGCCTTGGTCCTCCTCGTCCCTCCACTCCGCCCTCCTCGTGCGATCCTCCGCACGGCCACCTGCATCACCTCGCTCGACCACCACACGCCTGCGCCCAGACCCGCCAGAGCGCGATCCCTCTCTCTGGTGCGCTCCTCCTCCTTCTCCTCGACGCCGAGTGATCGCTCGCACTCGGCCTCAGTCCCGCTCCGCCCACAGGCCACGGCTCACCACCGCCCTCGTGTGCACCTGCAGAACCAGCTCGCAACCCGCCCCGACAGAGCCCTCGCCATGGCGTCCTCCCCCTCGTACCTCCTCCCGCGCACCAGCCAAGACGAGCTCCCCTCGGCGCTCGACAAGGCCCTCACCGACGTCGAGCACCAGTTCGACACGCCCACCGACCTCCTCAAGCAGATCACCGACCGCATGCTGTGGGAGTTCAACAAGGGCCTCGCAGGAGCTCCCACCGACGACGAGTCGTTCATGTGCGTCCCCCTCCCTCGCCTCCCCTCGTCGTCCTCCTCTCGCCGACCTCGAGGCTGACCCTCGAACACACTCGCACGCAGGCCCATGATTCCGTCGTACCTCCAGCAGGTCCCGCACGGCACCGAGAAGGGCACCTACCTCGCCCTCGACCTCGGCGGCACCAACCTGCGCGTGTGCGAGGTCGAGCTCCTCGGCGACAGCAAGTGGCGCATGAAGCAGCAGAAGTACAAGGTCTCCGAGGCCCTCAAGGTCGGCGAGGTCACGGCCCTGTTCGACTACATCGCCGGCTCGGTCGACCACTTCTTGACCGAGATTGGCACGTCGGCGAGCGAGGACGAGAAGCTCCACCTCGGCTTCACCTTTTCGTTCCCCGTCCAGCAGACGGCCATCGCGGCGGGCACCCTCATGAGCTGGACCAAGGTGCGTCCCGTGTTCCTCCCTCGCTCGGACTCGTCGTCCCCGACTCGGACCTGACCCTCTCGCTCGCTCGCTCTCGCTCGCAGGGCTTCGAGTGCAAGAACGCGATCGGCAAGGATGTCGTCCAGCTCCTGCAGGACGCCCTCGACCGCAAGCACATCCATGTGCGCTGCAGCGCCCTCGTCAACGACACGTGCGGGACGCTCATGGCGGCCGCGTACGAGCGCGGCGACTGCCTGTGCGGCGGCATCTTCGGCACGGGCACCAACGGCGCCTACGTCGAGGACATTGACCGCCTCACCAAGATGGGCTTCCAGGCCGCCGAGCTCGAGGAGAACAAGCGCCACGGCCTCGACAAGATGGTCGTCAACACCGAGTGGGGCGCGTTCGACAACGAGGTGCGTCAAGCTCTCTCACTCACTCCCTTGCGCACTGGATGTCGTCGAGCAGCATGCTGACGCTTCGCTCGACGACCTGCAGCGCACTGTCCTCCCCTTCACCATCTTCGACAGCCGCGTCGACCGCATCTCGATCAACCCGCGCAAGCAGGCGTACGAGAAGGTGCGCCTCTCCTCATCCTCTTCCTCGCACTGCTTCATCATGCAGCTGCTGACATCATGCTCGCTCGGCCGCCTCGCAGATGATCTCGGGGATGTGTGCGTCCTCTCGTCCTTCTCATCTCCCCGCCCATCTGCAGCTCGCTGACGCTCCTCACGCTCGCTCTCTCGCTCGCAGACCTCGGTGAAGTGACGCGCAACGTCCTCCTGCACCTCGTCGACTCGCAGGTCCTGTTCAAGGGCTACTCGACGCGCGCGCTCAACGCCCACTACGGCCTCGACACGGCCCTCATGTCGGCGCTCGAGGCGCCGTTCGTCGCCAACTCGACCGAGTCGGGCGACCCACTCGCCGCCGTGCGCGACGTCCTCACGTCGTCGCTCGGCCTCGCGCCCGCCCTCGTCGCCGACGCCGACTGCTCGGCCGCCGCGCGCGTGTCCGAGGTCGTCGGCACGCGCGGCTGCCGCCTCGCCGCGTGCGCCATCGCTGCGACCGTGCGCCAGACGGAGCAGACGACGCAGGGCCAGGAGAAGGAGCTCGTGTTCGGCCTCGACGGGTCGCTCGTCGAGTTCTACCCGCGCTTCGAGCAGCGCGTGCGCGACGCGCTCGTCGAGATTCTCGGCGACGACAAGGCCAAGAAGGTCAAGATCGCGCTCGCCAAGGACGGCAGCGGTGTCGGTGCGGCGCTGTGCGCCCAGGCGGCGGCGGCCATGGAGAGCAAGGGCGCGGCGACCGTGCGCAAGGACTAGAGCGCCGCGCGGCAGCAGGACGAGGTCGTCGCAGTGTGCGTCTGTATGGTAGGTTGCATTGTACAAACCAGTCACCCGCTGCAGCCAGTGCGAGGGCGAGGCGGCTCGTACAGCGCGAGCGAGAGAGCTCGGGAGGAAGCGCTCAGGCCGCGGACGAGGACAAGCGAGGGCGCTACCGCTCGCCCTCCTGCAGCTCTGCGACGCACAGCTCTATTTCGCCGGTCCAAAGCCTCGACTGCTGCAGGGATGGGCGCAATGCCTCGTCCTGGAGAAGGAGCTGTGGTGGAGATAGCGAACCCCGCGCGTGCGCGGACTTTTTCTTCCGGCTCAGCCGGACGATCGGTCCGTTTGCTTGCACGTGCAGTCGGAACCGCTCGAGTTGCTGGCGCTTCAGCTCGACGAGCGGGAGCGTCTCGCGCGCGCTTTGACCTCTTGTAGCTCCGACTCGTGTGCACGCTTCCTCGAGAGCCGGTTCTCTGCACCGCGCCGCGGTGATTGACGAGAGGTGCTTGCTCTTGGCGTCCGCTTCTCCTGAACGACGGACGCCGGCTCACGAACCCGCGGAACTCGGCACGAGGCGGCTCGAGGCCGGCAGAGCAGCTTCTGCTCGTCCTCTTCGTCCTCTGGCCCGCCCAGCTCGCGTGCGCCTGCGCTATACACCTCACAAACCGTGCGAGTGCTGTAAAGGCAACGACCACCCACCCTCCAGCTTTTCCACCGTTGAGTCGACCTGGTCGCCCCTCTTCCTCCTTCCCACCACTCCGACTCGCCTCACCTCCCGCCTCGCACCACCCGCCGCGCACTCGCTCGCCTGCAAGATGCGCCGCTTCCTCGCCACGGCGGCCCCACCTCGTCGCCCTATCTCGCCGGCCACCGCCGCGAGGTTCCTCTCGTCGCGCTCGTCCGGCTCGACCCGACCCGCCGCCTACCCTCTCGCCCCGAGTACGGCCGCCCAGCCCCACCAGCACCAGCACCAGCTCCCGCACGCCCGCACCCTCGCCACCGGTCTCTCGCAGACCTCGACCCCGGTCCCCTCGTCCAGCGTCTTCGCCGCAACCGATGACCTCCTCCGGCGGCACGTCGGGCCCCAGCCCGCCTCGGTCGACAAGATGCTCCACGCCCTCGGCTACGAGTCGCTCGACGCCTTCGTGGACGACTGCGTGCCGCGCGAGATCCGGCTTGCCGAGGACGCCATCGCCGACGAGGGCGCAGACGGCATCCGCGCGCTGAGCGAGAGCGAGCTCCTGCGCCGCGCCAAGGAGATCGGCCGCAAGAACCAGGTCGCAAAGAACTTTATCGGCCTCGGGTACCACCAGGCAGTGCGTCCTCGTCCTCCTCCTCGCACCCTCCCCCACCTCGAGACCTCCCTCCTCGTCCCCACCGCCTCGCTCTCGTACACACTCAGAGGACCTCGAAGCTGACCATGCGCACCGTGTCGACCCGCAGGTCCTGCCGCAGGTCATCCTCCGCAACATGCTCGAGAACCACAGCTGGTTCTCCCAGTACTCGCCCTACCAGGCCGAGATCTCGCAGGGTGCGTCTCGAGTCCCCCTCTCCCTCAGGCACGAGCAGGGAGCACGAGCTGACTCTACTATATCCGCGCGCAGGCCGCCTCGAGTCGCTCATCAACTTTCAGTCGCTCACGACCTCGCTCACCGGCCTCGACATCGCCAACGCGTCGCTCCTCGACGAGGGCACGGCCGCCGCCGAGGGCATGATCATGGCGTTCGGCCAGCTCCGCGAGAAGCGCAAGACCATCTTCGTCGACCGCAGCGTCCTGCCGCAGACGGTCGCCGTCCTCAGGACTCGCGCCGAGCCGTTCGGGATCAAGGTCGTCGTCGGCAACGTCCGCAAGCTCATTTCGGACGAGCACGGCGACAAGGACCAGCACAAGGACCTCATTGGCGTTCTCGTTCAGGTGCGCCGCGCTCCCCTTTCTCTCTTTTACCCGCAGAGAGAACTAGAGCCGAGGACGAACAGCTGACTCTCCCTCCTCGACCGCGCGCAGTACCCGAACCTGCGAGGCGACATCGCCGACTGGGAGGGCGTCGCCAAGCGCACGCACGACCTCGGCGGCTTCGTCCTGTGCGCGACCGACTTCCTCGCCCTCACGGCCATCAAGCCGCCCGGCGAGTGGGGCGCCGACATCGCGTTCGGCAACGCCGCTCGCTTCGGCGTCCCTCTCGGCTACGGCGGCCCGCACGCCGCCTTCTTCGCCTGCAAGGACAGCCTCAAGCGCCGCATGCCCGGCCGCCTCATCGGCCTGTCGAAGGACGCCGACGGCCGCCCGGCGTACCGCCTCGCGCTGCAGACGCGCGAGCAGCACATCCGTCGCGACAAGGCGACGAGCAACATCTGCACGGCCCAGGTGCGTCCTTGTCTCGTCCACTTTCTCTCGCTGTCACGCCGTCGTGCAGCTCACTGACTCTCGCTCGAGCGACCCCTCGCAGGCCCTCCTCGCCAACATCTCGGCCATGTACGCCGTCTACCACGGGCCCGAGGGCCTGCGCCAGATCGCCGAGAAGGTGCACGGCCTCACGCGCGTCGTCGCCGCCGTCGTCGGCAAGCTCGGGCACAAGGTCGTCAACGAGTCGTTCTTCGGCGACCTCTCGATCCGCCTCTCGGGCACCGCCGCGAGCGTCCTTCATGAGGCGGCGGCAGAGCGCAACGTCAACCTGCGCCGCATCGACGACAACCACGTCGCCGTCTCGTTCGACGAGTCGCACGGCCTCGAGGACGTCGTCGACCTCGTCAACGTCTTCGTCTCGATCCAGACCAACGCCAACCGCCCCGGGCGCGCGTCCGAGTACACGGCCGAGTCGCTCGTCGCGTTCGCCGAGAGCATCGGCGTCCAGGCGCCGCGCCCGCTCGGCGCGAGCACGGGCGTGCGCTCGACCGGGCGCGACATCCCGCCCATCGACTCGCCGGCCATCCCCAAGCACCTCGCGCGCACGACGCCCTTCCTCACCCAGTCGGTCTGGAACTCGCACCACAGCGAGACCGACATCCTGCGCTACATGCATCACCTCCAGAGCAAGGACCTGTCGCTCGTGCACGCACCCATGCCCGTCCACCTCTCCTCCCTCCCTCTCCTTCTCGCCTCTCCTGCAGCAGCTCGACTGACTCTTTCTCTCGCACGCTCGCAGTCCTCTCGGCTCGTGCACGATGAAGCTCAACTCGACGACCTCGCTCACGCCCTTCACCTGGGACGAGTACGCCAAGATCCACCCCTTCGCCCCTGTCGACCAGGCCGCCGGCTACAAGGAGATGATCGACGTGCGTCCCTCCTCCTCCTCCTCCTCCTCCTCCCCTACGAAAGCGTGCAACGGCATCTGCTGACACCTCGACACCGCCCGCAGGAGCTCGCGCACGACCTCTCGAAGCTCACCGGCCTCCCCGGCTGCTCGCTCCAGCCCAACTCGGGCGCGCAGGGCGAGTATGCCGGCCTTTCCGTCATCCGGGCCTACCACCTCTCGCGCGGCAACGGCCACCGCAACGTGTGCCTCGTCCCGGCCTCAGCGCACGGCACCAACCCGGCGTCGGCCGTCATGGCCGGCATGCGCGTCGTGCCCGTCAAGAACCTTGCGTCGGGCTACCTCGACCTGGCCGACCTCAAGGCCAAGGCCGAGAAGCACAAGGACGACCTCGCCGCCTTCATGGTGACGTACCCGTCGACGTTCGGCGTGTTCGAGGGCGGGATCGAGGAGGCGTGCGAGGTCATCCACTCGCACGGCGGCCAGGTCTACCTTGACGGTGCGTCTCGCTCTCGCCTCTCGTGCTCTCTCTCGACGTCGCAAGGATGATTGCTGACGTCCTGACTTGTGCAGGCGCCAACTTCAACGCCATGATCGGCCTTACGTCGCCCGGCAAGGTCGGCGCCGACGTCTGCCACCTCAACCTCGTGCGTCGCTCCCTCTCCTCTCGGCCTGCCCTCCTTCCTCGTTCGGTCGCTCACGCTCGACGACGCTCCTGATGCAGCACAAGACGTTCGGCATCCCTCACGGCGGCGGCGGTCCCGGCATGGGCCCGATCTGCGTCGCCGAGCAGCTCATCCCCTTCCTCCCCGGCCACCCGCTCGTCCCGACCGGCGGCAAGGAGGCGATCGGCCCCGTCTCGGCGGCGCCGTTCGGCAGCACGAGCATCCTATCGATCTCGTGGGCCTACATCCGCATGCTCGGCGCGCACGGCCTCAAGTACTCGACCAAGCTCGCCCTCCTCAACGCCAACTACGCCATGCACCGCCTCCAGGAGCACTACCGCGTCAAGTTCGTCAACGACAAGGGTCGCTGCGCCCACGAGTTCATCATCGACCTCGCCGAGTTTGACGAGAAGGCCGGCATCAAGATCATGGACGTCGCCAAGCGCCTGCAGGACTATGGCATCCACCCGCCGACCTGCTCTTGGCCCATCTCGACCGCCATGCTCGTGCGTCCCTGTTCCCTCACGTCTGTTCGTCCCTGACGACGAGCTCGAGGCTGATTTCCCCTCCCCGCGCGCAGATCGAGCCGACCGAGTCCGAGGGCCTGCGCGACATCGACGCCTTCTGCGACGCCATGATCAAGATCCGTCAGGAGATTGACGAGATCGCCGACGGCAAGCAGCCGCGCGGCAACAACACGATCACGAACGCGCCGCACACGCAGCAGGTCGTCATCTCGTCCGAGTGGGACCGGTGCGTCTCGTCCCTCTCTTGCTCCTCCTCCTCTACTTGCTCGTCGTCGTCTCCGCAGCATCGCTGACGAGCTCTCTCGCGCACCTGCAGCCCTTACACTCGCGAGCAGGCGGCATACCCGCTCCCGCACCTGCGCCAGCGCAAGTTCTGGCCGAGCGTGAGCCGCGTCGACGACAAGCACGGCGACATGAACCTCGTCTGCGAGTGCGGCACCGTCGACGAGTACGCCTCGGAGCCGGCATAGACCGTCTCGAGCGCACAGCACTGGCACCTCCCCCTCTCTCTCTTCTCGCTCGTCGTACCTTATACCCTCTCGCGCCTCGTCCCTCCCCGACACTATTATCGCCTGTCTCGTCCTCCCACCAGCTCGCTGTCGTTCTTCCTCTCCTTCTCCTTCCTGCCGTCCCCCTCCTCGCCCTCTCCTCTGTTGCGCCTTCTGTTTCCTCTCGTCGCTCTTCTGGCAGTGCTCTGGGTTGTACGAATCTCAACATCCGCAGGCGAAAGCCATCTCTGCAATCCTTCAACTCGTTTGCAAACCACCCCTGTCTTGCGCAGAGAGTGAGAGGGCGAGCGTGAGCCGGACTTGGCGAGGATGGTGCGGCGAGGAGGAGGTGCCGCAGCAGCAGTACTCGATCTCGCTGCCGACGCGCACATAGCCTGGTCCGCTTCAGCAGCCTCTCAGGGATCCGTCTAGAGCGGCACTGACGCGCCTACCCTCCCCCCTCGCCTCGCTCGCCTCCAGCATCTCCCCACTTCCGCCTCGCGCGCGCACTCCTCGACACAGCCCTCGATCAGCCTCGCCGTGCAGCCCGAGCTCTCAAGATACGCACTCAGCATGACCATCAGCCACCACAGCCACTCGGGCGAGTTCTGCTGTCACGCAAAGGGCACGCTCGCCGAGGTCGTTGATGAGGCGATCCGGCAAGGGTTCTCGACGTTCGGCCTGTCTGAGCACGTCCCACGGTACCATGAGTCGCACATGTATCCCGAGGAGGTGCGTCCCACTCCCCCCAGCTGTGTGCGCGCGACTCGTGCTGACCCTCGTCCTCCTCCTCCTCACCTCGCCTCGCAGTCCCACCTCACGCCCGCCGACCTCGCCACCACCTTTGACGCCTACCTCATCGAGGCACACCGTCTCAAGAAGCAGCACGCCGACAAGCTCGACCTCCTCGTCGGCCTCGAGAGCGAGTACATCGACGATGCCGGTCTCGACGAGCTCGCCGCCCTCATCGAGCGCAAGGGCAAGGCGATCGAGTACGTCGTCGGCAGCGTGCACCACTGCGACGAGCTCCCGATCGACTTCGACAAGGAGCGCTTCGACGATTGCGTCCGCCAGCAAGATGCGGCGAGCGAGGAGGACCGCCTCGTCAAGCTCTTCTCGACCTACTTCGACAACCAGCACGCGCTCCTCCAGCGCCTCGAGCCCGAGGTCGTGGGACACTTCGACTTGTGCCGCTTGTACTACCCCGACACCGACTTTCGAGCTCTCGGCAGTGTCTGGGCGAGGATCGAGCGCAACGTCGAGCTCGCCGTCTCGTACGGCGCTCTGTTCGAGGTCAACGCGTCGGCGTTCCGCAAAGGGTGGAGCACAGCGTACCCTGGGACTGAAGTGTTCGATGTGAGCTCTCTTCCGCTCTCTCGGAGCAACTCGAGCCGCACGGACCTCCTGCTGACGGCGCTCCCTCTCTCTCTCTCGCGCGCAGCTCATCCTCGCCAAGGGCGGGCGCTTCACCCTCTCGGACGACTCGCACGGGCCTCAAGCTGTCGGGCTGCACTACGACCGCGCCTACGCCTACCTGCGCGAGCGCAACGTGCAGGACCTGTGGAGGCTCGTGCCGGCGAGCGAGGGCGACGAGGTCAAGCGGGGCGTGCGCGCCGAGAAGATCGAGGGCAGGCCGTGGCTCGACGCTTGGCCGCAGCTTCTCGAGTCGACGAGGCGAGGGGAAGCGCGAGGAGTGGGTACGGACGAGTAGCATTGCAGTGAGGACAAAAGTGCGCGCGCCGGCGCGTGCCAGATCAAGCGGGACGAGAGAGAGAGCAGGTATGGTGCGAGAGGGAAAGCGGTATCGCCGAGAGAGGGTGTACACAGAGAGGGAGAGGAAAGAAGAGTCGCTCAGCCGAAAGGCGCCTCCTTGACGAGGCTCGAGAGCGAGTCCCAGGTCGCGAGCTCGATCTGCAGGGGGGCGAGACGATCAGGACGGCCCGGTCGAGGCGAGGCGAGAGAGCGCGAGAGAGAGAGAGAACGCACTCCTTTCTTCCTCGCCATGTTGTTCTGCTCGCTCTGGATGTCGTCGACGACGACGAAGAAGCGGCGCCAGGTCGTCGCGTACTTGAACCGGGTGTGGACGATGTGGGCGAGGATCTCGTCGAGCTCCTTGGCTGTGAGCGTTACAGAGTCAGTGAGAGCTCATGAGGGAGGAGACGAGGACGAGAGGACGCACCAGCGTCGACCTTGGGGACCGTAGACGGCCAGGTTGCGAACGGCGCGAGGAGGGTCGCCTTCTCCGTGCCGGCAAAGTCCGACGAGAGCGGCAGCTGGTCGCGGTCGATGATCTCAACGTTGGTGTTGGCGAGGCGGTCGACGATCGGCGAGGACGAGCTGCAAGAGGGAGAGGAGCGTCAGGGCGAGATCGAGAGGGAGAGGGTCGAGCGTAGACGCACTTGTACGGCGAGCGCGAGCACGCGATGGTCGCAGGGTGGACGAACAGCTGGCACGTGCGGGCGTAGACGTCGCGCACCGACGAGCAGAAGCGCTCGTACGAGGCGGCATGGCGCAGGGCGGTGAGGGTCGGGATGACGAGGTAGCCTGCGGGAGGGGTCCGAGCGCGTCAGCTCGAGGCTCGCTCGGCGGCTGGATCGCAGGGACGCACCGGCGCTGAAGATCTCCTCGACGGGCTGACCGCCGCCGAAGCGGAAGTACTCGACCGAGTGCGTCGGCAGGTTGACGAGCTCGACGTAGAGCGGCTCGAGCTGGGCGAACGAGTCGTTGCGGTGGACGAAGACGGCGTGGACGCCCTCGAGGCGCTCGGGCGTAACGGCGCCCATCGACATGAGGAGGTAGCCGAGCGCAAGGCCCTCGCCGATCATGCTGTCCTCGCGGTTCGTGAAGAGGATCGCGACGCCCTTGCTGCGAGCGCGACGAGGCGACGTCAGCGCGGGCTCTCCACGCTCGTTCGACGGCGAGAAAGTGAGACGCACCTCTTGAGACGACGCACGAGAGGAGCGTCGATAGGGATCGCCTCGGCGCAGGCGACCGGGAGCGCCTCGCGCTCGAACCTCGAGTCGGCGACGCACCACGCCGACTTGCGCAGCCGCGCTTCCATCTCGCCCAAGCGCCGCACGAGGTCCGCCTTGGCCGCCTCGGCCTCCTTGGCGGCGGCGAGCGGGTCCTCGACGGCGACGCCTTCCTCGGCGGGCGCGCCGACGCTGCTCGGCGAGGCGACCCGAGGCTCTGCTGCGGTCGCCGCCGGCGGGGGCGGCGGGGCGGGCGCGGCTTGCTCTGCAGCGACAGGCGATGGCGCTGTAGGCGGCGCCGCGACGACGGGCTGAGGCGTCGGCGCGCGAGGGGCGGCCTGGACCGGACCCTGCCGCAGAGCCGAGGGGGCCGGCTGGATCTGGCTCGAGCTCGAGGCGGTGCTCGGGCCCTCGGGCTTGCTCGCGAAGCGCACCCGGCTGCCAGGTGCAGGGCCGTCGACAGGCGACGAGGCGTCGGGCGAGAGGGCGGGAGGGGAAGGAGCGGTGCCGCCGGTCGTCTTCTTGATCGAGATGGCCCTGAGGGCGTTGATGGTCGCGTACGGGCCCTGAAACGCTCCCAACGACTTGCGCGGCTGGGGTTGCGCGACGCCGAGCTCGGGCGACGGGCGGAAGTCGGTCGAGGGCGTCGAGGTCGTCGCGGCGAGTTTCGCAGGAGCGTGCGGGTCGGGGCGAAGCGGGGTGGGAGCGGCGCCGTCGACGGTTCGCGGCGCAGACGTCGATGACGTAGGCGGAGTCGGCTTGTCGTCGAGGGTCGAGGCGGGTTGCTGCGGCGTGACCTTGGGCGGCGAAGGCTCGGCGGCGGCGGCAACGGCAGCCTTCGCCGTTTTCGGCAGGCGCTTGGGCGCGGTGTCCTCCTCGGCGCTCGAGTCGGAGCTGCAGGGACGAGCATCAGGGTCTAGTCGCGGCGAGGGAGGGGAGGAGGGGGGGAGCGACGCACCCGATGACGGGCTTGCGAGCCTTCTTGAGCTTCTTGGTCGGCGACAGGGGCTGGGAGCGAGGAGAGCGACGTGAGCTCGGCTCTCCTGAAGCGAGAGACTGCAGTAAAGAAAGTATGGACGCACCGTGTCGGCGGTGGGGCGCTTCTTGCTCGCTGAAGGAGGCCGGCCCGTCGGGCTCTTGCTCGTCAAGGCGACCGGCTCGTGCGGGCGAGCCTTCTGCTCGGCCTTCTTCTCGCCCTTCTTCTCCCACTTGTCGGCGATGTCCGACTCGGCGCGGCGAAGGGCGGGCTGCTTCTCTGCGACGGCGAGAAGGGATGGGTCAGCCCGAGTCGGGCGAGAGCTCGCGACGAGGTGGAGAAGGTGGACGCACCGCGCGACTTGGCCTGCTTGGCCTTGGCCCGCCTCTGGTCGAACTTGAGGAGGCTCGTCTCGACGTTTGCGTCGCTGTCGCTCGTCGACGGCTCGCGCTCGCGCCCTTTGCCGGCGGCCGGCGAGTCGAGGTTCTTCGGCTTGCGGGCCGACTTCTCGGCAATGATGCGCTTGATGTCGGCCTGCTTGCGCTCGAACTCCTCGACGAGCTCGAGGCAGTTGGTGAGGTTCTGCAGGATGGCAACGAGCGAGTCAGCTCGAGCGGCGCGGACCTGGACGAGGCTTTAGGGGAAGGCGACGGACCTCGATGGGCTCCCAGGTCTTCTCGTTCTCGCTGTAGCCCTTCCACTTGATGAAGTAGCTGTCGGGCGGGGTGCAGCCGGGCGTCAGCGTCGATGCTTCTGAGCGAGAACAAGGAGTGCGAGAGGAGGTGGAGAGGAGGACGCACCGCTTGGCGTTGGCGACCTCGTCGAAGCGGGACGCGCGCACGGCCTCGACCTCGTACACTTCTCCGCCCTCTTGTGCGTCGTCATCCGAGCTGCTCGAGCCGGTGTCGAGGTCGGCGAGGGCGTCGGGCGGCTGAGGGTCGTACGCGCGCAGCTGCGGCTCGGGGGAACGCATGGCGGGCGGTCGGTGCTGTTCGTTGCGCGTGTAGTGAAAGGCGCAGGTGCTCTAGCCAGCGAACGGCTCGCACTGACCGTGGCTTGCAGCGCGGTTGAGCCAAAGGCGAGTGGGGAGCGGCGCTCGCCGGCTCGTCGCTCCCACTACCGCGCCTCCTCGCCTTGAGGGTGTCTGCAGCTCAGAGCGAGCTATCGCAGTCTCTACGCCCTGTGCGCACCCAGCTGCAGCGCGGCGCGAGGCCGGCTGGGTCATCCTCGACCTCCTGCTCTCGCCTCATCAGCTCCTGCTCTCAGCTCGACCACTACGTCCTCTGGGAGCCATGTGAGGCCACAGACGAGCTCTGCGTAGGTATCCGGCCTCGCTCGTGCGCGGCGACTGCTCGTTTGACGCTGCCGCATTGCCGACCCGGCTCCTGTCCGCCTCGCGACCCTCTCGTCGCGCGTCGTCTCGCCAGCGGCGCCGTGCACTCAGCTCTGCGTGCCCTACAAGGGCCTCAGCGATGGCAGTATGGCGGGGCTGCGGGAGCTCGCAGGCGCTAGGCGGATCCTCCGGCAGGACGTACCGCCCTCGACGTCGGCTCGCAGCGTCTCGGCTCCTGCTTTCACGCCCTTGCTCGGTCTGCAGCAGGCTCTGCATTGCGAGTAGACGCTCTGGAGCCTTACCTGCGAGCGGCGCTGCACCATGCCATGGCTTTCCGCCGTCGTGCAGCCAGCGGCGTGAGCTTTCTGCTGGCTCGCCGCGCTCTCGCTTGGAGTCGGCGTCGGCCCCTGGGACTCTCACCCTGGTCCCGGCTCGGCTTCAAGCGCGCACAGCAGCTCGAACACTGCAGGGTACAGCTTGGCTCGTGCGCTCCTCGTGCGCTGCTTGCCCGATCTCGTCCTCCTCGCTCAGGCCCGCGCGCCGTTCCTGCTGCATGGCTCGTCACAGCGCGTGCTGCTCAGCCTCGAGGGTCTCGAGTCTCATGCTGCTCACGCGGCTTGGGCCCTGTCGACGCCCTGCAAACGCCGCCGAGTCGAGGCAGAGCTTGTTCCCTCCTCCTCGATCGACTTGGGCTTCGGCCTTTCCGCTTCCTGACCGTCGTTGCCACGAGCGCGAGCGAGAAAGCGGTCGAGCGAGCCGAGAGCTGTAGATGCCCACCCGAAGCGTAGCGTGCGCCGCGAATCCATGGCAACTGGGAGCGGTCGGGGACTGCGAGGGGTCCGTGCGAGCGCGAGCCACCTGTCGACGCCGCGGCGTACGACGGCGCGACGGCAGCTCGAGCCCTCCCGCGGGCAAGTGCTCCTCACGGATCTGTCGCTTGCCTCGAGCCGAGATGCGCCGCTGCGCATGTCGTCCGCGCCGGAATGAAGCGTGTCTCGCGCCAGGCCCCAGGAACCGAGCCGGCGAGCGGTGGATTCTCAGGTCCGAGTCGCCTTAAAAAGCTGTCCAGGCTCGCCCTAGGCCTGCTGGAGCCGCCCAGAAACAGGACGGGCACCGCCTCGTCCGGCGGCGTTGGCGTCGTTGGCAACGGCGCGGCGGCGACTGAGCGAGAGAGGAACGTGCGGCTCGCGAGGCGCTCGCAGTCGGCGGCGACGCTCTCGTCCATCGCACGTCGCCGCCGGCACCGACACTACTGCTCAGCGTTCTTCTTGGCACCGCAGCAGCTCGCAGTAATGTTTGGCGGCGGCGTGCCGCAGCTTTCTCTCGAGGCGGGCGAGCGAGGGCCACAGCGCTCGTCAACGTTGCCACCGGCAAGCGCAAGCTGTTCCACCTCCACTCGTGCGTCCGGAGCGGACGACGACGGAGCGAGCGGCGCCGACGAAGCTGGAGGGAAGGAGAGGCGAAGGGAAGAGTGGGTGCGCAAGGCGCAAGAGTGAGACTTCGCCCTTGCTGCCGCGCCGCGGATCGCAATGAAGCTGGCCCTGACGGATCGCCCCTGAGCGCTTTCCGTCGGTTCCGGCAGACAACGCTGTGCAACTTTCTCGAACGAATCGACGATCGAGAACGACGGCGGGCGACGAAAGTGCGGCATCTCGTTGCGACGGGCACGCTCCCTCTCGCATTTGTCACCGCAGCCTCGGCTCGCACTCTTTAGTAAGAGGATCCAGCTGCGCACCGGCGAGGTGCGCGCGAAGACGGAACGCGCGCAAGCTCGCAGGCTAGAGAGGCGACGCGCCCAGGCCCACAGCTGTCGACCGCCGGCGACCGCTTCCTGGGCTCGCAAAAGGCGCACGCTTCGCAAAGGGCACCGCAGCGCTAGCGTCGGCCCGTGCGGCGGTGGGCGACTTTTTTGGCGCGAGCGCCCGGGCCCCCGGGCGAACAAGGCCGCAAATGCCGATCCGCGCGCTCCACTTTCTGACCCCGCGCCACGCTAGCGAAGCGCCCTGTCTTCGCCGAAGAGAACGCTTGCCCTTCCGACGTCGCCTCCGCTTTCATTGAGTGCGGCGAGGGCGCGCGCGCGCCGCCGTGTCGAGCTCTCCCCCCTCCTCCTCCGCCCCTCTCCTCCTCCCTCAGCACTCGCCCCTCCTCGACCTCAGCACCGCACGCCTTTCCGCACGGCGGCCAAGCCGTCTGCGTGACGCAGCACCTGCTCTCGTCGGCGACCCTCGCACTCCCCGCACCTTAGCCTCTCGTCCTCGCTCGCCCACGCCGACCTCGACCTCGCCTCGCTCCGCGTCGCCCACCTCTCGCCGCCACGCCCTTGTCGCCCGCCTGCACCGAGCCACCTCGAGCTGCCATGGGTGGAGAGCTGCCTCGTTCTGGCCGTGCGTCGCCTCGTTCGCCTGCGCCGTCCGTCTTCCTCCTAGCGCCGGACTGACCTCGCCGAGTCGGCCGACTCTTGCCTCGCCGCGCAGACTCGTACTTTGGCACCGTCTCGTCGGCGCAAGAAGCGCACGCCATCCTCGAGGCCTGCAAACATGGCGTGCGTCCCTGTCTCCCTCGTCCTGCGAGACGAGCTCCTCCTGACCCGGTTCCACCCCCCTCGCGCGCAGCTCCTGCCCCGGGTCACTCGCCGCCTGACCGACGACGAGTGCGTCCAGCTCTCCTACCTCTTCACAGATGCTCGCGCTGACTCGACCCGACCCGCTCGCAGACGTCTGCGGTTCGTGCGCGCCGGCGCCGTCTTCGTGTGGGAGGAGGAGGAGGCCGGGATCCGTCGCTGGACCGACCATATCAAGTGGAGCCGTGCGTCCCTCTTCCACACCTCCTTCGTGTTCTACGGCATCGAGCTGACGCGCTGCTCCCCCTGCAGCCTCGCGCGTCTCGGGCGCCTTCCTCACCTACACCGAGGTGCCTCCTCGCGGCGACGACACGCTCGTCAAGCAGTCCTTCTCGTCAGTCGACGGCGCCGGCACCAAGATGCACCTCATCGCCTACACGAGCCGGTCGGTCGCCGTCACGTCGGTGCTCCCCTGCGCCGCCCAAGACCCCCTCATCCAGCACATGCTCGCCCAGCGCACCTCGGCCGGGCGGGATCCTCGCGACCGCCCCTTCCCTCCCTCGAGCATACCGGCACCTCCTCCGTCCCGGCCGCCCGATCCGCCGCTCGCGCTCCCGACGCCGCCGTTCGGCTCGGCGCCGCCGACCGCCGACCCGAGTCGACTGCACCTCCAGCGCTCGCCGATGAGCTTCCAGAGCCCGGCTCCTCGTCCTCGAACGGCGTCTTCGAGCGGCGAGTCGAGGCCGCAGACGGCGGCGTCCGAGCCGCGACAGGGCTCGGCCAAGGACCCGCAGCTCCGACACGCACCCGGCCTCTCCCTCTCGTACCCGTCCCTCCTGCACCCGACCGTCATGTCGGCCCCGCCCACCGCCTCGCCTGTCCCTCTCACCCCCAGCTACCCGCCGCCGACCTCGTCGCACGGCTCGCCCCGCCTGTGGCCGTTCGCCTACGACGCGCCGCGGCAGGACTACCCGCCGCGCTCGGCGTCGCACCCGCGCTCGGCGTCGCACCGCCCGTCGCCGCGCCTGTCGCACAGCCCGCCGTCCGTCTCGGCGTCAAGCTGGGGCCCGCCCTCGACTGCCGGCTCGTCGTCGACGACCGCCTCGCCGTTCGACACGCAGCCTCGGCACCTCCCGCCGCTCGAGCTGCAGCCGCCGGCGCACCTCGTCACGGGCAGCGACTTGTCGTCGCACCCCCACGAGCACGACGGGCACGGGCAGCGTCGCGCGCTGTCGGACGGCGACCAGTGGTACCCGCCGAGGCAGCACGGCCGAGGCGCAGAAGACGAGCGCCAGCTGCGTCTCCTCGGGCGCTCTTTCTAGTCTTCCTCCTTCCCTCCCCTCTCGGCGCACCCATTACCACGCACAGCGCATCACCCTGTCGTTCTATACCCCCTCGAGCCTCCCCCTCTCGCGCTTCCTCTCGTCGACGCCTCCGCATACATCGTCCGCACGGCTTCTCCTCCTTCCCCTCTCCTGTTGTTCCGACACGTCTCGAACAAAGCATGTAGCACTCGATTTACTCTCCTTTACCATTGACGAGGCGCAGCTAGCCCTTTTGTAATGTCGCTTCCTGAATGACAAGGTGCGAGCGCGAGCATGAGCGAGCGAGCTGCGGCGACGGAAACAGCGTTTGCGAGCTGCGCCTCGCCTCTCGGTACTGCGAACTTGCTCGAAGGGGTTGCAGGACGACGTGCTGCTCCCACGCTGCACGGAGGTGCATGTGCGCGCGCCGCGCGAGCGCCGTCAAGACTCGGAGAAAGCGCCGAGCTGGACGAGCATCACGATCAGAGGCACGGACCCCGCAGTCTGTCCCTTGCCCGCTCGTCCTGCTGCAAGGGGTCAGGCGAGGGGCGGGCGCCGCAGAGCCGCCAAGTCCGCAGCGTCGTTTCCGTCTTTCCGCGCTTTTCCGTGCTGCGACGCCGAGCCGACGAAGCCGAGAAGAGGAAGCTCGAGAGGGGAAGAACAAAAAGCGCCGAGTCGTCTCGTTGCAGTCCACCGAGCACCTCGCTACGCTCAGCAGAACCCTTGGCCCTTCACTCACTGTCCCTCGGCAGCCGCAGCAGCCGCCGGCACCTCGTGCAGGTACAGCCCGAGCGTGACGCTGCCCTTGATGAAGTTCGACTTGTCGAGCTTCTCGTTCGTCTGCGAGCAGCGAGAGAGCACGTACATGGCGCAGGAGGATCAACTGTGCGCTCTGAGACGGCTCGAGCGGATGATCGACAGCCGCAGTGAGGGAGAGAGAGCTCGAGTCGGTCGGCGAGGAGGGAAGAGACGTACCGAGTGAGCGCCGTCGTCGCCGCTGCGGGAGGATCAGCAAGCCGATGATCAGCTATGGTACGAGAGAGAGGGAGAGATACGGTCGAGGCGAGACTCACCGGCCCACTGCGAG
>Ga0308170_10000903_pt1 | contig 32067 bp, 24 predicted proteins | sample PhyBR2_2_FD_202136 | JGI IMG/M metagenome (GOLD analysis project Ga0308170, IMG submission 202136) | Phyllosphere microbial communities from UC Gill Tract Community Farm, Albany, California, United States - DLSLSB.R2 | ecosystem: Host-associated > Plants > Phyllosphere > Unclassified | place...
TTTTTGTTTTCTAAAAGCACTTGAAAATAGGTATTTGAAAAAAGTGACAAAAATCTGCCCCAACTTTGTTATAAAGATAGCAGAGAGAATAAAACTATGCTAATAATGTTTTGTTAAGAACAGAATGATTTTAGTCAATAAATAGTGTTATATTTACGTAAGATTGCATAGGCTAGAAATAGCTTTAATTATTAAATTTCGTTATCGACAAAATTAGTTAAGAAGGGTATCTTCAGCTTTTGATACAGACTGTAGCAAAAACCTTTATATGCACAATTGATGTTTTGATAATAACATCAAATAATATGCAGTAGGATGGCAATGATCTTATAAAACATCTCTGTTTTCCAATGTCTTAAAATGGATCAAATTACAGCAAAATTGAAATTTATTAAATAATATATTCAGACTCATCATATTCATCTGACCTATGGGCATGCAAAATGTGGTATTTGAGCCCATTATTATTCTTATAAGTTTTTCCGCAATTTCCTATCCTACAGACGTAAGGACGCTTTTCATTTGATTTAGCAGCGGTATGGCCATGGTCCATATGATACTTAAGTCCATATGAGCTAGTGTATATCTTTTTGCAGTTTTTATAAGGACAGGGAAAGTTTTTTCCAGGCGGAAATTTGCTGGCTATGTCGGGAGTAACCAAATCCTTTTCGTTCCCTGAAAAATAGGAGTCTTCGTCATCTTTTACAAAGTTTGATCCAAACGAATCATTGCTAAAATCAATCCTATCCTGTCCAATTCCTTTTTTTGAGATAAAGGAGTAGTCATCAGATGCTTTGTGATTTGTGTCTGTTAAAATTTGATGTTCTAAAAAGTTTACTTCACCAAATCGCACAGAAAAAGGATGTTTTCTAGTTCTTAATAGGATATCCATAAGTTTTGCATGCTCAAGCATATTTAGGGGGCATCAATACTTGATTTAGTAATTTAGCAATTCTTTGAGCAACCAATTAGAGAACAACAATAAACTATTTCCTAAAAATATACTTTCAGGAGGTATAAGTGTGAATTAAGGAGTCAGCTAGCCAAAGCCAGACTGTTCTGCCAAATGTTTGTTTATTAAAAATTTTCGTCTATTAACAGTAAATTAAACAAGTAAATGCTAAGAAGAAAAAAGATTGGAGTAAACAAATTCTTAAAATGGCATCTAAGAACACAGGCGTATTTCAGACAAAAACTCCTTTGTGTGGAATCGGTATTTTAGGATTGTAGCCAACTTTTGGACTTGGATTATCAATTTAATAACAAGAAAGCACGATTTATGGACAAAGCATTCCAAACACTCTATTTTGTTTGTAAAGCATACCATCTTTGTGTTGAAGACAACTAGTATCTTTCTGCAGTTTTAGATGCTTTTTGGGCAGATATTAAAAAAATAGTGATCGATGCTTTTAGACATTTATTAAAATAGAAAGAAAAGAAACAAAGATGATTAGAAAGCAAAAAAGGAAAGAAAGTTAGCTGGACAAATCTCAAATACAAAAATTGACTTTTCAAATCTAAAGAAGACTCAGGATTGGGTTTAAACAGAGCAATGCTTGGCGAAACTTTAAATGTATTATTCTGTGATGCTTTTGTAAAAACAACATCAAAAGATGTTTAAATTTGCTTTTCAGGATGAAAATAGTTGCATTTGCTTTTCTTCCTCTTCTTTGTGTTTTCACGTTGATAAAAATTTTATCCCCAAATGTTCCAAGGACAATGTGCTTTCAGTGGCTATATGATTCCAAGAGGAAGTGGCATCAACAGCGTTAAAAATGACGGAAAGATAATCCTAACAAGATCAAGAAAGGAGAGAACTCTTATTGATCTCAAGATATCTCCCAGGGATTGTAAATGGACCCAGTCCTCAAGAGCTTTCTTTAAAAAGTCTAACAAGTCGGCCAAAGAACACAATGAGTTTATACAAATCACGAAGATTGTCAGAGGATTTACATTGGTTCCTAAGGCCCTTGTTTCAGAGGTCAAAAAGCCAGCCCATCAGAGCCACGAGGATTCTAGAAAAAATGAAAAAGTTAATTTGAAGTCAAACTTGAGGAAATAAACAACTTTATATTTACATTTTTACAGTTATGATGGTTTAATACTGTTTTTTTTTGTTTAAAACAATACTTTTCAAGCACAAACTGACAAATAAAAAGTGAGAAATATTTTAAAAATCAGTATTTTATTTGCGGATTGGCTGGATTATTCCTGAATGACAAATACACAGGATAGTGATCAAGATTATCCTTTGGAAAATCTGACAGAATTCTGGAATGCAGATCAAAAAAGTAGCCAGGCTGATTCTTGAGCAGGATAAAGTCTCTTTGAACCCCATCGTTTATTTTTCCATGGTTGTGAAATGTGTTCTTATTGAGACCCACATTGCCTATGTCTAAATCATATATGTTTCTGAAGGTTGTATGCATTAGTCTGTTGAGATTGTGGCTGACAGCATTTATTGTTCCTGTTATGAAAATAGGAAATTTGTAAAAGTCAGAATCCATTATTACCTTGAGAACCTTGGAAAACTGAACATCTGTTGTCGTTTCGTTTGCACTGTAAAGATCCAGATTCACAACAGAGAAATATTTGTTCGTAAATTTATTGTTTAAAACAGCCATACAGGTGTGTGTCAGGCTTCCTGTCTTAATTCCTATGCTTTGTACACCTTGCAACAAGCTTTTGTCATAGAAAACTGGAATGTACTCTTTTTTGTTCATTCTTGCATCAATATTTTCAAAATCTTTGCACAAAACCCCGTAGTGTTTAGAAATTTTTTCACGCAAAAATTGAAAACCAGTCTCAGAAAATCCCTGAAGTGCTAGTATTGCCGGATGATAGGATCTAATTAGCCCTAAAATGTTTTCAATCTGAGAGCTTTCTCGAGTCTCTTCTAGAATGTAAGTATTTAAAGAAATTAAGGAAATATTTGATCTATCATGCGACCCAAACACATTTTTAAGTTGGAGACTGTGCAAAGAAGAGTTAGCAATTGCAGCAAGACCAAGTTTAAACAAACAGAACAAGCACAAAATATTCATTTGTTTGTGCTATATCACACATTTTATATCATACTCAAACAATCACTGACTTTTAAAACGTTCAATTGCTCTGAATGGAAATGCTAGCTTCCTAGATATTCTATTTTTAACATTCAGACCAAAAAAACTTATTTGCAGAAGTCAGTAAGCCAGTACTTTTCAGTATAGTAAAGTTTTATTTTGTTAGCAGCCTCTTGTAGGAAGGCTTAGAACAAAAATGACAGAAGCGGGATTCGAACCCGCGACTTCTAATGAAGATCGCGACCTGAACGCGACGCCTTTGACCACTCGGCCATCCTGCCTGCAAGAGACAAAGAACAATAACATATTCGCACGTTTTGTGTAAAATACGTCAAAACAAGCAATTTTTCATTCTAATTTATAACAGAGCCATCGTTTATTACACGCATTGAGAGACTTACTATTCTTTTGCATTTTGAAACTTGAAAAAAACTTTACTTCTTCCAGCCTAATGCCAGTAGTACTTTTGATTGGAACAGCTGATAGATTTATTCCCAAGATAGAGGACCATTTCAAGGAGAAGTATGAATGCAGTGTGCTTAAAGACTCTTATTCAAATATAAGGTCAATGATGGCCAACCAAGAGCCAAATGTCCTCTACATTGTCCCTAATCTTGACAAGCCAGAGCGATATGAGATTTTTTGTTTAGCAAGAAAGAATTCGCAGATATTTGTTTCTTTAATTGATGAGTTGAATAACACAAGCGTCTCGAGCGACAAGAACACTATATCCATGGCCGAGTTTGATGGGAGCCTGCTGGAAAGCAAGTTCAGCACTTCCAAAATGAAGGCTACAACAGCCAACAAAAGAAGCAAAGGCGTCAGTTTTGCAAGTTTGAGCGACTTGAAAGCCTCTTTCAAGAAGATAAGAGAAAGCAACTTTAGCAATGTCCACTCAGGCCTGGCCTACGTATTTGAAAAGTGCGAGGATAGAATAATAAAATCCTGGCAACACAATCCCGAAATAAGCCTGGATGAGGTTGAGAAATGTTATAAGACAATGGTTAACTACGAGCTGGAGACAAAGGGGAGCTGGGTCTAGACTGATTTGTCACTTTGCGCATTCCAGTCCTCTATTCTAGCCCAATGCATTCCTTTCACTAGAAATGTAAGCAAATAACTAAATGACTTTCTTCTTCTTATACATATTATTATATTATTATTTATTATTTTATTGTAGTCACATACTTTATTGTAGTCACAAATTTACTTTATAGTCAGATATTAAAAATTGAATTTATTCAAATATGAAAACCTCTATTACCATTAAAAGCATCATATTATGAAAGCATAGTCATTCCAAAATAGATATTAGAGTGTTGCACAGTATACAACTTTTATATCATCTATTTTGTCGACAATTTTGATTGTGCAGTGACAATATCAAAGTACCTTGAAATTATTATTTCAGCAGTGGTCTCCTTACCGTTGGTAAAGAATCCAAGATGACCACCTTTTAAAATGATTAGGCTGATGTTCTCGTTTCTTCTGCAAATGTCAAAGGGAATGATATTTTCAGGTATAACAGGATCGTCCGAGCTGTTCAAGAATAGAAACGGCCTGTCTATCCTGTCCAGTATCCTCACACAGCTGTTTTGCTTGTAAAAGTCGTCGGACATCTCCATTCCAGTGATCTCAAAAAGCTTTGCATCTACTTCGTGCAGGAAAGTAGTGTCCTTGAACCACAGTCTATCAACCGTAGACTTTTTTATGTATCTTTTATAGTTGCGTGTCATGAAGTAGTTTATAAAGCGCTTATAGAACGATGTCATTTGAAACATAGACCTGAGCTTGTAGAAATCGAATGGGCAGCATACTGAAATACCCATTCTTATCCTCTGTCTGTCTTCATAGTCCGCCAAGAAGTTGGCAACCCAGTTGGCACCCATAGAGAATCCTATGAGAGTCAGATCGCCAGTGTAGTTTTTCAGAATATAGTCTACTGTAGACCTAATATCAGAGGTTAGACCAATGTGGCTAAATATATTGGTTGTAGGCGGAAGTTTGGATCCTCTGGCATTGAAGCAGAATACTCGGCAGTTCTTTCTAAGAAACACATTGGCCATACCCTTTATGTATGAGCTACTTGAGGATCCGTTCAATCCATGCACCAGAAGCACATTGCTCTCAAACTGGACACTATCGGAATTCTGGGATTCCTGAGCGTCAGCCCAACACCTCCTCTCAAAATGAATGCCTCCTTCTTCATTTTTCTTGAACAACAGCCATGTCCTGCCATTGCTCTTAATCTTATCACTAACGATACACTTCTTCTCACTCTTCTCCTCTTCAAATCGGCGAGTTCTCTTTCTTCTCTTTAAAACTCGTGGGATGAACAGCAGAATATCCGACCTGCTTTTAGATACTTTGATAGTCACATTGAGAAGAACCCTGAAGACACCCACAGTCATGTACAGGATCATCGCAATCATCCTTCTTGCTACATGGGCTCTCATTTTCCCAGAGCTCCCAACAGAAAAAGGCTCAAAAATCTCTATCAATATCTTCGCCTCATCCTCCATCTGCAGAATAACGTCGTATCTTCTAGACTCCTTTATTATATTGATTCTTCTGTAAAGCTGATATATCGTATGCAGCAGGCCATGGGGCAGGAAGTATGGGGGATATATCAGCTTCAAGTATATCTCCTTGATGCTGCTGTTGTGGGAATGTATTTTAGGTCTGTGAGGTAATTTTTTGAAATACAGTACGTTATAAATAGAAAATATCAGACATCCGAGAAAAAATATTTTTGGCATGGGGTGAATTTTTATCAAAAATAAATAGCACAATTTTAAGAAAAATAATAAATTAGATTAAAATATTTGAAACAGAAAACGAAATGTCATATTTCAATATTTTAAGCATACAGGAAGAAAAAATAAGACATGCGGTAGGAAGCTGAGACAAGATAGCAGTTAAGACTTTTTGCAGCAAGGCAATCTAGGAGGGAATTTAGTTGAATATTTTAGGAGTTGCACAAACTAAAAGTTTATGTTAAGAATTTGTAATGAGAAGTGTTGCTGTTGAAAGGCACAGACTAACAAAAGTGTTCAACATCTATGAATTTTCAATAAAAATTCTATTTTTAAAAAATTATCTCAGCTTCTGGTAAAATTTTTAAAGAGAAAACCAGTCAAAATATCTGACTGAAGCAGAGGGATTGGCATTCAGATTTAAAATGATTTACATTGTAATGGGAATCCTTAACTGTAAATTACTTGTAAAAAATATAAATAGATAGACATAGATTAAAAAAGTAAAATAAATAAATAATAAATACAAAAAAAATAAATAGATAAAAGAGTAAAGTTAAAAAATAGACAAAAATTTTAGAGCTAATACTGAAAAAGGCATTCATTGCAAAAAAGCCATCACAGAAATATCTGATGTCCTGAAAAATTCCAACGTTCTATCAATAACGAGAATTATCCAACCTCTTTATTTCAACATTCTTCAAAACATACGAGTCTTTCATAGTTAGTTCCACTCTCAAAACATCCAACTCAAGCAAATCTGCATTTAGATTCGGAATAGTCCTCCCAAAGTCTCCATTAACCCACTCCTTTACATATGTTCCTGAAGAAGTCCTGATATCAACGTCATAATAGTATCCTTCAGATTCACACAATTCCTCTGTTCTCAATACTTCAATTACCTTATCTCTAACCATATTTGCCCTTCTGTGTAGTACCCTCAAAGGCGTGCTTTGCTTTAGATCGTACCGATCCCTAAAAATCATTCTTTCTTTAGAAAAGATCAACAAGTTATAAAGCTTTGTGGGGCTCTCACAATTGACAATCTTTTTCGCCTCTTTTTTAACATAGCTCATATTAATAATATCTATGTCGTGATGTAAGTGCAGTTCAATCGTAGCAGATACAAGATTCACGGCAGGAGCAGTAACTTCCAGTATAAATGGACGGCCTTTTAAGCATCTAACATCCAGGTCTTCTCGTCCTGACGCCATAAATTTAACAGGCCCAGACTGAAAGAACTTTTGGAATTCAGTTGTGAAGTCACTCACAGAGTCCTTCGTTTTGAGAGAGCCATCCACTCGCAGGGGCGTCTGCGTCATGTTTCTGGATAGTTTTATGTACTCTCCATACAAATAAATGGGTGAATTGTAAATTTTTATTCTCGGTCCTTCCTCTTTACAATCAAATATTTCTGGTTCTTTTTCTAAACCCAGCTTTTTGTTCATTCTTGATTTTCTGCTGGGCTTTACTGGTATTTTGTCGAAGTCAATCTCCACAATAGTGTGATATTCGTCAAGGGAACCCTGAACAATCAGCGATTTAAGCTTGTCCTTCTCAACATCGTTGCTGTTTTTGACTTCGTACCGAATGTTGGAATATTTCTCTATCTTTGAATGTTTTAAAGCTGCTTCAATATCAGCCTTTACTTTTTCCATGTGCCCTAAAATATTTTAAAGAAAAAATATTTGATGTTCTTTTTCGCTGGCAAGCTAATTTGTATAGAGTCGCTGGAAAAGAAGACTATTTGAACAATAGCTATTTTAACAAAGTTAAGACTATTTGAACAATAGCTATTTTAACAAAGTTAAGACTATTTAAACAGAGAAATAACAGACACTTGACTGAATTTAAAAAGCCAAGCTCATCAAGAAAAAGAATATTGAATGACTTTTATTTGTAAAATCTCAAATACACTGTTTTTTGGATCCACCTCTACCTGACATATCCAGCAAATATTACTGGATCAGTACACTCAAATGGTCACATTCAGACTCGCTAGCAATTCCTTTACATGCTCCTCACATTCTAAGGTGACATGTATTCCATTCCACCCCATCTGAATGGCTGCGTTGACATTGCTGATTGAATCGTCAAAGAAATAAACCTTACTTGGATTTTTTATGTTCAAAAAGTTTTCTAAGAACCTGAAGGCACCCTCTTCAGGCTTGCAGATAAATTCAACATCTAAGCTATCTATGCAGATGACAGCATCAAAGATATCGAACAGCTCCAGGTGCCTTAGCAGTATCTCAGCTCTCATCTTGCTTCCATTTGTAAAACAAAATTTTCTTATTTTTACAGATTCCAGCAAATTTTTTAATTTTGGATTAGGCTTGAGGTACTTTTGGTATTCAGGAATGTCGTACATCCGCTCTACATAGTCCTTGGGATGGATGCCAAGAATATAATAGAATGCCTTTCTGTACAGGTTCCCACTATTTTGCAGCGATCTGTGCCAGAACTCCTTATCTGTCTGGTTTGTGAGCTTCAAGAACGTCTCACAAATAATTTCATTCTCCGAGTCATACATCTCCTTGCTCTGGAAGAGGCAATAGTCCAGGTCAAAGACGAAGATTATCTCGTCCCCAACAGGCTTTTCGTGCCTCAAGTGCTTGTTTCTAGAGCTCATTTCAATGATTTTTTCTCCTTGCATAAAAGAGGGTCGGCCAGGATTTCGTTTTGTATATTTTTGATGGACAGCTATGATAGATTTATTAAAAAAAGGAGAGATGAATTTAATAATCTGAGATGTGCGACACAATGCATTTTAGAGATATCACAGCAATCCAAATACAAAATAATATCATTTTTTTATTTCAAAATCAGTAAAACTTCTGATAAAAACAATTGCTGTCATATTCTTGTAAAAACAATGATTTATTCAAAATGGTTGAATGTATTATAAAAATAAGTCACAGAAGACTAATCTCACAGATAAAAGCATAGCATTTCTAATACTGGGATATATCACATTATACATTCCCTTTGTAGTCAGATATGATAAATGCATCAGCAATCTTGCATTACAATAATAAAGCACACAAATGCTTCATTCTGCATTAAGCTGGTTCTTTCACTTACAGTTTCAATCCATTGTAGTTTGTATTCAACAAAATCCTATTACAGCAATTTTAATCATATTGCATATATTTTATGCTATATTTTTATTCAGTTACAGCAATTTTGATCAATACTGTATATATTTTATGCTAGTATTTTGTTCAGTTGAAGAATTCCTCTTCCAAATCCTTTTGATAGTCATCAACAACTCTATAGTCAGAAATAACAAAATGGCCATAGTCTACCATACACTTTCGATAGGCACATTCGACCAGCCATTCTCCAGTAATGTTAAGGGCTTTCAGCCTGCTGGCAGCATCTTCATTTTCTATGACACACAGTGGATTTCTAAAGTCAAGCTTTGCACCAGTGAAGGCAATCAGCAAAAAGAACCTGCTTGATGCAGCAATCCTCATTTTTCTCATTTCCTTGATTCTGAGAATTTTCCTGACATGCTTGTTGGTCTTAAAGAACTTTTTATGGACTCTCTTCATAATTTTCAAAACTCTGAGCAACTCCTTGTCCTCCAGGGATTCCAACGGATTAAATAGCTTAATTCTTTTGGCAGTTGATGGGTCATCCATTGTGCACTTTGATTTCGTTCTATGACTAATGCAGTTAGAAACACTATCGTTTGTGATGCTATTATTTACAGCACTATTATCGTCACTAACAACTTGCTGATCTTGACTGGTTGGTATGGCACTGCTAGGACCAGCAAATTCATTCTTTGATTCATCTCTATTTACCATAGATTCCTCTGCATCCGAACTCTTCCTACTGTTAGGATCATTTATGTCTATTTTGTCATGGTACCAGAAGGGCCTTATCGGTATAAGATTCCTGCTGTAATTCCAAACATCAAGTCTATCATCAAGTATAACTACGTTTCTAGAAATACAGGTTATCCTGCCTATTGACTTGGTCAATTCTCGAAAATTCTCGCTCCTGCTGACAATCCTCTTCCCAAAATATATTCCCTCCGGATCAATAAAGTCACATATTCTCCGTGCATATTCCCTCGTTCCCATCGTATAAATATGGATTTCAAAGATCTTAATGGCTTCCTCCAGGAAGTACTGTAGATGAGGCCTAAATTTGACATACAGGCTGACATTCTGCATCCGAAATACAAAGTCACAGTCACATTCCTCATGCGTCGTATGCAGAATGGTCTGATCGAGGTCAAGAATCAAAATCATCTTTTTCTCAGATTTTAGTCTTTTATTTATCTTTTTCTGCGCAATCTTTGCCATCTCGGCAGTTTGCAAAAGCTTATCTGAGTTGTGCAAGGCTGGGAGCAGCTGCTTGCTGTCATACGAAACTTCCCTGCCACACATGGCACACAATGAGTCTATCCTGAGGGAATGGGTACATTCTTGGAAAGAGTCCGCATTTTCATGGGTCGCATCTTCCCTGGTCTTATTTTCCATCCCAGGGACTTGTTTCAAGAATAAATTGAAGAAGAGAATAAAAAATGAAATAATGCATAAATGAGACTAAATTAGATAGTACTTTATATTATTACAACGCATTAAAATAAACTGTAAAAACAAACACATAAAATAACCGTATTTTAATTATTTTAACGCTTCTCTCTTCTTATATTTCTTTTAAACTTCTTAAAAAACGTTTTATAAATCAATAAGCCCAAAAAGACAGAAATACAAAAAGCTACTACCGCCGCAGATCCCCAAAAAAACTCAACTGTCTGTAATTTAGAGTTTTCAATTCCAAGAATACCTGTAAAATTTTTGGCTGCCATGGTTTTTACAAGATCATCAAAACCCACATAGTTAGGCTTTTTATCGTAAAATTCAGAAATAACAAGCTCATAGGCAGTGCGCAAGCGAAAGAACCTGAATGCATCTGAAACGTTTTTGCTATCCAGAATCCTCTCAATATAGCTTTTGTTAGAGTCCAACTTATCATATTGCACCTGTGGTGAAATCCTAGACAGCTTCTTTGTGTTATTTCCTAGATTAACCGTCTGAAGTATATTCACACACTCTTTCATAGTTAAAACTTCTATTTCATCAACGTATTTCTCCAGGTATAGTGTCTGAGTAGTAGTAAAGCGAATCTTCTTGTTCTCCAATTGGTTCTTAAAGTGGCGAGTGTAGTAGCACCTCTGTTCTCTTGTTTGCGGATAGGGATGAGCGTTTTTGAGTTCTTCATTTGTAGTAAAACTATCTTCTTTCTGGTTGATGTATTTTATAGCTGCTTCCCGCTCCTTGCGTAGCTTCTCATCCTCGGCATTGAAATCAGTCTTACTTTTTACCCAGAATTTGGTATTAGGCACCAAATTAAAAAGGCCTTCCTTAGCTTTATTAAAAGCATTATCAAACATTCCTTTATCTTCTGGCTTCGGATCTTTGGGTGCGCTGACTACGGAGAATAATTCATTATCATTGATTCTAAAAGCAGACACATTATTTGTTCTATGACCATCCCAAAATACCTCGCTTAAGGCTTTATCGAGTGCAGAACTGTCAATGTTCTTGGATTCTTTTCCAATAACGTATGATTTAAGGTTATCAATGTAATGATAGTCAATAGTCTTATACATGTAATAAGAAAGAAGGTCAAAAGAGAATGACTTTAGAACGCTTATGCTGGGTGTTGCCATAGAACTGAAAGTGATAATGCTGATTGCCAAATTAAAAAGATTGATCAATTTTAGTTCGTCAGGTCTGTAGGAGGCTAAAATCTCTTTCTTTTGCACACTATCAAACGAACCCTTGACTTCCGCATCAATGTGCTCCTTAAAGCCCTTTAGTGCAGCCTCTTTGTATTCTTCAAGTAGTTTGATTCTGCTCTCAGATAAAAGATTAAAATTCTTAAGAGCAGCACTATTTTCCTTCTGCGAGCAGCTGATGCATGTTTTAGCTGCATTGTCTAGCTCTAGAAAAACGTCACGTATGTTCTGGCATAGCTTGTTCTTAATAGACACATTTTCCAGTATGGACATAATATTCTGTCCAAGTGTCTGGAAATATACAAATCTCTTCTCCATTCCACCTGACAGCCTTGACAGAACTCTCAGATAGTAACTCAGAATTTTCTTGATGTTCTTATCATAGTACTTTTCTTTCTCAGAATCATCGCCGTTTGCATCATCTGTACACTCATTTATAACAGCAGATACTTCTGAATCTGTGACAAAAAACCTGTCTTTATATTCATCCAGATTCTCTGCAATTATCTGGTATGTGAATGTGTCAAGGGATGTGAATTCCTTTTTCCCTTTTTTTTCTTGTATCCGCTCCTTGAAAAACAGCAGACATCCGTACTTAAATACTCTTTTCTGCGAGGAGAAGTTACTTCTTTTTTTAGACAGGATTCTTTGATAAAAGGCCTCTTTCATGTTCTCGTATTTCTTCTTTACATCAGAATCAGCTGAGTAGAAATCCTCTGCATACGCTGGGCCAAAGACATTTGTAAGTTCGTTCTTAAGTGCCCTAATCTGTCCTTCTCGTAGGATTGTCCCATCATTGAGATACTTTGTAAATGTATTCAGTATGTGTGGATTTAGAGATGCAGAGATACCTCCTAGGAATCCTATCAATGGAAATATTACTTTCATAGGGGTAAGTTTATGAAATGCAGAATAAATAAATTCAAAAGGGGGATGCAATGCAACCACTAGAAAACACAGTATTTTAACTGTAATTTTGTTTTCTTTGTGGTATGCTCTGCACATAAAAGATATTTTTGTTCTAATTTGAGTTATGCATAAATGCTATTTACAAAACAAAAATACTCGCATAATTATTTTATGTCTAATTCTGAATCAATATACTGACAGATGCTATAATATTTTATTTAAGTTTATATTTATGCGTTTTTAGCAATAACAAAGTTTTTAGGGGATGGAATCCAAGCTAAGTTGGAACACTGCTTTCAGCATAGTAGAGGAAGATGGAAGAAAGATAATAGATCTAGATGCAAAAATGGACAAGTATGAGCTGCTTGCCCTGCTATTCCACAAAGAGACTGCAAAAATAGACTCCTCCAGGGAGATTAATGTGGTGAAAAATGACAAGAAGAGGTATTTTGAGGATACAACAGTGTGCTACAACTGTGGAGACATTGGTCACACGTCTAGAAACTGCAAGGTGGTAAGAGAGGTGAACTGCATGTACTGCGACACCTACCACAACAGGAAACCGTGTGACTTCATTCTGTGTGACAACTGTCTGTATCTGGGACACAGTGCTAGATGGTGCCGTTCCAAGCCTTATAAGCTGGAGGTGTGCACTGATTGTCCGTTCCAGTATCACTATTCGGATGAATGCCCCAGAGTATGGAGAAAATATAAGATTCTAGGAAATAGCAAGGCAATTGAGGACAATATAATCATGAGCTGCCCTTGCTGCCAAAGCTCGTCACATTTTATGGACGATTGCCCACAAAAAGACAGAAGATTCAGTATTTTTACCAAGGACTACATGAAAATAGTTGAGAAGCCCAAATCCAAGTGATTTAAATCTTGGTAATCAAGCAGTGTTAAGACAAGAAATATTCTGTTTTAAGAGGTTTGTGAATTTTATTCATAGTTTTTTACTGTCCAAATATTTAATAAAGTTTAGGTTCTCTGAAAGCTTTTTAACAATTATTATTGGAAAATAAAAGAATATTTGTTTTTATGCTTAAACGTCTAATTTTACAAGAAAACAGTTTATAAAGATTGACAACAGATATTTCTATAAACAGCAATATTCTTATTTAAAGATCTTTTGAAAAACTAACATATTTTCTTGACTCTCAAAGTTCATTCTCTTCTAGGCTGCATTTATCTTCTTTTTCAATACCAAAGTCCTCAGCATTGAATCCAAGCTTTTCTAAGTTGAATGCAGTGAATATCTCCCTTGGACATACACCAAATTCCTTGTTCAAAACTTCTATGCATCTTTCAATGCAATCCATGTATTTCTTTATTATTGTCTCAATATCCTTGTATTTGATTCTAAACTGCTTGAGCATATTCAGTTCTTTGAATTTGTCCTTGGCTATAAACAGCGGATCTTTGAGGTGGTTGCTGTATCGTCTCTTGGGTGTATGGGAAATGTCATCACAGTCTTTTTTGCAAAAGAATATTCTATCGTCTACCTTTACTTCTAAATAATCATTTATATTTCCTTGTGGGATCGAACTGTAATACATGAGAGCAAAAGAAAAAATTTAATAAATCATTGTAATTTTATGCAAATAATAAGTTAAATGATAATTTAAGCCATAGAAATAGCAAAATATTTAGGCCGTAAAATTAGAGTTCTAAGCAGTCTAACCTGAATTTGAAGTTACAAATATTTTTAACGTTTTTTAATAGAAAAAGAGATGCACAAATCTTTTGTATTGTAATTTCAAGGCTTTGCAATCTCAATAAGTTATGAGCTTTAAAATGTACAAGTCTGTAAAAGTATAATTTTTGTGATATTTTTTGCATTTCAGAAGATCTAACGTCAATTATTAAAAATTTTGTTTTTATACAATAATGTAGAATGCGTTTATTTACTAAAATTCCTTTAATTCAATAACATCTTGCTACAAGTAACACTTAACTAATTTCTGTAATATTTTAACATTTTATTGAATGTACTCGATTATTTCTCCTCTAATTTCGCCCAAGCCTTTCTCAGCAATCTTTTGTATAGCATTTAAAACCTGATCATCCTCAACATCCAAACTGGAAATTGCCTTAGCTTCTGACAAGAGTTTTGAAATCTCTATCTTTCCTACTCTTTTAAGCATTTTAGAACATGTCGATTGCAGATAGCTGTCAATACACACATCTGGGGCATCATTTGGGGCTGGATCAATTTTAGAAATATCATGATGATATTTAGGATTCCCACTGTCAATTAAAACATCATCATTGAACTTAACATCTAAAAAGTATAAATCATCAGCTAGAGAAACTATCCCACAGCTGAGCAAAGACTCAAAAACGCCATTTAGAAGGCTTTCTGGAACAAAAAGCCTAGAGCTGATGCTTGAAACTGTGCTAGGTCCGCTTTTTAGGCAATCGATAGCTGAGTACTGATATATGTTCATTTTAAACGTTCTTTCATTTATTTTGAGATAGACTTCTGAGTACTGGTGCGCCAATTTCACTATCTTCTTATTTTCCTCATGTGGCATTATTCTATACCTTACTTCTGGGTTTGGAGTATCGGAAGATAGTTTCTCGCCAGGCTTCAAAATGCAGGATGATTTCTGCTTTTTAGAATCTATCCTCAGCTCTTTATTATCTTCCATACTTATTTTTACCTCGTTATAACTACTTCTGTTTACCCCAGATATTAATTTCAAACCAGAGTTTAGAATTGTAGAATCCTCTTCTGACACAACCTCGCATATGCCTTTCTCCTCAGACTGATAGATGCGAAGAGACGGATACTCGCTAGTTATTTCCACCAATAATTCATTTGGAATCCTCAACAGATGATTTTCAGGCTCAATTCCCCAACAAGACCCATTAAGCAATTTGAACTTTCCTGAAGTTACGCTAGACTCATGGACCATCTTCATCAGCTTGTCGTCTTCTGTTATTTCCAGCAAGCAGAGTATTTCATACTCCCACTTTAGATCACTTTCTTTATTCAGAAGCCTGCTTTTCAGAACATTTTGGTAGATGTTTAAAAATTCTCTTTTATCTGACACCAAATCTATCAGCTCCAAAAAAACTTTAAGATTGGCGAGTCTCTTTGCGTAGACCTCGTTGTTGAACGGCTTTAGACCTGACAGCTCTTCAGATGACAATATATCTGTATTGTTTAAAAGCTCCCTATCCAAGCTGTTCGATTCAACAAAGGCTGATCCTGTGATTGAGTTTGTGAAATTACAAAGTCTTCTCATAAAACATGGCTTGGCTCTCTGAAGATAAAACTTCATTATTGAATTCAGTATTTTCACAAACTCATCAGTTTTGAACAGATTCAAAGAGTCCAGCAAAAAGAATACCTGTTCAACAGAAGATGAAAGAATATCGACATTTGATTTTATAATAGAGTCAATGTACAGAGAGTAGGCCTTCTTGATAATGACAAAGCCTGTATTTAAGATTCCAAGCTGAGAAAGAAACCGCAAAAATACGTCGCTAGATGAATCATTTGGCTTGCTGACAGGATCTTGGAACAACTCTAAATTCTTGTTAATCAAATGAAAGTTCTGATACAAAGCTTTGTTCGTGTAGAACTCATCATCAATAAACGCTTTTAGCTTTTCAATCTTTTCTGGATCCAAGGGCTCGTATTTTATTGCACCAGCCCCATTGTTTGCTGTGTATATGTCGCAATGCTTAGCTTTAAAAGTCTGGAATGCCATGCTATCTTGCTGATTTGGTAAATTTTGATCTTTATTTGAATTTTTAGTCAAAAAGTCTGCGAGTTTCGAGTTATTGTAAAATCTGAAGAAATCAGCAAGGTTGAGTATCAACTCGTAGTACTTAGATCCAAAGATCGCCTCTTCCAGAGCATTCTCTATCTTTTCATAGCTCGATTCTAAAAACCTAGTTTTCATGTTTTTTCTTTCATACTGCATGATTTTATAAACCTGTTCTGAGAACTCGAATAGATTTTCTATGTGGGAAACTTTATACTTGCTTTTTATCTTCTCTATTGCTATTTTTTCGTATCTTTCTGTGTAATAAAGCAGCCTATGGTTGGGGTCAGGAATAATTTTTTCAAAACTTTTGATAATTTTTATTCTTTCATTGTCAAAATAGTCAAAAACATCATCGAAAAATCCCTTCTTTAAATTTTGTATAATCACTCGCTCCCAAAGCAAATACCCGAAGTCGTCAAGCTTCCTGCTCCTAATGCTCTCATTCAAAAAGCAACCGATCTTGTTGAGGCTGGTAACAAATAAATCGTATTCCGAAAATTGCAGGATGTATTCTTTCAAATAGTCGTTGCTGTTCAAGATCTCATTTTTGTGGGTCTTGCATCTGTTATAGAGAAAATCGCCGATCTTCCAATACAGCTTCTCTTCGAAAGAGGAGTTGGATGTGCAAATTATGTAGATAGAGTTATAAACCAAGGCAGCATCACAGTTCTTTGTTGTAGACAGAGTGTATAGCTCCTGATATAGCACTGCCCAGAGGTTTGCAAAATCCGCATCTGTTAGTAGTTTTCTTCCAATATCCATAGTGTTTATTTGTCAGGATTGCTGAAATCTTTGATTGTTTATTGTTTTAAGAGCAAAATATAAACTATTTGAATAGGTAAGATCTTTGAACGAGAAGACAGAGATTTTGTACAAATTGCCAGTGTTTATTTTAAGTTGGTCTAAAATATTCTTGCAATTCTCTTTTCAATCTTGCTTTACAGATTTCCCTGATAAATTTTTATTAAGGCTATAAATACGTATTAATATGACACATAATAAAAAATTTGTGTACAACTGAATTTTAATATTCAAGATATGCAACACTTGCCAAGGTCCTTCGTAAGAACTTCCTCTGCCGCCTTTCCGAGGTCACCAAAAACAGCTTCATTAACCAGACGTTTGATGTCGTCACAGGAAACTATAATTTCTAATTTCTCACCAAACCTTCTTCTTGTTTCAGCTTCTTCAGAAGGGCTAAAAGATGCAAGTTGTAATTTGTCAATAATTAATTTTTTAAAATTATCTAGGTCGAGTATCCTATATGGCGGGTATTTAAGATTATTCTCTGAAATATTTAGGACCTCCAACTTTTTAAGCCTAATTAATTTAGGTGGCACTCGTGTCATTAAAGGCAGGTCGCTTAAAGACAACTCTTTTAAATTTGTCAGGTCTCCCAAGAAATCTGGAAATGGATCCTTCAATTTTTCGTTGGAATTTATTTTAAGCGTCTCTAAACTTTTACAGTTTTTCAACTCTTCTGGCAAGGAAGTTATGTTTGTGTTATTAATATTCAAAAATTTCAGATTTTTGGCTTCTCCAATATTATCGTCCAATGAATCAATATCTTCTCCAGATATTGTTATATTTTCAGCTAACAGTTGTGCAGGCGTAAGCTTAAAATGTAAGCACACTACTGCCTGTAAGACAAAGAAAGACAAAAGAAAGTTGCTAAGGTATGCCTGCATAAATAAAAATTTTTTTAGAGATTTATGCAAAAACTAATACTTTTATTTCTCATTAAAATAAGAACTGATAATCAGAGATGGTAGCCAAGAACTTTGAATTAGCTATAAGTAGAAAAACAAGATGCCAGAACCCTTCTTTAAAGGCTGTGCATCAAAGTGCAATGTTTTATAAACAAGAATTACAGGAAAAATATTTTATAAATTAAGGCTGTTTTTCATTGTAGTTTAGTCTTTTAATTCAAGAATAGCAATTTAAACCTTCAATACATTAAGCTGTTATTAATTCTTTACTTTGAGGACAACCTTAGGTAGGATTTTGTAATGCAAGTGCAAAGTAGCAAGAACTAATACCTATAGGAAACATTTCTAGAAAAACAAAACAAGATTAAAAGCTTTGTACCAGAATTTAAACTTTGGATAAAATTTTAAAAGTTTTCAGCCCAAATGGAGCAAAGCATAGAAAACGTGAGTTTAGACCTCCAAAGTTTGTCTTTAAGGCCAAAAGATGTTTTGAACATCATATTTGTGGGGCATGTGGACTCTGGAAAATCCACAATATGCGGGAGGATTCTTGTGGATCTAGATTTGGTTGATGAGCGGACTTTGAAGAAGTACATGCAGCAGTCTGAGCTGGAGAACAGAGCCTCGTGGTATCTCTCGTGGTGCATGGACCTGAATCCTGAAGAAAGAGAAAAAGGAATCACAACAGAAGTTGGAACAGCATCCTTTGACCTGCCGCATACAAGAATCAATGTGTTGGATGCACCAGGACACAAACAGTTTGTTTCTGAAATGATAGATGCAGTTTCAAGAGCAGATGTGGGGATTCTGATAGTAAGTGCAAGGTCTGGGGAGTTTGAGGCAGGCTTCAAAGGAGGACAGACCAAGGAGCATCTTCTTCTTCTGAAATCAGGGAATGTTGAAAATGTGATTGTGCTTGTTAACAAAATGGATGAATGCAATTGGGACAAGGAAAGATTTGATGAGATTTCAGCCAAAATCATGAAGTTTTCAAAGAACCTGTTCAAGGATATTATGATTATACCAGTAAGCGGATACAATGGGGACAACATTAAAAATAGAAAGAATCTACCGTTCTATAGCGGTCTATCGTTTCTAGAATATTTAGACACGATAAAAACAAGTAAGAAAGCCGAGTTAGGACCAAGCATGCTGGTTTTAGAAAAAGTCAAAACCTCAGGAAATGTCATATTCTACGTGAAGGTAGATTCAGGGAAGTTTACAGCTAAAACTGACTACAAAATATTGCCATTGAACAAGGAAGATAAAATTCTATCGATTATGAATGAGGATGATGTTGAGGTTGGAGAAACACAGCCAGGAGAAACCTACAAAATGAAATTTAAGGATTTTAGTGATGAGATATTTGCAGGAAGTAGAGTAGTGCCCAAAAATGGTTCTGAGTATTCTGTTTGTACAGAGTTCTTTGCTCAGCTTGTGATTTGTGACGTGAAGAATGCCTTGACTGTTGGCTATTCATGCATTATGCACATAAATTTAATGCAGATCAGCTGTAAAATCACAGAAATGTTTTCTATGGAGAAGAAGAGGATAAAAATAGCCAGAAAGGGCGATAGAGTGGTGGGGCTGTTGAAGCTTGAGAATCCGATTGTTGTTACATCCAGCAAGGATCGAAAAGAGAGATTTGCCCTGAGGGATGAGGGACTGACTATAGCTGCAGGACTTATAAAGAAGATAGTCAAATAAAGCTTCTATTTATCTTGTTTTTCTATTGTAAAAAGTTGGCTATTAAAATATAAACTTTAGCATTCATAGCTAATATCTGTGTATACTATTAAGATGCAGTATCATACAATGTATTTAAGCTATGACAGTAAGGATATTGGCAGAATTGTGATTGCAGCTTTTTTACAAAAGGATATTTCAAAGTTAAAATTTTACACCATCAATGGATAAAAGTCAATACAGAAGCTTAGATAGCCTAACAGACTCAGACGAGGAGGTACACGCCAACATCGACACAAAAAGCTACAGGAAATTTGTAAAAGAGGAAAGAAGGAGACGAATGCAGGAGTTGAAAGAAAAGGAGAATCTTAGTGTTGAGGAGACGAAAGAGCTTGAAACACTAGAATACAAATCGAGGCCTGTGGTTGTCGAGGTGCCAGATGGCAGCTTCCGATACTCTAATGATGAGGCACTTGCCGACTCTGGAAAATATAGTTCAGAAGAAAGTCCATCTTTAGAGAATGTGGTTTCAAGGGATTCTGAGGCATTGAGAAGCGATGACGTAAGCATTTCGAATGAATATGCAGAGGATCTGGACAGGATTGTCAACAGCAAATGCTTAATAGCCACTCTGGTCGAGTTTCTGGATTCAAAGACTATAAAATTTGAGAGCCTTGAATCTCTACTCTATTATAATCTAAGTGAGTGCATAAAAGGCGATGAGACTGATTTTGGAGTGCAGCTTTGCAAGATAATTCTCCTTGTCAAGGGTGCTAGAGACTATGGAAGAGACTATCTGTTGAAGGTGCAAGCAAAAGAAGATGCATTTTTGGATGTAGCCAAGTCCCACTATGAGGCATCTAAAGCAGCCATTATGGGTCTCAAAACTGAGGACATGTGACTTTTTGCATAAAAATTATGCATACAAGCGAATAAAAACATTTTTTATAAAATCAGCGTATATTAAAATTAAAAAAAACAGCTTTTGCAAAGTATTATAAATAATTTATATCCATGAAAATGAATATTTCACAGCTTTTGCTGTATATATACAGTGTTAGTTAAATACCCATATAATGATTTATAACATAAAATTAAAGATTAAATATAGTTTATCAAATATAATTGTCTAAGGGTATCTTCCACACTTGCAATACGTTGTCACAGGATACACTGGCTATTTCCATGGGCTCACATGGATTCCAATCTACATCATCTACTAGATTGGTATGACCACCATGGATAAACAAAGTCTCAGGACTCTGGTCACCTGAACAAGAATCTGTTTTGTTCAGGTCCCAGATAATCACTCTTCTGTCCCGAGAACAAGATGCCAAAAGACTCTCATAGTGGGGAGACCACTTCAGTGTGATAAGTGTGTCCTTGTGCCCTCGCAAGACAAAAAGTGGAGTCTCGAGAGATCTAATGTCCCAGACCTTTATTACAGAATCGGAAGATCCTGTTGCCAGAAGCTCACTCTTGAAAGGAGAAAATGTACAGCATTCGATAGATCGAAGATGGGCCTTCTCAAGGGTCACTGTGGATGTGATGTTCCTGGTGTCGTTGACTGCTATTCTCAGGTCGTCAGATACACTGCAAAAGACATTAGGATTGTGCCTTGAGTAGGACACATCATTGACAATCTGTGAGTGGTAACTCTTGGAAAAGAGAATACCATTGTTGATGTCAAATACATTGACCATCTTGTCTCTTCCGCCGGTGACCAGCTGTCCGAAGATCATGTGATTCCAGTCCACTGCAAACCCACCATCAGTGTGTCCTTTGAGAACAGCATCAGGCGCCTTGCTTGAGTTAAAAGACGGGTGCTCAGTGTAGTCGTAAATTAAAACATCGGAAGACTCAGTCCTACAGGCTATTATGTTTGTTGCCAGTGGGCAGTAAAGGCATCTGTTAGCATCGGATGAGAGAGGAATAGACTGGGTTATCTTGAAGTCTATGTCTGCATTGTTGAGAGAGTCCTCATCCACTGTGTCAGGAAAGGATATTTGGGAGATGAGAAGCTGTTCTTTCTCTAGTCCGTTGGAAAAAGTGGTAGTCAACAGTCTTTGCACTGACTTCTGATTCTCGACTCTCTGCACTTCTGGGAACCACTGGATGGATGGAGTAGGCCACTTGAGAGTCTGTGTGTACATCAGATCGTAGAGGTGAGGAACATTCTTCCTCCAGATTTTATATTCTTCTTCGATTATGTGTTCTTCTACCTTGGATTCCATAAGGGAGAAAGAAGAATTTGTTATTTAAGACTATGCTTAAACAGCAATGTAAGGAGTACAATTTATGCATACTGTTGTGATTGCAAGTTTAGCATAAATTGTTGGCATAAATTATTGACATATTTTGTACTGAAAACAGAACTTTGTCAATAAAACATGCAATGACAGAAAAGATTGATATAAATAACCATCTTACAATCAAAATGATAATGCTCTTTCTGTTTATGCTAACTTATTATTACATAAAAGTATCTTAAGTTAGAAATTTAAAATAAAAATGTCAGACATAAACACATTATGAGTTAAATTGTATTTATTAAACTGTTCCATCATATGATATGATATATTATGATTTATATACGATAAACAAATATCTCATGCTAGAAGTTGAAGATTCTTTATTTAAAACTGTCTGCAGAAAACTCTAAATGACCTAAAAAGCCAGAAATAACTAAATTTAGCAACTTATAATATTAATTCTTTATTCTTAAAAGGGAAAACCTCCATCGATGTTTATTCCGCCCCGGAAAAAACTGTATCTGGGATCCTCCTCATAGTCTCCCTCTGAAACACTGTCCATTTCAGGACACTTTTTGAGACTAGAATTAATGTTGATGTAATTTCCAGATGGCTTAGAAAGCAATGGTTTAATATATTCTGAGAGTTTGGCTCTGTCAAGTCCACTGTTAATAAGAACCTTTGGCTTAAGGTAAAGATTCCCTTTTTTGCCTGTCTTGGTATTAGTGAATCCTTCACTAGGAACAAACAGAGAAGACTCAAAATCCCTGAATGGTTGAACTTTTATAGCCAGTTTTCGCCCATCAAGATGGTCGTAGTAGACTACACCACCAGTCAAGGCTGTGAGAATGTCTATCTCCACTGGACATATAAAATCATCTCCATTCCTCTGATAGTCTGGCCTGTCCTCGACTTTTATGGAAAATACAATGTCACCAGGAACACAGCCAGGAAACTGGTTTCCTTGCTTCTTATATACTATTTGCTCTCCATTCTTAACTCCCTTGCTGATGGTAACCTCGATAATCTTATGCTCCTGTACTATCTGGTCGCCTTTACACCCACTACAAGGCGGACCACTAATCTTGGACCCTCTGCCCTTGCAGTCCGGGCACTCAACAGCCTGTGTTGTGTTTATCAGTCCTCCCAGGGACACCCTGGCCAGAACCCTTCCTTTTCCATCACACTTCTTGCACATACAAAAGTCCTTTCCTCCCTTTCCGTCACATGTCTGGCATATGACTGACAACTTAACCTTGTATCTATTGGTCTTACCTGTAAACACATCCTTGTACGTAATCTTTATCTCAGAATGGGTGTCTTCTACCTTGTTTCCCTTACTTCTCCTAGACCCTCCAAAATTACTCATAAAATCAGCAATGTCTTGGAAACCGGAGAATCCAGAAAATCCAGAAAATCCCTGGGCAAACTCATCAGTCTCGTTGTCATACTGCTGTCTTTTGGTCTCGTCAGAGAGAACGTTGTATGCCTCATTTACCTTGGTTGCTTCCTCGTCAAGCTCTGCTTCCTTGGCCTTTTTTTTCTCCTCTGACATCTCCATGAATTCCTTGCTTCGTCTCATCTTCTGCCTTGAAACACTGGCTGGGTGGAGCTCCACCTGCTTTCGGTTATAAGCCTTGTTAATCTCGGCAGTAGTGGCATTGGGCTCAAGCCCAAGCAGCTTATAGTATCCCTTTGTGTCTCTTGCTTGGCTTGCCATTGCTTGAAATTTACAAAAATAATTTATTTAAAAAAATTCTAGAAAATTCTGGAATTTTTTTAGAAAGTTTAACATAAATAATCAAGTCTAACTAATATGAATTAAGTGGACTGTTTTATTGTCAATGCTATGGTTCTATAGACTTTAATTAATTTAATCAAATATTTTATGTGTGAAGAAAGTTGGTGATTATTCTCAAACTATTTACTTGTATGTTTTTATTAATGAAAAGGTGATCATTTTATAAAATTTTTAGCAGACTTTTTTGTTTCATTACATGTTGCCCAGATGTCATTAAATGATCTTAACATTTTTAGTTTAGAAGATTGATCCTTGGAACTGATAAATATCCTAAACAGACTAAAAACACACTTTGGAACCTAAATTTATAGATTTTTACAAATTTAGGCATTATTAGAACTATTTTACCAGCCTTTTGATGGAGAATAAAAACAACAGGCTTGCCAAGGAAAACAATGCTCTGAAAGCAGTGATAAGCCAAAAAGACCAGGTCCAAGAGGACATTCTCAAAAAAACTGTTAAGGCAGAGTACAGCCAGATTCTATCATACAGAGAGATGCTTAAAACTATTGAGAGCAGCATTCAGGTTCTGGAGCAGAGTGTTGCAGAATGCAAAAAGATACAAGAAGCTATACTAAAAAACAGAAGAATATTGTCTGATTCAACAAACTTAGTGAAGAGTGAGAGCTTCCGGATGAAGGACAACTCATTTGAAGATTCACAGAGGTTCCAATTGAAGCCTAAAGACAGAAAAAGAAAGGAGATTATTGAGGAAAACGATATTATACAAATTAATGATACAGGCAAGACAAAGGGTCCTAGAAAAAGAGCTAAAAAGCGTATAGAAGAAAACCTGTTCAATAAATAGTCTAAAGATTATAAAATTTTGTTTTTTAGTAAAATACTTAAATTTGAGATTTTTGAAGTAAGTTTGATCAAAAATAAGCAGTATCATCTTATTCATGTTGAAATTGCGTATTATTGTGTTTATGTTGAAATTTAGTATTATCTTATTTATAGTGAAATTTAGTATCATCTTATTCATAAAAAAATTTAGTATTATTGTGTTTATGTTGAAATTTAGTATTACCTTATTCATAGTGAAATTTTGTATTGTCTTATTTATATTGAAATTTAGTATTTTGCAAGGTTTTACAACACAAAAGATAAAGATGCTCATTTTACATCTACAAATTTTTATTTTAATTATTCAAGTAGAGCTGCCGATCTTTACTTTTTTATTTACAATTTACAAATGGGTTTATTCAATTATAGCATTATGTCACAAACAGGTTTCTACAAATTTTCATCTTCTTCAATTATTAAATAATTTGTAAATATCGATCAAAAAAATAACTATTTCTATTGCAGGACAAGTTTTTTCTACTTTCGGTGAAAAAGTAAACAGTGCTGAGAAAATCTTCTGAAAAGATCCATCAGTTTTATTATCAAATTGCTGCCTTCTGGGCTTAACAGAAACAAATTCGCCAGTCTCGTTATCATATTGTCGTCTTCTGGTCGCATTAGAGAGAACATTGTACGCTTCATTTATCTTGGTTGCCTGCTCGTCAAGCTGCTCTCCGATGGCCTTTTTTTTCTCTTCTGACATTTCCATAAATTCCTTGCATCGCCTCATCCTCTGTCTTGAAACGCTAGCTGGATGAAACTCTGCCTGTTTTTGGAAGAAAGCCTTGCTAATGTCAGTAGTGGTTGCATTGGGCTCAAGCCCAAGCATCTTATAATATCCTTTTATGTCTCTTGCTTGGCTTGCCATTTCTTGGGATGAACGAAAATAGTCTATTTAAAGAGATTTTAATTAAAAAATGGATAAAATAGTTTAATTAAAAAAATTTTGCTCAAAGAAATGCAAAAAATAATTTATTTGCAAAAATTTTACAAACAAATTATTGTACTTCTGAGAAATGCCTAAAAGCATTCTCAAGTCACTGCTATCTTCACAATACAACATGAAAATAAGGAGTTTATCAAAATCATTTGCAAAGCTTAGGAAAACTTGCATGAGCTTTTTGCTTTCATCTTTTTAATAAACAATACTAATGTCTTAAATTGTCTTTTCTTTTCTCTGCTGTCTTAAAATAATATAAACTTTCTGATGTGGTTATTGAAATAAAAATAAACCGTCTTTTATGCTTGCAAAAATAACTTCCAAATAGCAAGGACGAGATAGAAAACTTAATTATTGCTTTATTTAAAACTATCGTATTTTTGGATGCCCATGAATATAAAAATAAGGACAATAAACACACAGAGAAGAGTGTCAGCTGATTCTTTTGAAGAGCTAGACCAGAAGATAAGAGACTTGTTCAAAACAGAAAAATATCAGCTGTTCTCAGACTTGGAGAAGACCAAGCCACTGAAAGAAATAGTAGACAACCAAACAATATACATGGAATATGAGACTGGCGAGGCCAAGGCATACAAGCCAGAATTTACTTGCACACATAGTCCTGATGCAGTCTGCTCAAAATGCGCGACCTTAGATCCGCTAGAACGAAAGACTGAGCCTGGCATTCCTACAAAATACTTGAGCTACCTCAGCTATTTGGAGCTTTTGAAGGACAAAGGCAAGGTGGAGGAGGAATATGACTATAAGCCTAAGGTGTGTAAAGACCATTCCTCAAAGACGAAGTGCTCCAAATGCATGGAAAAGCAGATTACACTTGTTTCTCAGATTTATAGAAAGGTAGACTATGTAGAGTTTGATAACCAATGCTCTATGGAGAACTTTATTAGCCAGTGGAGAGACAGCGGAAGGCAGAAGATAGGCTTATTGATAGGAAGACACAAGGATCATCCCGACATTCCCCTAGGAAAGAAGGCTGTAGTATCGTGTATCTGGGAGATTGAACAGGAGAACTATCCTGACGGCCTGGCTTTAGATGAGATTCCAGAAAGATTCATTTCTGGAGAGATGAAGATCCTAGGAATTGTCTACACTGAACTAGCCTATAAGAATGGGAAGACGGAGTCGTACAAGAGGAATTACGGGTACTTTGTGTCTACCCTAGAATTGATGCTTGCTTATGCAGCAAGAAAAAGGACAAATCTTAGTGAATTTGTGAGCATTTTTATAACCATCAACGATGAAGGATCAATAGTTCCACAGGCATTTATGATCTCAGAGCAGTTTTATGCACTGATGGATGCGAACATTCTCGTTCCAACAACAGATCCAAAACACTTTTTTACTAAAAGAGACATAGTCTATTTTACCATCAACGAGTATGATATCAAGGTCTCAGCCAAGGCCAACCCACTGGTGCCAGTGGACTATTTCATAGTCAATTGTGAGATTGGTTTTAGAGACAATCCTGTATTTACAAATAATGAGTATATCAAGCGTCCTACACCCAGGAAGCTCTCTGCTTACTTTAATGGAGACTTTTCCTTAGAAAAGTTCCAGAATTTCTACATTTTGTTTGCCTTAGAAAAATATGTTCCCAACTGCTTGGAACAGCTTTTTAATGCTGCTATAAAAAACGATGAGAGCACATTTTCACAGTTGATGGATGACGCCGAGTTTAGTGAATTCAAGAATCTCTTGTCTAAGTTCCAAGAGAAAAAATGGAACTGCATAGCCTGTACTTTCTTAAACGAGTCATACGCATCCAGCTGTCGAATCTGTGGAGAAAACAAGACTGCATAAAAGATCAAAACTAATAAAGAATGATTTAGTAGCATAAAATTAATACAACTGTAAATGTTATAAATAAGAATGTCTTTTACTGTTCATTTTATTTGATTTTTACTAGTTTTTATACTAGAAGATGAAAGACTTTCTAACATTGTATTTGTATTCTCGTGTATTAGACTTTATATAGACAATATTTTGTTATAGAATAAAGCATTGCTAACTAACTTTATGCATTATTTATATTTGACTGTCTTTTTTAAATATAAAATAGCATCTTCTCTTTCAAAGCTCTTAATCTCACACTTCTCCACTCGTGTTCAGTCATCCACAGGTCCTTGGAGGCATCCAAGTTGAAAAAAACCTGAGAACCCTTAATAGCCAAATCAAGACATTCTTCACGACTCACCTGGATGCTGTTATCCAACTTCTCACTTGTCCCCACGCAAATAATGTTTTTGGCAATCTTCTCGTATTTTTCAGTGCTAAACAGGTACTTCATTCTTTTTTGCAGCTTTTCTGTCCTGCTTCCTGAATATGGGTCCTCGTAAAAGTAAAATGTACCATGCTTGTGGTCCTTTAAGATGTGGGACTGCATCTTATCAACCGTCTCATCCTTTTGTCCACACTCGTTGCAGGAGTACTTGAACTTGCCTTCGACAACAGACGTTCTGCTAAACTCCTCCGCAAAGTCCTCATCGTCAACCTTGGTTGGGGACCTGAAGTTGCATAAATCTGAAGAATTTGTTTCTTTCTTAACATCCACAAAAGAGTCAATCAGAGCAAAGTCATCAATCAAAGAAAAGCCTTCCTCAAACAGAAAGGCACAGAAATTGTGGTTCAAAGAAAAGCTTACACTGAGGCTAACAGGAAGGACCATAATGACTTTAAATCCTAGCTGATTAATGAGAATGTCAATGAAGGAAATAATTTCAGACCTCCCAAAAAAGTCGCCTACAACTAGCTGCACCTGATCATCCTTAGATACAGTTTCGCAGCTTGATTCTCTAGATTTTATGTCTTGAAATATCAAATTGTAAATGGAATCCAAGCATTTCTGGCCTGTCTCGTATTTATCCAGATTTAATGCATATGCATTAAAAAAATCTACCTTATGCTTCTGGTCTTGGACTATAATAAAATCTGAATCAATAACAATCTGAAGGGATCTCCCACTGCACCCGTAAGCTGGGTACTTAAGTGAGTCCTGAGTGTAGAACGATTGATCGTTTCTCATGAAGTAGCTCTGTATGTTTTTATTTGGAGTTGTGATTGGATCAAAAGTAAAGGTCTGGTGGACTGGCACATACTTCATAGGGGCCAGCATTAAAGAGAAATAAATTTGGTTTTATGCAAGTTAGCATTCTTAAATAAAAATTAAATAGTGGAAGACATGAATATTTATTAATAGAAAATAACTAGAGTCAATGTTATAGTTGTCTTTAAACTTATCAGTTAATTAGAGATTAGATGAAGAATAAGCTGACTAACTCTTGAGAAGTTTTTACCCAAAAAATATTATATTAAGTAATACATAATAGTAGTTATGAATTATTTATTTAACAGTATATTGTTTACTTATTATTTTACTTACAAGCTAATCTTATACCTTTCTCGAAATTTTATTACAAACTGTTTTACAGGCTTTTAAACTAAATAAAAAGTAGAAACAGAGAATTTGAAAATGCCATCTTCTTTGGTATTTAATGCTACAGTATAAGCTATCTCCTTCATTCATTCCATAATGCTAAGTCATGTCTCATCCACCATGAAGCGTAGAAATAAACACTATTTTGCTGTTTGGCTCAATCTTAGCCTCTTTCTGAATCTCAAAATCTTCATTGTCAATTAGACACAATGTTCCGTAGCCCAAAGAGCCATCTGACTTGAAAAAGCTCTTTCTAGCTCTTATTTCATTATCAAACACATATTTTATAACAGATTCTAGGCTCAAGAGACTCTCCTTTTGTACAACTTCACTAGGAATTTTCAGAACATTGCAATTTAAATACTCGTCATCGGCTCCGCTAAAGCTTATTTCCATTGGGATTAAAAATTCTATAAAATTTAGTTAGCTTATAAAATGCAAAATTTTCATTTTAATATTCAAATACACTAAAAGAAAGATTTAATTACAAAAAGAATTCACCTTCTCCCGGTATCTTCTCTTCATTTCTTCAGCTTCAAGTTGCTTTGAAATGTATATTTCAACCAGATCTTCTTTCATTTGCAATGATCTCTCATCCTCATCTCCTCTGGCTAGCATTGTACTTAATTTTTCAATCTCTTCAGAAATATAATCTAAAAATATCTCAAGTGCCTTTCTGATTAGATCGTCCCCACTAATATCACCATCTTCTGAAATAAACTCCTTGAGAATGTTCTCGTAGTGAAAAAGGCCTTCGGTTTGTTGTGTATAGACATGCTCATAGTTTTTGATATACTGTAAAAAGGTATCAAAATAGAAGAATTGTCCAAAATAGAATCCATGGTGTTCTAGATCGCTGTATTTAGAAAGCAGGACATATTCATTTTTGGGATAGAATTCAAATGGATTATCTTCTACGTAGGTTGTCACAAATCCATATTCACAATTATTTTCACTGTCAAATGCAACAATGTAGTTTGATCTCGGACCATCAAGATCTGAGTAAGCTCTGAATGATAAAACACAAAATAAAGCAAGAAAAATCACTTTTCTGTATTTTGTTCTCATGCCTGGGCCAAACTTCTTTATAAAGTAAACATAATATAATTTCTTGATTAAAAATCTGTACCAGGTTTATTGCTTTGTTATTGGCATCAAAATTTTAGATTAAAAGCAAAAAATATGATAATATTAATAAATGCCATCAGTTTTAATCTAATGTGCCGAAGCATTTTAAGAATGTATTATGTAACCTTAAAAAATAACTGCACTAGCAGATTCTACAATAAATTTTTTAACAACCCCTTTCTACATATATTAAGCTAATTGATTTGGTCCAAAAGTTCACTTTTGACAAAAATATTATTCTTTTGACTGAATTTGGTAAAGACAAAGAGATGGAAGATTTTGGATATCAAACACAATTTGAAGATTTTCATTTTTCTGAGCAAACAAACAGTGAGTGAAGAGTCTGTCGATTATCTAAAATTCATAGTTTATCACGAATATGGGCATTTCAGTATAGCCATGGAAAATGTTTTCATTTATTTAGAAATTTAGCTAATTTACTTATATTTGCAGCTATTTGCTATGCATTTATTCCAATTTAAGATCAAGTAAGCCAAAAGATAAAACTAGATTGGCTTTGGTATTGCTCTCCTACTCATTCTTAGCCACAGTAATTTTTCACTTTTCAGAGAATGTCATAAGAAATTATGTTGAGTTTGCTGCTGATGATTTCTCAGTATCTCTGCAGAAAGATCTGTTTAGCATTGATGCTTTTTTTAAGCGTAAATGAAGGTTTTTGATCTTAAAGACTGAAATTTGTTCATTCCATCCTGGCTTCCTTATTTTGATCATCCTTCAGTCTACCACAGACATCTAAGGCAAGTTGCTAAAATTAAATAAGTTTTAGTTTACTTTTTGACTTTAGTAAAGATAATTCTGAATAAGTGCAAACTTAATCTTATTTCAATTTTCAAAATCATTCAATATCAGGTTGCCATTGAGAGTCATTGCTAAGCTTATAAAACAGTTTTAAAGATCTCAAACAAAATTTATTGAAAGCTTGATTTACGAACCTGAACTATTGACTAAAACTAATTGTATTTGTAAGTGACACTATTTATATAACATTTGAAGACAATATTTATATTCTGAATGTACTGAAAAGGCAAATATTGTTAGTCATAGACATTTTGTATCCAAAGATTCAAGCCCTTATCATCTGACAATTTTTTCAGCTGTTTAGCAGATTTCTTGCAAAGCTTGGCTCTTGTTGAAACAAATAGGCATTCTGAAGATTGATTTTCTTCAATGGCATTATACAAATACTCTGCTCCTTGATCTCTCCAATCATAAATATTACGTCTATTGTGGCCAGAGTGTTGTTAAATTTATAAGGATTTCTGTAACTTGTCGTATTAATGCTTGTAAAATCAAATCATCAAATAATTAACAAAAGTTATATTCATAACGAAAACAAAGGTTTTTAAATCAGTAAATATTATTATTTCTGTAAGTTAAAAGAGATATTAGAGACACTAAGACTTTGTTGATAGAATAATTGTAAGATTAAAACTCTACCTTTCATTTCTAGCAGTCTAATGATTGGCAGATGAACTTTGATGAAAATTTTGACAATGTTTTTAAGACATGAAACTACAAATCTTAAAAGAAAATCTCGAAGAAATGCAAAGATTTATTATAGAGTCTGACACTTTAGACAAATAAGAGACAATATCAAAACACATAAAACATTTTGCAATCAGACAAAAAAACAATTTATTCATTTTAACGATAAGCTACGATCAAAATACTAAAAAAGGAGAAATACATACTTTTATTGCATTGTATGCTAAACTATTGGTCAGTCTAAAAAATTTTAAAAAGGAGAAAAAGCATAAAAAGAATTTTTATCAGTCACCCTCATGATGATAAGATTGAGCAGCATGAAGATAGCACTGTTGATCGGCACGATATATTCTAGAATATCACTAGAAAACATGAAGACAGCATTCGATGAAGTATTCAAAGACAGAGAAGGTGATGGCTTAGAGTACACCATCATCAACCCACTATTTGGCTACATGTTCAGAGCCAATGG